>Ga0210409_10001324_pt1 | contig 32896 bp, 24 predicted proteins | sample IncBWH17MmetaG_FD_161649 | JGI IMG/M metagenome (GOLD analysis project Ga0210409, IMG submission 161649) | Forest soil microbial communities from Barre Woods Harvard Forest LTER site, Petersham, Massachusetts, United States - Inc-BW-H-17-M | ecosystem: Environmental > Terrestrial > Soil >...
GGCGATGGGCGCAGCGACCTGCTGCTGGTAGACTGGGAAGACCGCAACCCGTTTCGCTTTCGCCTGCAAAAAAGTGATGGTCAGCTTGGCCCCGAATTCTATTTTTCTTCGGCGCCGATCCGTTCTTATTGGGCCGATAACCTGGAACCCAACGGCAAGACGCAAATTATTACCATTGCCTTGAATTCCGGCCGAGCCGCTGTGTCCGAATTTGTGTCAAAGCGTGCGGAAACTCTCACCGGTTGTTTCCAGCAGGGGCAAATGCAAGTCCTGCCGTTGAGCAAGACTACGAAGGCTCGCCGTGGCCAGCTTTGGGCCGATGTCAACGGGGACGGCCTGCCGGACCTGCTGGTGGCCGAGCCGGATAGCGGGCAACTCTCCGTGTATCTGCAGCAGAAGGGCGGCACCTTGGCGGCTCCGAAAGTTTTTCCGACACTTGCCGGCGTCAGCGACCTGGCGGTGGCCGATTGGGATGGCGACGGCAAGCCCGAGATTTTCCTGCTCAGCTCCGACGAGAAGCAGGTCGGTGTTACCCGTTTCGATGAGAATCAGCGAGTGGCTTTTCCGACGTTAATCCCACTCGACGGCGCGCCGTTAGTCTTCGCGGTGGGGAAGCTGAGTCCTCAAGCCAAGCCAACCCTGGCGGTTATCGTTGATCGCGACGGAAAGCGCTCCCTGGTCACCCGGTTGGCCGACGGACAACTTAAGACCCAGAAGCTCAGCGAAGGCTTCAGCTCCAACCCGACCACGCTACGTTTTCACGACGTTGACCAGGATGGCTTGACGGATCTAATCGTGCTCATCCCGTACGAAAAGGTGAAGATCCTTCGCCAGGTGGCGGGCAAGGACTTCGAAGAGATCGACGTGGCGCCGCCGGGCGGTGAAATCCAACAGCCGTGGCTCAGTACGGCCGACATTGATGGCGACGGCAAACCGGAGTTGTTGCTGACCCAAAGAAACTTCCTGCGCGCTGTAGTGCTCAAGCGCGAGCTGCAGTCTGACAAGCCGGGCAATTGGATTTTCAGTGTTAAAGAACAGATCAATGGCGCTTCCAGCACTTCACGCTTGATCGGCGCGGCGGCCGTGCCTAATTGCACCAACGCCGTGCCTTCTCTGTTTCTTCTGGACGCAGAACAGAAGGCGCTGACGCTTTGCGAACGTGATGCCTCCGGGGTTTTTCAGGTGGTTCACAGCATTCCTTTGCCGGTCTCTGATTTTATCGGTCTGCAACCTGTGGGCCTCGGTGGACCAAATCCTAATGCGGTGGCGCTGCTGGGCTTGAACTACACGGCTTGGCTGCCCTTGGATGGCCAGGCCTGGGAACTCAAGGAACTCGACGGTTACGAGACGCCGATTCGCGACGGTCATCTCAACGATGTGGTCTCGGGTGACCTGGACAATGATGGACGCAAAGACCTGGTCTTCCTGGAAACCGGGCGGAACTACCTGGACCTGGTGATTTTTGACGCCCACCATAAACTGATCCCGGCCAATCGCTGGCAGGTGTTCGAAGAGAGAACGTTCCGCGGCCGGCGCAGCGATTTACCGGAACCACGGGAAGCGGTGGTCGCGGACTTAACCGGACACGGTAAGAACGATCTGGCCGTCCTGGTCCATGATCGGATCCTGCTCTATCCGCAGGAATGAGAGCTTAGGCGGTCTACGGTAGGTTTACCGGAAGTACGAACCAACGGTAACAATAAGCTCCGCCATGCCGGTCTTACGCAGGTATTGGTCGGCCCCCTGGTCGAGCATCGCACGAACAGTCGAATCATCGTGTTCCATGCCCGTGAACAGCAGGATGGGCACATCGGGAAGGTTGTGTTTCAAGTATTTCATGAAGTTCAGGCCACTTTCGCCCGCCAGGTTGAGATCCAGAATAATCAACCCCAACTCCTCTCCCAGGGCTTTCTCCATTGCCTCGGAAGCGTCTTGAGCGGTAACCACCTCGTAGCCTGCCTCCTGCAGCGAGGTCGATGCCACCTCGCGCCAGTTTGCATCGTCGTCCACAAAAAGGAGTTTTTTACCCATGCCAGCTAGATAGATAAAGAGCTCGGAGATACAGGCAAGCTTATTCCGGTGCATTCGCGTTTATTCGCGTGCCTTCGCGGTTCAACTCGTGGAGGACAGTCTGAGTCGTCGCCTGGTTACAGCCCGCGTTCGTGGACAACCTCGTTGCGTTCGCCGAGAACGATGACGTGCGGTTTCCAGAACTTTGCTTCCGCCGCATCGGCTTGGGTAAAACTCATGATGGTTAACATGTCACCAGGCTTGCCCAGGTGGGCAGCCGCGCCATTGAGGATGATTTGCCCGGAACCGCGGTCTGCGGGAATAGCGTAGGTTTCAAAGCGGGCGCCGTTGGCCATATTGCTGCAAAGGATCCGCTCGTAGGGCAGAAGCCCAACCTTGTCCATTAATTCGCGATCGATGGACATGCTGCCCTCGTAGTTGAGGTCGGCGGCGGTGACCCGGGCCCGATGCAGTTTGGATTTGAGCAGGTGAACCAGCATGGCTCGGACTACGGCTGGCCGGTCGGTTTTATTCCCGGCGGGAAGGGGAAGAACAGTTTGAGGGTGAGCCCATCGGTATTGGCGCTGCCGCCATAAACACTGAAATCGAAGTATTTGGCGATGCTGTCAAAGGAGGGCAGCAACGAGAAGTCCATCAAGCCTTTGAAACCCTGGACGGTCGCCGTGACGTTCAATCCGCCCGGCATCAGGCTGGAGGCCATTGCTCCGGCAGGACTGCTTGTTGGACTCGTGTTCTTGCGCAAGGTCTCCACGAATGCGCGCGTTGTTTCAACCTGGTTTTCATACCCGAACAAACTGGAACCGGGGCCGATTACCTTTTGGGCGGCTTCCGTTAGCCCGGCCTTATCACGCAGCGCGCTGTGCTGGCCTTCGCTGGTGCGCAAGTACTCTTCCACTAGGGCGGGGTCGCTCGAAAAGGCCACATATCCGCCCCCGGCGGCATAGGTGAGTGTTTGAGGAACCGCGGGCCCGGCCCCGGCGCCGAGGGGCCCCATCATCGCCCGCAACGTGGCCGAATAGACTTTCCGACCGAGGAATTCCCGCTCTTCGGGCGGCGATCCAGGCTGCGGGCTGGTATAAACCAGTACGCTTTTAAAGGCAGCCGCAAAGGTTTCTGCATTAGGGGAGCCAACCAAAAGCAGGGAAGGGGGAGACCGCAGTGCAGAGGGCGAATTCCCGTGCGGCGCCTTCTGATAGGTGATGAGGTCGTCACCAAGATTGGCGATCAGATTCTTCTTAAGATCGAACCCGGGATCCTTTTCTCTGGCGGCGGTATTGGCCGTGTCGATCAGGAAGTTGATGCCATTCATCCATTGCGGCGAGATGTCGTTGATGATTTTTTGCAGGGTTTCCCAAGTCTTCTGTCCATCTATGCGCCAGCGTTGGAACTTCACAGCGTCGGCCGGAACAAAAGCCGGGGGCCGGGCCTCGCGGGGTTCGCCGGCGAGAATTTTGAAAAGGCCCTGCCGGCTGGATTCGGGCACGCCAACCGACAACTGGAGCATCGAGCCATCGTTGGATGCCTGGAAGCTGAAGGCGAAAGTTTTGAGCCCGTTCAGCCCGATCGCGCCGAGAATTTTGCCGGGATTAATGTCAAACGGGTTTGGCGCTTCGGAATTCTCCTTTTTAACATTCAAGTTGCGCAGCAGCACGTCGATGACCGTTTTGAGGTTCGCCCAACCGTAGAGTGGGGCGTTGCGGAACAGCGTGGCCTGATTGGCCTGGTACGCGGACACGTCGGCCAGGGGTGGCACGGAGCCTCCTGTTGCCCGGGCAACGACCTTCTCGACAGACTGTTCGGAACTGCTCAAGACCAGGAGCGATTCGACTTGGCCTACGAACAACTCGGATGTTGAGTCCGGAGGGTGGGTGGCCTTTTCATCGCCCAGTTCCCGGACTTCCGATGATTTAGGGAAGAACTTCCGCAGAGTGTTTGGGACGTCATTGCTGGAAACAGGGACCACCGTGAACTCAAATTCCCGAATTTTTCTAGTCCTCAGCGCTTTGCCTGAATCCACCCACTTCTTGCGCAAAGAGGTAAGGTTTTTCTTCAGTTGAGTGCTTTGATCCTTGGTATCCAAAAGCAGCAATACCCCGGGGACTGGCTCGGTCCCTCCCTGCCAGCCATTCTGCGTCAGCGCAAAGGTCAATTGACCTTTCAGCAGGCTGGTGTAGTCGGCACATTTTATGCCCAGCTCCTGTTCCAGCGGCTTGACCAATTCTTCATTCCATTTCGTAACGAAGTTGTCCCTGAACGGTTTCATGGCTGGATCGGCCCACAGTTGGCCTTGCGGCAGCTTATTCCAGGTTTGCCGCAGTTGGGCGAAGTCAGGCGCGGTGATCACCAGCAGCGTGTCGTCGGGCAGAAGCTTTTCCGGCGGCGGGATGGCGATCGGCGCCGCAAGAGCCAGGCGGCAAAGTGCCAGCAAAGCCATTCCGAGCATCGTCTTGGGGCAGCGAAGTCTGATTCTGTGGATATTTGGCATGTTAGTTTTTGGGGAGACGGTTCAACGCGCAATCGGCCGGCCGGCGGCCAGCTTCGGGCCCTCCGCTGCCCTCTCAGATGAAGCATAGCCCAGGGGTCTCACTCCTCAATCGCGGCTTTGCGAGTTCGACTGGGAGGCTCCAGGTACCGGTAGGCGTTGCTCGGATTGTCGTTGGAATAAGCGAATGCTTCGCGATGGTCGAGGAAGTATTTCACCGATTCGACCGGGATGGCAAAACCCAGGCCTTCCCCGAAGGTGATCTTCATGTTGGTAATCCCGACGACCTCGCCACGCAGGTTGAAGAGTGGGCCACCGCTGTTGCCGGGATTAATCTGGGTCGTGGTTTGGAGAAAAAGTTCGCCGGCCATCTGGCGGGTCTTGGTGCTGAGAATGCCTTCGGTGACTGTTCGCTCCAGGCCCATGGGACTGCCAATGGCGAAAACGCCCTCGCCGACCGACAGCGCATCAGCGCTGCCCAAAAGAACATATTTGAACTTTGGCGCGTCTTTATCCTCGATCTTTAGCAGAGCCAGATCGCCGAACTTATTAATGGCGATGATGCGGATCTGTTTGTAGCTCTTGCGCTCGAGTTCTCCCCCGGTTTGGTGGTACACCTCGACCGAAATCTGCGTTTCGCCTTCGATCACATGGAAATTCGTAATCAGGAAACCATCTTCGTTAATGATGAAGCCCGAGCCCAAACCGCTGGGGGTGCGCACTTGGACCACCGCTTCACCCAATTGGTTCACGAGATCCCGCACGGTTCGCGTGGCCGCCAGCTTGCCCGCGCCCGAATAAAAACCCGGCTTATTTTCAAGTAACAGTGGGCCGTCAGCGTGGGGATCGGGGTCGGCCGGCGGCTTTGCCTGGGAAACGGACTTCAGAGCAGAGCTAATACCCTTGGAGATTTTGACGATCTGGTTTTTGGGAATGACTAGAACCGTATAGCCGATATCCACAGCCACCTGATCGCGCTTCTCCGCCAGCACAGTCCCCGTGACCGCGGCATTATCCTTCAACTGGATGGTGTCGGCCATGGCGCCCACAACCAGCAGCGCGCAGACGACGAATATCGACCGACCAACACACTTCTTTACCATCGCCTGAAAGTAATGAAGGAAAGCAGCTTTGACAAGGACAGGTTAAGGGCATCGGCGCCCTCTTAAAGAGCATTAAAACATTGACCGACGAGCAGCGATTATCCTAGACTTTAGCCGATCTGTTGGTGAAAGAGCAATCTGTTGGTGAAAGAGCATTTGCAGCTGGCACAAGTTCAGGGCTCTGGAAAATTGGATCTCACGCGCGGTTGTAGGTCTTCCTTCGTGACTCTCAACGAGCTCATACGAGTTTTGTTGGCTTTCGCTTCAGACCTTCTCGGCCTCCCCCTGCCTCCGAGGCCGGCTACGAGACCTCTCCACAGCTGGAGGTTCGTCGTGGCGCTGCTGCTGCTGCTGTTTCTGCCCATGGCCTCCTATGGGATGCCGGCGTCGTCCCATCCTGGGGCGGCCCGAAAGATACAGCCCAACATCGTTTTTATTCTGGCCGATGATCTGGGATACGGGGATTTGAGTTGCCAAAACCCGGCGTCCAAAATCCGAACACCACGATTGGACCGTCTGGCCGGCGAGGGAACGCGTTTTACGGACGCACACGCTCCTTCGGCCCTTTGCACGCCGAGCCGTTATAGCATTCTAACGGGTCAAAACTGCTGGCGCTCCAGGCTTAAATCGGGGGTGCTGAATATGTGGGACGAACCCCTGATTGCCTCCGAACGGCTTACGGTGGCGGGCATGCTTCGACAAAACGGCTACCGCACCGTCTGTTTCGGGAAATGGCATCTCGGAATCGCGTGGCCGTTCGTGGGGACGATTCCTTCGGGATTCGATGTTACGGTAAAATCAACCGACCTGGACTGGACTAGGCGTCTCCGCGGTGGACCGGTGGACTGCGGGTTCGATTATTATTTTGGCATCAATATTCCCAACGAACCGCCTTACGCCTTTATCGAAAATGACCATTTGGTCGGCGTGCCGACGGTGGATTACCCGACCGTGGCCGGCCAACAGGGCCACTGGGCCGGACCCGGTGTGGCCGGCTGGGATTGGGCTCAAGCTTTGCCCGAACTCACGACCAACACCGTGCGTTGGATCCAGGCGGCGGGAGCCAAGGTGGGCCAGCCATTCTTTTTATACGCGCCATTAATCGGGCCGCATCAGCCGGTGCTTCCAACGGCGTCATTCCAGGGGAGCAGCCAGGCGGGCGCCTATGGTGATTACGTGCAGGAATTGGATTGGGCCGTAGGCCAACTGCTCGACGCCCTTGAGGCTACCGGCGCGGCGACCAACACCCTGGTGATCTTCAGTTCCGACAATGGCCCGGATGAATTCGCCTACGCGCGCCTCCAGCAATACCAGCACGCCAGCATGGGAGTCCTGCGTGGCATCAAGAGCGATATTTGGGAAGGGGGGCATCGGGTTCCGTTTTTGGCGCGCTGGCCCGGGAACATCCAGGCTGGCACTACCAATGAGCACCCTATCTGTCTGGTCGACTTTATGCGAACCATTGCCGACGTGGCCGGGGCCCATCTCCCGCCCGATACCGCGCAGGATAGCGTGAGTTTTCTGTCCTCACTGCTGGGAAAAGGCCCGGGCGCTGCCACCGATCGAATGCTGGTTTTGGAAAGCGGTCTTGGCCAGTTCGGCATTCGCTCCAACAACTGGATGTATATTGATTCCGGTACGGGCGATGGTCACAACCCCGAACTGGAACCGCTCTGGTTCACGCAGACTCGGAAGTATGTTGCTCAGACCCGCGCCCCGGCGCTCCTCTATGATCTGAGCGAAGATCTGGGGCAGGGAACCAATCTTCTAAGCCAGAAACCCGATATTGCCGGCCAACTCCAGGCGGCGTTGCGCTCTGAGCGGGCGAGCTACACCTGGAGCGGCGGACCATCGGGCGACTGGGGAACTTTAAGAAACTGGCTGCCTGCAGGAGTGCCGGCGGGAGCCGATATCCTGTATACCAACGTCGCGGGGCTTGCCAATCTTACCCAGACCTTCGGAGGGAAGTTCAGCATCAACAGCGTCACACTTGACCAATCGGTGAGTGGAAATATTCGGATCTCCGCCGGGACGGGCGGATCTCTGGCGGTCGCCAACGGCATCACTATGGGAACCTCGACCGCTAATCTGACTTTGGAAACGCCACTTACCCTGAGCCAGTCGCAAATCTGGGAGATCAGCACCAACCACGAATTGGCGATCGGGGGACCACTGGCGCTTCAAGGCTATCGCCTGACGATTTGTGGCCGGGGCGACGTTTTCATTGGGAACAGCATTTCGGGCGCCGGATCGCTGACCATCAGGAGCAGTGGAACGACGATCCTGGTAAGCAGCAATTCTTTCCGAGGCGGAACCGAGTTATCCGGCGGGGGATTCCTGGTTGCTCAGGACAATCGCGCGCTCGGGGTTGGTGGCCTTGTCATCCCAAACAACTCGACACTGGAGGTCGCTCCGGGAGTCAACCTCACCAACGCTGCTGTTGTGCGGGGATTCGGCGCCGAAACCAACGGACGTCGCTGCGGCGCGATCAGCGTGCGAGACGCCGGTATCGGGGTTTATAGTGGACCGGTAAGGTTATCAGGCGATACCGGAGTCCGCGCTAATGCGTCCGGCAGCATTCTGGTCGTCGCCGGGCGGATGATCGGCGACGCCGATGTCACCGTTCTGCCTGGAGCCGGTATTACTTTGTTCAGGACCAATCAGTTCTACACCGGCAGAACCATCGTCGAAGGACTGTTGCGGCTCGACGGCGGGCCGAACCGCTTGCCCAGGAATACCGATGTCGTCCTGGCCAACTCCAATACTGCAGAGCTGGATCTCAACGGCAACGACCAAGCTGTCGCCTCGATTAGCGGTGGAGGCGGATCGGGCGGGAACATCGCTTTGGGGAGTGCCACCTTGACCATCGCCCCGACTAGCATTGTAAATTATAGCGGTAGCATGTCCGGGAAAGGTAATTTGGACATGGTCGGCCCGGGCACTTTGATCTTGAGCGGCTCCAACACCTACACTGGCCGGTCCAGTATTTATGGGGGTACATTCGTGGTGAACGGAGCGCTCGGAAATACTGAAGTGATAGCCGAAGGAGGGACGCTGGCGGGAAATGGCTTGATTGCGGGGCCCGTAACCATCGCGGATGGGGGTGTCCTGGCGCCAACCATCGGCGCGGCGCCTCTGACGGTAAATAACCAATTGGCGCTCAGTTCCACCAGCGTGACGAGGATCGACCTCGACGCTGTAAGCGGCAAGTCCTCAAGCGTTCAAGGCTTAACTTCGGTCACCTATGCTGGCCTTCTGTTGGTCAGCAACGTCGCGCCGTTCGCTGGCTTCACCAATGGCCAAGCTTTTCACCTATTCTCATCAGTGCTGGACAGGGGGAATTTCTCCCAAATCGAGCCCAGCCCCGGTCCCGGTCTGGTTTGGCGTTTCGATCCAAACAGAGGGGTTTTGAGTGTGATAGCTGCCCCCTTGCTAACGGTGGTTTCGGCCGGCACCAGGACCGCTGCCCTGTCCTGGCCCGGCCATGGATTCCACCTGCAGGTACTGACCAATAGCTTTGGATTTGGTGGGTTAAACGAGTGGGTCGATTATCCCGGTGGCAGGATCAGTCCCGTCACATTGCCGATCGATCCTCGGCAAAGGAACGTCTTTTTCCGGTTGGTCAATCCTTAGGTGGCTTCAGTTAGAAGAGAGATTGTGTGCCCTCGATGCGGACGGCTTCCAACTCGTGTGGATTGAGGCCGAGCAGCTTCAGAATGGTCGGTGCGATCTGAGTGGTTTCCACCGGCTTGGTGACCGCTGTGCCGCCCTGCGCTCCTGGCCATGCCAGCAGGATGGGGACGTTTCGATCCTCAACGTGGTCACCGCCGTGTTCGGCGATCTTCGCTTTATGGCTCGTGTAGACCACGCCGTACTGCGCGATTCCAATGACGTCAGGCACGCGTGGATTGGATGGATCGACGCCGATGAGTTGCGCCGCGGCGGCGCCCGTGTAGACCTGTGAGAGCCCGGCGGATGTGACGGACTTGCCGTCGACGCTGGCGGTTGAATCGTGGTAGTTCAGCAGGAACTGGCGTGCATACTCGGTGGCTGTTTCCGTCCGATCGTTGAGCCAGAGGAGCATGCCATCGTCGTCAGTGCCCTGCGCCACTAATGGTGTGGCCTGCGGGTTTCCGTTCTGGTGATCCTGGTTCCACGCCGCATTGAGCGAGCCAATGATTTGGCCGTCTTTAATCCGGTTAAGTGCCGTAACGTTCATGGGGGATTGCCCGTGCTTGGCCGACACGATGATGGCGGTACGCTCGGCGAGCCCGCGACTTGCCAGGGCGCCGACCATTTTCCCAAGAGACGCATCAACGAAGTCCAAAGCGTTGCTCAAGACAACGCCAGGGGTGGCGCCATCCGCCAGGTAACCGCCCATTGCCGTCCCTGACGAGTCGCCTTCCGTTTTGGAGGTCGGCAGTTTTTGGCCGGTCGATACGGTTTGGAAGTTCAGGCCGAAAATAGCCGGCGTGCCTGGATTGCCGGAGCCGTCGTGCTCGTGACCCTCGATCCAGTTCAGCACCGCCTGCACCTTGTAGCCGTCGTATTGCTGGGTTAACAGATTATCCGTAGTCCAATCCGGTTGGCTCGGATCCGTCGGCGCGCTCGGGTTTGCGCTGCTATTGATCTCTGGAGTGAAGTAGTCGTCGACGCCTTTGCCGGAGGGGCCTGACATGATTTGATACGCGGGGTGCTTGTCGGACCATGCGGTCAGGAGATGGTGCTGGTGGGCCACTTCGAAGATCGTATTCACCTTCAGGTACTGGTTGGGATAAATCGGGTTGCACGTGGACGGATCGACCGGCAGTTGCGCGGGGTTGATGACCTTCAACGGGTTGCCGGTCATTTGCAGAATGTTGGCCCAAGGGTCCGGCCCGGGCGCGGGCACGATGCCTTCGCCGGCGTCGAGCGCGCCCAGGTTTAAATCGAGCGCCTCGAAATAGGTGACTTCGCCACCTGGAACGGGACCTGTGCACTGGGTGGTCCCGGCGGGAAACACTGCATGGTTCCAAGTATCATCGTAGTAAATGCCGGTGGTCGAGGGGTTGCCTCCCGTTACCTGGCCAATCATTCCTGGGAACGAGTCCGAGGGGAAAGGCGTGCTGGCGTCCGAGTAGTCGACGCCTCGAGCCATCAGGCCGGCCAGGGTTGACCCAGGGTGGACCTGCACATACCAGGCCAGATCGGACTGATGCAAACCATCGACCGAAATGAGCAGGACGTGGTCGACCTGTTGGCCGCTTTTAGCATGCTCTGGTGGGTCCGCCATTCCTGAGCCTGGCAAAGTTAGGCCAATCGCCAGTAATCCCAGTTCGCAAATCGTCGCCCGAGCCGCTTGGGTCCGCAGCAGACCTTTTGTTCTCATATGAGTTCTTCTTTGTTTCATCTGTTTTATTCATGTTGCAACCACACTCACGCCGATGAGTTGGCTCAAGCTGGTCGCGGTGGTTTTTCCTGATCGGTCACTTTATCGCTTCCGGGTTTTTGAAAGTAAACGTGACGATCGTGACATTGTGATGGAGATATTTAACGGGGATGTGCCGGCCGGGTGACGTGTCGTGAAAGTATATCCTCAAGCCTTCGAATGAAACATTGCGGTTAAAATTGGGTGCCTTGGGTGGCTGGAACGGAAAAAGGGAAAAGTATGGCCCCAAAATACCAGTTGCCATTTCGAGGGAGCCTGCTACTTTTCAAAGCTCTTTTTGCGGTCCGCCGTGTGGCTGAGTCTGCGAAGGGAAAACGGCCTTAATTAGCTCCTGTGCTGGATTGGCAAAGGCGGCCACAACAACATCGAAAACAATCCCGTATTCCGCGGGATGGTTCGTCCCGAGGACGAGCTCTAAACCAAAGGAAAATTGTGATTAGTATTGGCGTAAAGGAATTGTTGGATGCCGGTGTTCATTTTGGACACCAAACCAAGCGATGGAACCCGAAGATGAAGCCCTTCATCTTCGACGCTCGGAACGGTATCCATATCATCGACCTGAGCAAGACGCTCAACCAGTTGGAGGCAGCCTGTAACTTCCTGGGCGACACCGTCCGCAAAGGCGGCAAGGTGTTGTTTGTCGGTACCAAGAAGCAGGCCCAACAGGCCGTCAGAGAGACCGCCAAGGAATGCGGACAATATTTCGTCACCGAACGCTGGCTGGGGGGAACGCTGACGAATTTCGCGACCATCAAGCGTTCGATTGCGCGGCTCAAGCAGATCGAGAAGATGGAAACTGACGGGACGATCAACAATTACGTCAAACAGGAGCAATCGGTCATCCGCCGGGAGGCGGCTCGCTTGCTGAAATTCTTCGACGGCATTCGCTCGATGGATAAGCTGCCCGGCGCGATGTTTGTCGTGGATATCAAGCGCGAGCACAACGCCGTGGCTGAAGCGCGCCGGCTCAAGATCCCCGTCGTGGCGATTGTCGACACCAACTGCGATCCCGACCTGGTGGATTATCCCGTCGCCGGAAACGACGACGCGATTCGCTCGGTGCGAATGATCCTGGCTACCATCGGCCAGGTGATCACCCAGGCCCACGCCGAATACGAGGCCAAGTACGCGCGGCGCAAAACGATCGAAGAAGTTGCGACCGTCCCAGCAGCGGCTTCGGCCCCTGGAACCGAACCGGTCGCTGTTCCCGAAGCGGCGGCTGTGCCGGCAATCTCTCTCGCTCCTCCCGCATAATTCAGTATTTGTGCGAGAAAACGCGGGGCCGGCCTAGAAGCGGTCGGTCCTATTCGCTTTGACCCTCAACTAAACACTCTCAACCAGAAACTTTTTATGGCCGAAATTACTGCTGCCGCGGTGGCGAAACTGCGCGAAATGACCAACGCCGGCATGATGGATTGCAAGAAAGCGCTCACCGAAGCCAACGGCGACATGGACAAAGCCGTGGATATCCTGCGCAAGAAAGGCGCCGCAACCGCCAGCACCAAAGGCACACGCGAAGCGCGCGAGGGCGTTGTGGCCCAATACATCGCGCCGGGCGGCCGCCTCGGTGTCCTCGTGGAAGTCAACTCCCAAACCGACTTCGTTGCGCGGAATGACATGTTTCGGGCTTTCGCCGATGACGTGGCCAAGCGCCTGGCTGCGGACCCGAAAACGGATTTCGAAGCGGATCGCGTCGCCATGGTCGCCAAGATCCGCGAAAACATCCAAATCCCGCGCCACGCCCGCATGGAAGTCACCGGTAACGGAATGGTCGCGGCCTATATCCACACCGGTGCCAAAGTCGGTGTCCTGGTCGAAGTGGGAGCCGGCAAAGAGGCGACAGTCGGCGCAGACGATTTCAAACAATTGGTGAAGGACATTACGCTGCAGATCGCCGCCGGTCATCCTTTTGTGGTTTCCCGCGAACAGGTCCCGGCCGATGTCCTGGCCAAGGAAAAAGAGATTGCCGCCGAACAGGTCAAGAACAAGCCGCCTCAGGCAATCGCAAAGATCGTCGAAGGCAAACTGGAGAAGTTCTATCAGACTTACTGTCTCGTGGACCAGGGATTCGTAAAGAAGAACTCCGAGATTTCCGTAAAAGAACACGTCGCCACCGTTGGCAAGCAACTGGGCGACCAGATTACCATCCGCCGTTTTGTCCGTTTCCAAGTGGGCGAAACGCCGGCGGCGAGCTAACTAAAGGCTGTTGCAAAAGTCAGCAACACCACAAACCCGAAATCCGAAGCCCAAAGGCCGAAAGAAGGCCGAAATCCGAAGCCCGAATTAATGCAACCGCTTTTCGGATTCCGGCCTTCGGATTTCAATACGGCATACGCTTGCAACAGGCTTTAACTCGGGCCTCTGCGACCTTTAGAGCTGCAGGGTCTCTTTGATTTTCGCCCTGGCCTCCGTTTCGCTCCAGCCCAGGCTTCAACATTTCGGGCCTTCAGCCCGGCCTAAGATCCGCGTTAGCGCCGCTGACGCTCTTTCATTTGACGCTGGGCCGATCGGCTGTTAAAACGCAGCAAACAACAGCCTTTATCGATGCCATGAACGAAAACCGCAGCCCAAAGTACGGTCGCATTCTGCTGAAGCTCAGTGGTGAAGCCCTGGGCGGTCAAAGCGGCGTGAGCATTTCGGCTGAAGCGGTTCAGGACATGGCCCGGCAGATCGGCGAGGTCCGGGAATTGGGAGTGCAGGTCGTGGTGGTGGCGGGCGGAGGCAACATCTTCCGTGGGCTTAAGGGCAGCGAAAGCGGGATCGAGCGAGCTACCGGTGATTACATGGGGATGCTGGCCACGGTGATCAATGCGCTGGCGTTGCAGGACGCGTTGGAAAAAATCGGCGTCGCCACTCGGGTGCAGAGCGCCATCTCGATGGCCCAGGTGGCCGAGCCTTTTATCCGGCGCCGCGCGGTTCGTCACTTGGAGAAGGGCAGGGTAGTAATTTTCGGAGGCGGCACAGGCAATCCCTATTTTTCGACCGACACAGCCGCCGCCTTGCGCGCCAATGAAATCGGGGCCGAGGTCATACTCAAGGCCACCAAGGTCGATGGCATTTACGACGCCGACCCAAAGACAAATGCCAAGGCCAAGCGCTTTTCACGTATTACCTACCTGGAAGCCCTTCAACGTCAGTTGAAAGTCATGGATTCAACCGCGTTTTCCCTGTGCATGGACAATAAGATGCCCATTATCGTTTTCGATCTCTTCCGTCCGCACAACCTCCGGCGTGTTGTTCTGGGCGAGAAAGTGGGAACAATCGTCACCGCGTAATATCTAACTCCAGCCCGAGACTCGCTGTTCATTATTTCGGTAATTCCGTATTTCAGCGTTTCAGTATTTCAGCGTTTCAGCTTTTTCTTAGAGGGGTTGATTTCCCCTGTCCTTCGGCCGACTATGTAATGTGTTTGCATCTCGAGAGGATGCCGGGCGGCGGCTGGGTCGTTGGTTGAACGATCGGGGGGTGGAGGCTGACCTCGTCTTGGGGCTGCCTCGGGGAGGTGTGATCGTGGCGGCGGAGGTTTCGCATATTCTGAATCGCCCCCTTGACGTGCTCATCGTACGAAAGATTGGGCACCCTTTGCACCGTGAATTCGCCTTGGGCGCTCTGGCCGAAGGCGGGGTGGTGGTGTTGGATAAAGGGACGCTTGGGACCGACGCGCTGGTCCACGCCGAACTTGAGCACGTGATCCGGGAAGAACAGGAAAACCTCAAGAAGTACCAATCTCGATTTCCACGTGCCGATCTGCACCGGATGCCTTTAAAATCAGTCCTGTTGGTGGATGATGGCCTTGCCACCGGAGCCACGACCGAGGCTGCTGTCCGGTCCGCCATCAAACAAGGCGCTCGTGAAGTCATTGTGGCTGCACCTGTCGGCTCGACCCATGCCATGGAGCGGCTCCAATCAATCGCCGACCGGGTCGAAGTCATGTTCGTAGACCCTGAGTTTGACGCCGTCGGCCGCTATTATGACAATTTCCCTCAAACCACCGATGAGGAAGTGCTTGCCGTTTTAAGTGGTCACCTGACCAACAAAGAATAGGTGTTGCCGGCGCGCAGACTTTCCAGCCCACCGCAAAGTCCAAGCTTGCTTGATGCCCAGGTTTATACCCGCAGTCAGCTGGAACTTCGAGCATTGCTGCGGACAAGAATGTCCGCGCGCCAGCGAACGAAGCTTTTCCATTTAGGCAAGCCAGTTTACCGTCTCGCCGTGCCTGAACTGCCTGAAGTGGAAGTGCTGGTCCGTCATTTGGCGCCACTGCTGCGACACCGGACGATTCATTCGGTCGATGTCCATCGTGCGCGGGTGTTGCGCCCGACGTCCCCGGGGACTCTTAAAAGGATTCTGTGCGGCGCAAGGCTTTTGGACGTGAAACGTCGCGGAAAATACCTCGTCTTTGAGATTCAGCCTCACCGCCGGCCGAACCCGACAACGTTGTTAGGGCATCTTGGCATGACCGGTCGCATGTATTTGCTCTCGCGCAGGGTGGCCTTGCCAAAACACACCGCGGTCGTGCTGGATTTGGGTAAGGAACGATTCATCTTTGAGGATACCCGCTACTTTGGACGATTTACTCTGGCGACCGAAGCTCTGGACGGCTTGGGTCCTGAGCCTTTCAGCGAGGAATTCACGCCAGAGTGTTTCGGGGAAGGTCTCGCGCGCTCCAATCAACCCATCAAGGTCAGGCTGCTGGACCAGGCCCTGGTGGCGGGCCTGGGCAACATCTATGCCAGCGAAGCTTTGTTTCGCGCCGGTATTTCCCCGCGCCTGTCGGCCCGCCGCTTGAATCGCAAGCTCGTCAAGCGGTTATGGAGTTCTATTCGTGCAACCCTGGCCGAAGCCATACAATTCGGCAGCACTGTGGCCTTAAACTACTCCGGCGTTGGAGAACAGGATCGCCTCTTTTACTACGGTCGTGCTCCCGGCAGTCCAGCGACCTACGAAGAACGTTTGCTGGTTTACGACCGTGCAGGTCAGCCCTGCCTAAGGTGCGGGACCCCGATCAAGCGGATCGTGCAAGCAGCTCGCAGCACGTTTTATTGCCCCAAATGCCAGCGATGATCGAGGCAGAAAAATGGCGGCAGAAAAATGCAGAAACGTTTACGGCTTAGCGCGAATCAGATCGTCGCCAATGTAGATTCGGAAATCTTTGATGCGGCCGCCCACGTTTCCGGCGCCCTGTCGGGGCATATAACTAAAGCCGCTGATCGATCGCGAACGCCCGAGATCCAGGACCAGTTGGTGCGGATGTTGGGGTGAGGCGGAACCCCACTGGGTATGCCAGAAGTTGGCCGTCTGGCCGTCGATAGCGTTCTCCGCGGTACCGTCCTCGCGCTCGCGCTCTTCACTATCGACGTACGCGACGGTCCAGCCCTCATGGCTGAGCGGATGGCCGGATTCATCCAGTAAATCAAGCTCCGCCACCGCTGCATAAGGCCGCCCGTCCTGTGCATTGAGCGACTCTAGGCAGAAGTAGCGGCCCTTAAGAGGGCGGCTGAACTTAGTTTCCTGCAATGTCGCACCGGCCGCGAAGGTGCCCGTGAGCACGGGTGCGGCCGATGCGAGTTGCAGTTCGACCGGAGGTCGCTGAGCACGTCCGAAATCCAGTTCGGGATGAAGTTCGTTAAGAATGGGTTGTGCCACGCCGGCAATCACTGATTTTCGCGGCCCGATCAGGTCCAGGATGACGAGTTCGTTCTCTCCTTGTCTTAGCCAGGGGCCGGGCAAATACATCGTTTGCTGCGGACCAATATCCCAGAAACGGCCCAGGTTATGGCCGTTGACCCAAACAAAGCCTTTGCTCCAACCCCGGAGGTCGAGGAAAGTATCCCCCGGCTTCTCAACCTTAACCACCGTTCGCCAAAAGGCCGGCGTATTCGGTTTGGGTTCTCCGAAGCGCAAACTGCTGCGCATGCTGTGATCCAGCGGCAAGGGGAAGACTTTCCATCCGGTCAGCTCGACTGCCTCTCCTTCGGCCGACCGCAGTTTGACGGGTGCCTGCAAGCCTTTGCGGTCATCCACTTCAACTCCAAAGTTGACTCGGCCCATCGCCTCAACCAACAAGTCGAGCGCTGCTGGGGCGCGCCGGGCAGGAAGCCGAAGGCTGAACTTGCGGCTGCGCCGGTCAAGGAAGCCGAGTCGGCTGCCGTCCAAAAACACCTGGCCGATGTCATGAACTGCCTGCGCCTCCAAAGTCGCTTCGGGCCCGGCGGGCAGGGTAGTGCGATACAGGATGCAGCCGTAACCTTGATCGTATTGTTCCATATTGCGAGGTGTTGGGTCGCTAATGGCCGGCGGCAGGTTCTCAAAAAGCGGCGCGCAACTGGCGACCGCTATCGAGGCAAGGGTGATGACCGGATTCGTCGCTGGTGGGTCAGGGATGGTTTCGCCGGGCAGCAAGTAGCGGGCGAATAACTCACGCGTCTTGTAGAACTTTTCAGTGGGCCAACCGGCTTCGCTAATGGGTGCGTCATAATCGTAGCTGGAGGTGTCGGGCTTGAAGGGCCGGTCGGCGCCGGTCCAGAACCCGAAGGTGGTCCCGCCGTGAACCATGTAAATGCTGAACGAGGCGCCGGCCTTGAGCATGTATTCCAGGTCGGCCAGGTAGCGCTGTGTATTCCCCGTATGATGCGGCGCGCCCCAGGTGTCGAACCAACCTGGATAAAACTCGCCGCACATCTGCGGGCCCTTTGGCAAAATCTCGCGCAGAGCCCTGAAACCGTTCGCCGGGTCCGACCCGAAGTTTACCACGGGAAATAAATCGGGACGAAACCCCTGTGTGAGTTGTTGGGGCGGATTGCAGGAGAAAAGGGGAACGTCGAATCCCGCGTCCAGCAAGGCCTGGCGCAACTCTCCCATGTAGTCGGCGTCATGGCCAAAGAAGCCGTATTCGTTTTCCACCTGGACCATGAGGATCGGGCCACCCTTGGAAATCTGCAACGATCCCAGCACGCGCCCGACTTCCTTGAGATAGTGTTTGGCAGCTTCCAGATACCGCGGGTCGCGGGTGCGAAGCTGGATATCTGATTGCTTGAGCAGCCACCACGGAAACCCGCCCATCTCCCACTCCGCGCAGGAATAAGGACCCGGCCGCAGAATTACCCAAAGACCTTCTTGCTGCGCAATCCGACAAAATTCAACGGCATCAGCCTGCCCGGACCAATCAAACCGCCCAGGTTGAGGTTCGTGCATGTTCCAGAACAGATACGCGCAAACGGTGTTCAGCCCCATTGCCTTGCACATTTGCAATCGATGCCGCCAGTACTCCCTCGGCACGCGCGGGGCATGGACCTCGCCGCAGCGAATTTGAAAACGCTGGCCGTCCAGAAGAAAATCGTTGTCCCCGATGGAGCACGTGTGCCTGGCCGAACCATTGCCTGTCGCGGAACTCGGAGCGCCAACCGCGTGACACGCGAGGCTGGCTGCCAGAAGAGTCAATTGCGTCAGTTTCATCGCATTAAACGGCTGATCCTAAAGGCACCGGAACTCCGATGACACCCGGGGAGCCGAGGTTTCGACGGGGCTACTTGGGCAGAGATTGGCCATGGCGCAATCGTAATGCTACGCGGCGACGGGTCAAGAGACAGTGCGGTGAAACGGCTCTGCCCGCGATGACTGGAAATCCTCAATTTGCGTTCGCACATGCATTGGGACCATGAATGACGAATCGCCCAAGTGTTTCTCCCTCTCCTCGGGGGAGAGGGCCGGGCCTTCGCCGCGCCGAAGCGGCTTCGGCCGCGCAGGCGGGGTGAGGGCGGAATTGCTGTTCACGGTTCATGGAGCCCCCTTGATTTTGGATGCTGCATGACGCAGACTCTCCAGCGCCTGCCATAAACCGCAGGCGCATGCAATCTGGTATGATGAAAACGCAATTATCCCTTATGGTGGCGGCGGCCCTTTTTCTGCTGGGTTGCAGCAAGGCCGAGCCAACCAGCACCACCACAAATGCAGGAGCCACCCCGACCGGCTCCGGGACCACAGCCGCAAGCGGTTCCAATAGCGAGATGACGACGACGCCCAGTGGACTAAAATACCAGGTCCTGAAACACGGCACCGGAACGGTTTCTCCAAAGGCTACTGACACAGTAAAGGTTCATTACCACGGCACACTGCTGGACGGCACCGTATTCGACAGTTCCGTCGAGCGTGGTCAGCCGATCAGTTTCCCTTTAAACGGCGTCATTGCCGGCTGGACCGAGGGGGTTCAGCTCATGAGGGTAGGCGACAAGTTCAAATTTGTGATTCCTCCCAACCTGGCCTACGGCCCAAACAGCCCAAGCCCGAAAATCCCACCCAACAGCACGTTGGTGTTCGAAGTGGAACTCCTCGGTATCGAATAAATCGCAGCGAGTTGCACACGTTTTTTTGAACCGCGGATGACGCGGATTTCGCGGATAGCAGAAGAAATCCGTGTTGATCCGCGTCATCCGCGGTTTAATCTTCCCTCGTTCCTTGCACGCCCTTGACAACGCGGAGTCTTGATCGTGAACTGGGCGCCAAGCCATGCGTTGCTCCTCGATAAAGCTGGTTCTGTTTTGCTCGCTCATGGCGAGTGCGACTCTTGCCCAGCTTCTGCCAGCTCGTGCGGACTCCTGGAGGATCCAAGTCGAAGAACCAACCGGTCTGTATCCTCGTACTAATGAAGTGGTGGTTGTGCCTTACGCGAAAATCGGCGGCCGGCACCCGGCCTGGCAAGTCGTCGATTCACAGGGCAGGGAACTGCCGTGGCAGGCGACTGACAACGGGCTGCTTTTCCCAGCCACCCTTATTCCCGGCGAATTGCCCGAATTCAGGATCCGCGCCGTCCAACAGATCAACACTAACTTTGTTAACCAGATCTACTTGCGGAAACTGGGTCTAAACCGGGTCGAATTAGGTAACCGCTTCTTTCGCGTTCTCATCGACCTCCAGGCCGGCACTATGGTCGAAGCTTTCAACCTGACTGCCGAGGCCCATCGCATGCTGAATTTGGTCGAAACGACCCCCGAAGAACCCGAGTCTCTAAAGGACGATATCCACGCGGCCGAGGCGATGGGCATCAAACCTGTTCCCGGTGTCCCTGCACGAAACATCGGTTGGACCAGCCTCGGCGCCCCAGGATCCTTCACTGACGTTGCTTTTGTTGAGACCGGCCCGCTGCGTGGCCGGGTGCGCCTGACGAGGGTGAGTGAGGCCTGGGAACTCAGTTGGTCCGCCGACAGCCGGGCCCTGATTTGGCGCGGCGACAACGGCTTCCGGTTCACCGCCATTTCGGCTTCACCTTATCTCCCCTTCGACCGTTGCGTGGGCGGCTCGGAATATGAATGGCCCAACGGCCCAGACGACGAAGAACCGCCGGATCATGATATCTCGCCGCGCCCGTGGTCAAAGCTCCCGGGCGACCACGTCGTCTACTACCGCGACTCTGAGAATTACGGGGCTCTTGGCATCGTTGCGCTCGACACCGACCTGACCTGGACGGGTATCGGCTCGCGACGATTCATCGCCCAGAGACCGAACGGTCCGACCCAAATCGCGATCACCTTTCCACAATGGAACGGTTCGAACACCGTTCTTCAAGCCCGGCGTGAATATCGCGTCCTGCGTCAGCCGTTGTTAATCGAAGTGAGCAAATCGGCGGAGGAAGGTGCCTCCGTCCGAATACCCGCCGAGCGCGCGCTCGACGTTCCGTTTGAAACTGTCGCCGCCGCTCCAGAACCATTTCAACCCGGTGCTCTCTCACTGGAGGGACCCTGGGAATTGGCCTGGTGCGAAAAGGGCCAGGGTCCCCCAACCAATGGCTGGCGCAAAGTTAAAGTCCCGGGTTCGGCTCATACTCAATGGCTGGAACGGTCAAAGATTTACAGCCCCGAAGCGACATGGGTCAGCTACAAGGAGTGGTGGTATCGCCGCCGCTTTACCGTGCCTGAACGCTGGAATCATAAACGTCTGCTCCTTCAGTTCGGTGCGACAGACTATTATGCCGATGCCTGGCTCAATGGCGCGCGCCTTGGCCGCCACGAAGGTTATATCGATCCTTACCAATATGACGTCAGTTCTCAGGTGAATCGGGAGGGAGCCAACGAACTGCTCGTCCGCACCTGGGCGCCCGTTAATTATTACTGGAAGCACCGCTCTTATACCATTAAGGGAGCCTATGGGGCTGTCGATCAAAAGCCCGATGATATAACTCCGCTGGGTATCACACGGCCTGTCAGCCTTCGCGCTTGCGATGACCTTACCATTCAAGACCTGGCGGTCGATACTCGCTTGACCGACGATAGCAACGCGGTGGTCGAGGTCGAAATTGAACTCGAAAAGCAACCAACAAATCCTGCCAAGCTCGAGCTGACGTTATCTCCGCGCAACTTTTCGTCCACGGAACGCTACCGCGTTAGCGTGACGGTTTCGTCTCGCCTGATTAAACTGGCGATTCCGGTCAACAACCCTCAGCTCTGGTGGACCTGGGACCACGGCAAGCCCAACCTGTACACCCTCGACGTTCGGCTCCGCGACGAGACCGGCGAGGTCATGGACGGCCGCACCCTGGCCGTGGGCATCCGCGAAATCGAGCGCATCGGCTGGACTTTTTACCTGAACCGCCGGCGCTTGTTCATTCGCGGAACCAATTACTACTACCATTTGTTTCTGTCAGAAATGGATCGCGCCGCTTACGAGCGTGACCTGGGCCTCATCCAGCAGATGAACGTCAATCTCATCCGGCTGCATTGCCATTTCTCTAATCCGGAGTTCTATGATGTGGCCGACGAGCTGGGAGTTTTGGTTTGGCAGGATTTTCTGGAAGCCTGGTATCCTGAGGATCGCGCCTTCTCTTTGCACGCCGCCGAATTATACGACCCGCTCATTCGGTATGTTCGCAACCATCCCTGCGTCGCTTCCTGGACCACTTGCGACGAAGAGAGCCTGGAAAACTATCGCGACCTGACCAAACACCTGGCGCCGCGCCCAGCGCTGTTGGATCCCCAGCGCCGGCCGATCGTTCGCTCCACGGGCCGTTACGGCGATGCCCACGTTTATCACGGCTGGTACGATGGCTCGCTTTGGGAATATACCAACATGACTGAACCCTTCGTTTCCGAGCTGGGCGCGACTTGTCTTCCCAATTACCAAACCCTGATAAAATTCATGCCCGACGACTGGCCGATCCAGGCCCATGCCCAAGAATGGTTTTTCCGCCGACTGCAAATCCCTGAAGCGCTCCGCGCCTGGGGTGGTCCCGGGGAACTTACTCTGCAGGAGTACATTCCCCGTACCCAGGCATATGTAGCACGACTTTTCCAAATCGCCCTCGAACGCAGTCGCCGGCTCAAGTACAATCCAGCGGGCGGAATCTGCCATTTCCATGCCATCGATATTTGGCCTTCGGTCACCATGGCAGCCATCGATTTCGACCGCCTTCCCACGCAAGTCTTTTATACCGTGCAACGCAGTTTCGCGCCGGTGTGTGCCAGCCTCGAGTATGACCGGGATAAATGGAAATCCGGCGAGCGCTTTGGATGCGGGATCTGGGCTATTAACGACAAGTGGGAACCGGTTCCCGACGCCACGATTCAATGGCGCATCATTGATTCTGGTACCAACCAATGTGCTTCAGGCCAGTGGCCGGTTTCCATGGCGCCCGATTCGGTCGCGAAGCTCGGTTCAGCAGAGTGGACTACCACCGGCACCGGACCGCACGAACTTCGCACCCAGGTCCGCGACCACTCCGGGCAACTTGTCTCGGAAAACATCTTCCGCTTCGACGTCGTCGAGTAATTTCGTAACGCCGACTGTTAATCGGCCGTATAGCCGGTTGGTAACCGGCGAACCATGGCCTTCGTATTTCCCAGGCTTTCATTCTCCGCAGTTCTTCCCCCTGCGAAGCGGTATAAACCCCATAGTTTTGCCCGTTCCTGACGCCGAGGTTTAAAGCGTAATGTTTTAAAGGGTAATTCATGAAAAAACGTCTTAACAATCTCGTTTGGCTTACTTTTCCTGTGCTTCTGGCGGTCGGTTGCGCGGAGAATCACCGCGATTCGTCTGTCTCATACAGCCCGGCTCTGTCCGAATCGGTCTCACCGACTTCCGATCGTCCGGAGACGCGAGTTTATCCCGCGCCACCGCCATTGGCGGCGGACGTGACCTCAGTGCCCCCAGGAGCTACTCCTCAGGATTGGACCCTGGCTCAGGAGATTCGCTCCTTGCTCATGTCCGACCGAACCATCGGGAAAGCTCCCGTAACAGCGGTCGTCAACAACGGCGTGGTGACTTTGCGTGGTGAAGTGCGCAACAAAAAGGAGCGCGAACGGCTTCGTGAAGAGATCGCCGCTCTCCCTGGGGTGCAACGAGTCGACGATCAGACCGAATACAAAAATCCGCTCGGCATCGGAGCGGGTGAGAGTAGGAATTACTGATTGATGAAGGCGGCGGCTCCCTGGGAGCGCCGGCGTCTCGCCGGCGAGTGCGTATGTATGTCCGCGGCTTTCCTTGCGTCCGCCCCGCGGCTCATTCCTGCGCCTTGGCCGCTTGCCGCACCAATGCCGTCGTTCGTATGGTCTTGGTCGTGACCGCGTGGATACCGTCCAATCGCTCGCCGAGTAAGGCACGCAATTTGTCGGGGTCAGTCACTTTACTTCTGTCGGGAGGAGTAGATAATAAGTCCACGGCTTCGACTACTTTCTCGTAGAGCTCCAGTAAGTCATTTGTTTGCGCTTGGCGTTGCTGGAGTCCCTTCTGGATGACCGCCGCTATCTGATCCGGGCTAACCGTGCAGCCCTGGTAATCGTCGCCGTAGATCGTCCGGAGGATTTCCTCCGCCAGAAACGAGGCTAGTTTGTCAGGTTCGGCATCTGTACTCATCGCCACAACTTGCACCGGTTTAGCCCTTTTTCCCAATGAAAACTGGGAGCACCGGCCTCCCGTCGGGGAGCGTCGCGACGGTACCAACCAACTCGGATGCCCGTCGCGCCTCTCATTGTTCGGACTTGTCATTCGCCGTGTCCCAAAGGGCACTTTTTCGATTTCCCGCTCTCCGCTTTTCCAACATCCTTATCTCATGACGCCGCGCAGGTTCCTCCTGACGTTCCTCCTCTGGGCCCGGCTCTGTTGCGCTGATGCGCAAGAGCCCGTCCCGCCATCGACCTATTTTGGCATTGAGGTCGTCGATCAGGATACCGGCCGCGGGGTGCCGATGGTCGAGCTCCAGACCACCAGCAACATCCGCCTTTACACCGATTCGAGCGGCCTGGGTGCTTTTTACGAGCCGGGATTAATGAACCGCAAGGTGTGGTTTGCCGTCTCCTCCCACGGGTACGAATTTGCTCCCGACGGTTTCGGCCTGCGCGGTGTTTCGCTTCTGACCAAACCGGGCAAAATCGAACAGCTTAAAATCAAACGAATCAACATCGCTGAACGGCTCTATCGCATTACCGGCGAGGGGGTCTACCGAGACACCGTCCTGCTCGGTCGCAAACCACCTGTTTCCGAGCCGCTGGTTAACGCGGGGGTCACCGGCCAGGACGGGATTCTAACCGCTGTTTATCGCAGGAAGCTCTATTGGCTTTACGGCGACACCAGTAGATTGTCGTATGGCCTTGGTAACTTCGCCATGACCGGCGCGACCACTCCGCCCCCTGAGAAACTGGACCCTTCCCGCGGTTTCGGATTGAACTACTTCACAAACCAGGACGGCTTCGTCCGGGCCATGGCCCCCAGGCCCGGAGAAGGGGTGGTCTGGCTGGCCGGTTTAGTCGTGCTGCCCGATGCCTCCGGCCAGGAACGCATGGTCGCCTGGTTTCAGCGTCGGCGCGGTTTGGGGGCCGTTCTGGAAAATGGTTTCGTCGTTTACAATGACCAGAAAGATGTTTTCGAGGAAATCAAGTCTGGCCCTGTCGACCCGCCGCTCTATCCGATTGGCTATCCCGCGTGGGTTAAGAAGAACGGAACGGATTACCTTTATTTCACCGCTCCCTATCCGGCCTTGCGCGTGAAAGCGGACTGGCCGTCTTACCTGGATTTGGCTGCCTACGAAGGCTATACCTGTCTCAAACCCGGCACGCACTTCTCCGGAAAGGAGAGCACGCAATTAGATCACGGTAGCGATGGCAAGCTGGTTTGGGCCTGGAAACGCGAGACCCCGCCGCTAACTGCCAAAGAACAGGAGCAGCTAATTACTGCAGGCAAGATGAAACGTGACGAATCGCCTTTCCGGCTTCAGGATGCCGCCGGCAAGCAGGTGCTCCTGAATAATTGCTCCTGCTTTTGGAATTCGTACCGCAAGCGCTATGTCATGATTGCCTCGGAGGTCCTGGGTGCCACCGTTCTGGGCGAGGTTTGGTACAGCGAAGCGGACCAGCCGGAGGGTCCTTGGGTTTACGCTCGAAAAATCATCACCCACGCGAACAAGCAAGGCGATGCCCACGATTTCTATAATCCCACCCAGCATCCGTTTTTCGATCAGGAGGGCGGCAGGGTTATTTACCTTGAAGGCTCCTACGTTAATACTTTCTCCGGTAATCCCCATCCAACTCCTTATTATGAGTACAACCAGATCATGTACCGGCTCGACCTGGCCGATCCCAGGCTGCGACTTCCTGCGGACGCGCAATAAGAACCAAAGACCGCTGGGAGCGCCGGCGCTCCCAGGGTTTGCGGCGTTTCATCCGCGAAATCTGCGAAATCCGCGGTTCAAAACCGGCTCCCAATTCCCCCTTGATTTGTCAGACAAACTCCTATCCTCGAATAAGACTCTTTCTCAATGGCGCTGGCTGACAAATCAGTAATATTCAACGCGTGAGATCGACCAACAATAAAGCTGCCCTGCCCATTGGCCGCACGGCCCGGATTGCTTATGAACTGGACGCTCTGCGCGCCAGCTGCAGCAAAGCCGCCAGCGCCGCCTTGCGCAAGTCCTCCCCCGACCAAGACGAGCTGGAAGATTGTGCTCAGTTGGACGAAGCGGTGGCCGAAGCTCAGCGCATCCTCAAGGCGGGCGTGCGAAGGGTAATGCTCTCCCGTCTCAGTCGCCATAGCCGCTCCCGCTAGCCCTGGGAGCGCCGGCGTCTCGCCGGCAACTTATAGGTCCTATAACGCGTATAGGTCCTATCCCCTCCTCGCCAATAAATGCCAAGGCTTTGGCAATGGCCGGAGAGCCTACCCTCCGGCTCCCCGTAAGCTGACTATAGCTTGAAAAAGGCGGCACCTACTTGCGACTGCCGATGAGACCCAATGCGCACTCCCGTTGGTCCCGCGGCGAACAAGTACTTCGCGATCCCGCGCAGAACAAGGATGCAGCCTTTACCCATGCGGAGCGCCGGAAGTTAGGAATTGAAGGCCTGTTGCCTCCAGCGGTCCTGACCATCGAGCAGCAAGTCGCGATGGAATTGGAGCATATTTTTTCCAAAAACGATCCTCTGGAGCAGTACATCGGCCTAATCGCTTTGCTCGATCGCAATGAAACGCTTTTTTATCGCTTATTGATCGAAAACATCGAGCGCCTTACGCCTATCATCTATACCCCAACCGTCGGGCTTGCCTGTCAGCAGTTCAGTCACATTTATCGGCGGCCACGCGGCCTCTTCCTCTGTTCCGACGACCGCGGTCAAATCGTCCAACGCCTGCGCAACTTTCGTCAACGGGACGTCCGGTTGATCGTCGTGACCGACAACGAGCGCATTCTCGGCCTGGGCGATCAAGGCGCGGGCGGTATGGCAATCCCTATTGGCAAGCTGGTGCTGTATTCGGCCGGCGCCGGAATTCACCCCTCATTCTGTCTGCCTATCAGCCTGGATGTGGGCACCGACAACAGCGCTCTGCTCGAAGATCCGTACTACATTGGCTACCGCGGACGGCGGCTGCGCGGTATCGAGTACGATACATTTATCGAAGAGTTCGTCCAAGCCGTCCGCCACGTTTTTCCTCGTGCGCTTCTGCAATGGGAAGACTTCAAAAAAGCCAACGCCCTTAAGTTGCAAGAGCGCTACGCACGCCGGCTTCCCAGCTTTAACGACGATATCCAGGGAACCGCTGCTGTAACACTGGCCGGCATCCTTTGTGCCTTGGCTCTCACAGGAAGCCGGCTGCGCGAACAGAAATTCCTGCTCGTCGGGTCCGGTGCTGCGGGCATGGGCATTGGCCGGCTGCTGCGGAGCGCGCTTCAAGCGGAAGGTTTGACAGAAGACGAAGTGCGGCAGCGCCAGATTTTCGTCGACTCCAGCGGAGTGGTTTGTCACGGACGCCCCGACTTGGAGCCCCACAAGCGAGAAGTCGCGTTGCATCCAACGGATCTGCCCATCATTGGCCTGTCCGATCCTCCCGAACGCCAGCTCGAGAACATCATTGCGGCCGTTAAGCCTACCGTGCTCATCGGCACCACCGGCCAGCCGGGAGATTTTACCCCACAGGGAATCCGCACCATGGCCGAGCATTGCAAGCGGCCCATTATCCTGCCTCTGAGCAATCCCACCAGCAAAGCTGAGTGCACTCCCTCGGAGGCTCTCCAATATTCTGGCGGACGCGCCTTAGTCGCCACCGGATCCCCTTTCGAGCCGGTGCACTTTGGCGGACGCAAGCACGTCATTGGTCAATGTAACAATGTTTTCATCTTTCCCGGCGTAGGCTTGGGCGTGCTTATCAGCGAAGCCAGTCGGCTGACCGACTCCATGTTTTTGGCCGCCGCCCAGGCGCTGGCTGAGTTCACCGCCGCGCACCCCGCTGGCGATGGATGCCTCTACCCAAGTCTGCGCGAGTTGCGCGCCGTCAGCAAACAGATTGCCTTTAAAGTCGCCCAAAGAGCCCGCGATGAGGGCCTCGGACGCGACCTGGACGACCAGTCCATCAGGAGAGCTATCGAGGAGTTCTGTTGGTTGCCGTCGTACGAAAACCTTGAGTCCTTTCCCGCCAAACTGCCTGGAGTCATGCCGGCGGACGACGAAAAACTGCCAACCGGGCAGCAGCCGTCTTTCCAGGCGCTCGACCCTCTTCGATAGTGCGATATCGCCTGGAAAGGCTCCCGATTAGCGCACGCTCTGCTCCAGCTCTTGTCGCACAGCTGCGTTAAACTCGGTTGCCTGGAGCAAGTCTTCCAACCAAAGGTGCATCCGGTAACGCCAATAATTGTTCGGATTCGCTGGCACGTTGATCCGCTCTTCGGCCGGATTGGCGCGTCGAAGACGCGGGTCCATTCCCAACAAGTCCTGCACCTGAAAAATGCTCCACATGGCGGGCGAATCGAGGTGTTGTCGGACGATGGCACGATTAATCCACGGCTCACATTCCTTCGGCGCTTGGCCCGGCAATCCCAATTCCTGGTTGTAAAAGCGCTGGATCACGCTGCGATCCTCTTTCCACCAGCCGCGCACCGTGCTCATGTCATGCGTCGAGGGTGTCACGACGCTCAGGTAAGGTGCATCTTTTGGATGCGAGAACTCGCGGTTCAAGCTCTTCGGCATCCGCTGCACCTCCAGGCTAAGCAAGCCCAGTTGTTTCATCGCTTCAGGAACGCAGGCAGGCACCATCCCGAGATCCTCGCCACAGACCAGCATATTGGTCACGCGTTTCAGGGCCGGCAGCTTTTGCATGGCTTCCTTCATCCAGAAATCATCCTGTCGACGGAAGAAGTAATCGACGTAGAGCTCCTTGAGTCGGTTTTGCGTGTGCGGGTCCAGCCCCTGGAAGGAAAGAGTGGTCTCGATTGAAAAACGAAAATGGAACTGTTCATCGGGCAAGGCTTCATCCTCCAGCAGGATTACATTGCTAATCAGGTCGAACAGTCCCTGGCGCACGGCCTGGTTTTGGGCCGTTGATTCCAGCCCGGAAAAGTACCGCTCGACCTGCCGCTGCGTCGCGAATTCCGGCTTGAGCTGATAAGAACTGGAGCCATCTCGAAGGAGGAAGGTTGCTTTCACCTCTTCGGCCGCCGCTCCAAAAATCTGCGCCAGGATATGATCCGTAATAAAGGGCTTGGTATACCGGGCGTGATCAAACCAAATCCCGCGAGCGGTAAACTCGCTGAGATTCACCGGGATGGCCGGCACGAAGTGGCCCATGATGCCTTCGACCTGGCCAAGCGGAATGCTCCAAATCCGGAAGAATCCAAGGATGTGGTCGATCCGAAATGCGTCGAAGTAGTTGCCCATTTGACCGAACCGCCGTTTCCACCAGGCAAAACCCGTTTCCTTCATTCGGGGCCAGTTATAGGTCGGAAAATTCCAGTTCTGGCCTTTTATGCCGAAGGCATCCGGAGGCGCGCCGGCCTGCATTTCCATGCGGTAAAGTTCGGGTTCCTGCCAGGCGTCCGCTCCGGAGCGATGAACGCCGATAGCGATATCTCCTTTCAGGATGACTCCTTTGCTATGCGCGTATTCTTTCGCTTCTTTGAGCTGCAAATGGAGGTGAAACTGAACGAAACAATTCAAAGCTAACTCGTCCCACGCCTCAGAACCCTCGGTTGCCAGTTTGGCGATCTCTCTTGGGTCGAAGCGACCATGGCTCGCCCAGCGGCTAAAGTCCGTGGTGCCGTTCTTGTCGCGTAAGTAACAGAACGCGGCATACGGCACGAGCCAGTCCTTATTGGCCTCGAAAAAGTGTTTGTACTCGCGCGATTTGAAAGTTCGGGCCCTTTGCAGCCTGTAAAGCTCCCTGATGAGTGCGTTCTTTCGATTCATTACTGCCGCATAATCCACGTCCGGCAGGGCGTTCAGTCGCTTCCTCTCCTCCTCCACCTCAAGGACCAATCTTCGATTGGCACCCTCAGCTACGCGGCTCAGGTTCAGGTAGAGTGGGTGCAGCGCAAATGCCGATATTGCCGCGTAAGGATAGGAATCGGCGGCCGTGTGGGTTGCGCTCGTGTCGTTGACCGGAAGGATTTGGATGAGCTTCAATCCAACCCCCTGGCACCAATCTGCCAGCAGCTTCAGATCCGCGAACTCGCCCACGCCGAAACTCGCCTGACTGCGCAGGCTGAACACCGGGACCGACACCCCCGCCCCTCGCCAGGTCGCGGCCGGCAGCACCGCAAAACCGTCATTGACAATAGTCTGCTTTCCCGGCGACACGACATCGTCCAGAACCCGGTTATTTCCGTCCTCATAACGGATGAAGCGATTCTGGCCAAAATCGTAGACGCCATATTTATACTCTATTGGAAAGCGCTCGTTCGTCAGGTCCAACTCCACCGTCAACCAATCCTGGCCGGTGATCCGCTTGAGCAGTATGGGGCGGGTGGTTTCCCATTTACCCAGTCCTGCAGCACTTCCGAGCAGGCAAGGCGTTTGACTCTTCTCCAGCAGCGGGGCTTTGACTCGAAAGAGGTGTGTGCTCCGCGCAGGGCAAGGGACGTTGAGTTCGCCGTGCTTGGGCTTTAGAAGCACTTCGCGGAACGGCTCGGTATAAAACGCGTTTTCGTAAAACCCCGGATGGTTCCAGGAATCGATAATCAGGACCTCCTCGGTCTTGAAGGATGCGGGATTAAACACGCGGCCTTTGCCCCAGTCCTCAAGAGCCGAACCGTCCGGCTGGCGAACCAGGTAGCGATAGGTGATCTCCCGGTCGGGCGAACTCGCCTTGGGCAGCACCAGGTGCACTTGCCAAAACCGGTCGTTCAGATACTCCATCGGAATGGCCGATGCCATTTCATCGTTGCCCAGAATCTCGTGATCGCCCGTTAGCCACAGCGACTGTCCCGGATGGCTGTGGTAGCGCAATTGGAAAGTGACTCTCACGGCGCGAGTTTAGGTGCGCCACCGCTCTTGGCCAGTCGGAAACAGCTCTATTCCCTGCGGCGCAACAGACAGCGTGATTCGCGTGAATGTCCGGCATTGGTTCCGCCCGCTGAACGCGGGCGGGGACGGCGCAGCGCGCCCGTCCTCCGGTTGTGCCTTTACAATTGAGGCGTGATGGACAAGAGTTATTCATGCACGCCAGAAGAAACACGTATCACCCAACCGCCTTCACTCTAATTGAATTGCTGGTCGTCATTGCCATTATTGCCATCCTGGCGGCCCTGCTGTTGCCAAGTTTGTCACGGGCCAAAGGAGCGGGGCAGTCAACAGCCTGCAAGAGCAACTTGCACCAACTGGGCATTGCCCTCAGTCTGTATGCCGCCGATGGACAAAAGTTCCCGCTGTGGGTGACTGGTAGCAGCTACTGGGACGACCGGCTGCTGCCGTCTGTGGCGAACAACCGCAACGTCTTCACGTGTCCGTCCAACAAACTGGCTCCGGTATGGACAAATGACGTCCTGGGACCCAACCCGAGTTATGGCTACAATATGGCCGGCAGCGGCCGCTATCGCTTCACGGTTCCAAGCCTGGGACTGGATGGCACCGCGTTGGGAGGCGGCAACACGGCAACTTTTGTTCGTGAAACCCAGGTCGTGATGCCCGTCGACATGATCGCTATGTCCGACTACAAACGGACCCAGGGTAACGGAGGTGACAACGATGCTGACGATTTGTATCCGGTCAACCTCCTGGCCGGGTTGCCCCCGCCCAGGCACAACCTTGGTGACAACGTGGTTTTCTGCGACGGCCATGTCGAGTACGCCAAGCAGTCGATCTGGCTTGAAAAATCGGTCCGTGCCCGCCAGCGCTGGAATATCGACCATCAACCCCACCAGGAAACCTGGGGCAATAATCCGTAAGCCCTTGTTACCCTGCACCGCTTTGGAGTGCGGAATGGGGAATTGGGAGTGCGGAGTGCGGAGTGCGGAATGCGATAGACCCTGCGGATGGCCCAGTCAGCGTGACGTCCGGGCCGGACCCATGAATGAGCAAGTGGTGCAAGAGGAGGGATTCGCTTGCTGAGAACGGGAGCCTCTGGCAGGTTCCTACTATGGCGCACGCGTCGTTGCTCGAACAGCCGGTGGTCGTTCACACTCGGCCTGCCATTGACATGGATGATGAACAGTTCTTCCAATTCTGCCGGGTCAATCGCGATCTGCAAATTGAACGCACCGCCGAGGGAGACATTCTCATTATGGCACCCGAAGCTGGAAGCAGCGGACATGCTAGCGCAAAATTGGTTGCGGTATTCCAGCAATGGGCCGAGCGCGAGGCCACCGGTCGGGTCTTCGGTCCTTCGACGGGATTCAATCTACCCAACGGTGGGACGCGCTCACCCGACATCGCTTGGGTAAGTGAGTCTCGCCTGAAGGCTTTGACCGATGAACAATGGCAAAAGTTCCTGCCTCTCTGTCCCGAGTTCGTTCTGGAACTGCGCTCCCCCTCCGATGGCCTTCATCGATTGAAACAAAAAATGGAGGAGTATCGGGAAAATGGAGCGCAACTCGGTTGGCTGCTTGACCCGGTCGGCAAGCAAGTGTTCGTCTACAAAGCCGGCGGCACCGTCGAAGTCCTCGAAAAGCCGTCAACCCTATCTGGTGAGCCGGTCCTGCGAGGTTTTGTCCTCGAATTACCGCCAGTATGGGCGGCTCTGGAGCGCCGCAAGGGATAGCAAGCCTTGATGGGGCGAGGCTCCGGCCGAGCCCTAACTAAAGAAAAACGCTGAAAAACTGAAACGCTGAGACGCTGAAAGGTGTAAGACAAAGCGCAAAGCGCGAAAGCGGGAAAATGGGGAAGTCCTGGCCAAGATTCGCTTCTCATCTGCGGTCGCCCTGAATCTGCGGGGGGTAGCGGGGGCTGGGGGGGGGAGGGCCTCACCCCACCAGGTTTTGTCGCTGTGTATCTCGTGCAGTTCCGGCTTGCGCGTGCGCGCGCATTCGCTAGCTTCGAGGACAATACCAATTTTCCCATGAACCGTTGTCCGTTTCTTTTGACCGGTCTTCTGGTCGCACTACTGGCCAGCGCACTGCCCGCGGCGCAATTCAAGTTCGCAACTCAGACGCTGACCGTGCCGGACGGTTTTGACGTGGAG
>Ga0210409_10001325_pt1 | contig 32895 bp, 23 predicted proteins | sample IncBWH17MmetaG_FD_161649 | JGI IMG/M metagenome (GOLD analysis project Ga0210409, IMG submission 161649) | Forest soil microbial communities from Barre Woods Harvard Forest LTER site, Petersham, Massachusetts, United States - Inc-BW-H-17-M | ecosystem: Environmental > Terrestrial > Soil >...
GATCAACCGCATCGACGAACTGTTGCCATGGAACTTCGCCGCGGAACCTGCCGAAGATTCATCCCGAGCCGCCTAAACCATCACCATCAGCTGTCCAGACGGTCCCAGGCCTACGCTTACGTCTTCCTTGGCGTAGCTAATGAAGATATCAGTCATATTTTTCGTAATCAGCCCTCTCAATACGCTTTATCTCCGTGCCAGACGTAATACCCGCTTCATAGAGCCGATCTCAGAGCGTGTGGCAACAGTTGGTAAGAGGTTCTAATGCTACTTGATGGTTAAGCTGGCGGCCGCGGTGCTGTTGTTATAGGTTCCCGTCACCTTCAAGACTTGGTTTACGCCTCGCTGTGTCGTGGGCACGGAAACTGTGACGCTGGTTTTGCCAGCTGGAACTGTGAGAGTGGCCTTTACAGCAGCGATAGCCACGCCACCAGCAGGTGCGGCGTTGCTGGTTAGTTTGATGACCGCTCCTCCTGTGGGTGCCGCCGAGTTCAGAGTTGCGGTGAGTTTTGCCGTGGCTCCGGGGCCGACAGTCGTTGGATCAAAAGTTAGCGCCGTCAACGCTACGGGCTCATTGATCGTTAGACTCGCTGACACGCTGCCTCCATCGTAGGTAGCGGTGACGCTCGCCACAATGCTCCCCTCACCGGCGGGCAGCGAGGTTTTCGCTAGGGTAAAAGTAGTGCTGCTTTGGTTTTCTTGAATCGTGACCGCCGGGAGTACTCCCAAGACATTGGGGTCGTTGCTGGTCAAAGTTATGGCGGCTCCGCCGCTGGGAGCGGGACCGCTGAGCGTTAGCGTGCCAGTTGTCGATTGACCCGAGCTGATTGTACTCGGAGCGAAAGAAAAGCTACTTAGTGTGACAGGTGCGGCGAACCAGAACCACATGTCAAAGTTTCCGCCACGCTTTCCGTCGCCACTTACGGGGAGCCGAAGGCCGATATGCGTTGTGCCATCGGCATCCGTCCGCGTGATTCCAAACCCTTCGCCATCCAAAAACAAGGTTGGATCATTCAGCCCCCAAATGACATCGCCCTTCAACGTTAGATGAACCATAAGGCTGTTAGCGAGGTTTGCTGCATTAAGCGACACCAAAAGATCCGCGAGCGGACGAAGCGTGGACAGGGAAAGCTTCAGCACGATTTGTACGCTATTGACAACGGAAACTTGTACCGGAAGGATCACTGTCTGAAAACCGAAGAGCGGCTGAGTGGCGGCAAGATTCGTCATATCCACCGGATAAGGCATGTCGAGGGTTAGCAGACACGTGGAAGGCTTAACCGACACCGGATCCAAAGGAGTATCGCAAATCACCTTGATGCTGAGGGACTCCGCCTTCAAGACCTGGTTCAGGCTAAGTGGAATCGTGCTGTCATTCAAAAGTTCCACGTTTGCGGACTCGCCAAGCGCAAGGAGAACGTCCGTGATGTGGATGCCTTTATCTGCTCCTGATGCCACCTGGGTCAACGGCGGGAAAGTGAGAAGGCAGGTATCGAGGAGCGACCACGTTTGTCCATCAAATTGCAGGATCGCCAGACGACAATAGTGACGCTGAATTCCCTTGGGAAGCTGCGGGATTGGATTGTTGGAAGTATCGGTCGGCCAATCGATATTCGCCGTAAGAGTGCGCGCGGGAATCAACCAATAATCACCCACACTGTACGTACCAGCGGCAAACTGAACCTGAACTCCATTTTCAAGATTGATCGGCGAGCCAGTGGTGGCGGAAACCACGCCAGCAGAATCCCATCTGCGGACTTTGGGGTTCAGTGGGTAGTCGGCTAGATTCAGCGAGCCACCAGCCGGAATGACAGTCGTGGAATCGACGGTCAGCACTTGACCCTGCACATTTGTCAGTTGAACGAGAGTGCCAGGCAGGAAATTGAGTTCGCGCGTGTCATCGCAGAGTTCCACCCATTGTCCCGCGGCAAACCCAAGCACGCTGTCTTTGCCGCTGCTGCTTACGAACAAAGTATTCGGCCCGGGATTCTGGCCGCTCGGCGGAGCAATCCAGGAGGAGACTACGGTTCCATTGTCACGCGACCACTTGAAAGTTGCCGTACTGCTTCCCGCCACTGCATCGCCCGTTCCCGCATTGTGAATCTCGACGCGATAAAGCTGGTTTTCTAAACTTCGGTAACCGGCCGTCGCGGGAACCATACAGGGGTCGGTGGTGGCCGTAGGCTGCGCTTGCGCGAAAAGCGTCCCGGTGCTTGGGGCGATAATCGTGTCGAACGAAGGCACGTCTGTGGAGCAATCGATGTTCGCGCCAACAGCGCCTGCGTCCAGCAGTTTTACTTGCCAGACCGTTTTGGCTCGAGTGCAGGTATCTGGGCCCCCAAGCGCAACCTCGAGGATCTCGCTGTCATCAAGCGAAGTGATGTGCCGCTCCCAAACTTCCAAATAGGCAATGTAGGTTCCGGCGGCGGTCGGCAATTGGAAGCCCGGCAGATCCGGTTGTGCAGTGATCAAGAGGTTCTGAAGATCGTTCTCACACAGAATGCCATCCACGTACGCACGGCCAGTGCTAATGCTCAGGTTCGCGCCATTGCTGGCCGCCTGGATCATGAAGCCTGCATCGTCCACGGGCGCGCCGGAAGCGCCAATCACATCGAGCGCTTCGGTCTCAATGCGATGAGCCGTAATGGCACCTTGCTCGTTCCAGTCCGAGTCTAGATCCACTCGACCTTGTTGCTTGAGAACTCCGTGATAGTGCTGCGGGGGCCGAAAGTTCCAGCGTGTGAAGTCGCCTTTCATAAATCGCTCCTATTAGGTTTCCTGAATCGCGCCGGCCTCGAGCCCGAATCGCAGGTATTCATCGAGGGCGGTCTGCAGGTTGATCAAACGCTGCGGCTGCTCCAGAAAATTGAAACCACCCATTTCTGAACCGTTGTCCCCGCCCATGGTGATCTCGGTGGGGCAAGCGGAACTAAGCTGCGCATACGCCGCCTGGCCTAGGGCTGCGGATGTGAACTGAGGCGAGAGGCGGGCGATGATCGGATTGCGAGCGGCCCCTTGGACGTTGGTCAACGCTAAGTCGGGCTGGCAGTGATAGCGCTGTCCAGTTTGTGAACCTACTGGAACAAAACAAAAACGGACACAGCCGATCTGCCGCCGTGTGGCGGTAACCAAGCCGGTAAAGAGACTGTCGCTGGCTGAAAGGATAAAGCTGGCCGTAGTCCCGAAAACGGTCGATGTGTTGATGCTTGAGGTGACCGCAGGCGCCGTAATAGCGGGGGCTGCGGTCGCGCTCGAGGAACCGCTGTTGACGATGCTGTCCACGATGCCCAATTGGGCGGGCGAATTCGGATCAAAAGAAATGGGACCGCAAATCGAGCGATAGAGATTTACTGCCAGCGAGTCATTAGCCGCTCCAGGCGCCGAGTTGATCGCAAGGCCGCCGGTGGGTGCAATCGTCGAGTGAGACAATCCGAATGCGCCGAGGTTTCCGGCGAGAATCGTAAGCTGACCTTCGATCAGCAGGCCGTCGATAAACAATTCTCCCGGGTTTGGGCTGTCCGCCGGAGCTTGGCCGTTCACGGCGATCGGGCCGAGAAAATGAGGCCGCAGTCCATTCGGATCAAGCGTCTTTGATGTTCCTCGTGGTGTCAGCCGGAGAGCGTCCCAATCCGCAGCGACAATCAGCAAACGGCTCCCTGCGGGAATTACGATGGGTGTCGCCGAAAGATTTTCTTGATAGGTCGAACTGTCCAAAACAGCAATCACTCCATCCGTCCCCGCGGGCTGCGTGTTCCAAGCTGCCACCGCAGCGGCGAATGTGTTGAAGACGAGATTCGCGACGGGTGCAAGTTGTTGACTGATGCCGATCTGCCATCGGTTCGCGTTGTCATATGGCGCAGGCCCAGTGGTGGGGTCGGAAAGCCAAGTCCCACGATCGTACGGTCCTGCGCCCAAGTCCCCGCTGAAGCCATAGGTGTAGCCGACTTCCAGCGATGAAGCAGGGAGCGCGGCACCGGCCGGGAATGCAATTCGTCCGCGTACCGGATCCACCGAAAGCCTGATGGTCTTGGATTGCTGCGCACCACCAGCGGAGGGCGTATAGAGTTTGGAAGCCGCCGGCCGTCGCCAATCCGTGGCAGAGACATCGCTGATATCGCAGATCATAATTTGGTCGAAAGGAACAAAGGCTCCGTCGATAGCAACCTGGAAAACCGGATTCGGACCAAAGTAAACAGGTGTGGGCACAGAAGCGCCGTCCACTTCCGACTGTCTTAGCGCTTCCAACTCCTCATAGAGCGGGCGGCGGCGCAGCGGGCCGGGCACATTGATTTCGGCAACTAACTGTGAGTCCGTCTGCGTCTGGGGAAGATTGAACAATGGAGCCGTCGCGCCCAGTGGATCAAATGTGTAGCGTCCATCGGCAGGGCTCACGACCGCGCGAGCATCACCTTGTCGTGTCAATCCATTCAGATCCGTCTTGGTCGGATCGAGGGAAGAAGCCGGGATGGGGCCAATCTGGTAGTCCTGGAGGCGCCAGAGAAAGAGGCCGATATTGGGAATATTGTACTTGCCGCGGTTGTCCGAGATATGGCGAACATCCGCCGTGTGCGCTGTCTGCTCGAAAGGTCCCCCGAGTAGCTCCAGGGCATCTGCGTTTCGCAGATCTGCCGTCGCGAGATTGCTCGGACGCAAATGATTCAGGTACTGCGTGGTGGCAAGGAGTTGGAAGAATTCGACTACGTGCGCCGGCCATCCCGTAACGTCGTAGGCAAGTTGCTCCAGCATGGCCGCTGTACCTTTCGAGCGGCGAAACTTCAACGTATTTGCGACATAGGCGCGGGCGCTAAACGTATCTGGACTTGCGGCGTAAAGCGGCCGGACATCCAGCAGGTCGCCGATATAAGGGACGACCCATTCGGAGCAGGTTTCAATGAACCAGTTCTCATAGAGATTGGCGATGTCCTGCTCCACCGCCTCATATTCCTGCTGGATCAGAGCAAGAAGTGCGCGGAGTGGCTCGCCCTGCGCGGAATCGCGTAAGCGATATACCGCCGGGAGAAGGCTATAGAGCCTGTCGGTTCCCATAGCGCTCATGAACTCATCTCCGTCAAGGTCACGCCCAGCGGATTGAGCAACAGCAATTGCGCGGGCAGAATGGCGCCGTTCTCGAAGAGCGCGGGCAGCGACGTAAGAAAGGGCGGGGGTTCAGTCTGTGTGGGCCCAGTCGAGTCGCCTGTGATGTAAAGCTGCATCAGGTCTACGGCGATCACGCCGGGTACCGCCTGGATCAGCGTCAGTATCTCGGCGGCGGTTACAGCTTGAGCAAACGTGCGGCTGGCGAAGGAAAAGGCTGTGGTTAGGGCCGCGAGCACATTGGCCATGACGACGCTCGACTGATACGTTGGTTCATCGATCAGAATGGAAGCTTTTAGATTGAAGGTTAACGGCTGAAAGCCTGCGACTTGGAAGCTCTGGACAGGGTCATGCGCTAAATTGATCGCATTGACTAGAGTCAGATACAGCGGATCGGTTGAGAGGATGCTGGAGCCGTTGGCAGCCGCGACGGTGATCTCTATGATGCGCGTTTCACCGCTCCAGATCGCCACTGCTTGAGCCTTGCCGATCCCCGCAAACGCCTGCGTGAAGCTTTGGTAGTCATCGAGTGAGACAATTCGATCCAGGGTGAGCACTGTCAGCGGAGCGTTGGCACGGGCGTCGGCTAAATTCTGCGGATCGGCTGCGCCGCTGGCCGGCAGTGGATTTGTGACGCCACGCAGTCCGGGCGGACGCGATTGCAGGAGCGAAAGACTGCCCGCGTCAACGTTTCCTGCGAGGCCGATTCCCGTGCGATAGGTCGCGCTCACGTTCTGTTGGCCGGTTTTCAGTCGCGCTGCGGGATCGCCAAACGTTATGGTGGGAGTTCCGTCGTTTGCCAAACGCACGACGTATTTCTGATCGCTCGCCGTAAGTCCATAAAACGTGGGCGACTCTTCCCATTCCAATCCGTTCACTCGAATCTGCAGGGTGTTCTCTATCCCGCTGGGAGTGGGCGCGGACACATAGGTCAGCGGAGGCCGTTTCAGAGTAAAGCTCTGGTTGGTTTGCGAACCATCGCCGCTCCCCAGAACTTCTTGCACCGTTGCGCCATTTGTAGCCAGCGCGACATTCGCGTTGATGGTTACCGAAGATCGAACGTAGCTATTCTCGAGGCCAGTGGTAAATCCCAAAACTGTAAATCCGGCTAGGTGGCTGATGCTCGCTAACAGGAGAATCTCATTCCCAATTACGCCGGGAGGATCGGACTGCGTGCCGCTGAGAGCAACTGGCTGCCCTGGGATGAGGCCGAGCACCAATACATCCAACATCAGCAGAGTGCTTCCCGCCGGGATGTTATCCACAACTGGCATTTCGGCTAGCGCGAGTTGCTGACTTTGAACCCATGCCGTGGTTTTTCGGACAGGAAAAAACGCCAAGGTTCCGTTCCCAAGATCTTCCGGACCACCCCAGCTTCCGTTCCAAAATTTGTGAAACCAATGTGCGCTGTCCCCGATGACGAAGATATCCAGGCGATTGGCACTCCAAGAAACGGCGGAAGGAGAATTCATGAAATTTCCGCTTCCGCCTAGATTCTCCGGGCCACCCCAACTGCTGCCGCCCCACCACTTGTGATAAAGGTTTCCATCCGAGCCCACGGCAAAAACGTCCAGACGATTGGTCGCCCAGGAAGCCACTGATGGCGAATTGACTAAATTGCCGCCGCCCAGATTTTCCGGACCACCCCAACTGCTGCCACCCCACCATGTGTGATAGAGAATTCCGTCGGAGCCTACGGCAAACACGTCGAGCCGGTTGGTAGCCCACGACACTCCTGAAGGCGAATTGATCAGGTTGCTGCCGCCCAGATTTTCCGGTCCGCCCCAACTGCTGCCGCCCCACCACTTGTGATAGAGACTTCCGTCCGAGCCCACAGCAAAAACGTCCAGACGATTAGTCGCCCAGGACACGGCTGACGGCGAATTGATCAGATTGCCGCCACTTAGATTTTCGGGACCACCCCAACCGCTAGTGTCCCACCACTTGTGATAGAGGTTTCCGTCAGACCCTACGGCAAACACGTCGAGCCGATTGGCGGCCCAAGACACCCCTGAAGGCGAATTGATCAGATTGCCGCCGCCCAGATTTTCCGGTCCACCCCAACCGCTGCCGTCCCACCACTTGTGATAAAGATTTCCGTCCGAGCCCACGGCAAACACGTCTAACCGATTGGCGGCCCATGACACTGCTGAAGGCGAATTGATCAGATTGCCGCCACCGAGATTTTCCGGTCCACCCCAACTGCTGCCGTCCCACCAGCGGTGATAAAGGTTTCCATCAAATCCTATGGCGAAGGCATCGAGACGATTGGCACCCCAGGAAACGACGGAAGGAGAGATCATCCCGAGGCCGGCCGACTTTCCTTTCAACTGAAGCGTGAGAGCCGTAGTTCTGCCGCTGAGCGTGTAGTCGGCGGCCGATTTTTCCACAACTCCGGCGACCTGAAAGGCGACATCGGCAGAAATGTTTGGAGACTCAAAAATAGTCCAGCTATTTGCAAGAACCTGGGGATAAGCGCGGTCGAGATAGACGCTTCCGTCGACAAGGGGATTTCCCTGGGAATCCGTCCAGACGGATCGCCCAACGCCATTGTTAGCCGTGTCCCAATCCAAAGGATAAGGATCGTCGCGCAAAGCGACGCTCGGCTTGGTCAGACCCTTCCACAACGGAGCGTTGTTACCAAAGAAAACAGCCTTGGACCCGAACGAAAACACACCTTCTTCCGAGAGGGGCGGCGGAGGCGGGTTGTTGACTAAAGTCTCCAAATCCTCCGCATTCCATCCATTTATTTGCAAGAAGACTTGCAGGTCGCCTTCACTAACGGTCTTCGAGAGAATGTACTGGCTGACATTGTCCTGATTGAACGGGATGTTCTGCACCTTCAGATCTGTCGAGGGAAAGGAACCTGGAGCGAACGTGGGAGGTGTGGTGTTGTCAGCGAATTCAATCAGCGTGCTGCTCGTCCCGGTATCAGCTTCCACGTTGCGCACGACGAAGGTCTGCGTAAGTATGCTGCTATTCTGCATTCCTACCAGCAGCAGCCGGTCTCCCGTTTTTATGTTTGTCGAGGTCCCCTCCAAATAAAGGAAGTTGACCTGCACCGCGGAAACAGTCGCCACGTTCGTCTGGTTGCTGCTAGTTGTGCCGAGAATTTCCCCTATTCCTATAATCGGTGCCAGCGCCTTTTGCGGACTGATCCTAAATTGTTCGATGACTCCAACGTTCGCGACCGATGATTCCGCCCGCAACAGTCCTGAAGGGAAGGGCAGTGGACGAAACGGCAGTGGATGAAAGGAAGGAAGCATGAAGTCGAGCGCGGTGAGGGGATTCAGCAAATAAAGGTCGGAGACGGGAACTTGCACGCCAACTCCGGACGGAAAGCCCGAGCTGGTTCCCAACAAATACAGATTGCCCTTCACGTCCAATGCCAGGTCCTGCTGACGACTCTGGCGTGGAGTGAGGGAATTCCACTCGACTCGCGCTTTAAAATTTGCCGCAGTCTCAAAAGTTTGTGGAACTTGGCCGGGCGCGGGAACGCTTAACACCTGCGTTCCCTGAGGAACGTTGACGATCCCTGAATTGAACGCCGAACTTCCTGGTCCTGCGGGAGGCTGCGTTTTTATACCTGGAATGTTGACCGCTGGCGGTGTGGTTCCAATGATTTCTTCCACCGTGAATTGCAAATAGGCAGCTGCAGCGACGCCGGGACTCAGCTCATAGCCGATCTCTCGAGCCAGTTCCAGAATGGAGCGTCGCTCCGTTGCCGTGCGCAGATAACCCTCATTGGCTATGCGTTCCTGATAGAAGATGAGGACGTCCGCGATCACCGCCCAGGCGTCGAGGAGCCCGATGGCTGGATCATCTTGCGAGCGCGTGGTGAGCGCAGCGAGTGGATGAGCGCCCGCGTTCGGTCCATCCGGAATGGCATAGGAATGGATCTGGTCGAGCAGCCGCTGGAAGAACAAACCATACGTTCCGATCCGATAACTGAGTGCGGAGAGGCCAGGGCGATTGTCGATGGTGTTGATATCCGGTTCTCCCTGGCAACACCCGCATGAGTTGAGATTCGGTGTGCTTCCGTTGCTCACAGGCCTCCTTCCATAAAGAACTGGATTCTGCCGTTCTCTGGTTCACTGGGGTCGTTGTCCAATCGAGCGATCTCCAGGCGGGCCATGGCAATACGGCCGGCCGCGGTTTCGCCCTGTGATGCTTGGCCCCATCGCTGGAAGCGGTTCACGGAGGGGACCAGTACGCCGTTGATTGTTTGTGGCACGTCGTTGGTGTCAACCCAACTTACGCCCGGGACTTGCATTGCCGTTGCGACGACTTGGCTGAGGTAGACCGGTTGGCCGAAAGTAAAGTTGTCGGGATAAAAGAAGCCAGGCTGGCTGGTAGACAATATTTGATCGCTGAAAGCGGCCAGCAATGCGGACTCGACCGCGCTGCGAAAATATCCGGCAGCCACGCATACTGTGAAAGCGATATCCAATGGGACGAAAATCGGCGCTTCAATCTCCACGTCGTAGCCAGCCAAGCGGAACTGCTGCAGAAAGGCGCTGACCTCCGTGCGGAAATCGTCGTCCACCGGCTGGCCGTTCTTCCGCTCCACCGTGACGAACATCGTGTACCAGCTTCCAGTCCAGCGCAGCGTGGCCTGCGCCTTTTTAACTTCAGGCTGTTGTTCGGCAACTGTGGCGTAGTCCGCTTCGGTCACCGCTCGTTCTTGCGTGCGGAATGCCCACGGAGCGAAAGACCGTACCTCGTTAAGCGTCTCTCCATCCACGCCACCTTGTGCCGGCAACGGATTACGAACATTCACGATGCCCGTGAGGGGAACCGCTGCAGTGGCGATTACATGCGCGATGGCTTCTGCTCCTACGTTTCCTTCCGTGCCATTGCCGGTACGATACGTCGCTTGCAGTCCGTCGACAGGTGGCGCTCCCAGCGTGCCATCGCCGAAACGCAGCATGGCGGAAGCGTCGTTCCGCATCTCGACAACGAAGTTCAAAGCAGTGCGGGGGCTGCTGAGCAGATCGCGCACTGGAGTCCAAACGCTGCCGTTTTGTGCCAGCGTGATCAAAGGCAGCGCTTGACGCGGATCCTGGATCAGCACGCCGGCGGCCGGCTGAACGGGCTGCGTGCGAGCGATGCTCTCATCGAAAGCAACAGAGAAACTCAAGTCTGGATTTTGAAGCACGGGGCGGTACAAACGATTTCCCGTCGACAGGGGCGGCAACTCCTCAGCTGGTTGGCCGAAGGCAGGCTGAGCCAGGCCCTGATCGGCGAGCACGATGTTTCCGCGAGCAACGCTGACATTGCCCACGGAAATTGTGCCCGTTTGGTTCGTGATCAAAGTGGAGAGACACAGCGGAAACGCAAGCGCATCCGCGGGAGACCATTGTATTTCAATGACTCTCTGATTGTTCAGAGGATCGATTCCCGTCACGACTTGGCTGAGGCGGACGATCTGCCGGTGAGCTGGATCAGCGTCAGCCGTGGCTCCCGTTGCGGGGCCGATGACCTCCTCGAATAAAAGCAAGTCACCAGCGGTGAGCAAAGTTCCCGCGCCATCGTCCACAAGCGTGGCCTGCGTCGCGCCCTGCGGCAGACAGCACTGCTGGTCGCTCCACGTATAGAAATCCAGTTCATTCAGTTCGGGATGCGCGGTAATTCCAAACAACGTTTCAAAAACTTGCGAACCGCCGTTGACCGCCGCTTGCAGTTGCGCGTCCGGCAGAAGCCCGCGAGGCGCCGTCGTCTGCGTGACAAGCTCGGAGCCTATCGGAATTAAGACCGGCGCGGACGCCACAGCAAGTTCGAAGAAAATCCAGGCCCGGGCATTGCAGCCGTCGTGCATGAAGTAGTCCAGCAAACGGGCGTGCCGGCGGACGGAAACCCTCTCGCGCGCGGTTCCCAAGTACGCTTCCGTAGCAACGGCATCCTGGTAGTAGCTAAGCTGATCGCCGGCATAGGCCAGCAATTCGACCAGGGCCACGCCCATGTCTGCGGCATGAGTTTCCTGCCATTGCGGCATGATGAGTGCCAACCGGTCGAGAATGAGCTGACGAAAGCTTGCGTAATCCTTTGCCAGATAGTCGATTTGCGCCGACGGCAACGTCGGAGGCGGACAGACGCTTACCTGCTGACAATCGAAATCAGTCGGACACGCGACCTTAAAAGAAAAATCCACGGAAGCCAATTGAGGATCGAAGCCGGCTGGAGGCGCGGCGTTGGTGGCGCTCGTAACGAGGCTCAACGTATAGGTCGAGAAATCTCCGGTGGCGTTTACATTGATGGTTAGAACCTTGCCGGAAGTCGTCACGGGCCCTTGGACCTGGATTCCTGTGATTCTCACTCCACCTGCAATCACGAAATTATCGGAGGTCAGCGCGGAAGCCGGCGGAGAGGCAGGGAATCCGTTCGTTTGGCCTGGCAGCGGAAACAGGAAATTTACATTCAGAGTCTTTTGGTTCGCCGACACTTCCAGATAGTCAATCCCGTTGAGAATGGGATTGCCGCTGGAGTCGCCTGCCAACACCAAGGCGCGGCGCAGTGGCTTTTTACATGAATACTGTGTATCCATCGCCTATGAAGTCTCCTGCGAAAACTGGGCCGTCTGGCTCTGTTGCTCGCCGCGCACCACATACTGAACGGTCACGGTGAGAGTGCTGTCCGCGTTGTCTACCTGCACGGCTTGCAATTGAATGAGATCGCCCAAGGTCTGCTGCAAGGCGCCCTGCAAGGTAAATTGCAACGCCGCCGCGAGCGTGGTGCTGTTCGGCTGAAAAACAGTCTGAAGAAGGCCGCTGCCGAAATCGGGACGGTTCACACGCTCACCAGGATTCGTGAAAAGCAATTGCTCGATCATGTCGTGAATATGGTCGTCATCGGTTGTCGCTGCCGTACGGCCATGTGAGTCAATTTGAAATGGGAAAGCGATATTCATTTCATGTCCTCACATTCCTGAAACTCGGGGCTGGGTTACAGCTACGATCAAGGGCGTTCCGGTTGGCACACAGATGGCCTGACTATCCATAAGCAACACCGGCAATCCTTCCGACGTCACTCGCGTGGCCGCGTCGACGAATTGCGCCGTCAAGCACGGACCGTTGGCTGCCGGCGGCGGTGGAAACGCGCAGCCCGCGATGACGTACGGAGCCGCCAAAGTCACCACCGGCTGGCCGCTGACCGTCACTCTTGGTTGCACTGCGGTAGGCTGTGCTTGCCCCGCATGCGAGCACATTACAGTCGCTCCTAAATGAAGCAAAAAGCCCGGCATTCCGTCTCCCATCACACAATCGTCAGCGCGCCTTCATTGATCACGACACTTGGGCCCGTCATCTGAATCGTCGCTCCCTGACCGTTGGAAATAGTGATCCCCACGTCATTGACCAAAATCATCGCGCCCGAGGTGCTCATCAGCATGATTCCGCCGCTTGGTCCAGGAACATCGCTAATCACAATTCCGTTTTGCAACACGGTCTGCAGTGCGATGCCCGGGACACCCGGAACCAGGAGGTGGGATAAGGCGGGCACTTCGGCTGCCGACCCCCAATACACGCCAGTCCAGATTGGGTAGTCGATGTTGCCTTGTTCGAATTCGATCCAGACTCCCGTTCCGATCATTGGTACGGTGAACATCCCCATCTGCAGGCCGCCTGCGGGGAACGCCGGCAGAGCCCAGCTTGTGAGTGCGAAGCCGGAGACATCGGGCACCATGACTTGAATCCTGGCGCGTTGCTCGGGGTCGACGTTGTTGACGACCGTCCCTCGGAACTTGCCAAAGAATTTATTCGTATCGCTCATACCGGCACGCTCGGAACCGTGGAAATCAGACCGTTGCGTGTGAGCGAGAAGTTTTGCTTGTACTCTCCACGCTTGATGTTGTGTGTCACGCTCGATACGTAATACAGCCCATCGAAAGGTGTGCCTGCGCCGCGCACACCCACCAGTCCTCGTGCCTGCAAAATGTTTCCGTAAATAAGCGTGTCCAGCGCCCCTGTCGCGGTCACGGCATCGGCCTTCTTTGCCGCCTTCGCCATGCCGATCAAAATTGCCTGAATGGGAGAGAGCTTGGCGGTGCCCTCTATGATCGGGAACTGTGTCGGGATAGGCGGAATGGCCCCCAGAGGAGGATTCAGTGGTGTAATGTCTGGAATAGGAATCGGAATCGGAGCATTCGAGTATTGCTCCTGAATATAAACAAAGGGCAGCGTCGCGCTGCCGGCGTTGAAACTGAAACTCAGCGATTCGACGTTTGTGTACGCGTCCATGTCGGTGTTCAGAGCTGGCTGCGGGACGCCCACCTTAATGTCCGGCCCCCAATACGCGATGCTCACCCCCGGAGTTGGGCCCGGCTTGATGAAGAACGTGTAGCCCACGTCGTCGGCGAGCATCTTTACGTAAGCGAGGTCCTTGCCTTGCTGGATAGGAATGCGGTCGATTGGAATAGGTACATCCAGCATGATGCTGGGAATCACCATGGGGATGACCCCGAAGATGGCGTACTTTGCGAGGATGATAAGGACGCGCGCCTCCGGCGGCATGGCAGGGTAGGGAATTCCCGTGAAGTCGATGTAGTCCATCACTCGCGTCAGGTCTTCTCCCGTAATTGTCAGGACTGGACTCTGTCCTCCACTGCCCGGCGCGATTTGATGGTCGGTCATTACGCCATCAATCAGGACTTGTGGGGAACCATTGATCGTCACGAAAATCACCACGCGCACCAACGGAATTTGGGCTCCGGACGCTAGCAAGAACAGAGTGAGCAATGGCGAATTTTTGTCTATGGTGAATTGCAGTTGAAAGCCGCTCGGCCCTTCGGTTTTGCTGGTCACCTGAAGACTCGTCAGCGCGTTCAACACATCGGCGGACACCGGGATAGGCACACCCGGTCCGATCATTAGCGTCAAGTTGATCCCCTTAAGGAGCACTTGACCCTCCCGGTATGCCAGCGGGCAAGCAGACGCGAAGCACCGTGCCGACCGTGGACGTGAGGTCCTGCGGACGCATCGCTCCGTTTGCATCGCATATTCGCCAGAAGAGCTGGGGATCGCCCAGAAACTGTGCCGCGAGCACATCCAGACGATCGCCTTGTACGACCGCATGTTGTTGAAGTTGCACAAGCTGCGCCGGCTGAGGAATAAAGCGCCGTTGCACGTACGCGATGGTGGTCCCATCGGCGGCGACTAATGTTGAGGTTGCAATGCCGGTATAGCGGCTATTCATCGCAAACAAGCTGGGCTGCAGACCGGCAAACTGAAACAGCGCCTGCATCGAAGACGGTGCACTCGTGAGTGTGCTGCTCATGAAATCCCTCCGATTCCCAAAGCGGCCAGTGTTCCGCCCTGGCTAAGCGTCGCAAGCTGCTCTTTTTGCTGCTGGTAGACCATGTACAGATTTCCGCCCTTGTCGTCGAAGCCCAGGTCATCCACGCTGAGAACGCGCAGCCCCAGGCTCACCTTGGCGCGAATGGGATTCAGCGCCGTATCGAAGGCCTCCTCGGTAATGCTGAATTCAGTGATTCGCACCGGAACGACGCGGCTTTTGCTCCATACAAACAGCGTGAGCGGCGCTTCCATGGGAGCGATCTCCAGCGTGCCGGATTGCGCCAGGGAGTTGGCGGTGAGCAGTTGCGCGCTGGTGGGGTACACAATCATTTCCAGAGCGGCGAGCTGCGGGAAAATGCCGAACTGCGTCGCGCCGGGATTTTGTTGGGGCTGCTCGAGCTGGTCCGTTGCGTCAATCTCTGCTTCCAGCTTGAACGTCTCGATCGCAGGCCCTTTCAGGCGCAGCGCCTCCGACCGGTCTTTGGCGCCGGGTTCCAGGCTTTGCGCCTGGAGCGTGCGAGTCAGCGTATCCGGGTTGTACTGCAGCGTGATGATTCGCTGAATGGCGGCGGTCGTCGGATCAATCAAGACAATGCCGCCTTTCAGCAGCACCGGCGAATTGGGAAATGCGCTCATCGAGACCCTCTCTTCGGTTCAGCTACGGTTTTGTCGCACTCACCACGCTTCCCTCAGGAACCATGAACATCCGTATCCGCACTTGGCGATCGTTCTCATCAACGCTCTTTGCAGCCAGACTATCGCCGCAGTTATGCAGGCCGACGCCAATCTCCGTGCAGGGCGCGTCTAAGCCCGGGGGATCAGAAAACCGGAGGACATTTAAGCCGCTTGCCATCAACACATAAGCCAGGGAGCGGGCGCGATTGTTGCCGAGTTGGCTGTTCTGTGCTGGAGTGCCTTCGACGGAAGCCATCCCCGTCAATTGCACGGAAAAGTTTGTGTCGCGTTTCAATAGAGTGAGGACTGTATCGAGTTCACTCTTGCCGCGACCTGTGAGGCTATCCCGCAGAGCCTTTTCGCTGGCGACCGCTCTTTGAGGCTGGCCTTGGTTGAAATGAATCGCAAAATCCAGCGTGAGCGGAGGAGTGAGTGGTGGCAGTTTGACTTTCAAGTTCGTTTTGCCGTCCGGCGCTTTCTCATCTCCGTGATCTGGAGGGGAGGGGTCCTTGTCTGGTACGCAGTTCATGCCGTCAGAGGTCTGGCCGTCCGGACAACACCTGCCGAGAGCGGTGATTCGCTCGACGGGGCAGCAGCGATCAACATCGACCGACTCTCCGGGACAACACCGATCTCCGTATCTCCGTTGCCAGCCAGTTGGACACGTGATATCAGCGGGCTTGTCCTTGTGTGTGAGTTTCCAATGCGCTTTGTGCACGTCTTCCAGCGACGGGGCGTTAATAGGGCCGGGTATCGTCGGCTTAAAATCTATTCCGTAGTCGCCCCATCGAATGAGCGGCGGAGGTTCTTTCTTTGGTTCGTCCTCACCGGACCCGCTTCCGGCCTGCCTTTGCAACCTTGCTGTCATTGATCGCGATGCCAGTGGCTGCGAGCTGGCGAACCTATGTGCTCCGGACGGCCCCGTGGCATGTCCGGCCAATTCCTCGGCTTGATTCTCGCTCGGGTCTTCCCGCGGACCGATCTCCAAACTCGACGCCGGGGGACTGCAACGTCCACTTGCCGACTGCTGCATCACGTGAGTCAGTTCGTGTGCCAGAAGTTTTCGGCCCGAGTTACTCGAAGGTGCAAACTGCCCGCGGTCAAAGACAACACTATGCCCCACGGTGTAGGCCGTTGCGTTGACGGCACGAGCCGACGCGGCTGCTCGATCGTCCGTGTGCACGCGGACTTTGCTGAAGTCATGTCCAAAGCGTGGTTCAAAGAATGACCGCGTCGACGCGTCCAGAGGCTTTCCAGGCGAACGTAAAACATCGTGAACGATGGGTGGAGCCGCTGCTATCCCTGCTGCTCCCGCCGCCGTTCGCTGCAACTGGTTCTTCTTACATTCTTCGCATTCGCCGGACTTAGGCGAACTGCTGCACGCGCACTTTCGGCGGAGCATGCTCACACTCCCCGGCTGCGGCCCGATGCCTTTTCCAGTTTCTGTGGTGACGGCGAGATTCACTGTTTCCTCATTTCGGAGGTGCCACATTGCCCTGAAAGCTGGTTAGTTGCATCCCGGCAAGAATGGTTTTGAGTCGTTTTTCGTCGATGGCCCCATGGAGCGCCCTCGCAGTACGCGCGATTAAGTTATCGAGCACCGCACCGGTGATGCGTTTCATGTATTCCTGCTGCAAGGCCGTCGCAAGTGGCCAATAGGACAGGTGCCACGGTTCGTTCTCATAGTGTGGCAGTTGGTCGCTCAGACGTTTGTCTGAGTACGGATGATAAAAGCCGAAGTTGAAGGCCTCCGTTTTGAGAAAGGGAATAAGCGGTACCATGTTTCCTGTTCCTTCCCACGCAGTCCGGACAGCGGGATCCAGATCAATTTCCGTACCCCAGGCATGACGCGAAAATCCTGGCAGGGAGATCGTTTTCATAACGTTGAGAATCGCTTCTTTAATCTCGTCGTCCGTCCTGATGGACTTGAACAGCGGTTCTTTCCCTAGCGCGCCTCCGGTGATGCCTGCCTGCCTGCTAAACGAGCGGAACTCGTTGCTAAACGGCAATGCCTTCGGTAGTTTCTTCTGGTCACTTTTGGGTTGCTGCGGTAGCCAAGCTCTCTTGTAGAAGACGTTCATGTCATCAAACCGCGCCTTCACCACTGAAATGATCGCTTGCAATGTTTGATCTTTGGCAGGGTCCGCCGATTCACCCGTCAGAAATGCGTCGGAAACGGCCCCTTGCAAGAGTGAATCCGCTTCCGAGGCTGCCTGCTCGTTATCCAGAAGAAATTCCCGGATGCCTGGCATTATGGTTGCGACGCTTCGTCCGGTGCCCGACTCGGGGAGACGATCAGGTTTCTTAACACTTGTCACTTCGTGGGTGATGACGGGAATTCCTTCTCCTCCCGTCTCCTTCGAAGCCGATGCCCAGGCTCCAAGGCTGCTTTGCTCCTTCGTGACAGAAACCGCGGATGTCTCCGGATAGCGCGTATTGCAGATGGAGGCATCGACCTTGTTCCCTTTTACATTGATGTCTCCGCCCCCACGCATGCGCAGCGCCATTCGGCAGGCCAATTGGCGAGATGGATCTCCTTCCACCGGATCTGCATATACGCCACCCTTCTTCTGAGTCGGATCCTCGATCGCGTGGAGGGAAAGTATTCGGTCAGGATGGATTGTCTGGACTACCTTCATGATCGCCTTCACTTCGGGCTGGATCGGGTCGGGCTTACTGCCGGGCGGAAGACTTGGGAATCCCTTCAAGCCGGGGAAATTGCGATTCAGGTCTACACCCATTTGGTTTAGACGGCTCTTATTCTTGAATCCACCAGGATTCGCATCTGGAATCACAATAGTGTCGAAATCACGAGCAAGCGGGTTCGAGCCCGCGCTCAATTCCGATTGGAGTTGTTTGACGACGTCGCGAGGACCTTGCTCGTCTCCGTGGATGCCAGCCAAAATGAGGGCGCGACGAGCAGGCTCTAGCAACCCTTTGGAGGTAAGACGCCACTGTGACTGCTTAGGCCGCTCCGTACTGACCCTGCGCGGCTGTGCTTCCTTAGTAGGTTCCTTCGCGCCAGACGTTCTTTCAGCAGGCGCCATAGAACCGCCTGCGGCAGTGGCGTCTGCAGCGTTGCCTGATCCTGGGCTGGCGCGTACTGTCGGCGCTGAATCTACTACGTTCCTCGGATACACGAAGGCTTCCATCGGCAGCGATGTGTCGCCGTCTGGAGCAGTACGTGTGGCTCCGAAGCCAATTTCGCCCTGGTCTTGGGTGAGGTCCTTGCCCCAAAACAGTTCTTCATCGACCTTTTTCAAATTGAGCTCAGCTCGGGCAAGCCGAGCACCCGACGTGCTCTGCTGCGTAACGTGCGCCAGTTCATGGGCGATGAGATGACGTCCCGCAGCGCTTTCAGGCGAGTAGTAGCCCGCTCCGAAAACAATATCCGCGCCGACTGTGTATGCCTTGGCGCTGACTGCGTTGGCGGATTCCGCAGCTTTAGAATCCGTATGGATACGCACGCGACCGAAGTTGAACCCAGTCGCGTTGCCGCTTTTGTCCTTTAAACTGGCGGGAGCTCCAGGCACGCCTCGCTTTGTTCGGAAAGCGCTGGCATTCTCAACATCACCATGGCCCACCACTTTCCCCGCAATCTGCTGGGCAGCGACTTCCGATGAGTCTGAAACTGAACTAATGTGCAAGACGGACCCATTTCCCTTTGCATGGATCGTAGTTTGCAGCGGCGCCAATTCGTTTGCGAAAGCGAGTTCCATGGAGCTTCGCGTGGCCTGGTCCAGAGGTTCGCCGGGCGCGCGCAGCACTTCATTCACAATGGGTGGAGCGATAGGCGTCGTAGGACCAGTTGCTTTGCGATGCAATGGGACTGTCGGCTTGTCCTGCTGCTCATGTTCGGCGGCGCTCTTGGTGGTGGGGGCAGGCGCTCGTTCCCGAGTAATGGCTCGTGCCAGATTTGCGTACGCGTACGCATCCGCCAGCTTAAAGTTCACGACGATCCAGTCCGGCCGGCCTATGAGAAAGAGGGCGTAAATGGATCGGATCTTGTCGTCTTCCGACAGCGAAAACCAATTCGGACAAAGATTGACGGCATGGGTCGTTCGAATACTCGATAGGGACACCGATGTTGCCGACACCCGGCCTGTATCAGCAAATCCCACCACATCCGCACCACATTGCGAGCCCTTGGCACACACCAAGTCCCAGGGATTATTGAAGCCCGATGACTCGAGGCTTTGATATCCCTTGAACAAGGCAACCAGTCCCGGGGTATCCAGCTGGGGGAACACGTTCAGTAAGGCGGCTCGATTTTCTTGGGGCAGATTTGTTATCGGGTCGTTCTTGAGAAATCTCACGTAGTCAGACAACGTGGAGATTGTGTAGCGGTTCCATTGCTCCGCCCGGGCAAAGGCACGCAACACCACGTCCGGATCCTTGCAACCAGCCGTGGTGTCAGTTTGTTTGGCAACCACTTGTTTATTGACGCGGCTGTGCAGCAAACTCGCCAGCAAACCGTAGGACTCGGCGTTATCCAGGGTTTCTTCCGGCGTCAAATGCCGGAACACTCGCTCACTCGTGTAAGCGCGGTCGCGTATGCCGCCTCCCGGTGTGACAGTGTTGCGGATGCCAACATGGGGCAAAACTGCGTGTCCAAGCTCGTGAATGAAAGTGCTGATCGGCCGCGTCGAAGCAATGCCGGGATCGCACAGAACCAATGCATATGGTTGGGCCACATAAGCTGCAATAAAGCTGGACCCTCCGGCTGTGCATCCGGGGCCACCACACGTGATGCGAACGCGGCCTGCCTCGTTCAACATGTCTTTGATGTGGAGAAAGCGGCGGCGAATGACCTGCACGTACGCGAGGTCTGTGGTATTGAACGCCTGCTGCAAGGCACCGCCAATCCTTAGATGATCGGCCGTTGGCGGAGAGCCGGGTTGCGCAAACATCTCGTCCGCGTCGTAGTTGAGCAATTGTTGATAGATGTCATCTAGCCATGTGAGAGCCTGCGACTTAATGTCATCAATGTCCTGCTGAGTGCATCTGCCGGTTGACGATGTGGGAGAAGTAGCCGGAGTTCCGCTGGCGGTGCCGGGAGTTGTTCCGCTACTTTGCCGCTGCACCTTCGTTTTCACTCCCGAGGAAGGCAAATCACCGGGTAGATCCCCCGCGATACGGTCTCTTGTGATTGCCTCGGCAAAATGATCGGCCTCCCGCTCCAACGAATCGTTCGCGGGTCCCACATCCAGCTTGGGCTGGATAGCGTGGCTGCCGGCCTCGCTTTGCTGCACAACATGTGTCAGTTCGTGGGCTAGGAGCTGCTGTCCGGACTTTGTGGTCGGCGCGAAATGGCCATTGCCAAATACGAGATCTTGTCCAACGGTGTATGCTAGCGCGTTCACAGCCCGCGCCGAATCGTCAGCTTTGGCATCCGTATGAACGCGTACCTTGCTGAAATCATGCCCAAAGCGTGGCTCAAAGAATGCCCGCGTCTGTGTATCCAAAGGGTGGCCCGCCGAACGGAGCACGTCATGCACAATCGGCGGAGCCACCGAACTCGCGGCGGGACCCGCCGTGCGGCGCTGCAATTTCTTCTTCTTGCAATCCTCGCATTCGCCTTCGTGGCCGGCGGAGCCGCCGCAATCACATTTGCGCTGCAGCAGAGCGTTGGCCGCATGCGTCAGCGGCCGCGTCCTCGCAGCAGCCGTTGGAATCGGAACTACGGCTCGTGTGCTCATCGACTCGTTCGTCCCTCGTTCGTTCGCCGTGGCGTCGTCGGCCGCTTCTGCATTGACGAAATCTGCCAGTGCACCGCCTGAGCCAGTTGTATTCCGATGCTTTGTGGTCTCGCACCTGGCGCCGCCTGAAACGCTCTGGCATCGAGCCGCTCGATGTTCAGGTGTTCATTCGTCAGCCCCTTCAATCCTCGTTCCTTAATGAGCCGCGACAATTCCCGCTCCACGGCATCGCCAATTCGAAAGCGGTCGTTCACTGAAAACCCATGCAGCACCAACTCCTCAATATGCAGTTCGATGGCTGTCGGACTATTCGCACTCACTTGGTCTCTCATACCCATCCGGCAACCTCCGCATCCGGCAGCGGCTTTTCGAGTTTTGCAAATTCGCTGCGAGCCGAGACCAACAGGTGCGACATCCTCACCGGCTCTCCGGCATCCGCGGCCAGGAATGCTGCACCCATCGCAATGTTCCGGATGTGTCCGCCTGCAGCGTGCAGCCGCGCCAGCCGCTCGACCTTCAACCCATCCGTCGGCGTCGACTCAGGGAAAACGCGGCGCCATATCTCCGCCCTCTGCGCCACTTCCGGAAAAGGAAATTCCACTACGAAGCGGATGCGCCGCAAAAATGCCTGGTCCAGCGCGTTTCTTCTGTTCGTCGTCAAAATCGCCAGCCCGCGATACGATTCCATCCGCTGCAGCAGATAGCTAATTTCGATATTTGCGTAGCGATCGTGGCTATCCTTCACGTCACTGCGTTTGCCGAAGAGCGCATCAGCTTCGTCGAACAGCAGTACCGCTGCTCCTTCGTCCGCTGCATCAAAAACCCGCCGCAGATTCTTCTCTGTCTCTCCGATGTACTTGCTGACCACCTGGCTGAGGTCGATGCGGTACAAATCGAGGCGCAACTCATTGGCAAGTATCTCCGCCGCCATGGTCTTGCCCGTTCCACTGGGGCCGGCGAACAACGCGCTGATCCCCAATCCGCGCGAACCTTTGGAAGCAAATCCCCAGCTCTGGTAAACCATCGATCGCTGCCGCACGTGCACGGCGATGTGATTTAACATTCGCTTTTGATTTTCATCGAGCACCAGATCGTCCCACGCTGCCGCCGGCTTGATGCGTTGCGCCAAGCCCTCCAATCGAGGGCGCGCCTGCACGCGGCATGCATTCCAAAGCTGTTTTGCGGCTGCTTCGCGCTCCCCTTGCCCATTCTCCTCCGCAGAATCTGGCGGCAAATCAATTCCTGCCTGCCACACAGCCGACTGCATGGCTGCCGCGCCGAAGTTGAACTGCGAAACCACGGCCTCCAGTTGGCCGTTGAGTTGCAAATAACGCGATTGCAGGGTCTTCCGCCAGAGTTCGGCCTGCTCGCTCTTGGTGGGGCTGTCCACATCGAACAGAACCGCGGAACGGTAGGCGGCCTTCCGTGGACTTTGCGCCGAAACAATAAGCGGCGTACGAACCGATTCCATTAGCCGAGAAATCAGTGCCGCGGAAATGTCCCCTTGATAGTCGTCGTCACACTCCAGCAGCAGCGCGCTCGATCCGAACAACGCTTCGCGTTCCCACAGCCGAAGCAGTGTTTCGATATCGCTGGCGGCATGCGGCAAAGTCCAGGCAGAGAGTGCGTGCAAACGCAGCCCCGCCATCGCAGCCCCTGCGGCTGCAATCGCCCTCTTATCAGCCGCCACATTCCCGCAAAGCTGCACGATCGGCAGTCCGGATTCGCGGCTGGCTTGCGACCACGCGGCGGCGATTTGTTCGGCCGTCGTGACATGCGAAGCCGCCAACAACTCCGGTTGCGCCACTGGCCTCAACAATGGTTGCAGCCGCTCATCCATGGACTCCACGCCCGCTAGATAGTGCAGCACGCGCTCCTGAATGCGCAGCGAACTTGTGGCCAGTGTCTCGCCGCCGGCGATTTCCACCAGTTGCCATCGTCGCAAAGGGCGCGCCGGAGAGATTGCGCTCCAATGCGGTTCCGGCAGTGACGTAAGTGCCAGACTGAAAGTGGGTTGCACGCGGCGAGCGTCCTTTTGCGCGGTGGCGTAGAGGGCAGGGAAGCGCGCATCCATTTCCGCGCCGGCGCACATCAGCAGGATTTTGCGTTCAAAACTGGACAGTTCGAAAAGAGCGCAGATATTCTCGATCGCAGGTGGCTGGGGAAAATTCCACTCGGAGCGTTCGAACGCAAGCCCCGATCCATTCGAATGGATATCGCCGCCGCTTTGCGATTCACTTTGCGGAATTATTTTCTCCAACTCCGTCCGCAATTCGCAAAGCGCTGCCGCTAGATAACTCTGATTGGCCTCATACCACGACGTATTGGCGGTAGCATTCATGGCATGGCCACCGTCGGGCCCGTAAATTGATTCGTAACGGGATCCACAGCCAGCAAACTCTCCGCGCCGTCAATTTGTACCCGCACCAAATAGCTGCCCGTCGGCACGTTGGCAATGTTGATCGTGATCTGATTTGAATCGACCGTCGCGATCGCGGCGAGCGACGTGTAAGCCTGGGGCGGACTGGCGGTGACGTTATTCAGCAGCAAAACGGCTCTTTGCCCGACACCGATATTCGGTGACAACGTCAAGGTGACATTGGTTCCGTTGGGCGACGGGAGCGCCGTTGCCGCCGAAGCTTGAATTGTGGGATGGAGCACGAACGGCGCTATGTTTGATTCCAGCCCGCGATGCAAAACGGGCGGAGTGCCCATTAGCGATTTCTGCAGGATTTGGACTCCCTTTACTCCCGCGTGGATGCTGGCAGGCACAGGCAACACCACCTGTGCGTCCGAAACTGTCGCCGGCGTAAGCTCCTGGCCTTCAATGAGCAGCAGCGTGCTTTGGCCGTGAAGTTTTTGTCCCTGTACGAGCAATGTCGAAGCGGCCGTGATTGGCTGTTGTGCGCCTGCCTGAGAAATGACCCGATTAATGATGGGTGCTTCGAACGGAACAACATAAAGGTTGCGGGCCACAACGGGAGGCGCTTCTTGAGGAGTGTCGGTGCTTTCCATCAGCACCACGGAAGCCTGATACGCAGCCGACAAACTGTATTCCACTTGAAAAAATACGGACCACAACTTCGAGAACTCTTCCAAGGATAGGGCCGTGGGCGTGAACTTGATCCGTTCAACCTGGCTTTCGACCCCATTCCCCGCGAGAAATCCGAAGCTGCTCACCGCATTGTTAATGTTGTCGCTCGAGAGCAAAGGCTGCGCGTGGAGAGCTGTCGCCACGGCACCTAGCAGCCGTTGCGGCTCCAGTTGCGCATCATTCCCGTGAAAGGTAAACAGATAGTGGAGATCAAACGCTGCCTGAGGCCGTGATACAAGTGAGCCGTCCGAGCGTCTCGTCGGCAAATCCGCGTTCCGGTACGCCGCATTTGGTGTGATCTGGTAAAGAAAAATATTGACCAGCGGAGTCGTCATGCTACTGGGGTCGGGGCGGTTGAAACCCACGCTGGCGCTTCCTACAGCCTGGCTCACAGGCGTCAGCAGCACTTGTTGCAGCGCTGCCGTGACCGTCGCGATTGCAAGATAGTTGCTCATCTCTTGCCTTCGCTCCGCTGTTTCAAATATTCGTCAAGCGAAAGAGCGCCGGGCCGCTTCTGGCTGGTCGTAGCGGGCGACGGAGCCGAAGCAGTGAATTGCGCGCGCACGTCAATGCGCCCGATGGTCACCCGGACGACAGGTGGCTCCGGACTCGCCGCCCAATCTCGATGGTGTTGTGAGGAAGCCATGGTTGCGCTTGCGGGAATTGCAGGTCTACTTTCGACTGCCTCTGTTGCTCCGCGCTCTGTCCGAGCCGTCTTTCGTGCGGTCACCTGTTCTGGTCTATCCCGTCTCCTGCTCTCGGAAAATAGATCCAATTCAGATTCACGCGAATCAACGGAAATTTGTTCAGATGTCGAAGAGTCAATCCCCACGTCGCCCGCGGAATCCGGTATCAGTCTTATTCTGTTCGGCACTGCCTGTCCCGAATGCTTACGCCGGGCGGAGCTCTCGCGATCAGTCCAAGAATCACTGGAAGTCACCTTGCTCGGCGGCCCGTCCGTGAGCTTGTCGTTTGGAGATTCTCCAGCCTTGGGCAGAGTCGCCCGCTTCGCGCTTTCGGACGTTCTGGTTCGGTCGCTCGGTTCGTCGATTGCTTCAACAGCAGGTTCAGCAAGCTCCCTTTTTCCTTGGAATCCGAATTCAGGAGTGAATACTGCGGGAATCACAGGCTGCACTATCTTCGCTGTTCCCACAGCTCGGGCAGCGAGGTGGTTCAGAAAGTTGGCCATGCCCCCGCCATTTCTAGGTAGGCCTGGCGGCGCACCGAACTCAAACCGAGGATGTCATGCTCTCTCCACCCGTAGGCCAAGGCCAGCGTGTGCACTTCTCTCAACAATCGCTTTGCAAGCGCATTGATCTTGCCCCACAGCAAACACTCGATGTCCAGAATCACTTGCCAACAGCACTGGCACGCACAGCATGTGAGATCAATGAGCGTCTCGGCTTGCGGATCAGCTTCGGCCAGCCGGCGTGCAATCTTTTCCGCTGTGGATTCCGCCAAAGCCGGGATCTCCACCGGCGTTCCATCTCGCGAGGCCTCCATAACGCATCGTTGCAGCAGCATCTTATGTGCGGCATCCGCGTCGAGGCACTCGCCCGCCGCTCGCAGATCCCCACTGTCAGGGAGTCGCAGAAGCAGATCGGCTTCCTCCGCGTCCAGAACCAAAGGCATCTCGTTCTCCGCTGCCGGCTGGATCAACTCGCGGATCGACACCGCGTATTCGAGACGTTCGCCACACTTCGGACATTGCGCGAAGCAATCCACCCTTGGCCCAAACAATGCTTCGTACATTTCGAGCAAACGGGCATCCCGCCACCCGATGCTGAGCGCGGCCAACTCCTGCCGTGTTTCAACGGAACATGCCGCAAGAAGTGTTAGCGCCCGGTCCACCGCGCTTTCTCGTGAACCGCGCTCCCACACCTCGAGCAGTTCTGAAGCCGAGAGGGCCCGCATCTAAATCACCGCCTATCCTGTTGTTGGCACCGTAAAGCTGGGTTCTGTCGGTTCCGTCACGCTCGTGTCACGCTCCCAACCCTCGTTCTCCAGCTTGATGTGTTGGATCGCCACGGCATTGGCATTGGCGTCCAAGTCCGGCTGCGCCAGGAACTCGGACACCCAGCACCGGTAAACCTTGTAGGCGATCGCTAGTTGTCCGGCTTCGTTATAGAACTCAATAAGAATGTCTTTCCGGAAGCTGGCCAGCGACACTTCTGCGCCCAAGCCCGCGCCAAAATTCCAGACGCTGTTGGCCCACTGTTCGAACGCGACGTCGTGAGTTACTCCGCGCTCCAGCGTGATCGCATCAAACTCTGTTCGCGCGGGTGACTTGCGGCTGCTGCTTGGATCGCCGCCTTCCCGGTGCTTCACGACCTCGGTTGTCTTCTTCAAGCCGCTCACCTTGCTTACCCCCGCGACGTATTTTCCATCCCACTTCACGCGGAACTTGAAGTTCTTGTAGGGATCGAAACGCTGTGGATTGGCAGTGAATTGAGCCATGTGATCTCCTTATGCCGCGCTCTGTCCAGCCATCTGCTGGATCTGAATGATGACGAATTCGGCGGGTTTCAGTGGCGCAAACCCCACGAGGATGTTGACGATCCCGTTGTCCTGATCGGTTGCTGTTGTGGTTTCGCCGTCGCACTTCACGAAGTAGGCCTGCTGTGGCGTCGAACCCTGAAAGGCGCCCTGCCGGAACAACGTCTGCATGAATGCTCCGACGTTTAGCCGGATTTGCGCCCACAGCGGCTCGTCATTTGGTTCGAACACAACCCACTGTGTGCCTCGATAGAGGCTTTCTTCGAGGTACAGCGCCAGCCGTCGGATAGGTATGTATTTCCATTGCGATCCGATTTCATCGTTGCCTTGCGTAGTCCGCGCGCCCCAAACTACCGTCCCGTACACGCGGAAGTTGCGAATGCAGTTCACGGCCACTGGGTTCAACTGGCCGTTTTGCGCGTCGTTAAGAGGCACGGCTACGCCTGTCGCTCCGACGAGGCTCGTCTCTGTTCCCGCTGGCGCTTTCCAAACGCCACGATTCCCGTCCGTCGTTGCATACACGCCGGCGACAAAGCCGGATGGCGGATAATAGCGCGGAACGTTTTGGTTGAGCGGATCAGGTGCTTGAACCCATGGGAAATAAATGGCGGCGTTCATCCCAGGAATCCCAGGTCCATTCGTTGCAACCGTTTGAACATTCGTGACGTTAGGATCGGAATCTGCAATGAGAAAGGCGCGGCGCGTTTCGCAGTAGCCTTCTAAGTTCGAGAGCACGCTGCTGGTCGTCTCACCCGGAACACACAGCAAGTTGAATAGGTCCACGTTATTCAACAGGAAGACTCCGCCAGTCCCAGATGGCGGCATCAAGGCTGTTTCGAATGCCGCAGTACTCTCCTTCAGTTGCGTTCCATCGTTACCGCCGACTAGCTGCGTAGTCTGCGGATACGCTTGCGGTGGAGTCGGACCCGGCTGCACCGTGTCAGCGGGCGGAGTCGTGGCCCCCGCTCCGACGGAGGCGTTAATGATGGCGGAGCCGTTGTTGATCACATCGACTACGTAGCGCCCTTGCGCATCCGGAAACGTCATTCCCAGATTCTCGAAGGACTCGGCGATCGTTTCCGTGGTCGCACCCTGTGGTGCATACACTACTTGCAGCCGAAACCTACCGGGTGCTGCTGCCTGATTCTTGATAGCGATCCAATACGCATTTGCCCACGCACCCGGGCTCTGTGCCGTCAGTGTAATTGTGTTCGGAGCGGTTCCGACGGTGAATGTGGCGGAAGCGGCAGTAGTAGAATCCACCAGCCGGACGATGTACGCCTGTTGTCCGCCATTCGCAAAAAACTGCGAGACTGCGTATCCCAGCAGGCTCCGCGAATCGAGCCCTCCGAACTGATTGTTGAAATCTGACCAGCTCAAAACCAACTGTGCTTGAGTGACATCGCCTTTTGCAGCCCAGCCGGCAAAAGCTGCGATCGAGGTGGCCACTCCCGTGATCGTATGAACTCCACTGGGTAGCTCCTCAATGTAAACGCCGGGATAGCTTGTCGTAACTGGCATGAAGTGATCTCCCTTTCTGACTTCAACCTTTGTATTAACTTCTTACTTATCCGTTCGTTCTCGAACGCCTCATCTTCTCCGCAACAGCTCGTTCTCTCGCGTCACGATCCGCCCTCCGGTCTCAGTTGAGGAACGGCTTGCAGTCTTTCGACCGGCACTACCACGGTTTGCCTTCTCACCAGGTCGATCACTGCAAAAAATCGCGTCTTCTGGCCGGAGTCGGAGAACTCAACGATGGTCCCTTCCACCTCGCTGTCTTCCATTTGGCTCAAACGCAATGCGTCTGGACTCGGAAGATAGACATCCGACATCCGAAATCGAACCGAGTCTCCGGTTTGCGTTGGCTTTCTCCCCTCTTGATAAACGCCACTAACCTCTACATGGGCAGTTCATGCACCAACTCTTTCACGGACGGAAATGTCAGCGAACAAACACAGCCGAACCCGCGTGTGATTGCAAGCAAAGGAATTAGGGCCGAAGATCTAGGAAAGATTGGCAGTGATCGATAACTTCCCCGGAGGGCATTTCGCTCACGTCACTGCAACAATTGGCAGCGACAAAAACTCCTGTTAGATGTATTGGCCACCACTATGCTTCAACATCTGTGGCAGAATCAACGGCTTCGGACGTACATGGGGGAAGTGGAGTCCTCTCTGCCATACACTGCAGCTTTGGCCGCGAGTTTCAGGTTCTTGGAAGGGAACTACAAATACCTTTCTCGAGATTAGCCAATCGCTCAGCAAGAAGGAACTGACTCGCAATGGAAACGTGGAAGCCGATCGACCTAAACAGAATGGTTTAAGCCGTGTATGCGCATCTTGTAGTAGAGGGTACGTTCGCTGGTCCGAAGTTGCCGCGCAATTTCTCGCCGCGTCGCTCCATGTAGGTTGATGGCCGTCTCTAACACTCGCTTCTCCGTTTCTTGAAGGGCTTGCGCAAAGGAAACACCCCGCTCCGAGATCGCCTTCCACATGGCGCCTGCAGCTTCCGCAAACGGATCCGTTTCCGCGCAAGGATTGCTGCCTTCCGGAGCTGCCTGAACAATCCAGTCAGAAATGTCTAGCGCCGTGCCCTCTTTCTTCTGGAAAAGCATTCTTTGCACTGCGTTCTCCAATTCCCTTACATTCCCAACAAACGGCGTCGACTGGAGAAAGCCCAGCAAATCCTCTCCGACATCTTCGATCGGCTCGTACAGACGGCTGTGCCGGCTTGCCAGCGCTAAAATCAACCTCTTCAGGTCTGCGCTTCGATCGCGCAGGGGCGGCAACGTCAGTTTGACGACGTTGAGCCGGTGATAAAGGTCGGAACGAAAGCGCCCTTCGCGAACCAGGGGCTCTAAAGGCTGGTTGCAGGCAGCAATAATCCGCACATCGACGTGCATTTCTCGGTCTGACCCAACCGGACGCACGATCTCCCGCTGAACTACGTCCAACAACTTCGGTTGCAGATGATAGGGAAGATCATTGATATCATCCAGTAACACTGTTCCATGTTGTGCGGACTGGAATAGCCCTCTTCGGTCCGCAACCGCCCCGGAAAAAGCTCCACGGTGATGCCCGAACAGTTCGCTCTCAGCCAGCGCTTCGCTGATGGTGCTGCAATGCACCGTGACAAATGGATATCGATTGCGCTTTTGGTCGAGTTGGTGAATTCCCCTCGCCAGTACTTGCTTGCCGGTTCCGGTTTCTCCTTCGAGGAGAACCGTTATGTCGCTCACTTCGGCTGCCCGGTAGGCACGGCGCAGCAACGAAACCATTTGCGGAGAGCACGTCACAAACCCCAAGTCCTCAAACGTCTTCAAGAGAAGTTGGTCGTCCGGTTGGTGACTCATTGGGACACTCCCTGGGGTCAGACTCCTGGCACGCCGCGATGTTAACCAACACAGACGGCGCGGATCCCCACCCGGCTCACGTTTAATACGGTTTTTCTATGGCCGGATCCATCCTTCTGAAAGGGCTGCCTAGTGTGTAGTGTACAATTCCGTCAAATAGTTTCATTAAATCCAGAAGAGAAATGGGCCGCATCTTTCTCCCGCGATATCAATACGTTGCGCGTTTGCCTAGGGGATTTGCCCACCTTGCCGGAGACTCTTAAGCCGCGGAGGCTACTCCATCGCGCATCAAAGCGCAATAGAACTCCAGCTGCGGACTCATTTCGTCGTGGCAGCCACATTTGCCGGCCTAATCATTGCTTGTGCAAATCGATGGATGGCTGATCGTGAGTTCGTGAATCAGAAGGTTTTGGACCGGTCGGGGAGAGCCAGATGAGCTGATCCGGAGCGTGATCCGCGTTGTCAGGCGTCTCTTGTACGTTCTTCGCCGTCTCGGTACCCGCTCACCCGTCTGGAAGCACCTGCCCAACTGGCGCAGACGTGAGCGCACGCGGCAGAAGTCCGCTTTAGCTGTTCCCAACAACTCATTGGCTGCACCCGACGTCCCAACCGCAATCGCTTCCATCGCTGGCAGCACGCTTGAATCTTCGCGCTTCACGAACTCCGAGAACTCGGCTAGCGCGTGCCTCGCGTCCCGCTGTCTCTCTTGCCGCTGACATCTTCATCCTCAGGTGCTCGGAGTGCCCGTGGCAGAACTCGTCGTCCACCTGATTGCGATCCGTGTGCTCCCAATCGCCTGTAAAGGACAGGTTGCCGGGGCGGCACAGCGGGTTCTTCATCCGTCTTGAGCGCATCGACCGACTGGATTACGGGTGCGAATTCTCTGTCGGATTTCCAGCTGTACGGTAGAAAAGCGTCATACCTCAGAGCGAAATCGGTCCAGATCAGAGAGCGGAGCCAGGCAGGAATGAAACGACGCGACGCCCTTAGCGGCGCCAAATCAAGCAGCGGAGATCGACCCGAAGGGGGAACAGCTGCCGGTCCGGGAGGAAGAGGCGCGCCAGCGTCCATCACATAGAATTATAAGTGAAAAAACTTGGTGGTCGATCTCAAATGTTGACGAAGCGACGCATCAGCTGTATCAATGCTGCAATCCCTGCTCCGTCCTCGCGGTAGGGGGCCGAAAGGACGACGTCAACACCCCGCCCAATTCTATATGATTACTACTGCTCTTCTGCTAATGGAGGTGTGTTCGCGAAGCGTGATCGAGCGATTCTGGCGTTGCTGATTGGCTGCGGCCTGCGACGCGCCGAACTGGTTGGACTCGGACTGGAAGATTTTCAAGTCCGTGAGGAGCACTGGGTGATCGCCGATCTGATTGGCAAGGGAAAGCACGTTCGCACAGTGCCAGTTCCGGCGTGGACAAAGCGCGTTGTTGATGAGTGGACCGATGTAGCTAGTATAAGTACCGGTGCGCTCTTCCGGCGAGTTGGCAGGCTAGGAAAGATATGGGGCGCACTCTGGGGGTGTGCAAGCTTAGAACTACATAAATAGATGAGTGATACTAATCCAGGGAATTGACGGCGGAGGTTATAACAAGCTGTTGATAAACACAAGCTCGTTGTGCTAGCTTCCGTCTCCTCAATGGCCTGGAGAGGTGACCCGAGCCCGAACCATTAGTTATGGAGGCCCAGCCCGATGAAATTCAGGAATATCGCCTCAATACTTATCGCCCTAGCGCTGACCTTCTCGAACGGGTGTGATTCAGAACGCCTTGACCAGTTCGTGTCCTTTGCGACAGCAGGCTCCCAGTATGCCCAAGCTCTGCACAAGGTCATCGCTGACGCCGGTTCGGCAATGATCGCGAGTGATTCCGCCACCTTACTTGTTATACGAAAACAGGCTGGGGGGGGCGATCCCAATGCTGTCACACAAAATGACAGGCTGCTGGAGACCTACCTTGACAATCTGCAGAAAATCGACACCCACGCCAGCCTGTTAGGATCGTATTTCTCAGCGATCTCTAATCTTACGAACGGCAAAGCCGCCTCCAACACAGCCACGGCAGCTACCGGCCTGTTAGATTCGATCAACAACTTTAACCCACAGATCGAGAAAATCGCCTTTGCAGGCAAGAATATAAAAGACTTTGTCAGTCCGGGAACAAATCTCGTCGTAACACATTTCGAGGTGAAGATCTTAGATGAACAGCTCCACAAGGCAGCGCCGACGATCGATCAAGCTCTTGCCTTACAGGAGGCAGCAGTTACCGCAATCGCGGAGCAAATGAAGGCCGCCTTGGGAGCGTCTCTTGAAGTTCGTGAGTCGACCGATGTAATCGTTCCATACGTAAACGGCCCTCCTGCAAACTGGAATTCGAACCGCGAGTCCTTCTTAAGGGTCAAGGTGACGATCGACAGCGTGGATCACGCCAGAACGGCAATCAGCCATTTGCGTCTAGCGTTCAAGCAGCTCTTAGAGAATCCTCGCACCTCAATTGATTTGAGCACGCTGCTTGGTGAGATCGGCAAGATGGCTGGCTATGCGAGTGCTCTCGAATCGTCAGTTCCCAGTAAGCCGGCCAAATAACGTTTGTTTTCGACAGTGCGCTGACGAATTTCGGAGGAATAGCGATGAGTCCAACGGATCTTTACTCAGCAACGCTCTCGGCACTTACGGATGCACGGGCTCAGATGCTGTCGCCGGCCTGGCAGGCTGAGCTCGATAAGCTGACCGCCGATCAGCGCCTGACAGCTAGTAAGGCGCTGCTCAGGGTCGAGCAGGCAATCCTGGTTCTGTCTAATGCGGCGCTTAGTGATATTGCGGGTGCAATGCAGGCCAATGAGCAGGGCCTTACTTCCGCCACGGCGTCTCTTGAGGACGCGCTCAAAGACATTACTAAGGTCCAGGACATAATTCAGACCATCACCACAGCTTTAAATGTTGTTGGCAAAATACTTCCACTGCTCTAAGCATCAAGAACATTCCAAGCTTGCAATCCAGACAGTGGAAACGGTGGGAGATCTTGAGACGCCAAAGCGAAAATGGTCCAACAAGATGTGGCGGGAGTTTATGACTTCGTGAGCGCTACGCGAACCCCATCTTGTAAAGATTCACGTCGCAATGCAATGTTGCGACATGACCAAGCGCTCAAAGAAGGCCTGGATGAAGTGGCGAAGGCTGGTTTCCGAGCAG
>Ga0210409_10001329_pt1 | contig 32852 bp, 38 predicted proteins | sample IncBWH17MmetaG_FD_161649 | JGI IMG/M metagenome (GOLD analysis project Ga0210409, IMG submission 161649) | Forest soil microbial communities from Barre Woods Harvard Forest LTER site, Petersham, Massachusetts, United States - Inc-BW-H-17-M | ecosystem: Environmental > Terrestrial > Soil >...
TGGAGGAGGTGCTGCGTGCGGCAGACGCGTAGAGAAGGGTTCACACTCATTGAGCTCATCGTCGTCATTGCGATCATCGCGACCCTGGCCGCCGTAGTGGCGCCGGCCGTGTTCCGCAACGTCGGCGATGCCAAGGTCGGGGCCGCGAAGAGTCAGATCGAGGTGTTCGCGCTGGCGTTGAACGCGTACCGACTCGACAACGACAACTTCCCGACATCGGACCAAGGTCTCGAAGCCCTGCGCACCACGCCGACGACCGGGGATGCGCCGCGGAACTGGCGCGGCCCGTACCTGAGCCGCATCGTGCCGCTCGATCCGTGGGGCCGGCCCTACATCTATATATCACCCGGCAAGGCGAACCCGCAGTCGTTCGATCTCTACACGCTCGGCCGCGACGGCAAGACCGGCGGAGACGGTGAGGATGCGGACATCACGTCGTGGGGTGGCCCCGTCCAGCCGTGACGACCTCCGCGTACTCGTATCGCGCTGCACGCGGTGATGGGACCGTCGAGCTCGGGACGGTCGACGCCGCGAGCCGGGATGCCGCGTCCGGCGTGCTCGCCGGCCGTGGGCTGTGGGTACTCGACGTGCGACCGGCGGCGGCGACGCTCACCAGACAGCGCCTCTCGTCGGCGGAGCTGGCGCTGGGCTTGAGGCTCCTCGGCTCGCTTCTCGACGCGGGGCTGCCGGTCTCGCGCGCGCTCGCGGCGTTCGCCGATGTCGCCCCCGATGGATGGCGGCCCGCGCTTGGGCAACTCACCGCGGCCGTGCGCGAAGGGCAGGCCCTCGGTGCCGCGCTCGCGGCGAGTCCGATCGACATCCCGCCTGTCGTTATCGGCATGGTCCAAGCCGGTGAGGCCGGCAGCGGACTCGCGGCCGCCGTGGTCCGGGCGGCCGACCTCATGGAGTCGGCCGCAGCAACGCACGCGGCGATCCGTAGCGCGCTCGTGTACCCGATCGTGCTGACTGGCGCCGGATCGGCGTCCCTGCTGCTGCTCGTCGGTGTGGTGCTGCCGCGGTTCGCGAAGGTGCTCGCCGATCTCGGGGCGGCACTTCCGGCGACCACGCGCACAGTGCTCGATCTCGCCGATATCGCGCGCGCCAGTGCGCTGCCCGGGGCGATGGCGCTTCTCCTCGGTCTGGGCGCATGGCGCACGTGGGTCGGGACCGCGGGCGGGCGCGCACGCTGGGATGCGTGGCTCCTCGATTTGCCGCTCATCGGTACGATCAGGCGTGCCGCGGGAACCGCGCGGGTTGCATCGGCCGTGGCATCGCTCCTCGACAGCGGCGTGCCGATCGCGCAGGCGCTGATCGCGGGGGCACGAGCGGCGGGCGACGCGGCGCTCGAGACACGTCTGATCGAAGCACGCGGCAGCGTGACGGCGGGGGCGCCGTTGTCGAAGGCGATCGCGGTGGCGGGGGCCGGGACGCCGACGTTGATTCGGCTGGTTCGCGCGGGAGAAGAGACTGGACGGCTCCCGGAGATGCTGAGCCGAGCCGCCGGACTCGAGGCCGAACGGGCGCGGCGGCTCGTCACTGGCGCTGTGAGGTTGTTGGAGCCAGCGCTGATCCTGATGTTCGGCGGCATCGTCGCGTTTGTCGCCGCAGCGTTGCTGCAAGCCGTCTACAGCGTACGACCAACATGATCCGGTCTGGCGTGACGTTGGTCGAGCTCATCGTGGTATTGGCGATCATTGCTGTGATCGCCGCCGTCACGGCGCTGGCGTCTCGGCGGGCTGACACCTCACCGCGAGTCGCGCCATGGGTGAGCGCAATCGAGGGCGCCCGACGCACTGCACTCGACTCGGCTCGGTCCGTCACGCTCAGGATCGCGGTTGGCGATACGGTGTATGCCGCCAGCATACTGCCCGACGGCAGCGTGGTCGCCGATGCGCGACTTGGCATCGACCGACTGACCGGTGAGGTGACCCGTGCGCCGTAGACGGCGAGAGGGCATCGTGCTGCTCGAGGCGATCATGGCACTCACGATTGTGACGATTGCGGCGCTGGCCAGCGTCATGATGGTGCGACAAGCTATCGACACCGTCCGGCGAGCACAGCGGGCCGAGATCGATATCCGCCGCGCCAGCGCATTCCTGGACGCGGTCGCGCTCTGGCCGCGCGCCGATCTCGATCGCCATCTCGGAGATCGCGCCGAGGGTGCGTGGCGATTGGTGATCGAACGCCCTGTTCCCGTACTCTACCTTGTCGCGCTGACAGACTCCTCCTCGCGTCGTGAGCTCGTGCGCACGGCGCTCTATCGCCCGGAGCCGACCCGTGCGCCGTAGCGGTTATACCGTGATCGAGCTCATCGTCGCGATCACGTTGTCCGCGATCGTGCTGCTGGGCGCACGAGCCTTGTGGGAGTCGTTGGCAGCATCGGTGGACCGGATGAGAGTGCGAGCCATCGCCGATACCCGCGCGGCGAATGGCGAGCGGCTACTCCGGTCGCTCCTCGGGCGGCTCGAGGTCGGGCCCGACCAGTCTCGAAAGTTCGCGGGCGGTGAGCAGGAGATCCGCTTCTCGACGTGGTGCGATATGCCGTCGGGGTGGCAGGAGCGGTGCGACGCTGTCCTCGCCATCGAGCCCGATTCGGATGTCGGACTTAGGATGGTGGCCCGACTCTCGACCGGCGAGACCATCATGCTCCAGCGCGGGTTCACGACCGGGGTCCTGCGCTATCTGAATGATCCCCTTGGCAGCGGTGTGTGGTTCAGGAGCTGGGGGCAGGGGTTCGCCACGCCGCTCGCGATCGAAGTGATTACCGATCGCGATACGGCGATCGTGCGCATCCGAGCACGCGAATGACGCCGCGCCAGGACCGTGACGGATTCGCGTTGCTCGCAGTATTGTGGGTGACCGTGGCGATGGCCGCGATGGCATTCGCAGGCCTATTCGTCGCGCGTGCGGAAGTGACCGCGGCACGGAACCGGGTCGCGCTCCTGCGTGGGCGCTGGCGCGCTGAGGACTGCCTGGAGCGTGCTCGCTCGGCGATCGACGATGCACTCAACGGGCCCTTCGCGGCCGCATGGGAAAGCCTGGATCGCGTCGTGGCCGACTCGCCGGTGATGGTCGACGCGGAGTGCGATGTGACAGTTACGCCGGCAGGTATCGCTGTCGACGTGAATGCCGCGGACGGCGACCAGCTGCTAGCGTTGTTGCAAGCGATAGGGATCGGTGAGCCACGCGCCGATTCGATGGTCGACGCGTTGCTCGACTGGCGTGACGCCGATGACATCCCGCGGCCTCTCGGGGCGGAGCGGGAGTGGTATCGCGCGGCGGGTCGGTTCGCGCCGCGGAACGGACCTTTCGCGGACATACGGGAGGTCCAGCGCGTGCGAGGGTTTGAGGCGGACGCGTTGCCCGACTCCGTACTTCGCGCCATGCTCACCGTCGAGCCCGGACGGATCATCTGGAGTCGGGCTCCACTAGTTGTTCTAGCGAGCCTTCCCGGTATCGGCGAGGAGGCGCTGGCGCGGATCGCCGAGCGTCGGTTGCGCGGCGTGGGTGCGGCCGATGCGAATGCGCTCGCTGCCGATCTCTCGCCCGCGGCGCGGCGGCTGCTCATCGACCGGTATCCCGATCTCCAACGACTCACGACCGATCGTCCTGATGCCTGGCTTCTGACTGCGCGCGGTGGCGGAACGACAATCGAGGTACGGATCGCGCGCGCGGGCGCCCGCGCGGCGATCATGTGGCGGCGGACGACCCCGTGAACACGGCCATCGGATTGGCGGTCGAGCGCCACTGCCTGCGCGCCGTCGGCGTGCGGGGCGTGCGCGTGCTCTGGGGCATCGCGGCGTGCGTCCCAGACGAGGCGCCGCTCGGCGAAGCGCTCGGGGCGTTCCTCCAAAAGCTGCCAGTCGGCCGACTCTCGAGACCACGGGTCACTGTGGCGCTTGCGCCGGCCTTCGCCCAGACGAAGCGTCTCGCCGGGCTCCCGCCGATCGCCGACGAGCGCGTGCTAGCACGGATCGTCAGCGAGCATGCCGCGCGGTTCTTCTTGAAGAACGGCATCCCACTGGTCACCACGTCGGTACGACTCGACGCGAACGGCCGGCCGTGGGCTGCCGCACTGCAACGAGACGTCGTCGACGCGATCGTCAGCGCGTGCCGCTCGAACCGGCTGCGCCTCTTTCGAATCGTACCGGCAGTCGACGTCGTACGGAACGATATCGCGGCACTCGCCCCACTGGGCAACGAAGCGCCAGCGTTCGCGGTCGCCTATGGGGCGGCCGTGACGACTGGCGCGCTCGCTTTGCGCATGGGCAGTGCCCAAGCGGTTGCCGCGCCGCGCTGGCGCGTGGCGACGAGCGCCGGCGCCGCCGGCCTGGCACTCGTTCTGGCTGTGCTCGCGCCCGGGATCGGCGCCCGGAGGGCCGAGCATCAGGCGGTCGCGCACCTGTCGGGTCTCGCGATCCCGATGCGGGCCGCGCAACGGATCGCGCGCGATAATGAGCTCGTTGCTCGAGCGCTAAGTGACGTGGCGGCGTTCGATCGGAGCCGCCGGCCGATAGTCCTGTTCCTGGCCGCGCTCGCGAAAGCGCTGCCGGACAGTGCCGCGCTGCTGGCATTTCACACTGACAGCGCAGGCGGCTCCGTGGTCGCTTATGCGCCGCGCGCGGGAGCGCTGGCGTCTCGACTCGAAACGGTCCCGGGGATCGCTTCTCCGGAGATCACGGGGCCCGTGACCCGCGAGAGAGCTGGCGGCCGTTTAGTCGAGCGCGTGACGATTCGGTTTCGCTGGGGGCGTGGGCCATGAGGTTTCAGACATTGTCTACCCGCGACCGGCGTACGATCGTCGTCGGCGGCGCCGCCGTCGCATCACTGATCCTGCTGGCGAAGGGCGTTCCGGCCTGGCGTGCGTGGATCGCCGAGTCGCGCGCACGTGCCACAGAGCAAATGCGAATGGCCGCCGATGCGGATGTGCTTCTGGCGCGTGCGCCCGCGATGCGCGATACGATGGCGGCGCGCAACGCGCGGTACATCGCGCTCGCGCCGGCGCTCGTCGCCGGGCGTACGCCGGCTGAAGCGTCGGCGACGCTCGCGTCGCTCGTGTCAGGCGCCGCGTCGGCGGCTGGACTCAAATTGGGTACGGTTCAGCTCCGGGCGCCGGCGGATACGGGCGCGCACCGGGCGTTCGTTCGCGTGAGCGTGCGCGCCGATGTCGTCGGTGACGTTCATGGGCTCTTGGCGATGCTCGCCGGTCTGGAACGAGGGCCGGTACGACTTCGGGTGCGCGAGTTGACCGTAACTCAGCCGGATGCCACAGCACCCGACGATCGCATCGAAGAACTGCGGGCGGATCTGACAGTCGAAGGGTTGGCCATGGCGAAACGTCAATGACGCGGGCCGAAGGGATGCTCACGGTCGGCACCGGAGTCCTCGTTGCGCTCGCTGGCGTCGGCTGGTATGGGAGCGCGCCGCGCGCCGGATCGTCCGCACGGACGAGCCCCGCCAGCGCAGTCGACGTCGGCTACGCGGCGCCGGAGTCGATCGACGCGGCGTCGCGCGCGGTGATCGAAACCGATCCGTTTCGCTTCGCGCGGCGGCCGGCGGCAATCGCGTATCGGCCCGACCTCGAAGGCCTCGCGCCGCCACCCAGACCACCGAAGCCCGTGCTTGGCCTCTCGGGCGTCGTCGGAAACGCGGCACTTATCGATGGCATCCCCGGACACGCCGCGACGTCGATCGTGCGCGTCGGCGACACACTCGGTGGGTTGCGCATCCGCCGGATCGGCCGCGACACGGTGGTCGTGTCTGGGGCGGACACGACGTGGCGACTGACCGTGAGGCGTCCATGGCAATGACCACCACCCGCGCGCTACTCGCGGGCCTCCTCCTCGCGACGCGCGTTGGTGCGCAACGCCAGGCCGCGCCCATCAATGAGCTCGGCGACAGCGTCACGATCCATCTCGCGGACGTAGACCTCCGCGTGGCGGTCTCGGCCCTCGCGCCCTATCTCGACCGTCCGGTTGTTTTCGGTGCGGTGCCTGCGTTGCGAGTGACGTTGGAGACACCGCATCCCGTGCCACGGGCGGACGTCGTGCGCTTGCTCACGGGTGTCGTCACCTCGCAGAACCTGGAACTCGCGCTCGACACGGCGGCCGGCTTGTATCGCGTCAAGCCGCATGACCTCCCACCAGCGGTTGCGCCACCGACCGCTCTAACGCGCGCGAGCGAAGTGACTCAGCTGTACGTAATCCGCCTGAGTCACGCGCGCGCCGCGGATGTGGCGGCGACGGTCAACGCGCTCTATGGACGGGCCAGCGCACTCGGTGAGCCCGGCGGAAGTGCGACCACGCTGTCGGCCCAACTCGCACAGAACGCGTTTCAACCGGCGTTGGCGCCGCCATCGGCGGTCCAGCCTCCACCGGCGAACGTGGTTCTTGCCGGCGGCCGATCCGCGTCATTGAGGGGTGAGACGGCGATCATTCCCGATGCAGGCACCAACAGCCTTCTGATTCGGGCAGGCGCCGAGGACTTCGCGCTTATCGCGGCGGCGGTGAAGGAACTCGACGTTAGGCCGTTGCAAGTGCTGATCGAGGTGTTGATCGTTGAGGTCAGCAAGAACTCGAATTGGGCGGCTGGCCTCGGCATCACGTTCCCGAACCAACGGGCCAAGGGTACGAGCACCTCTCTCGGAGGCTCGACGCCGAGCGCGGGACTAGGCGACTTCGCCTTCAATATCATGCGTGCCGGCAGCCCGGCGTTCAATGCCAGCCTCACAGCGGCGGCGGCGAAGGGCGAGGCGCGCATTCTGTCCCGACCGATCGTGTTGGCCGAGAACAACGAGGAGGCTGAGATTCTCGTCGGGAGTCAGCAGCCGTTCATTCAGGTGCAGCAGACGCAGGTCGGCGCCGTCGCGCAGAACCAGGTCGTGCAATATCGGGACGTCGGGACGAAGCTTCTCGTACGGCCGACGATCTCAACGGACGGCTATGTACAGCTGCAGTTGACACAGGAGGTGAACCAGGCAACGGCACAGGTGCAGTTCAACGCGCCGGTGATCTCGACACGCACGCTCAGGACCCGACTGCTCGTGCGCGATAGTCAGACCGTGGTCTTGGGTGGATTGTCGAGCCGGGAGCGCGACCGGAGCTCGAGCGGCGTGCCGGTCCTGTCGTCGATTCCGGTGTTGGGCGTGTTGTTCGGCCAGCAAAGTCACACAAACACGGGGACCGAGTTCTTCCTGTTCCTCACGCCGCGTATTGTCCGCGACGACACTGACGCGGCGAGGGTGACGCAGCCGATCAATTCAACGATGCAGCGCGAGGCGCCGGCGCCGTGACGCCGATCGTGCTGGCCGCCATTCGAGATCGGGAGTGGCGATCCCACGTGCGAGCGTTGCTCGACGCGTGGAGCACCCTCGCGTTCGTTGATCATCCACTGGATTTGCCCGGCGCCGTGACGCCGTGCCCCGACGTCGTGCTCTGGCACCTCGACCTGACGGGACCGATCGATGAGTGCGAAGTGGCCTTCCACCGACTGCGCCGTGTCGCCCCGCGAGCCGCGGTTGTCGCGTACGGGCAGGTCGAGCGCGGGATCGCCTCCCTCTTCTTGATCGCTGGACGCGTCGGCGTCGACCGGCTGTTGCTGCGGGGGGTCGACGATCTCGCGCGCAACGTGCGCGATCTTGTGGTCCCGGTGCCGTCGGAAGTCGATGTACGCGCCACGCTCGAGCGCCTTGGCTTGTCGGTGGGACCCGCGGCGGCGACGGTCGCGTACTGCCTCCGCCGTGCAGCGTGCGGATCCTTCACCGTGCAGGAGCTCGCCCAGGATCTCCAGGTCAGTCGCCGAACGCTGGCGTCATGGCTGCGTCGTGCCGGCTTGCCGACACCCGAACGGATGATCGGCTGGTGTCGGGTCTATGGAGTGGCGCGGCAGCTGAGCGATCCGACGCGCTCCGTTGGTCAGATCGCGCGCGACCTGCGGTTCTCGTCGGAGTCGGATCTGAGGCGCATGGTATCGCGGTACACGGGATACACGCCGACTCAGTTACGCGAACGCGGTGGCGCGTCCGCGGTTGTGAGCGCTTTGAGATTGGGTGTTGCGCCGACGCGAGCTTAGTCGCGGACTTCCCATCGATCCACCGGGTGGCTCCCATTGGTCGACTGTTTCGCGTGGCGCATGCCCCCTATCGTGGCGGGTGTGATGATCACTACTCACTCTCCGGGTACCGCCATGAACCAAATCGCCACTCGCCTCTTGCTCACGATCGGCCTGGTCGTTTGTGTTGCCGGCTTGTCCCGCACCGCGCATGGGCAGCTGCAGGGGACGACGCTTTGCGACCCGAAGTCCATCAGCTGTCCAGACTCCTCGCCACCGGGGATCGCGATCCTCGCGAACGGTCAACAATACAGTCGCATCGACAGCGTGCCGCCCAACACGAGAGTCGTGGTAACGGTCGCGGTGTGCGCAAACGAGCAACTCGCAAGTACACAGCCCTGGTCGGTCGTGTTCGACAACACGGATATCACTTCGCACTTCTTTACGCAGAGCCCGCCGCCGACCTTCCAGTGGCCCTGCCGCCAATTGGGGCAGAATTTCTATGAGAGTGATACGGTCGCCATTCTCAGCGGCGGCCTCCATACGCTGACGGTGACGGCGACAACCCTTCAGGGCGCGTCGCTGTCGAAGGTCTTGCAGTTCTATCAGCCCCGGTGGGGCGTCACGGTGCAGGCAGTCAATCCGAGCGTCAACGTGGCCGTTAGCAGGAGCGCGACGGCGACGTTCAGCGTGACCAATGTCGGCGCCAACTTCGCGCAGTATTCGACTGCCGCGATGTGTTCGGGTGCAGCGATCGTTTCAAGTCCTGTCTGCACAGCGAGTCCCGCGACGCTGCCGCTGTCGAGCGGGGCCAAGGGTACGGTCACCGTAGCATATGCGACGACCTCCACCGCGCTCGCTACGGGCGCCCTCAACCTCGCAGTCACGCAGATGCCGGACAGCGCCAGCGCGTCAGCCGTTGTGACTGTGCACACCGTCTCGCTCCTGACGCCGCCGCTCAATGCCGGGAATGCGCGACGCTACGACCGATGCTTCACTGCGTATGCCGCTCGAAACGCCGAGTACCGATGCGGTGGTCTCGTGTACGCCTACTCGTTACCGACGATACGCCGGCTCGACCGCGCGATTACGCCTCGGATGATTTATAGCAGCAAAGCCGCAAATTCGCGTCCGCTCGTTGCGACGGATGTCACTGTGCCGGCACGCGGCGACTCCGTCGCGTATCAAGTATTCGGGCATCTCTACTTGGACGGCAACCCGAACCACGATTATTGCAATAACACGGTGTGGCCTCGAGGGGGGTTTCCCGTTGGTCAGACCCGTCGTGTCGTGTGTGCGCTCCAGGGCGCCCCGTGGGGACTGCATACGTACGAGTTTCTGGTCCAGGCGACTATCGTGGCACCGTCACAGATTCAATCGGACGGCACAGAGCTCGGCCCAGCGGATCTGATCACGTTGTATGACGTATCCGGCAAGCAACTCATGGTCGAGAACGGATTCTCGGGACCCTTCGGCGCCGGGTGGTATTTCGAAGGGGTCGAAACCTTTCTCCACGCCGCAGGTCAGCCCGGCCTGTGGACCAGTTTCGACGGCAGCATGGTGGCATACACACCCAACTCGAATAACACGGTGTGGCATCCCGTATCGACCGATCATTCAGACTCGATCACATTGAATAGCGACGGCAGCACAACGCGCTGGGCTCCGCATGGCGTGCAGGTGCAGATCGGGACCAACGGCGTTCAGAGCGCCACCATTGATCCCTTGGGGTATCGCACAACGTTCGCGTACAATGGCCCGAACGGGAACATCTCGCAGATTCAACTGCCGCAGTTGACCGGAACCGCGACTCCAATCACGATCACGGTTGGAGCGCAGACCGACAGCTTATCCAACCCGGACCCGACGGTGCACATGCCAACGGGAACGTCAGGGGTCTCAGGTGCCTTTCCATTTCACCTCGTGCAGCAGCAGCTCGCTTACATCGCGAGCCCCGATGGTGACACTGTGCGTTTTGGCTACATGAACCATGTGTTGACATCGGTGACCGATAAGAACGGCTACGTGACGACGTTCACATACGACTCCGCATACAACTTGACGTCGTCCACGATCAACATGGGAAGCCAGCCTCCGATCGTCCGACATTTCCGAGCCGCCGAGAGCGTCGGGCTCGGCGTCCCCCTTCCTGCGATGATACCGGACTCACAGTACGTTTCGCCCGACTCAGCGACAACGGTGATCACCGGGCCAGACAGCGGCCAGGTCACCACAGTCTGGCTCGATTCGCTGGGTCAGGAGACCGGGATCAGCGACGCCTTGGGGCAGATCACCGGGATCCAACATGGGGACTCGCACTGGGGGGGACTGCCGACTCGGGTCGCCTACCCGAACGGACAGGTTCTGTCGGCGACCTACGATACACACGGGAACTTGCAGACGGAGACCGATGCCAACCCCTACGGCACCGGCGTCGACGCCACGACGACGTATGCGTACGACCCAAAGTGGGACCTGGTGACGTCGATCAGGTCGCCGACCGGTGTCGTCACATCACTGGCGTACGATCAGACCGACGGCAATCGGCTCTGGCAGCAGCCGGGGAGCGACACCACCGACCATTCGCACCGGACGAATTTCGTTTGGGATCAGACGAGCAAGCTGCTCGCGCGGATCTATCCGCCGACGGTGCCCTTCCAACAGATCTTCTATGACTCCCTGGGCAACGTCAAAGAAACCGTGTCCGGGCTCGGGCACAAGACCTGGTTCAATAACGATGGACTGGGCCGGGACACCCTCACGGCGACGCAGTTGGATAGCCTGGGTCAGAATTACTTGACCACGCGCCACGCATTCGATGCCCTCGGCCGTGAAACGCTTACCGTGACGAGTGGCCCCGCGCTTACGGGTCGTGGGACGTTGCTGAATGTCTTCACGACGAGTCCGGAAACGCTGACCGTCGCGACGTTCTATAACCGGGAGAGCGTCATCGACAGCGTCCGTCGCTCGATGAGCCCGGATACGAACCACATCGGTCGGGCCACGACCGGATACCGGTACGACCCGGCGTACCGCGTGATCTCGGAGATCGATCCGCTCGGCGCGGTCGACAGCTATCAGTACGATCCGGCCGGTAACCGCATCAAGTGGACCACGCGGCGGCATTCTCTCACGGTCATGTCGACCTACGATTTGCTCAACCGCCTGATCCAGCGGATCACGCCTCAGGTGTCGTACGTGCTCGAGAAGAGCGCTGAGTTTCCGGGCGAGACGTTTCCGGACACATTGTACGCGAACAGCTCGGGTGGCTACACGATTCGGGCCGACACGGCGACGTTCAACTACGACCCGGTCGGTCATATCACGTCGGCGGTGAACGGCGACGCGCAGGTGCGGCGGACGTACTATCTCGACGGATCGGTCGCGACTGACACCTTGGCCATCCGAACGTATACGGGCAACAACTTCACGACCCACGTCTACGGGCTCGGCTACACGTACGATCTCGATGGTCGGCGCACACGGCTCGCCCGCCCGCACAGCCTAACGGCCCCACCGCCGTCCGACACGACTTACTACACGTACGATCCGCTGATTGGGAAGCTCGCGACCGTGACCGACTTCTACCGGAAGAGCTACACCTACACGTACGACTTGGCCTCTCGCCCGGCGACGCTCACCTCGCCTGGGCATGTGACCGACAGCTGGACCTATGATGGCGATAGCCGGTTGTTCACGCGTCTCGAAAAGGGCACACAGCTCGGGGGACCGGCGGCCGACAGCATCATGCACTCGGACAGGTACACGTACGACTGGCGCGATAAGGAAATCAGTGTCGAGGGGCTCGTTGATAGCACGGAATTCCTCTTCACTGCCCTCGGCAATCTTTATAAGTCGTATACGATGGACTCTCTCGGCTTCACTGACGTGGAATCGGGCGGCCCCGACCCGTTAGGGAATCACGGCATTCGGAACTACCAGAGTCGGCGCCTCGGCGCGATGGCGACGGACAACTACCTCTATCAGTACGAAGCGAAGAGTGGCCGCCTCATGGGCGCCAGCGGGAACTCCGTTGGTAACTATACCGAGGCAGCCTGGTACGATTCGGCCGGCAACAAGGGCCATGCGACGAGTAGCGACTCAAGGAGTTTCTTGGACGAGGTCGTGTATTACTATGCGGCGGACAATCGCCTGCGCGCCCTCGATCACCGCCGGTGCAACAACCTGCCGGGAGGAGGGTGCACCGACCCCAATAACCTCCAGCTTGCCGGCACGTTCGATGAATATCGGTACGACGCCCTCGGTCGCCGCATCCTCGTGCGGTCGAACCGTACCGGACTGTGCACGGGGGTCAACTGCCACAGTGAGATCAAGGCGGTGATCTGGGATGGCCACCAGGACTTGTTCGAGCTGCGCGCCGATGGTAGTCAGGTGTCGAACCTCGACTTCTATGATGCTCAGCCGAGCGGCACCTCTGCGAAGTTCTATGGTCGCGTGGGCTACACGATCGGCGCGACGTTGGATCAGCCGCTCGCGGTCGAGCACCCGACCGGAGTGATTCCCACGTACTTCATCCCGCACGCGAACTGGCACGGGTTGTTCGATCGGGGCACGGACTCGACCGGGCGCTTGATCCAGTGCACGCCGCCCGCCTGTATCGACTGGCCGGCGATCCCGAATGCGCTTGATTACAGCCTGCTCGCGAGGCAAGAGGCGAACCTCGACAGCTGGTCCGGCGATCTCGTGAATCAGTCACGCGACATCTCCGGGCAGATGTTCATGCGGAACCGGTACTACGACCCGACGACCGGACGGTTCACGCAGGAGGATCCGCTCGGGCTAGGCGGTGGTCTCAACGCATACGGATTCGCCTCGGGCGATCCGGTCAACTACTCGGACCCGTTTGGCCTGAGTACTTGCTTCATCTGGTCGAATCAGAATTCCCCGGATTGCGTCGCCGATAAAGCGAACATAGCGAGCTGCCAAGCTGGAGGTCCTTGCCGCACTTTGGGAGGAAGTCCCTTCGGAGCGATCTCCGGTCCTCTGGGTGAAGAAACCGCCACAGCAGAAGCGGCAACAGCGACAGCAAGAGTGATCGGATCATTCCCAGAGTACGTAGATGCGGGTAAAGCACTCGGTGCCAAGATCTTCAGTGTCCCGAAAGCGATTTGGGATAAGATGTCAGCGGCCGAGCGTGAGGCGGCGAATGTGAAGTTCCTCGCTCGCGGCGTACAGGAGGGGGCCGAGTTTATCGTGAAAGCGAAGAACGGGCTGATTAGAGCAGGGTCTGACCTCGAGAAGGAGGTGGGGTATCTTTTGGAGAAAGGGTATAGTTGGGCCAAGGATGGTTCGCGGCTCGTTCCGCCCCAATGAGGACCGATGGCATGTCGAGCTCAGGTGATGGTGAAACGAGTTTCACCGATGTCGTTAAGTCAGTGTTCTTATCGAACGCCAGAGACCTTGGCTTTGCGATAGTGGGGCAGCAGCAATCCGACAGATTCGGTGATGCGTTAGTGATACTACAATCTGGTGACGTACGATTACGCATCGTACGGGATCGACTCCAGTTGTTCGCTGACCTGGGCTCCGCCGCTGAAACAGACAATTGGTTTGACTCTACCATCGTCATGCAAGCGCTCGGGCTGACTACCAAACCGGTCTTCGGGGGCAGGGATGCGCAAGTCGTCCTGCCAAGTATTGCGGCGTTTCTGAGGGCTATGTGGCCTGAACTAGTGGCGATGTTCGACCGTCGTAACTTTGCGAAGAGCAAGGAGCAACTTGGGAAATTGGAAGACGCGCGCCGCGGCGAAATGGGGATTCATTGAATCCCCTGCACGCTACCGGCACTGACGCGACCTCGCGTCCGAGCTGCACCCTTCGGCGAGCAGGAAGAGCTGGCGGCGCAGTGCTGGACGGCCGCGCGTCGTCTGCCCAATCTGGCTGCGTAGCGAGGTGCCGGACCATCCTGGCCCGGTTCATCCCGGCCAGCTTAAGCACTTTGCGCGAAGGGGCGCGGTAATCCATTACACCGCGCCCGCGCTGGTCGAGTGTGAATTCGGGCCTCATGGGCCATCCGGATCGCTGGACCTCGCGCTGGCCCCACGCTCGCAGAGACAGACTGGAAGGGTCGGCACGGCCCACGGGACTCATTGTTCCACCCGGCGTTTACCACGCGTGAAGGTCCAGACCAACATGACGAGTCCGCCGACCGAGCCGAAGCCCCACAGCGCGACGGCACCGAGCATCATCCAGGCGAACCGCATTTCAGGACTACACACGACGGTGACCCTCGCTCGAAGGACGCGCGCTTTCATTCTTTCGGCTCCTCGCGGTGCTTCGACCATCGACGCGTGAACCAGCCCCAGAGCGTGTTCCAGGACTCCCAGCAACCCCAGAGTGAGGTTGTGAACAGCAGCAGCAGGGAGAGCCAGAAGCACGCCCAGGTATACCAAGGCACCGGACGCGGCGGGCACTGGTAGGCCGAGTCGATGACAGCGGCGGCGCCACCAGTAGAGAAGAACGAGGCTATCATCATCCAGTGCCACCAGGGCCAGGGATCATCGGGGTCGATCATGGCGCCGCGCCGTCTTGACGCTGTTGTATGAGCTCGCGTGCGTGATGGAGCAGATCGGCCGCCGCGGTCTCGATCGCTATGAGTTCGGCCAGGCCGTCACCCTTCGGGCCGTAGTCGAGATTGATCGCTTCCCCGAGGCGTTCGAGCCGGCCGATGATCTGCATACGCTGCGTGCTGGTGAGTGCCGTCATTGAGCGCGCCGGTCTACCCGGCGTATCAAGGCGGCTGTGTATTCGAGTAGGCGCCGGCTGCGCGTGTGCAGCTGCCACACGGTGCGCACTTGCGCCGTGTACCGGCGGGGCCATGGTCGGCCGAGGCTTTCGACGATTCGCTCGGCCAGGTCCAGGAGCCGGTCGCGTTGGGATTCTAGTGTTGTCATGGTTCGCATCGTGGTTCGCCCCATGCGGGTTGAGTTCGTGCCGAGGCGTCTTCAACGATGCCAACCCCGACACACAACCACGATATTCGTGTGTGCCTAATAATGCAACATTAGGCGTCCTAAGAAGCCACATACAGCAGCCTTAAGGCGCTCTATGTTGTCCCTTATGCCGGCCCCGAAGAAGAACGCCAGTGAGTTACGCGACGAGCGTCTCGTGATCCGGCTAAGCGCGGCGGAGAAGAAGGTCATTCTCCAGAAAGCCAAGCGCGCGCACCTAGACGCTAGCTCTTGGGCTCGAAATCAGCTCTTAGGAGAGCACGATGGCGAAGCTGGCTGAGGGTCATCCAGTCGCGCGGACTACTGATGCGATGTGGCCGTTCAAGTCGAGGTGTGGCCGCCTAGGGTTTGTGTACTAAATCCGGGCTTGCGGCGGCGAGAGTTGGTTGGCGTGTCTACTGTACGCCAGCGACATTACTTAAGGGCTACTTTGGCCTCACGAGAGCATCGGAGACATGGCCCAGTTAGTCATTCAGACAAACTATCTCTCATACAGTGCAGCGTTCCTGACGCCCCGCTGGTCACTGCTCCTTGATGACCAAAGCCGGGTCGTCGAAGCGCTCTATGAGTCATTCAGCGAGAAAGGCACCGCTCCGACTGATATCTCCTTAGAGGGAGATGCAGATCGCCCGGCTTCAGAGTCGGTCGCTGCGACAATACCAAATGTTGGCGTGTTTTCGGTCAAGAACGACGGCGTTCAGTTCGCTGCGCAGGGAATCACGGATGCGGGACTCGAATCGCTACCCGACATCCTGCGCCGTGGCACGGAATGGCTCAGGGTTGACGCCGGCAAGGGTCGTCTCTTTGAGTCTCACACCGTCAACTACATTGCGCACGGTGGCATTCCTGGTAGCAATTCGACGGAGGTTCTCCAAAGGCTTCCGCAACGAGCGCTAGGCTTTGAATCGTCTATGCCAAGCGGGATCATTGCTCACGGCAGAGTCCAGGATCTTGGGGCCGAGGCGAGCGTCCACCTCACTGTCGATCACTCTGCCCACATTCGGGATGGACTCTACGTTCAACTGATCGTGCACCTCATAGCCGATCAAGTGAACTACTCCAAGTTGCTATCGAGTACTCGCTCCATTCTGGATAAAGGGTTGGCTTCATTGGATCTCACACTTCCGATCGCCGCACAGTGAAACCCACTCTCGATCTCGCTCTCCCGCGCCAGCATCCTCATTCCCCAAGGCGCCAGCGACGACATCGTCGCATGGCCAGCGGGCAGGTGAATAAGGAGCAGTTTAAGAACGTGCCGGGCGTGTTGGGCACCTCGCCTGCGCCGTCTCCGGTTCCGATTCCGAACGCGAGGGTAGGACTAAGCCCGCTCGCTATCGACGCATTCGTGTCCGGGTCCATGAACGCGCCGCACGTATTTACGATTGCCGGTGCGTTGCCAAATTCGAGCGAGCCGTACGCGAATTTGTACTCGGCCATAAACGAGTCGCGAGCCATTCTTGAGCAGGACGACTCCGATCCCGACGCACCCATGCGCCCCTCATTAGCGACGTGGCAGCGTGCGACCGATTTCTTGGCGAAGGTGGCGCGTTTCTCGTTGGCACGGCTGGGCTATACGATGCGCATACCCCTCATATCTGTCGCCGATGAGGGCAGTGTTGATTTGTTTTGGAAAACCCAGGGCGGGACACTATTGATGAACTTCCCGTCAGATCCTTGCGAACAAGCGACCTACTATGGAGAGAACGCCGCCGGTGAGACGATTTCCGGCAGCGTGGTAGGCGTTGAAGGTGGTCCTCTACTCGCCACATGGCTCATTCAGGCGGGATAGACCACTGGCCGGTTGAGGAGATTCCTGACCCGGACCGCCTCTTCTATCGAGTCCATGTAAATTCGCTTGCTCAGGGGCAGCTGGTTCCCGGCGCATTGCGGGAGCAGCGCAATCCAGAGGCGCCTCAAGAGCGCGGTTCCATGTCCACCGAATGGGAGAAGTACGCTAGCCCCGAAGAAGCGCTCAGTCGCAGTAGCGATTCCAAAAAGAATGGAATTGTTTCGCTGGTTGTCGGCGAGGTCCGCAAGATTCCGGGGCTGGTCGCGCGCCACGATCCCAACACGCCGAGACCGCCGCTCCGTTCGCACGCAGGAATAGAGGGTATTTCGGCCCCCGTCGGCGCTGCTGGCGAATCGCCTTATGCCGGCCTGGCAGCGAAGAAGCGAAAGACTATGATCAGGGAAAAGCTTCTGAAGGTGTGCGAATGGGTCATCGAGCCACCTGGCGATCCAAGTTCAGAGCGCGCAGGGGTTGGCGACTCGTCTCCACCTTAAGCGGGGTTGGATACTGATGGAATTCCACGCATTTTGGGCTAGCTGGTCTTCTTGGGAAGGCTGGATGGCTTTTATAGGCGTCCTGATCGTGTTCGAACTCGCAGCCATTCGTCATGCGATTGTCCATAGAGACGAAATCCGACGTGACGAAGCCGAGAGCGAACGTATGCGGCATGAAGGAGAAATCGACCGCAAGCTTGCTGAGGAACGTAAGCGTTAGTACCCGAGCGCGGAGACGCTCCGGTGGTTGGACCCACGTCTCGCCCGCTATTTCCCACGGGTGCGCAAGCTGGTAGCCCATTGCCCTTGGGCGACATCGTGACGTGCGAAAGCGCTGGCCGGGCGGAGGCATTCCATCCGGCCGGTGAAGCCATAAGGGTCTCCCCGTTTTTTGAACGGGCGTCGCACACGACCTCACGGTGTGTAGTAGTGCTCGGCACCGTCGAACCGGCCGCGCGCCGGATACTCCGCGCGCCGCAGCTGCGCATCGAGCACTTCGACTGTCACGTCCCGGCTATCGTCGACTGTGAACCTGTATGACCGCTGCTCGCCACTCTCGCTAACGAAGTAGCGATAGCCTGCGCGCCCATCCTGGGTGGAAGCCGGCGCCGCTGATGCGGCCGTGCGTGCGGCGGACCGAAGGCCACATCGTGGACGCGCCAGCGACCGTTCCGATGGTCGACGTAGTAGACGCGGCCGTCCAGTGTGATCTCGACGGCGGGCTTACGGGGCATCCCCATCACGCCGATGACACCCCCCTGGACACTTACACGCGCTTGCTATGTCTGTGATCGGGCACATCGTGTCACAATCTTGCCTTGCGCGTCTCGTCGCGCCCCGCTCCTTTCAGCCAGTCAACATAGATGAGCCCACGTTCGAGGGAAGCCACATGACAGCACCGGGTCAGGGACCGGTTTGGTTGGACTATATCGAGATAGCGGGATATCGCGGCTTCAGTGCGCCCGCTCGGATTAAGCTGGCCGTACCCGACGGAGCAACCCCAGGGAGCGGCCTTACGATAATGGTCGGTGCCAACGGCTCAGGAAAGTCCACGGCGCTCGAGGTGATTCGCTTCCTTCAAAAAACCGACAGCACACCCCAGCTCGACGCTAACAAACGTAATTCGACCGCGCAGGGACGTGTTACGATCACTTATGTGTCAAGCTCGGGAAAACAACTAGTGTTGGCGACAGGTTCGACTGGCGGTGGCGGCCTTCAATGGCGGGGACTCCAGGAGTGGGACGTTCACCCAAACAGCGTCTTCACGCTTTCTGCGCACCGTCAGGTGCCATCGCAGTTCGCGTACGAGAAACCAGCCCCCAATTCTCGTGGTCCATACAGTTATGCGACAGGTCAACTCGACTTTCGATCTTCACAAAACTTCTTTAGCCAGAGGCTCATCGCTGCGGATGCGAACATTGGCGACTTCAACGCGGTGCTGGAGCGAGTGATGAAGCCGACACCCGCGCCTGGCTGGCACGTCAATCCCGAGGCGGGGGGGAGAGCTTACCTGCGTATCTACGGTACCTCAGCCTTTGACGCGGCGGCTGGTCTGGCCGACGGCGTAGCCTCGCTGTTTCAAATCATCGACGCGCTGTACGACTCGCCGGCGGGCGACATCATCGCAATAGATGAATTGGAGGAGTCGTTACATCCAACCGTCCAGCATAACCTTCTGCGAGAATTGGCCAATTATGCCTCCCAGCGCCAAATCATATACACGACCCATTCACCGCTCCTGGTCGACTGGCCGCGGATCATCGCCGGTGCCGGTGTCGTGCGATTTGTCTCTGATCCGGGTGCAATCCGAACGGGGTCGATCAGCGCCCCTACTCGGAGCGCACTAGCGGGCATTCTCGATGACATCAATAACCCGCATGTTCTCGGCCCGCGTGCCAGCGAGATACTGTTCCTCGATGATCAAATCATTCTAGTCGAGGGACAGCAGGACGTTATCCTCTATCCGACAGTGTTCGGTCAGCTTCACACTTCCGTATTGGGCACAATGTTTGGCTGGGGAGTCGGAGGCGCGAACAAGATCGGCGCAATTGCAAGCTTGCTAAAGGACTTGGGGTATCGCCGCGTTGCGGCCATAGTGGACCAGGACAAGGCGGGCACGCTAGCCAAGCTGAAGGATGCTTTTCCAGAGTACTTCTTCACCGCTATCCCAGCCAACGATGTGCGCACAAAGACAGCGGAGCCAGCGAAGAGGGAGGTTGCGGGCTTGCTGGACGAGAACAAAACGATCCGTCCGGAGCATCGCGTGCCAATGATGCGTATCGTTGAGGAACTCAACCACTACTTTGCGACTGGAGCGCATGGAATACGGGGCGTTCTTGCGTTTGCTGAGGTGGTTAACCCACCCGAGGTCAAGAAGGACGGCCACGAATCGCCTTGAGAAGTCCACAGGGCTACAGGTCGACTGTCACGATGCTGCCGTCGGGTGACACATGCACGTGACTACCCGGGGTCGAACGGTCCGACCCGCCGGCCGGGTTAAATCTTGCTCTATCCGCCTCTGTCCACTCGCTACCGAGTTCCGGCAAGATGATGACCGGTCGCTCCGTCTCGATGCGTGCGCGGAGATCGTCGTCCCTAGTGTCCTTGCTGGCTGTCCCCAGGCCGTATTTCAGTGCGATTTCGACCGCACGCAGGCGATCGGCAGGGCTCGGATCGATTTCGACGACAGACCCGTCACGGTCAATGACCCTGACAGGCTGGCCCTCGATTAGTGGCTTTAGCACTTTAGCGACGCCGGCGCCCGCGAGGCCCACCAGAGCCCTCCGTACTCTGTCGGCTCGCCTGCCGCTACCGCCGCGATGCCCGACAACCCCACCACGATAGATCCTGCCGCCCCCATGTGCTGGAGTCACGAGCGGCGGACGGGTGATCTCGGCTATCGAAGTGGAGGCACCTTGGTTGTTGGAAGTCACGATCTTCAGAGGTTCGCTCATCGTAAATAATTTAGCACTCAATTCTCCATGTAACTCGCGCCGGCGCGGCGCCACGGCACTACGACCTATAAAGTCTGGCCCCGTCGGCGTCTGTCCCGTTCCTGAGTCCGAGAGCTGTCCGAGTCGGTGCGATGGGGCGGAACCAAGCGACAGCCAAGCTACGGCTCCGAGAGAATGAGCGGCGTCGGTCCACTGAGCGACACACTCCAGTTGATGTTGGTCCGAACGATCACCAGTCCTGGACTGGCCACCGCGAAGGGTATTCCGCCAATGTTCTTGAAACTCGGCATCGGCAATCGCTCGGCTATCTCGTGACCGTGAAATCGCACCAGCTCGCGAGATGTTGCGGCCCAGAAGCCTCCATGAGAGGGCGCGATGGCGAACACTGCCAACCGACAGGAGCGCGCGAGCCGCGCGCCATCGACCGTATCGATACCCGCCGCGCGGGGGCACAGTTGCTCAAAGAGCACCGTGGCCGAGTCGCCGCAAACCCTGACGATGCCGCCAAGCTCTAACATGTGCAGTAGCCCCATAGATGCGATCACACAGGCAGAATGCTCCGGGTCCTGGGCGACGCCGGTCACGGGAAGTGCCGATGATCTGGCGATTCTCGCCGTTGCCACCGACTGCGCGCGGTCGCCGGCCAATCCTCCTCCACTCACGCGCCACAGCGTGCCGCCCCATTCGCCGACGTTGGTCCCAACGTATACGCTGCCGTCCGATGACACCGCTACCGATCGTTGCACCGAATGCAAATCGAGCGCAGGGACCAATTGGCGGCGCTGCCAAGACCTCCCCTGCTGGGTGTAGATGGCTTCTGCCGTCAAGAGCGTGATGGGGTCGCTAGCGGACACGATCGTTATCGCGGTTGCTGTCGTATCGCGCATCGGAAGTTGTGCCCCATCGACATGCCATTGCCCGCGTGCATCACGGCGCGAAACGAAGGCAACGCGTGACTGCCCCACGACCGCGACGATTCGCTTCTTACGGTCGACCCCGAAATCGAGAACGGTGCCAAGTGCGGTATCCGGGACGAGGCGCATTGAATCCAATGGGACATGCGAGAGCCGGCCGTTGATATCCAAGAGCCAGACCGTGTTGTCCGCGAGAACAGCTTTCGTGATATGGTCGATCAGCTGTCCGGGGTCCGGTTGTACGCGCGCTCGCGAGGGCTCCTGAGCGCCAACAACTTGCGGCGTCTGGACGGCTGGATCTGCCGCCAGCAGAAAGGCGCCAAGGGTTACGCGCTTCATCGCCTCAATTCGTGAGCGCACTGGACCTCAAGTCCATCGCAATTGTGTGTACAGCCTACGCGTATCGTAGACGCCGAGGCTCTGGTATGGCGCACCGCCGCGATAAATCTTCCCGCCGCCATGTGCCGGGGTGATCATCGGCGGGCGCCGAGCCGCCATGGCACTTGCTTCACCTGCGCCCGTGATCTTAAGTGCTTGGCTCATCCGGTAACTTACCCGCTAATTCACGGTGAAATCGCGGCGCACAGGTCGCCCTATGAAGCCGTACGACTCGCACGTGCGTTCGCTCAAGACACCCTTGGTGACATACCAGGGCGCGCCTCTGCTGGCGTCATACACCTCTATGCGCGTGATTCCTGACGGCCACGCCGCGTCCAACTGTTCGATGCGTAAGATCGATGTCCCTACCGTGAGCGCGTGCACATGGAGAAAGCCCGAGCCGCCACGCTCGATACTGTGGAAGCAGGCGACCCGACGCTGCGCATTGCGCGCCAGCCGCCTCAGCCAACTCTGGAGTGCTCGGCTCGCGGTGTTGAGCGTTGGAGCGAGTCCGAATGTGAGTGTGGCCACATGATCCCATGCGAATCCCTGAAGCCAAGCGCCCCACACGTGGCGGAGTGCCTTTTCTTTGTCCCATGGCGTTGTCGACTCATGTTCGAGCATGGGCGCACGCATCCGATACAAGGGAGTGCCCTTGCAGAAGGGTTCGTTGAGGCTCGGCCGCTCGTGCGTGGCGCTGGGCACCCCGGGGCACGAGACGTTCAATGGGTTCGCCTCTATTCCTGCGGTCGTGCAGTAAGCGCCGGTTGGTGCCGGTAAGGGTCGTTCCAGGTCGGTCGCTGGCTGAAACCTTGACCTCGTCCGCGATCAACGATGCCGCATTCGCAGGCTGGGCAGTGACCGGCGCGGGAGTGGTCACCGTTCCGGTCACTGTTCACGACGACAGGGTCCGTTGTCTGGCTTGCCGGGTCCGGGCGGATTACGGCGGCGTCAGAGAGGAGGCCGGCATGATGCCGGACTGCACGCCGCAATATCGTTAGCTTACCAAGCTATGTCCGAAGAATCGCTGGTTATCCGAGGCGCGCGCGAGCACAATCTCCGCAATATAGATGTGACGATTCCGCGCGACCGGCTGACCGTGATCACCGGGCTGTCGGGATCGGGAAAATCGTCGCTGGCGTTCGACACGATCTACGCCGAAGGCCAACGCCGCTACGTCGAATCGCTCTCGGCCTACGCCCGCCAGTTCCTCGGGCTCATGGAAAAGCCGGATGTCGATTCGATCGACGGGCTGTCACCGGCGATCGCGATCGAGCAAAAGACCGCCGGCCACAACCCTCGCTCGACCGTCGGTACGGTCACTGAAATCTACGACTATCTGCGCCTGTTGTACGCGCGCGCCGGCACGCCGCACTGCTCGAGCTGTGGCCGACCCGTCGAGCGCCAAAGCGCCGGCCAGATCGCCGATATCGTCCTGGCTTGGCCTACGCGCACTCGGATCGAGGTACAGGCTCCGCTTGTCCGCGGCCGCAAGGGCGAATTCCGCGAATTGTTCGACTCGGCTCGCAAGCAAGGGTTCGTTCGCGCCTATGTCGATGGCGATCTCACCGAGCTCGCCAACCCACCAAAGCTCAACCGCCGTCAAAATCATAGCGTCTCGGTCATCGTCGACCGCTTGGTCGTCGAGCCGAAAGATCGCGGGCGCCTGGTGGACTCCCTGGAAACCGCCCTTCGTCTCGCCGACGGCCTGGTCGAAGTGTCCCGCGCGGACACGAGCGAGACCCAGATCTTTTCCGAGAAGTATGGTTGTCCCGCGTGTGGCATCGCCCTGGCCGAGCTCGAGCCGCGGCAATTCTCGTTCAACTCGCCATTCGGCGCGTGTCCCGCGTGCAGCGGACTCGGGACTCGCCGCGAGGTCAGCGAGCAATTGATCCTAGGCGATGCCAGTATCTCGCTGCTCGAAGGCGTGATTCTGCCATGGGGAGAGCCAGACGGATATCTCCGCAAGGTTATCCTGCCAGGGCTCGCCAAGCGCTTCAAGTTCGAGTTGAACACGCCGTGGGGAAAGCTGCCGGCCTCGGTCCAGCAAGTGCTCCTGCACGGTGCACCCGGCGGCGATGCCACGAAGTGGGAAGGGATCGTCGCCAACATTCAGCGCCGGCACGATGAGACCGAGTCCGACACGGTCCGCATGGAACTGGCGCAGTACATGGTCGGTGTTCCGTGCTCGGCCTGCGGCGGCCGCCGCCTCAAGCCCGAATCGCTGGCCGTCACGATCGCCGACCGCAACATCGGTGAGGTTACCGAATTCTCGGTCGCCGATGCCGAGCGGTTTTTCGATACGCTGTCGCTGCGTCAAACCGAAATCGCCGGGCCGATCCTGAAAGAGATCCGGGAGCGCCTGCGGTTCCTGGTTGATGTCGGCCTCGATTACCTGACGTTGAATCGGTCTGCCGAGTCGCTGTCCGGTGGCGAGGCGCAGCGTATTCGATTGGCGACGCAGATCGGCTCGCGTCTCGTGGGGGTCCTCTACATCCTCGACGAGCCGTCGATCGGCCTGCATCAGCGCGACAACGCGCGATTGCTGGCGACGCTTGCGCGGCTCCGCGATCTCGGAAACTCCGTGATTGTCGTGGAGCACGACGAAGAGACGATGCGAGCCGCGGACTATCTGCTTGACCTGGGTCCAGGCGCCGGGAAGCATGGTGGGCTCGTCGTGGCGGAAGGGTCGATCGCCGACATCATGAGCAACCCGGAATCACTCACGGGCCGATACCTGTCGGGAACAGTACAGATCCCCGTGCCGACGGTCCGGCGCGAATTCGACCCGAAGCGCATGCTTCGGATCGCGGGCGCTCGCGAGCACAACCTCCGCGACCTGACCGTCGACATCCCGCTTGGCTGCTTCGTCGCCGTCACCGGAGTCTCGGGCTCAGGGAAGTCGACGTTGGTCGAGGATATTTTGCACCGCTCCATGGCTCGTCATTTCTATCGTGCGCGGGTCATCCCCGGCGCGTATGACCGGATCACGGGCTTGGAGCATCTGGACAAAGTCATTGACATCGACCAGAGCCCGATCGGTCGCACCCCGCGGTCCAATCCCGCGACCTACACGGGACTATTCACGCCGATCCGCGAGCTGTTCGCCGAGATGCCAGAGGCGAAAATCCGTGGGTACGGACCCGGGCGCTTCTCGTTCAACGTAAAGGGCGGACGGTGCGAGGCGTGTCAGGGTGATGGCCTGGTGAAGATCGAAATGCATTTCTTGCCCGACGTCTTCGTGCCGTGCGAGGTGTGCAAGGGCAAACGATTCAACCGCGAGACACTCGAAGTCCGATTCCGCGGCGCGAGCATAGCCGATGTCCTCGACATGACAGTAGAGGACGCGTGCGAGTTCTTCTCCAACCAACCGCGCATCGCGCAAAAACTCGAAACGTTGCGCGACGTCGGCCTGGGTTACTTACACCTTGGCCAAAGCGCGACCACCCTCTCGGGGGGCGAAGCGCAGCGCGTCAAGCTCGCCACCGAGCTCTCGAAGCGCGACACGGGTCGCACGTTCTATATCCTCGATGAACCCACGACCGGGCTCCATTTCGAGGACGTGCGGCTGTTGCTCGACGTGCTGCACCGCCTCGTCGATCGCGGCAACACCGTACTCGTGATCGAGCACAACCTCGACGTGATCAAGACGGCCGACTGGATCATCGACCTCGGCCCGGAAGGCGGGTCCCGCGGAGGCGCGATCGTCGCGACGGGCACACCCGAGGACATCGCGGCGAACGAGGCCTCATTCACCGGCCAGTACTTGCGGCCGCTGCTCGGCCGAGTCAGCGCAGCATTACAACGCCGAGCAGGATAGCCCCGACGCCGGCCCACTGGCGTCGCGTCAGTCGCTCGTCGAGCACGACCCGCGCGAGCAGGACCGTGACGCCGCTCGCCAGTGATGACAGCACGGTGACGATCGCAATGTGACCCGTGCGGAGCCCGGTCGAGTAGGCGATGTAGCCGAGCACACCGCAGGTGCCGTGCACCAGCAGCAATGCGCGCAGCGTGGGCGCGGGCAGCGCCAAGCTGTGGCCACGCGATAGCGCGATGGCGCCGGCGGCGATTGCGCCGGCTCCGTAGTAGATCCAGACGGGCAGCGCCCAACCGAGCTTGGGGACGGCGAATGCGCCGATGAGCCAGAAGCCGACACCGAACGCGACGGCCGAGTACAGCGCCGGGCCCAGTCCAAGGATCGCCGATGCCGGGGTCGCGCTATTCGTCCGCTCAGGTGTCGAAGTGCATGCAACGCCAAGCACCGTGACCATGAGGCCGCCGATGGCGAGCGCGCCGAGGACTTCACCGGTGGCGACGGAGAGGATGAGTGTGACGGCTCCGTAGCTCGCGGAAATGGGGGCGACAATCGAGACGACGCCGACGGTGATCGCGCGATAGAGACAGAGTGTGCCGCTCAGGACGATGGCCGAGCCAAGGAAAGCGGCGCCCCATGCCCACCAGGGTGCGGTTACACTGGCCGCAAACGCGCCCGGGTTCGCGATCAGCCACACGCTGATCAGGACGAACGCGGTAGTTTGCGTGAAGAAAACGGTGCGGAGGACGCCAACGCCGCGTCCCGTGAATCGGGCCAGTAGGTCCGCGGCGCCCCAGGCGCAGGCCGCTAGCAGCCCGAGTACGACACCAGTATATGAGCCCATACCGGTGTAGTGTAGTCAAGCACCCAGCACCTGTAAAGTCTAGAATACTGGTGTTACATTTCGGTCGTGTTCGAGTACATCAGCGGCGATTTGGCCGCCGACCTCGTCAACGCCGGCGGTCAGCTCAGTGACTATGCCCATCTCCTCGAGTGGGCCCGAGGGGCAGGGGCCATTACAGCGTCCACCGCCGAGAGTCTCGAGCGACTCGCGCAGGCGAAACCGGCCGCCGCGGCGGCCGCGCTTCGTGCCGCGCACCGGGTGCGCGACATCGTTCATGACGTCTATACCGCCGTCGTCGCCGGGCGTACGCCCGACCCGACGGACCTCAACGCGGAGCTTTCGCGGGTGCTCCCACGACGGCAGCTGGACGGCAGCCACTGGGTCTGGCGCGACGCCGAGCGCGAGCTCGAATCGCCGATTTGGCCCGTGGTCCTCGCGGCCGGGGACCTCCTGACCTCTCCCGACGCGGCGCGACTGCGGATCTGCGCGAAGCCCGACTGCGGGTGGTTGTTCGTCGATCGGAGCCGAAACGGGTTCCGGCGATGGTGCTCGATGGCCGACTGCGGGACCCGGGAGAAGTCGAGGCGCCGCGCCGCAAAACAAAGCGCAAGCGTTGCTCGTAGAGCCCCGTAACGTCTATTATCGTTGCTATGGTCACCCGCGAAGACATTGAGAGCTTTCTCGACCGCCTAGCCGCCGAAGGGGCGAGCTACAGCGAGGTCGAGCCGGGGCTCTGGATCGTTAAACCCAACGGCGCCCTGGATTTGGACGTCGTGGTCCACTATTCACCTCCGGTAGTCGTCTTACGGGTGAAGGTGATGAACCTCCCCCGCGACGAGGTGGCGTCGGGGCACTTGGCGAGGCGGTTACTCCAGTTGAACGCAACCGATCTCGTCCACGGCTCGTACGGTATAGAACGGGAAAGTGTCGTGCTCACCGAGGCGCTCGAGCTGAGCTCTCTCGATTTCGACGAGTTCCTCGCGGCCTACGAGGGTATGACACTGGCGCTCGGTGCTCATTTGAGAGAGCTCGGCGCCTACCGCGACGGTCGCTGACCTCAGGATTATCCATGGGCCTTTTTGATCGCTTATCAACGCTGCTCAAATCGAACATCAATGATCTCATCTCCTCGGCGGAAAACCCCGAGAAGATGCTGAATCAGATTATCGTCGACATGCGGTCGCAGCTCGTCAAAGCGAAGCAGCAAGTCGCGACCGCGATCGCGGACGAGAAGCGGTTGCATGACCAGGCCGACACCGAGTTCCGGCAGGCCGAGGATTGGGAAAAGCGCGCGGTGTTGGCCGTTCGCGAGTCGAGAGACGATCTCGCGAAACAAGCACTCGTGCGCCAATCCGAGCATCTCCAACACGGTCAGGTGCTCCAACAGACGTGGGAGTCCCATCGGCTCGAAACCGAGAAGCTCAAGAACTCCCTGCGGGACTTGAACGACAAGATCGAAGAGGCGAAGCGCAAGAAGAATCTGTTGATCGCGCGTCAGCGGCGGGCGCAGGCGCAGAAGCGCATTGCCGAGACGATGTCGGCCCTCTCCGAGAAGTCGGCGTTCGAGGCGTTCGCCCGGATGGAAGAGCGCATCGAGCAGAGCGAGCGCCAGATCAAGGCGTCGACGGAGATTGACGAGGAGTTCTCGGGCGACCGGCTCGCGAAGGACTTCAAGCAGCTGGAGGTCTCGGCCGGCTCGGCTAACGCCGACTCCCAGCTCTTGGCGCTCAAGCAGAAAATGGGAATGCTCGGCGCCGGTGCCGCGCCGGATAACCGCCAACTCGGCGCCGGCGGGCCCGCGCACGAGGAGATCGTGCATGATGCCGAGGTCGAGGCTCCCGACGATAAGAAGTCGGCTTGAACACAGCGACCGCTTCGCGGTCGACCGTATGAAGCGCCGGACGAGGCGGCCAGATGAAACGGGCCAGAACGCGCCAAGTTGCCGACAGGAAACGGTCGACCGCGAAGCGGTCGCTGTGTACAGGGGACCCGGTTGAGCACTGACGGCCGTCAAGCCGCGTCAGCCACGCCAAAGCCGGTGAGAATCGGCCCGATTCTCACCGCGGTAGTGCTGACGGGGCTTCTCCTTTGGATGTTCCTCCGAACATCCGCCATCTTCCTGCTGTTATTCCTAGCCGCGCTGCTAGCCCTGTACCTCGGCGCAGTCGCCGACGCCATTGCGCGCCGCACGCAGCTGCCGCGCCCATTGGCATTCTGGCTCGGCGTAATCCTCACGCTCTCCGTCGGCGCGGGAATCGTCGGCCTCTTAGTCCCGCCAGTCGTCCAGCAGACGCAAGAGCTGCTCGGCCTGATCCCCGCCACCGTCAGCTCGCTGCAAAAGGAAATCGCGACCCTCTCAGCGCGCTTCCCATCGCTCGCCAAGCAAATTGGCCCGATCCAAGATCAGGTCCTGAACAACCTGCCCGGCCAAATCTCGGCAGTCGTAGGCGATGTCGTCCCGCGGGTGTTCTCAGTGCTCGAGGCGATCACGGTGATCTTCACCGTGGTAATCATGGGGATCTACCTCGCGCTCGACCCCGCGGTCTACCGCGAGTGGGTCATCGCCTTGTTTCCCCCGCTCCATCGCGATCTCGTGCGGGATATCCTCACCGACATGGGATCCAAGCTGCGCGACTATATAGTGGCGCAGCTCCTGACCATGGTGATCCTGGGCGCGCTCACCGCCGTCGGCCTGCGGCTGATCGGCGTGCCGTATTGGCTCACATTCGGTGTACTAGCCGCCGTAGCCGCGATCATCCCCGTCTACGGCGTGCTGCTCTCGACGTCAGTGCCGGCATTGTTCGTGTTGACCAGCCCCCACGGCCTGGCGCGCGCGGCGTTCGTGCTCGGACTCGGCGTGCTGATTCACGTGATCGAGGGGAACTTCGTCGCGCCGAACATCATGTCGAAGCGCGTGGACCTGCCACCGGTCCTGACGATGATGGCGGTGCTGATCTTCGGCGAGCTCCTCGGGCCTGTGGGATTGCTGGTCTCGATCCCGCTGCTCGTGATCATCATGGTCCTCGTCCATCGCTTGCTCGTCGCGCGCCTCTACGAAGGACGCGGATTCCGGCGCGCGAGACGCGATGGCCCGATGACGGTCCGCGTTCCCGCGGCCGAAGGCGGCGGCACCGGTGGCATTGCTGTCTCGGCATATGATGGAATGCCACTCGACGTTATCGCGCTCTCCGAGCGCGATGATGTCGATCGACGGAGGCGCATGCCCGGAGAGTCGCCCGCTTAGCGCGCATGTAAAGGAGTCGTTGGACTAAAATCCGGAGCGCGCGCGCGCCAGTCCGAGTTAGCGCGCGCTAACGATGTCGCTGGTGATGGCGTGGTGACGGGCTCTGGCCCGCGCCACGCCATTTTCGTCTCCACTTCTTTCCAATGGAGACTTAGGATGTGTGGCTTTGTCTTTCCCAGCTGTATCGACACGTTCCCGGGCGTTGACTGGTTCTCACTGACGCTCCGTGGCTACTGCGCCATCACCCGGCTCATCCTGTGCGACTTCGGTTACTAGCCGAACGTTGCCTTGCGGCGGCGCTGCTGGCGGCAGGCATTCTGCTGCCGGCGGCAGCGCTCGTCCGCCGGCACGCGGACCCGACGATCACGTTGCTGTTCGTAAGCCATCACTGCGCCACCTGTCGCGCCGCCGCCGCGAGACTCGATTCGCTGGCTCAGTTGCGGCGCGCGCGACGCGTCGTGATCGTTGCCGACTCCGGCAACTGGTCGCGCCTCGCGCCGCACCTCGGCGTCGCGATAGACAGCGGCCACGTTCTGGCACGAGTGCTTGGCATTGCCGCGGCGCCAGCGTGGGTCACCGTCACCGCCGTCGTGCGATACGACGTCGACCGATGACGAGCGTATTGTCTCTCCGCGCGCTCCGCAAATCGTACCGGAGCGGCGTGCCCGGTTGCTCGGCTGCGGTGCGCGTACTGCGCCGAGTAGACCTCGACGTCGCGCCAGGCGAAATCGTAGGGGTGACCGGTACGCCAGGCGCGGGGAAGTCGACCCTGCTATTGTGCGCCGCGGGATTACTCCGTCCAGACGCCGGCACCGTCGAGCGTCCGCGCGCCGGCGCCTACATCTCGACCCTTCCGCCGGCCTATCAATGGATGGCGGTGATCGACATGGTCGCGCTCATGACTCGCGCACCTCGCCCGCAGGCGATACGCGAGTCGTTGGAGCGTGTCGGCCTCGCTGGTGACCTCGCACGTCCAGTTGGCCAACTGTCCGCCGACCTTTTGGCGCGGCTGCATATCGCGTGTCTGCTCGTCACGTTGCCGGTCCTCGCGTTGATCGATGGGCCGATCTCGGCGCTCATCGGCCTCTTGCCGCCGGCCGGCGTCACGGTCGTGCTCGCGGCCCGTGACGCTCGCGCGGTCGCTTCGCTCGCCACTCGCGTTGTCATCCTCGCCGACGGAGTGGTGCACTCGTGATATGGCTCGCGCTCATCGCGCACCTCGGATCCGCGCTGGCGCTAATGATCACGTTGTCCGCCACGTTGCAGCCGGCGCTCCTGAGCACGCCCAACCCCGCGCATACCCTCGCATTGGAACCAGGCTTGCGACATTTGCTCGTCGTCTATGCTGCCACACCGCGGCTCAGCGCTTTGCCAATGGCCGTGCGCGCCTGGCAACGCGCCGGACGCGTCGGTCGTGCCCACGCGGGATTTCGCCAATGGTTCGGCGCGGGCTTCGCCGCGCTCGCGGCCGAGTCGGTGGTCCGCGCCTTTGCCGCCATCGGCGCACATGCGCCAATGATGCCGGCCTCGTGGGTCGCACGGCTGCGGCCACCGCTACCCACGGTCTCCGCCACGCTTACATTGTGGGCCGCAGGGACATGTTGGGCGCTTGCGCTCGGCGAGGCAAAGGCCGTCGTGCGCGGAGGCGCGGACGGGCCCGATCTGTGGGATCGCCGCGACGCCGCCGCGATCATGTGGTGGACGGGGGCAGCAGCGGTCGCGGTCGCACACCTCGTCGCGCCACTCGCTGTCGCGTTCGTTCTCCGTCTCGGTTAGTTTGTGACGCTCCCATGCCGCCTGCGCCACTATTTCTTCTCTACGACACGATGGCGCGCAAGGTCGAGCCGTTCGCGCCCGCGGACGGGACGACCGTGCGCTTATACACGTGCGGGCCGACGGTATATAACTTCGCGCACATCGGGAATTTTCGGACGTTCTTGTTCGAGGATCTCCTGCGCCGAGCGTTCAGATTGCACGGGTGGCGTGTCGAACAGGCGATGAACCTCACGGACGTTGAGGACAAGATCATCGCGAAAGCGGCGAAGGAAGGGATCACGATCGGCGACGTCACGGCCCCGATGGTCACGCAGTTCTTCAAGGATCTGGACTACCTCAAGATTCAGCGAGCCGAGCACTATCCGCGGGCGACTGAGTACATCCCGCAAATGATCGAGCTGGTGCAGCGGCTGGAGCAGCGCGGGCTCGCCTATCGGGCCGACGATGGCTCGGTGTACTTCGCGATCCGGCGCTTTCCGTCGTATGGTCGACTCTCGCGACTCGACACGCGGGAGATCATGCCCAACGCTCGAGTATCAACTGATGATTACTCGAAAGAAAACGCGCAGGACTTCGCTCTCTGGAAGGCGGCAAAGCCCGAGGATGAGCAGACGGGCGCAGCCTGGGATTCGCCCTGGGGTCGCGGGCGTCCCGGGTGGCATCTCGAGTGCTCGGCCATGGCGATGTCGATTCTCGGGCAGACGCTCGATCTCCATTGCGGGGGCATCGATCTCATCTTCCCGCATCATGAGGATGAGATCGCCCAGTCGGAGGGGGCGACTGGCGTGACGTTCTCCCGGCACTGGTGCCATGGGGAGTTCTTGCTCATGGAGGGAGCGAAGATGGCGAAACGGGTCGGCAACGTTGTCACCGTTGCCGATTTGCAAGCCGAGGGGGTGCCTGCCGCGGCGGTCAGGCACCTGATCTACAACACGCATTATCGGCAGGTGCTGAACCTGACGGACGAGGGGCTCGAGGCGTCGAAGGCCGCCGTCCTGCATTTGGCTGAGCTCGGTGAGCGACTCGATTCGCCGATGCCAGGCAGCGGGACCCCGGCGATGGCCGCGGCGGTCAGCATGCTCGAGCAGCACGTGCGGGATGCTTTGTTCGAAGACCTGAACTCGCCGCGAGCTCTAGCAGCGGTGTTCAATTTTGTTCGGGCCGCGAATGCCGACCTCGACCGTAATGGCGGTGAAGCGTCGTCTATCTCTCACGCTCGCCAAGGTCTACGGTTCATCGAGGATACCCTCGGCATCGTCCCGCCGAAGCGCTTGATGGGGGTCTATCCGGCGCGTCCGGGGATTGTCGATGGGGAGAGTCCGGTCGACACCGAATTTCGCCGCTGGGTGGAAAGCCGGCTGGCCGAGCGAGCTACCGCCAGGGCGGCCCGGGATTTCGCGAAGTCGGACGCGATTAGGGATGAGCTCGCTCAAAAAGGGGTGCAGATCAAAGATTCCGGCGTCGGGACTACGTGGAAAAAAGTGGCGTAGGTCGACCGGGTGGTCGATCCTGTAACGAGCGGTCCTCTAACACGTTGACACTCGTTCACCAGTCGAGTATTCTACGGGCTCGCACAAAATAGCTGTGCTGACGTAGCTCAATTGGCAGAGCAGCTGATTTGTAAT
>Ga0210409_10001330_pt1 | contig 32847 bp, 25 predicted proteins | sample IncBWH17MmetaG_FD_161649 | JGI IMG/M metagenome (GOLD analysis project Ga0210409, IMG submission 161649) | Forest soil microbial communities from Barre Woods Harvard Forest LTER site, Petersham, Massachusetts, United States - Inc-BW-H-17-M | ecosystem: Environmental > Terrestrial > Soil >...
TTGTGTGCCGAACATGTTCGACAGCTTGGGGGTGGAAGTCCCCTGCTCAACCTGATGGAGGTGAAGAGCTAGAGAAGCGCAAGGGCGTCGTCGTGAGGCGGGGTCTGAAAGAAGCGTGGATCAAAGGCGCGAGCCGATGAACAAGAACCGGATGATGAGGCCTACGGTGTGGGGCGAGCTGGCAAGCGACAGCGAAGCGCATGTCCATCAAGAGCACCGGAGGTAAATCCGGCGGTTGCGCGTCGAAGGCGGTCGAGCTTACTTCGGGAGACCCGCGGCATGTCACGGAATCGTGACTGAGGATGGAGCGATCCATTCTGACCATGCAGCGGGAGTCAGCAGCGGGCATAGTAGGCCGCAAGGTCGAAGGCCCAAACAGTAAGGAGCGGCGAGTAGGACGCAGGACTCGATGAACGACAAGCGGCAGAAGAACCAGCTACAGAGGGTGCTGGCCTTTACCGAGGAGGGGAGGAGTGAAGCTCCAAGGACTCCACGGGAAGGGACCGAATCGCTCACGGCGAACTGCGAAACCGAAAGCCCGGCTGGAACAAAGCAACTGATGGAAGAGGTCTGCGGGCGGGAAAACTGCCAGCAGGCTTTACGACGAGTGAAGGCCAACAAGGGAAGTCCGGGAATCGACGGCATGAAAGTCGCTGAGTTACCCGGCTACCTGAAGCAGCACTGGCCAGTCCTGCGAGAACAACTGTTAAGCGGAACCTACGAACCGCAACCGGTGAGAAGAGTAGAGATCAAGAAGCCGGACGGAGGGATGCGCAAGCTGGGCATCCCGACGGTGTTGGATCGGTTTGTCCAGCAAGCGGTGATGCAGGTTCTGCAGCGCAGATGGGATCCGACGTTCTCCGAACACAGTCATGGATTTCGTCCGCAACGCTCGCCGCATCAGGCAGTGGCCCAGGCGCAGCAGTATATCGCCGCAGGCAACCGCTGGGTGGTGGATCTTGACCTGGAAAAGATCTTCGATCGAGTGAACCACGACAAGCTGATGGCGGCGATCGCGCGGCGGGTGAGCGACAAGAGGATACTCAAGCTGATTCGAGCTTTCCTGGAGTCGGGCGTGATGGAGAACGGGCTGGTGAGTCCGGTGGAGGAAGGCACTCCGCAAGGAGGGCCGTTGTCTCCGCTGCTGTCGAACCTGGTGCTTGACGAACTCGACCGGGAACTGGAGCGACGCCAGCACCGCTTCGTGCGCTACGCGGATGATTGCAATATCTACGTGGCGAGCGAACGGGCGGGGAAGCGAGTCATGCAAAACGTGACGAGTTTCATCCGGCGACGACTCCGGCTCAAGGTGAACGAGGCGAAGAGTGCGGTGGCGCGGCCGCAGGAGCGCAAGTTTCTGGGCTTTAGTTTTACCTACGGAGCGGAAGCGAAACGGCGCATTGCGCCCAAGGCTCTGCTCCGGTGTAAGCAAAGAGTACGGGAACTCACGCGACGGACACGAGGCATCAGTGTGGAACAGATGACGAAGGAACTCGCCAGCTATTTACGTGGGTGGAAGAGCTACTTCGGCTTCAGCCAGACGCCCTCGGTACTGCGCAGGCTAGAGGAATGGATTCGCCGTAGATTGCGATCCCTGATCTGGAAGCAATGGAAGCGACAACAGGTGCGGTATGTGAAGCTGCGCCAGCGGAACATCGGCGCTGCTCTCGCGGCTCAAACCGTCGGCAGTCCCCATGGACCATGGCGAATCGCCAACAGTCCGGCCCTGTCGTCTGCGTTTCCGATTGCTTACTTCGACGCGCTCGGTCTTCCGCGATTGCTGGAAGGCGTCTAGCTCAACCGAACTGAACCGCCGTATGCGGACCCGCATGTACGGTGGTGTGGCAGGGGAGAGTGGGCGACCACTTCCCCTATGCCGATTTCTCGCGAAACTTGAAACCTGAAACTCGAAACTATTTCTGCGGCTTCTGCTGGTCTTGTGGCGCCTTCTCTCCCGGCGGCAGTTCCTTGCCTTCGTACGTGATTCGCGTCCGCGAGCCGAACTTCTTGTAGTTTTCGTACTTCACGATCTCACGGATGTGAATGTCGCCGGTCATGAAGTGGAGAGTGTCGTCTGCCTTGGTGTAAGTAGGGAACCAGTAAACCCTGTCAATCTGCTCGCGCCAGGTTGTGAAGCTCGGATAAAGATGCTCTTCCTTGTTCTTTTTCTTTCCCGCGTAAATCTGCGGTACCGTTTTTCCATAGGTCTTCACGATCTGAAAATCGTGATCGTCTACCCAGATGCGGCCCTGGAAGTAGCGTTTCTTCCCGACGATCTGTTTCGGCGCGATGTCGAACACGTAGCAATGCAGTTCGTCTTCCTGCTGCTGGCCGACGTAGAGAATGTCGTATTCGCCAACCTCATCGCTCGTCAGCACGAATGGAAGGCGGTTGCGGATGTCGTCGAAGTCTCCCTGATCCATCGAGAGCCCAGCCTGGTCCAGGCTCGATTGCGGCGCGAACACCACGTTTTCGAGGCGCTTGCTGTTGTTGTCGAAAACGACGTCGAACACTTCGTGATACTCGCCCTTCACCGTGTCGCCATCGAGAACCTGCACCTTCACATCCTGGCGATAGGTGTACATATCGCGCGCTTCTTTAAACTCTTTTTCTTTCGTGGAGAAACGCTTGATGATGTCTTCGGGAGTGGTTCCTTTGGGCTCGGATTTGTCGAGCGGGCCCTCATCGCCAAAGGCTAGCATGGTCAGGCATAAGACAGAGATCAGGGCGAGAACGATCGGGCCGGAACGCACGGAGAGTTTCATAGGAATAGTGTAGAAGAATGTCCCGGCTGACGCTAAGAGGACGGCGGAACTGCTGCCTTCCTACCCCCGGACCCTCTCCGCTCAGGGAGCCCGGAGGGTAGGGAAGACTGCAGTTTCTGCCTGCCTGATTAGACGATGACTGGGGGCGAAGGGTTGCCGGAAAAAGCCGGAATCCGCATTCAGCATTCAGCACTCAGCATTCAGCCAAAATCAACGGTTCGGCGGCGTCAGCTCTGGTGCAGGACCTATAAGGGCCTTAGTGCTTTTTCATTATCGGCGCTGCAATTCGCTCCTAACCCATTCAGGCTGAGTGCTGATGGCTGAATGCTGAATGCCCGCCGTCACCGCTGGTTTGCGTGCTCCTGCGTTATACTCCTGCGTTTGTCTGCGGAGGACTGACATGCGCCGTCTCCTCATCATCGCTTTTACATTTCTTTACATCGTTCCGCTGTTTGCGCAAGACAAGCACCCCTTCACTTTTGAGGACATGATGAAGCTGAAGCGGGTCGGCGAGCCTGTGCCATCACCCGACGGGAAGTGGGTGGTGTTCAGCGTGGTCGATGTGGATCTGGCGGCGAATAAAAAGACGCCGCACATCTGGATCGTGCCGCTCGCAGGCGGTGGAGCGGCGGGGTCGTCGGCAGCCGAGCGAGTGTTGATTTCGGATCAGGATGGTGATCGTCCACGCTGGGCTCCAGACGGCAAGCGCTTCGCATTCATCTCAAACAAAGAAGGCGGCTCGCAGGTGTGGACCGCGGACTTCGATAGCTCCGGCGGCACAGTTATGGGCGTTCACAAACTGACTGCGATCGCGACCGAGGCGGGTGGCGAACTCTGGTCGCCCGATGGAAAAAACATTCTTTTTACTTCGGATGTTTATCCGGAATGCGACGGCGAGCCCGCAGTCGAGCAGGATTGCAATGCGAAGAAGCTCAGAGAAGTGGAAGACTCGAAGGTCAAGGCGCTCATCTTCGATCGGCTGCTCTATCGGCACTGGAACGCGTACAAGGCGGGAAAGCGTTCGCACCTGTTTGTCGTGCCGGATGTGCTGGCTTCCGCTCGTGGAGGAGCGCCTGGCGCGGGGATCGCGCCTCCGCCTCCGCGCGATCTGACTCCGGGCGACTACGATGCTCCGGTTTTCTCCCTCGGCGGCCAGGACAACTACGCATTCTCCCCGGACGGTCAGGAGGTCTGCTACACGTCGAATCACGACAAAGTCGAGGCGACCTCGACGAACAACGATCTGTGGATCGTGCCGGTGTCCGGCGGAGCCGCGAAGAACATCACCGCCGACAATCCCGCGAGCGACTCGACGCCGCTTTACTCGCCGGACGGCAAGTACATTGCGTATCGAGCACAGCAGCGGCCGGGATACGAGAGCGATCGGTTTCGGCTGATGCTGTATGACCGAAAAACGGGAGAGAAGAGGAATCTGACAGAGGACTTCGATAGTTGGGTTGGAACAACTACGTGGTCGAAAGATTCGATGCGAATTTTCTTTACGACCGAGAACACCGGCACTTCGGTTGTCTTCGAAGTTGATATTGACCATCCCCTCAAGATTTCGAACGAATGGTCTCGGTTAATCCATGGCCAGGCGCGATTCGGGGGATATCTGCCTATCTCGGAAGTCGCCTTTGATGATGATCTAGCAATTTCGACAGACGGAAAAGCTCTCTTTTTCACTCGCATGTCAATTCATGCTCCTACCGAGATCTACGAGTCGCCATTGCCTGCCAAGATCGAGCCTCTTCTAGGCAAGGAAGGGCCAATCGCCCATCCGGAGCAAAAATTCGAAAAATTCACGCAGGCGCAGCTGTCTCACGTTAACGATGCTCTGCTTTCAGAAATTCAAATGTCCCCTCTCGAATCTTTCTGGTTCACCGGCGCCCACGGCGACAAGGTACAGGGCTTCCTCGTCAAGCCTCCGAACTTCGACCCCAACATGAAATACCCCGTGAAGTTCCTCATTCACGGCGGGCCGCAAGGCGCATGGGGAGACGACTGGTCCTACCGCTGGAATCCCGAGCTCTTCGCCGCCAACGGTTACGTAGTCATCATGGTCAACTTCCACGGCTCGACCGGCTACGGGCAGAAGTTTATCGACGCGATCAACGGCGACTGGGGCGGCGCTCCCTTCGAGGACCTGATGAAGGGCCTCGACTACGCCGAGAAGACGTATCCCTTCATTGACAAGGACCGCGAGTGCGCGCTGGGCGCGAGCTACGGCGGCTACATGGCGAACTGGGTGCTCGGCCACACCGACCGCTTCAAGTGCATCGTCACGCACGACGGCATGTTCAACTCAATTTCGGCGTGGGGCACCACCGAAGAGCTCTGGTTCAATAATTGGGAGTTCAAAGGGACGCCGTACACGAACCGCGCGATGTACGACAAGTGGTCGCCGAGCAATGCGCGAACCAGTTTCAAGACGCCGACGCTGGTCGTTCACGGCCAGCTCGACTACCGGCTCGACGTGAGCGAAGGGTTCCAGTTGTTCACGACGCTTCAGACCATGGGTGTCCCTTCGAAGATGCTGTACTTCCCCGACGAAGGGCACTGGGTGCTGAAGCCGCAGAATTCGCAGCTCTGGTACAAGACCGTCAACGATTGGGTCGATCAGTGGACGAAGAAGTGAGCCACGTGGCACAGGGGAAATAGACGTGTGGAGCGGGCGCCCTCGCCCGCGTTCTTCTCAGGGCGCGTGAAACCCGAGAGGTGAACGAGCGCTCTACTCGCGCACGAGGCTTGGTTCCGATCGGACGATCCGTGATGTTCCTTCAACCCCAGGCAGCCGCGCCTTGCCCGTACTTGCTCCCTCGTCTCCAGTCATGATGGCTGGCAGTTGCTGAAACTCGAATTGCAGCAACGAAGTGGTTCCAGCCGAAGCCGAGACCTCCACATCCAGCGGCCGATACAGTCCTCCACTACTGGGCATGAAGCTTACGATCCCATTGCCGTCCGTCACCATGGTGGTCTGAAACGATCCCAGCACGACCTGCATCGCGTGGTTGGAACTCGACGTCTCTCCGTTGTTTTGTTCATTGTTCTCGTCTTCGCCGCTCGGAAGAAACATGGCGCCCTGAACCAAAACCGTGGCGCCCAGCACAGGATTCGCGGGAGTGGAAGAGTCCGTAACGCGCAGCGAGACCGGGCGAAACGACTGTCCCACCCAGATAGCCTGCTGGCTGCCCGACACGTTTTCGAGTCGCAGCGACGAGGGCGCCACGGCGACCACGTAAAAGGTCTGACAAGGGTTATTGGCAGGCGCCACGCACGCGGAGCCCTGAACATCCGAAACTCAGGTTGGAAACGTGCAACGTGGACCGCGCATACCCGGTTGCATCCGTGCCGACGCTGGGCGATGTGACAACGCCAGAACCGAGCAGCACCTGGAAGTTGATCGTGCCTCCGCTGACTGGGATTCCATTCGATAACAGCCGCGCCGTCAGCGGCACATCGACGGTTGTGCCCTTGGCAACCCACACCTTTGGGGTGAAGATCGCCAAGTCGGTCGCCGACGATGTTCCACTCACAGTGGCTTGTACGGATTTCGGCGGCGAGTAGGACGCTGGCGCGAGAGTGGCAGTGATCGTGCTCCCTCCGATTGCGCCGACGTCGACGCGAGTCTCCAGCTTTCCGCTTTCATCAGAAAAAACAAAACAGCTGGATGCTCCCTTGCACGCCGTCAGGGTTGCGCCATTACTCGCGCTCCACTGAACGGTAGCTCCGCCGACCGGCGTGGATCCATCGGCGCTCGTCACCGCGACCCGGATCGCAGACGCTGCCTCGCCGCCAACCGGCACTGAAGGGTTGATGCTTTGCGTGAGACGAATCATGTCGTTGGGGCCGGCTCCAAGCGTCAGCATATTGATCAACGAGACGGCCGCGCCATTCGCCGGGTCCGTGATCGTCAGCGACTGCGTTCCATCCGCAATGGACGGCGCCGACACCACTATTTCATTCGAACTCAGCGAAGAAAATCGAGGCATTTGCTGCCCCGATACTGACCGTCATCCCCGCCTGAAAGCCGATGCCGTCAACTTCGACGGGCGATCCGCCGGCTGCTCCGACGCGCGAAGGTTCCAGCGTATCGGCGTAGAGGACGCGAGCGAGATACCGGTAGTCGGGACGTCCATCGCCGCGCAGATCGCCGATGCCGATACGAAATTGTCCCGAGCTGAGGAACTGGGCGTCGAGGCGGGTCACGCCGAAATTGCTAACGTTGAACGGCGACGACGTGACGGCTGGAGGCAAACTTCCCACGGGATCGGAGATCGACCAGGCGCCGATGAGAGGTTGCGCCTTCTGGTCTGTTGCCCGACTGTTTTCGTCCAGAGCTGTTACGTCAATCACCGCCGTCTGTCCGGACTGCGCGGTCAACGAGAGATAGTCCACTTCGCCATAAGAACTCAGGTCGCCGGTCCACAGGCCACTCTTCGGAACGGGCAGCGGAGATGCAAAGGTGCTCGTCCCGACAAGATCGGTTCGTGGGGCAGCCGAGCCTTGCATCAAGATGTCCTGCTGCACGTCGGCGCCAGCACTCAGGGTGAGCGTAATCGGTTGTGCTGTGCCTGACGGCGTCACCTGATACGGCGCATACGGACCGACCTGCTGCGAGAGCATGGAGTCCAGGGCCTCGACTGTGAGCTGAAACTGACCGGTCGAGCCTTGCGGAATTACCAGCCCAGCCAGATCGAAGAAGCCTTCAAGAGTTGCATCTGTGGAGCCGAACCGATTGAGCGGTTGACCCAGCGCGTCAAGGGAGCCAGTCAGCGGGTTGCCGGCATTTCCGGAGAAGGCAAATCCGGAAACCGACGAGACGGCGTACTGCCGTGAGGGTTGCCCCGAGCTGGGATCGATCCAACGGGCGACCACGTTCACGCCTTGCATGGCTTGCGCGGGATTTCCATTTGCGTCGGTGAACCGCACCGCCCCGTGAATTCTCGCTGTGGTGGCCGAGGCGAGCTGCTTTCCGGGAAACTGCCCCGCGTTCTGGCTCGTGACCGGATACAGACGTGTCAAAGCAGCCTGATCGTCGAGCTTGGGTTGATCGGCATTGGCGTAGCACAACGAGATTGGCACGCAGCTGATCGAGTCCGATGCATGCATGACCGGGAACCCGGCTAGGTCGTAGCTGGTAGGACGCGGGGAACCGGTAATCACATTCAGATTTAGCTGAGACCAGTCCAGTCCGAAGACTCCGCCAAAGACGCGAACCAGGTGGTACTTCATGTCTGGCAGCTGCGCCGAGGTCTGGGCGCAAAGTCCGTTCACAATCACCAGTGCGTGGGCGAAGTGACCGTCCGGCGTGAAAGCGTCCGGGCCGCCGATTGCCGAGTTGTTCAGGCAGTCGCTACTTGCGCCAGTTCCCAGCAATGTGTCGGTGACCGTGCCATCAAAGTCGTAGACGACGGCTACTGGTGTTCCGCTGGCATTGGGCTGGATGTCGGCCGGCAGAGTGATGCTCTGGTCTGCATTGAGAATGACGTTCGCCCCGCTGACATTCTCGGCGAGTTGTCCGCCGCGAATTGCCGATACAGCTGCGGTCGGGATGGTAGTCCAACGCGCGAAGGCATCCGCGATGAACGCGTCCGCATTCGCACCCTGCAGGAGAGGGCTGAGGTCTCCCTGATCGGTGTAAAACGTGATGGTTCCACCAGCCCATGTGATTGGCTGTCCCGCCAGCCCAGTATTAAAGAAGCCGGTCCCGGCAACATACTTCGGTCCGCCCGCTTTCGCGAACTGCGGAAATAATGCGAAGAGAAGCAGCGCGATCGCGAGGGAGCAAACGAGAATTCGAGCTTTCGAGCAGAGATAGCGCATCCGTGTCATCGCGATTCCTCCATAGCCTGGCGAATCGCGCGACTGAAGGTTCGGATCGGGATATGCTGGCTTCCGGCTACGATCGGGCGCGGCAAGATGGTCGGCGTCGGCACGCGCGTCGGAGGGATCGTCACCTGCCCGGACCGGTCAACATCGTAGCGGCCCAAGCTGCCTTCCACTGGACTGGTGAGCCCCGCCCGGCTGGGACGGCACAGGAACAACGTCATCCGCTGGCCCACACGGTAACGTGGCCCCGACATCCACAACCCGGACCATTCCCGGATCGTGTATCGCTGCCCGGCTCGCAACCCGCGGAGTGCCTGCTCAACCTGAAACGTGACCTCGACGCCGGTGGTCTCCGCCGACCCGATTCCGCGAACCGCCGCGATCGACACTACCGTTCCGGTGAAGATCAGTGCCGCCTTGCGCGCGACGCGTTGCAGGTCAGCGTTGAAGAGCGGCGAGGAGACGGGCTTCGGCTGCGCCGCCGCGGGGATGATGCAACATGTGAGACTGAGGACGAGCAGAATTCTGCTGAAGCTCCGATCCATAGGCACCTGCGCTCGGATTCAGACGTCTGCTCGGAAGGGAAAACCGGGGGGAACGAAAGAAATGTTAAGCGTTCACAGGATCACAATCGGTGCCGATGATCACGAGGAACTGTGACGAAGAAGAAGGAAGGGTCGCTAAGGAGCCTTGAACATCCAGACTATTTCTTCGGCAGATGGCCCTCTGCTGACAAATGCGCACCTGTCAGGAGCAGCAATCCCGACAGAAACGCCCAGAACATCAGGCTGACCGACAGTGAAAACGGCCCGTACACCTCGGCGAAGTTCAGCTTCGGCAACGCAAGAATGTAGGCGTACTTCAGCGCCTCAAAAAGCAAACCCATGATGAGCGCGGTCGGAAGCACGGCGCGCGCCGGAACTCTTCCATTGGGAAGCAGCCAATAGATCAGGAAGAAAATCGCGATGCTGGCGCCGATCGCAAAGATCTTCATCGTCAGAAATCCGACGAGCCGGACCAGCGAGGTCGCGTGCCCGTGCAGAATGAACTCCATCAGTTCGACGTTGCCTGCGCTCATTCCCACCGAGAGCAGCGCCATCAGACCGCACCAGAATGCCAGGCCCAGGGAAATCGCTTGATTGCCGAGATAAGAGCGGTTCTCGTGGAATCCCCAAATCCGGTTCAGGGCTACTTCCAGCGGGAGGAAAATCCCCGTCGACGTGACCAGCAAGATGACCAGCGAAACCAACTGGGCCTGATGGCGTGCGCCAACCATCGCGTTGAGATTCCGTATGACGAACTCCTGCCCGGCGGGAAGGTAATCGCGCAAGAGTTGCACCATCACCTCGTACATCGCCTGCGAACGGAACACGCGCCGGACGAGCAACATCACCAGCATCACGAACGGAAAGAACGACAGAATCGCATTGGCCGCCACGGAAAACGCAAAGGTGTGTACCTCGGTCCGCATCAGGTAGCGAACCGTCGAAATCGTCAAATCGGAGTACGTCCGAAACCCTGCCTCGGCCCGTTTCGACACACCTTCCGCGGGGCGGGGAACCGTGGTTGTGATGGAATTCGGCACGGAACTTCCTCAATCCTATCAAAGGGATGCAGCCGACGCGGTGCTTCTTGACCACCCCTGGTGGTGACTTCCGGTCATAGTCGGGTGTGACTAGAGAGATCGCAAGCCTATGACTCTAAGCGAGTTGTTTGTTTTCTTTTCTTGCCAAGAAGCACTGACCTGAATATTATCTGGGGCTCACTACCGGAAGGTTGGTGGTGGGAGTCACGTTGTGTTTGGGTTGACGTTTCTGTGATAGGCGGTAGAAATTCGCGCCATCGTCGAGGGCTCCTGAGCTGGGCGCCGTGGTTTCTCTCCACGACTCCAAGTTCAGGGGCTTTTTATGTTGGTAGCTACTTCTTCCGTCGGCGGTAAACGCGACCTGTCTTGCCGATCTCTTGAGGGGGTGCCTTTGCTTCGGCAGTTGGCTTCAACGGGCGACGGCAGGATGAATTCTTCGCGATTAGGCGAAAGGAGTTTCTTTGTGAGAGAGAAGGGAACCGTAAAGTGGTTTAACGGAGCAAAGGGTTATGGATTTATCCAGCGCTCCACGGGCGAGGACGTGTTCGTTCATTTCTCGGCCATTCAAGAGAATGGATACCGCACGCTTAACGAAGGCGAAACCGTCGAGTTCGACTTGCTCAAGGGCCCGAAAGGCTTCCAGGCGGCGAACGTAGTTCGCGTCTGACCTGCTCCCAAGCCATTTGCTTTTTTGCCCTCCCAATGGGGAGGGCTTTTTACTTGATAGGATCAACGGTCTAGTCACTGCACCTCTACGGAAACCAAGTCCCCGTCGCTCATCCCTCCCGGCTTGTAGTTCACCGACACTCTCCGGTTTTTCCATTCGCACGAGAGGTTGTTTTCGCCCATCACGAGAAGTGTCTTATAGTCGGCGGTACGCAGCTTCAATGACTTGCTTCCCGTGTTCACGGTGAGCACGGCGGCGGGCGTGTGCGAGCAGTCCACGGCAAGCAAGATCCCCTTCACGAATTGGGTGGGTCGCTTGTCCGGTTCCGATTCCTCGGGTGGTGCCTGGGCGCGTTTCTGCGCTTCCTGTTCCAACTCATCGAATGGCGAGGATTGTTCCACCCGCTTGGGCGCGTTCGGGTTGATTCCATATTTCTGGATGGTGGCCAGCTGCTCTAACTCATGACGTGCCGCGGTTGCGATCTGCGCATTGCCGCTCGTCTGAAGGCGTTCGAAAACAGTGCGCGCCGCATCCCACTTCTTCCCCGACTCGTTAATTTGCCCAAGGTTGAAGAGGTACTGCTCGTTCCGCGGGCTCAGGCGAATTGCTTCCTTGATCGCCTCAAGCGCGGAGGCCGTTCCGCCGCCCTCGATACGGGCCATCGCCAGCATGTTGTAAGCCTCGGCGAAGTCGGGGTACCAGTCGAGCGTCGCTTTCAGGTCGATCATCATGTTGGCGAGTCCCTGGATCTCCTCGTGCTTGATCTGTGCCGTCTTATATTTCAAGAGCGAGAGGTAGTATCGGATCGAAATATCGCGGGGATCGACCGCAGCCGCGTTGCCGAGTTCCTCGGCAGCTTGCGGAAACTCCTTGTTCTGCATGTGGACCCAAGCCAGGGCGCGATGCGCGATTTCATTGTCGATCGGCTCGCCTTTCTTGTCGGTGAGTTTCAGGACCGAGTCGATCTCCTTGAGCCCCTGCTCGCGCCGCTCCGGGATCCGCACCTTCACCTCCGCCAGCCGTGCGCTGGCGTCGGCGTCGGTCACCGGCTTGATTTCCGTTCCCATTTCTTCGAGGGCGACCGGCGATACGAAGTGGATGAGTTCAGGCCGATTATTGATGGCCCCCGGTTGACGAGCCGCGTCCTGGTCCTGGAACAGTTGCGTCAGCGAATGGAAGTAGTCTTTGACGGCCTTGTCGAACTGAGCCGGCGGCATCCCGAATGCCTGCTGAATGGCGCTCTCCACCGGGACCCTCTGGTTCTGGACGAGGTCAAAGTACGTTCCCGTCTCCGGCAGCTTCTCTTTGTTCAGCAGGTAATGGACCGTCATCCACGCCTGCGCGTAAAACAGTGTCCGATGCGTCCCTTCCTGGTAACTCGAAGTATCGTGCTTCATGGTGAACAGGTCAGGGACCGATAGCCAGACCCACCCGCTTAGTAAGTCGGTCAGCGACTTCGGCGGATTGCGCACCGCGTTCTGATTGCCGAGGATGTCTTCGCTGTACGAGAAGCCCAGTTCCGGGTCGCTCCCGATTTCCACCTGCTTGTTGTCCAGGCGGATTGACGAAAAGTACTCAGCGAATCCTTCGTCAAACCATCCTTGCGTGGGCGGGTAGTTGTAGTTCAGCAGAAGATGGGCGAAGTCGTGGGCCACAGCCCGGTAGGAATCTTCCTCAAATAGATTCAGGACAAAGTACTGGTGGTCCTCGCCCGAAACAAAGAATCCGGGAGCGGTGATCGGCTGCCCATCATGCAGCGGCGCCATCTGGTAGAAGCGCTTGTCGTCCTTCAGGGCAAAAATCGTCAAGGGCACCGGCATGCGCAACTTCTGGCGAACGAGCAGTTGCCCGAAGACCGCGCGCATTTGCTCGAAGCGTAGGGCGACCTCGCGCCCTTTTTTCTCGCCGGCATCGGTGACCACGTCGAAGTGTGCAGAACGGATTTCGATCCACGTAGGCTCAGCGGCACGCGCTGGGGAGCTCGTACACAGCACGAGGAGAACGATCCAGGATGGAATTTTCGGAAGACCGTAAAGGTGATGGCGGAACATGATTCTGGCGGCAGCGTCTTTACCGGAATCCTACCACGTAGAAGGCAGGCGGGCTTATGCAGGGTTGGGCACGTAATCACAAACCAGGAGGGTAAGATCGTCGTCCTGGCTAGCCGACCAGCGCTGCACGGAGGAAAGGATGAAGTCGGCTGCTTGGTCAGCCGGCAATTTCGCCGTTTGCTGGAAGCAATAGCGTAGACTGGCGTTCCCGAAAAAGTCTCCCGCCGCGTTGGTTGCTTCGACCAGTCCATCGGTGTAAAGCAATAGACGGTCGCCGCGCTCCAGTTGCCGGGTCGCTGTGGTGTACCCGGCCGAATCAAAAATCGCCAACATCAGGCCATTCTCCATTACCTCGGAGACCGAGCCATTTCGTAACAGCAGCATCGGAGGATGGCCCGCCGCCGAATAGCGCAGTTCAGAAGAGTCCGCGTTCAAGTGTACGTACGCGGCCGTCACGAACTGATTCTGCGTATTGCCGTAGAGGGCCGCATTCATTCCCGAGAGAAATCGCGACGGGTCTGCCGCGACATCCCGTTGTGAAGATGCCGCCAGCTTGACCATCGAGGCAATCAGCGCGGCTGGTACGCCATGGCCGGAGACATCGGCAATCAACAGGCCCGCTTCCGGCCCATCGCTCACAACGAAGTCATAGAAATCGCCGGCCACCGATGTCATGGGCACATACCGTGCGGCCACCTGGAAGTAACAAGATTTCGGAAACTGGGCCGGGAGAATCGATTGCTGGATCCGGCGCGCGACCTCCAGTTCACTCTGAATTTCCCGTAGCTGCTGATCCCGCTCCAGGCTTCGGCGCGCCGCGACGTAACCCAAAGTGCCCAAAAGTACCGCGAACCCGAGCGGCTCGGCACGGAACAGCCGCAACGACAGGATTCCGCCAACGTTGTCCCAGAGCGCCAGCGCAATAAAGATGAACAAGCCTATCCGGACGATGTTGAAATCGCGCCCCGCGTCACGTTGGCGAGTAAACCGAATCGCCAGAGCCAGCATGGCGGCGATCACGAAGATGTTGTTGATGAGGTGATACGTGTCAGATGGTCCCCGGATAGCGGTGAGGATAGCCAGGACGACGCTCTCTACCAGCAAGCCGTAGCCGGCCACCCTATCGATCCAACTCCGCAGGAACCCGCCGGCGCTCAAAAAGAGAACCGCCGGTATCGGAACGGTGAAGTCAATCACCGATCGGAGGCGAAGAAAAAGGTCAGATCGGGGGATGGTCAACGCCAGAACTTCCGACTGAATCCACAAACGCTGACCGTACAGCACGGCAAAGATTCCAAAGTAGACGAAAAGGGGATCAAATTTCCGCCGAACCAGAGGAGACGCCAGGGCAAGGAGTCCGACGGTCGAGAATGCGGCACCCAGGAACAGATAGGGCTCGTCGTGATGGAATGCCTGCAAAACCTGCTGGCTGCTGAGTTCCGGGGCAATGCCCAACATGAGACGGGATACTAAATCATTCGGCGCGGCCGTGTGGGTTGTGACGAGAATCCTATTTTAGGGTTGCATCTTCGTCGCGGGCCAGCCGTTCCAAAGCCCAATTCGCGCTTTCTTTGAGGACCGGGTCTCCCTCTTCTTTAATGCGTTCAAGCACTTGCCGAAACTCGGCATTCCCGCTATTGCCCATCGCAACGATTGCGTTGCGCCGTAACCCCGCCAGCTTGGCCCGCCGGATCGGCGAGCCGCGAAACACGCTGTGAAATTCTTCCGCCCCCATCTCCGCCAACCACGCGAGTGCGGGATTGACGAGTCCCTCACGCGGCTGAAATTCTGCGGCGGTTGTCACCGGACCTTTCCGATTCCACGGGCAGACGTCCTGGCAGATGTCGCAACCAAAGACGTGGCGGCCCATTCCTGCGCGCAAGTCTTCGGGAATTGTGCCCCGCTTCTCAATCGTCAGATAGGAAATGCATTTATTGGAATCGAGTTGATAGGGACCGTTGAACGCATTTGTGGGGCACGCATCAAGGCAGCGTGTGCAGGTTCCGCAGCGATCGGGAGCGGGAATGTCCGGCGTGAGTTCAAGAGAAGTGAGTAGGACGCCAAGAAACAGCCACGAACCTATCTTCTGATTGAGGATGCAGGTGTTCTTTCCGATCCACCCAACGCCCGCGTATTTCGCGTACACGCGCTCGACGAGCGGGCCGGTATCGACGTAGCAGCGCGTTTGTAGCTGCGGATTTAGGGCTTGATCCCCGTGCAAGTGTAGCGCCGGCGGGACGCCGGCTGTCGGGGCGGCATCTTGCCGTCCCCGTTGAACCAACTCCAGCAGCTTCTGCTCGACCACGCGCAGCCGGCGTAGCAACGAATCGTGATAGTCCTCCTGACTCCAGGCGTATCGCGAGATCCAGCCACGTTCTGTATCGCGCACCTGGGTTGAATACAGCTGTGCCGTGTTGTAGTTGATCGCGCAGACGATCACGCTTCTTGCCCAGGGAGCGACGGCGCGCAACGAAGCACGCTTCAGTTCTCCCTGGTCGTCTCGCGCCTCCAGGTATTTCATCTCGCCAGCCCTTCCCGAGGCGATCCATTTCGGAAAGTATTCGAGCTCGGCGAAGTCGCCGACCGACGCGATCCCGGCGAGATCGAAACCTTGTTCCGTTGCCAACCGTTTAATCGTTTCCGAGAGTGACTGGGAGATAAGCATCAGCAGGTTTTGCAGCAAAGGTCAGCTAACGCGCGGTTATTCACCGCATTAAATCGGCAGCGAAGCCGCCCCTCGATGTGCGTGTTTCTCGCGTCTTTTCTAGCTCTCGCGTTACACTCATCAGTTCTTCTTCCACTCGGGAGCGTGCTTATGAAGAAGGTAGTCATTCGCATTCTGGCCATTCTGGGCTTCATCTATCTGGTGACCATCATCGTCACCATCATGATGCTTTCCGGGCGCAAAGGCAAAGTGCCGGGCACGACCATTCTCGAAGCCAACTTCGAACAGCCGCTTGTCGAAGACGTTCCCGAAACACCCACCGCCAAATTCGCCTTGCAGGATCGCACGACCGTCCGCGATGTGGTAGACGCGCTCGACCGCGGCGGCGCCGATGACAGGGTAAAAGGCGTGGTCGCGCGCATCGGTGCGGTGCCAATGGGAATGGCGCAGACGCAAGAGTTGCGCGAGGCCGTGCAGCGCTTCCGCTCGCACAAGAAATTTGCCGTGGCTTTCGCCGAAACTTTCGGCGAGTTCGGTCCCGGCAATAATGCCTACTACCTCGCCACCGCTTTTGATCAGATCTACCTTCAGCCTTCGGGAGACGTCGGCCTGACCGGAGTGATGCTGGAAACACCTTTCATAAAAGGCACCCTCCAAAAACTAGGCGCCAGTTTCCATGGCGATCATCGTTACGAATACAAAAATGCGCTGAACACCTTTACCGAAACGAAATACACGGCGCCTCACAAGGAAGCCATGGAGAAGGTGATGAACTCTTGGGTCGGTCAGTTGAAAGACGGCATCTGCAGCGCGCGACAGATCTCGCCGGATCAGTTCCAGAACGTCGTCGACAAAGGACCCTATCTGGGCAAAGAAGCAGTGGACGCGAAGCTCGTCGATGGCCTCGCCTATCGCGACGAAGTTTACGACCAAGTTAAAAAGAAAGCGAGCAGCGACGCCGAGTTCCTCTATCTCGACAAGTACCTCGACCGAGCAGGGCGTCCGCATGACAAAGGCAAGACGATCGCTCTGATCTACGGAGCCGGTGGCGTGGCCCGTGGCAAAAGTGAATACAACGCCGTCAACGGCTCCCAGACCATGGGCTCCGACACGGTGGCGAGCGCGTTCCGCGCCGCCGTTGCCGACAAAGATGTTAAGGCGATTCTCTTCCGTGTGGACAGTCCCGGCGGATCCTACGTCGCCTCCGATACGATCTGGCGTGAAGTCGTGAACGCGCGCAAGGCGGGCAAGCCTGTGATCGTCTCGATGGGTGATCTGGCAGGATCGGGCGGCTATTTTGTGGCGATGGCCGCCGACAAAATCGTGGCCCAGCCCGGTACCATCACAGCTTCGATCGGCGTACTCGGGGGCAAAGTTCTAAGTGCTGGGTTCTGGGACAAGATCGGCCTCTCGTGGGACGAAGTCCACAACGGCGCGAACGCCACCATGTTTACCGGCGTTCAGGACTACACGCCCGCTGAATGGCAGCGCTTCGAAGCCTGGCTCGACCGCGTGTACGAAGACTTCACCAGCAAAGTTGCTGATGGGCGAAAGCTCCCCAAAGAGAAAGTCCTCGAGATCGCCAAGGGACGCATCTGGTCTGGCGAGGATGCGAAAGGCCTCGGCCTCGTCGACGAACTCGGCGGCTTTGACACCGCACTCAATCTCGCCAAGAAATCGGCCAACATCGCCGAAAGGGAAGAAGTGAAGATCGTGGTCTTCCCGCACAAGAAGACTCTGATCGAATCCATCTTGCAGCGCGAGGGTCCCGACAACAGCGAGAAGGATGCCACGGGCGCAGCCGCCGTCATGAGTCAGATGCTGCGCGTGGTGCAACCGGTCGCCCGCGAAATGCATGCGCTAGGGGTCGACGCTAATGAGCCGGGCGACGATGTTCTGCTCATGCCCGCGTTCGAACCGGGACGGTGACAAATGTAGCGCCGGCGTCCCGCCGGCTGTCGGGGCGGCATCTTGCCGCCCTCTTTAGCGGCATTGCGTCTGGCCGAGCAAAGCTCGGCAGCGATCTCGCACGCAAGCCGCAAATACGGAGGGACGGCTAAACGCCGTCCCTTTTCTTGATTTCGATTTTGCCGACGACCCACGACCGACGACTGCTTTTCAGATTCCCAGCTTCTTCACTTCCTCGTTGTAATACTTGCGGTACAGGATGTCCCACTCCTGGCTGCCTTCGAGGATCGTCCGCTTCTGGCTCTCGATCTTCTGCCGCGCCATCTGATCGATCTTCGCCTCCTGGTTCAGCAGTTCTTCCAGGATCTTGCGCGTCTCCAGTCGGATCGTATTTCGGTCTTCGAGGAAGTCCACTTGAGGCGTATCGGCGAGCGCGTCACTGACGACGTGGGCGATCTTATTCACCTTGTCTCGGCTCAGCCTCATAGCACCGCCTTGTATTTCTTCACGAGCTCGCTCTTCACCTTGCGGAACATCTCCTGATAGTTGGCGCCGCTGCGCCGCATCTCGTCCGAATACGCTTCCAGAATGACGCGCACCTCGTCGTTGATGCGGTCCTCCAGCGACATTTCCTCGAGCAGCGCCGCGTGGACGCGTTCCGTCACAGTCGCGGGATTCTGCGTCTCGATAAACTCGCCTGCTAGCAGCTTTTTTGTGAGTTCGCGGGCCAAATAGCCCACATATTCTTTGGAAAAAAGCATTGTCTCGTTCGGAGGCTCGTTGTGAAGCGAATAGTCTAACACACGAAAAATCCGCTGCTGGCTGGTAGCTCATGGCTTGTGGCTAGTGGCGCAATCCAGAACCATGAGCCATTAGCGATCAGCCATCAGCCACGAAAAGGCTTACAATATTTGTTCACCGAGAGCCCCTGACATGACTGGAACGCCGGACGACCTCACCGGTCTGAAAGACGACATGATCGCCTTCATCGAAGGCCACGGCCTGCGCCGCTTTCACGGCTATGTGGACTACGAAGAAGTGCAGTGCATCATGTGGAAAGCCGAGGACAATCCTGACGGCTGGAAAGACTTCGTTGAACTGGCCAAATCCGCGGGCGCGCCCTTCCTGACCATGGATTCCTGGACGCTCAAGCGCGACGACCTGGAAGGCCTGATCACCCGCCTCACCAATGCCGAATACACGAACGACGAAGACCTCGAAGACGCGCGCTGGCTTCGCACCTACATCGGCAAGTCTGGGTTCGTGCAATTGGGCTGGGCCTATCAGGGCAGCATGTTCCTCTACGAGGCCAGCACCGAGTGGTACGACCGCTATCAGCGCCTCCTCGAACTCAGCGAGGATTTCGGCGGCATCCCCATCGACGAACCCGGCCCCGACGAAGAAGAGTGAGGCGGCCCCCGGCATCTTCATGGGGCGGCCTTCCCTGAGCGAGAGTCCGAACGAGACCTTGCCCGCGAAAGGTTAACTCGCCCAATCCGAACTGCGTGAACCGATGAAGTGGCTCCCTAAGACCGTCGCCGAAGCTGAAATCAGTTCGCTTGCGCGCGATCTCCGTTCTGTTACTGCGCTTAACCTGAATGGCGACGCGCATCTTGCCTCCACGCTGGCTCGCCTGCTTGTGATGCGTGGCATCACCGATCCGGCGGACGCCGAGCGATATCTGATCCCCTCGATCGCACATCTTCATTCGCCCTATCTCATGTCGGGCATGCGGCAGGCGGTTGATCGCCTTGAGGCTGCCATCGATCGCAAGGAAGGCGTCCTGATTTATGGGGACTACGACGTCGATGGCACCACCGCCATCGTCATCCTGAAAGCGGCGATCGAGCTTTGCGGCGGGTCGGCGGACTTCCATGTGCCGCATCGCATCCGCGAAGGGTACGGCATGAAGGACGAGGTGATCGAGCATGCCGCCTCTTCTGGTACGCGCCTCATCATCAGCGTCGATACTGGAATCCGCGCGTTTGCGGCCGCCGAAACCGCGCAGCGGCTCGGCGTCGATCTCATCGTCACCGATCACCATCTGCCCGGGCCGGACGGCGTCCCCACGGCCTTCGCCGTGCTCAACCCGAACCAGCCGGGCTGCGAGTATCCGTGCAAGGTGCTGTGTGGTGCGGGCGTGGCATTCAAGCTCGCGCAGGCACTGATGGAAAAGCGCCTCGTCGACAAGGACCAAACGCGGCTGATGACCTCATTCATGAAGATGGTGGCGATCGCGACTATCGCCGACGCTGTTCCGCTCACTGGCGAGAATCGCGTCTTCGCGAAACTCGGACTGGATGCCCTGCGTCGGGCGGTGAATCCGGGCCTGAAGGCGCTTCTCGAGATGGCGCAAGTGCCGGCGAATCGGCCGCCGACCTCGACGGAAATTGCTTTCCGCATCGCTCCCCGACTGAACGCTGCCGGGCGCATGGACGTGGCCCGCGACGTGGTGGAACTGTTTAGCGTGAAAGATCCGGCACGCGCGAAAGAAATCGCCGGCCGGCTTGACCAGCTCAACGCCGAACGCCAGGAAGAAGAGCGGAGAATTCTGCAAGCCATTACGGAACGCTTCGAGCAGGACCCTGAGCTCTGCAACGCGTACTGCGTGGTGGTCGACGGCGAAGGTTGGCATCGCGGCGTCATTGGCATCACTGCGACCCGTGTGGTCGAGCGTTACGGCCGCCCCGCCCTGGTTCTTTCCCACGATGGCGGCGAAGCCCACGGCTCCGGCCGCTCTATTCGCGCCTTCCACCTGCTCGACGCTCTGGAGTCGTGTCACGAGCTATTCACCCGCTACGGCGGGCACTCTCATGCAGTCGGCTTCTCGCTTCCGTCCGATCGAGTGCCCCAGCTGCGCGCCCACCTCGATCAGTACGCGCGGCAACGACTAACTCCGGCCGACTTCGAGTCGCTGCTCGATCTCGATGCCGAACTCAATCTCGATCAAGTCACACCGGAGCTGTTTCAGGCGCTTGAGCGACTCGAGCCCTTTGGGCAAGCCAATCCCGAGCCGATTTTCTCCGCCCGCAGCGTCCGGCTGATGGCTCCTCCAAAGATCCTGAAAGACAAGCATGTGAAGCTGAGGCTGGCGGCGGCGATTGCGCCCGTCTCTGTTCCTGATGACCAAAACGACGCACTTACTCCCGAAGCGATTTTGGTCACGCCGCGTTGCCATCCGGACGGCGCCTCCATCACACGCTCAGACGTTCGAGCCGCCACTGAAAATCGACAACTGACAACTGAGAACTGGCGTCGTAACATCACCTTCGACGCCCTCGGCTGGCATATGGCCGAACGCCTCCAGGCCGCCAATCTTCTCGCCGGGGATACCCTCGACATCGCCTTCACCATTGGCCACAACGACCACCCCGAGTACGGCGGCCTCGAACTCTCCCTTCGCGACTACCAAATTCAGCGCAAGAACGGCCAATAGCGCCGTTCCCTCAGCGGGGCTGTGTTTCCCCCAGGCAGTCCTACCCGGCCCCTTCTTGCGCATCTCTGCGATTTGGAGGAGCTATGCGTCACTTGCGCTCGCTGTTTCTCCTTGTCAGCCTCTCGGTTCTGTCTAGTGCTCAACTCAAGCCCGTCAACCTGAACGCCGCGAAACATGTTCCAGCCGCGGACGTCCCCGACTCAACCGTTTTCGGGCGCCTGCCCGTGAAACGCGTCGTGCTCTACAAGAACGGCATCGGATACTTCGAGCACACCGCGCGGGTGCACGGCACGCAAAATCTCAACATCGACTTCACCACCGGCCAACTCAACGACGTCTTAAAATCCCTCACCGTTGTCGATTTGGGAGAAGGCCACATCGCCTCGGTCCGATACAACTCCATCGCTCCGCTCGATGAGCGGCTGCATTCGTTGCGCCTGCCTTTCGGAGAGCAGGTCTCCAGCGCCGACTACCTGCAGGCGCTGCGTGGAGCGCGCGTCGACGTCCGGTCCGGGGCGGCCTCGGCAAGCGGCCGCCTGCTGAGCGTCGAGAAAGAAAGGAAGCAGAACGGCAAGGGCGATTACGTGGACGTCACGACGTTTGCCATCGTCACCGACTCCGGCGAGATGCGGAGCTTTGAACTGGGGCCCGGGACCTCCGTCCGCATCGCCGATCGCGATCTCAACGACGAAGTGGGACGTTATCTCAACCTGGTCGGGACCGCGCGCGCCCGCGACTCGCGTCGAATGACCATCTCCGCGACCGGTTCTGGCGATCGCGAGGTGTTTGTCAGCTACATCAGCGAAGTCCCGGTGTGGAAGAGCACCTACCGCATCATTCTTCCCGACAAGCCCGGCGAGAAACCTCTGCTACAGGGATGGGCCATTGTCGACAACACGGTGGGCGAGGACTGGAAAGACGTGCAGTTGTCGCTCGTGGCTGGTGCGCCCCAGTCGTTCATTCAGGATATCTCGCAACCTTACTACACGCGCCGTCCGGTCGTGGCTCCTCCCGAAGCGCTCATGCTTTCGCCCCAAACCCACGAAGCCGCAATGAATACGCCTCCACCCGGCCCGCCACCACCTCCACTCGCCGGTGGCCTTACGGGTTTACGGGGCGTCGTGAAAGATCCATCCGGCGCTCTCGTGGTTGGTGGACAGGTTACCGTTCGCAACGAGGAAACTGGTTCTTCGCAGACAGCCACCACCGATTCCAACGGCACCTATCGCTTCTACAACATTCAGGCCGGAAACTCGGCGCTGTTCGTAAACGCTCCCGGCTTCAAGCGGTTCAACCTGACCAATGTTTACCTCGGCATCGGACGGATGAATGAAGTCAATGCGACATTGGAGCTTGGCAACACCTCGGAAACTGTAACCGTGGCGGCTCAATCGGTGATGCTGCAAACCGAGACCGCGGAGGTCAGTGCCATCGCCTCCGGCCAGCGCGTCGAAGCCGAGTCCAAAGACGTCGGCGACTACTTCGAATACAACATCAAGCAAAAAATCACGATCAGCAAAAACCAGTCTGCGCTGGTGCCGATCCTCAACTCGCCGGTGGAAGTCGAAAAAGTCTCGGTCTGGAACGAGGACGACAAGGAAGTTCGCCGTGCGCTTTGGCTCAAGAACAGCAGCGGCATCACCGTCGATTCCGGCACGTTCAACATCCTCGAAAACGACACATTCGCGGGAGAAGGCGTTCTGGACACGCTGCATCCCGGCGAACGCCGACTGATCTCCTACGCCGCCGATCCCGCCGTGCACATGAAGGTCACTCAGCAGGACGGCGAAAAGCCCGTGAGCCATCTGCGCATTGCCAAGGGGGTGATGGTCCTTACTCACGAAGAAAGTGATACGCACGAATACACCGTTCGCAATGTCGACAAGACGCCCCGCCAGCTCGTCATCGAGCACCCGGCACGCGACGGCTGGAAACTCGTCGACGGCGGCCCCAAGCCCGAGGAAACGACAGCATCTTTTCTGCGCTTTCGCTTGAACGTCGCACCGGGCGCCACCGGGCACCTCACCGTCACGGAGTGTCACCCGGACGACGCCCAATTCGAGATCGACGACTTCGACGACAAAAAGCTTGCCCTCCTGGTCGAAAACAAAAGCCTCACGCCCGCTGCGCTGCAGGCGATTCGCAAAGTGCTCGACCAGAAAAACGTCGTCGATCATTTCGAATCCGAGATCGGCTCGCACCAGCACGAAGTCGACGCCATCGGCAAAGACCAGGCCCGTGTGCGCGAGAACATGAAAGCCCTGAAAGGCAGCTCGGAAGAGAGGGCACTGTTACAGAGATACGCCCACCAACTTGACCAGCAGGAGGACCGGCTGAACGTGCTGCAGAAGGAAATCTCAGAGCTCAACGACAAGAAGGAGAAGGCTGACGAGGACTTGGATCAGATCATCCAGGGTATTGTTATGGACGAAAATCTGATCGCTCAAAAATAGGCCATCGTTAAACCGAGGACCGAGAACTGAGAACCGAGAACGGACAACTGGGAACTGGGAACCGGGCGCTTGCATCTAACCCATCCAGTACACTGGACCGGGCATGCCCATCTTCATCACCCGCCTGCGCCGCTGGCTCGCGTTCGCTGCGATCGCGGTGAGCCTTGTGGTGGCGGGTGCCTATCTGCACAGGCGCAAACAGGGGCGCGATGTCCTGAAATCCGTCCCGGGCAAGATCGGTCTCGATATTCAGCAGACCGCCGAGGGTTTCAAGGTTTCCAAGTCCGACCAGGGACGAACCATCTTCACAATCCGCGCTTCCAAAGCTGTCCAGTTCAAGATGGGCGGCCGCGCCGAGTTGAAGAACGTCACCATTACTCTTTACGGCCGCGATGCCAGCCGCTACGACCAGATTTACGGTGACGACTTCAGCTATGACCCTGAATCCGGTGATGTGCTCGCTAAAGGCGAAGTGCGCATTGATCTGGAGGCCAATCCGGAAGGCCTGCTGAAGCCCGATCAGTCGACGCCCACTACGCTCAAGAATCCCGTGCACCTAGTGACGCGCGACCTTGTCTTCAACCAGAAAACCGGGGACGCCTTCACCGATGCGAAAGTCGATATCGAGATGCCGCAAGCTGGTGGCTCTGCCGTCGGCATGCACTATGCAGCGAAAGACAATGCGCTCGCGCTGAAATCGAACATCGACCTTTCCCTCCGCGATGGCTCCAAAGTCCGCCTGACCGCCGGCAGAGGTGTAATCATGAAGGAGCCCCGGCAGATCTTTCTCGAACGCCCTCGCCTTACTCATGGTTCGGCCCAGATGGAAGCGGAAAGCGCCACTCTATATTTGCGTCCCGACAATACCGTCGATCACGTGGTGGCAACCAACGATGTAAAAGCCGAGTTCGCCGGCGAATCCCCGATCCACGCCCGGTCCCAACAAGCCGAGTTCGACCTGAACGACGCGCAGGACGGCCTCTCGAATGCCATCTTCCAGGGCGACGTGCAGATGGAATCCGGCGGCGAGCATCCCGCGCAGGCCAACGCCAACAAGGTGGTGGTGGACTTCGCGGGAAGAGACCGCGTGAGCCAGGTGCGTGCGATTGAAAACGTGAAGCTGGTACAACTGCCGACGCCGGGTTCTTCGGCCGCCTCCAACGCACAGCGCGTCGAAGTGTCCGCTCCCGCGATGGACTTCTTTGTTGCCAAGGGTCGTCATCTCGATCGTGCCGAAACTTCAACGGGCGGCCAGATCACCATCCTTCCCGCAGCCACAAATGGAACTCGCACGGTTGTGACCGCCGGCAAATTCGACGCGCGTTTTGACGACAGCAGCCATCTCCAAACGCTCCATGGCACTCCCGACGCCAAGATCGTGAGCAGCACTCCCGGCCAGCCAGATCGCATCAGCACGAGCCAGACGGTCGATGTCGCATTCCGCGCCGCTGGCGGCATCGAGTCTATCCTGCAGCAGGGAAATTTCAGCTACAACGACGGCGAGCGCCAGGCTCGCGCGGACCGAGCACGCTATACGCCGGCCAACGAAATGGTCGAGCTCACCGGGTCGCCTCGCGTAACCGACAAATCGCTCACTACTACGGCACAGGTCCTGCGCATGAACCGCGCCACCGGCGATGCCATGGCCGAAGGCAACGTGAAGAGCACCTACAGCGATCTTCATGAGCAGCCGAACGGTGCGTTGCTGGCGTCCGCCTCACCGATCCACATCACGGCACGCGAGATGACGGTTCACCGCACCAGTGCCGTCGCAATTTACTCGGGCGATGCCCGTATCTGGCAGGACGCCAATGTGGTCGAGGCGCCGACCATTCAGTTCGACCGCGACCATCGCTCCGTCGTCGCCGAGGGCGACGGCAAGTCGGTCTCCACAGTTTTGGTGCAGGTTAACGCCAAGGGAGAGGCGGCTCCGGTCGCCATCACCTCCAAGCGCTTGACCTACACCGACGATCAGCATCGTGCGCACTTCGAAGGGGGCGTGGTCGCGAAGGGCTCCGACATCACGATCACCGCGGACCATATCGACGCTTATATGCTACCGCGGGGCAAATCTGCTGACACTCAATCACTTAACGGCCAGGGACAGCTCGATCGCATCGTCGCTGAAGGAAATGTCGTGGTGGAGCAGCCTGCAAGGCGCGCTGAAGGGGACAAACTGGTCTACACGGCCTCCGACGACAAGTTCGTTTTGACGGGCATTTCTCCCAGCATTTTTGATGCCGAACACGGCAAAATCACGGCCAATTCGTTGACTTTCTATAAACGCGATGATAGGGTGCTCGTGGAAGGACGGGATAGCTCTCCCAGCGTTACCCAGACGCGAGTGGCACGTTGAATGCATGTATTAGCCACCGACGAAATCGGCAAAACCTATCGTGGACGCCCGGTCGTGAACGGGGTCAGCCTCCGGGTCGAACAGGGCGAAGTTGTTGGATTACTTGGCCCTAACGGTGCGGGCAAGACCACTTCCTTCTATGCCATCGTCGGCTTGGTCCTCCCCGATACCGGGCGAGTCCTGTATGACGATGATGACATCACTGACGTCCCCATGTACTTGCGGGCACGCCAGTTCGGCATCAGCTATCTCCCTCAGGAGCCTTCGGTCTTCCGTAAGCTGACGGTCGAGGAGAACATCCTCGCGGTCCTCGAGGCACAGCCCATCTCGTGGCACGAGCGCCGCGAAAAGATGGAAAAGCTGATTGAGCAGTTGGGGTTGGACCACATTCGCCAGAATCGCGGGTATGCTCTATCCGGCGGCGAACGTCGCCGCGTTGAGATCGCCCGCTGCCTCTGCATCAATCCCACGTTCATTTTGCTGGACGAGCCGTTTTCTGGCATCGACCCGATCGCCGTTCTCGACCTTCAGAAAATCATTTCTGATCTGAAGGCGGGTGGAATCGGCATCTTAATCACCGACCATAACGTGCGCGAAACGTTGTCCGTTACCGATCGCGCCTACATCATCAACGAAGGACGCATCTTCCGGACAGGCACGCCCGAAGCCTTGGGTGGTGACCCGGAAGTCCGGCGAGTGTACCTGGGCGAGAGTTTTTCGCTCGTGTAAAGGTAGCTGCTGTTCGTTAACGTTACGGGTGTAATGTAGCCGGAAAAAGCTTTTGCCCAGATACTTGGTGTTGGGCATGAAGTTGCGTATGGCGCGCATGTCCTGAAGTCACAGCCCAGCCCCGTGGGGAGGCTGATCATCGATTCTTTAGGAAAGAAGTAAGCCCTCGAATGGTAATGCTGCAGCACAAATTGAACGTCAAGCTGTCGCAGCGCCAGATCCTTACCCCGGGTCTCGTGCAGATGGTCTCGGTCCTTGCGCTCAATAAGATCGAGCTCAAGGACATGATCAATGCCGAGATGGTCGAAAACCCGGTGCTGGAGGAACTCGAGGATTCCGTTCCGCTGATCGACGAAGTCGGCCGCCGCGAAGAAGAACGCGACCGCGCCGCCTCGGCCACCAACGCGGAAGAGGCGCCCGGCCCCGCTGCTGAGAAAAAAGATCCTTTCGACGAAATTGATTTTGGCTCGTTCTTCCAGGAATACCTCGATCCTGGCTACCGCAGCCAGGGCGAAATGGAAGACATCGAGCGTCCGTCGTTCGAGAATTTCCTGTCCAAGCCCAGCACGCTGACCGACCACCTCATGTGGCAGCTGGGTGCGTTGTCGTTGAGCCGCGGTGTCCACGAAGCTGCGGAATTGATCATCGGGAACTTGAACGAAGACGGTTACCTGATCGCCAGCGACGACGAGTTGCTCGGCGTTACTCCACCTGCCGCACCGGAAGCGGATGCGGCCGCGCAGGAGAGTCTGCTCAAAGAGGCGAGAGCTCTCGGCCTGGAAGCGACGGCCGAAGGAGAGCTGTCCTCAGAAGCCGAGCCTGTATCCGACCTTTCTTCCGATTGGAGTTCGTCTGAAAATTCATCCGCGGAACTGAGCGGTGTGGCGACAACAGCCGCCGCAGTTGCGCCTGCGCCGGATCCGGTTGCCGAATCGCCCGTGGCCTCGCCTGTTCAACCGCCGACACGCAAGGCAGCCGCACAGCCTGTCTACAAGCCCAGCTTTTCTTTGTCTGACCTGCAAGAAGCGCTAGAAGTCGTGAGGCAACTCGATCCTCCCGGCGTTGCCTGCCGTGATCTGCGCGAGTGCCTGCTCTATCAGTTGCGTTTTGTCCAGCAGCAGCACGCGCACAGAGCGAACGGCAACGGAAATGGTGACGCCCAGGTCGTCGCGGACGCGATGGCCGTCGTGGACCGCTATCTGCGTGCGCTCCAGCTCAAGCAGTACAAAGAAATCAGCAAGGCCATCGGCCGTCCCGTCGAAGCTGTGCAGACCGCTCTCGAGTTCATCAAGACGCTCGATCCGCGTCCCGGCCTGCGCTACAACAAGGGCACGACGCGCCTGATCGAGCCCGACGTCGCCTTCGTCAAGCACGGCGACGAGTGGCTGTGCCTGATGAACGACGAGGATGTTCCTCAGCTGCGCCTCAATCCGGCGTACAAGCGTCTGCTGAACAAAGACGCGAATGACAAAGACACGCGCAACTACGTAAAAGAGCGCTACAAGAGCGCCATCCAGCTGATCAAGAACATCGAGCAGCGCAAGCAGACAATCACCAAGGTCTGCTACTCGATCGTCGCGCGCCAGCAGGACTTTCTTGAACTAGGCATCGATCATCTCAAGCCCATGATGATCAAGGAGGTGGCCGAAGAAATCGGCGTCCATCCTTCCACCGTCAGCCGCGCGGTGGCCAACAAGTACGCCCACACTCCTCAGGGCGTGTTCGAACTGCGGTACTTCTTCTCTGAGAGCGTGCAAGGTCCCGAAGGCGGCAACACCTCGTTGCTGATCCTGAAGCGCCGCGTGAAGAAGCTCATCGACGAAGAAGATCCAGCCCGGCCGTTGACCGACGAGCAGATCACCCGCATCCTTCAGTCGCAGGGTATCCAGGTCACTCGCCGCACGGTTGCGAAATACCGGGAGGACATGCGCATTCCGAGTACCCACCAGCGCAGAGTGAAAAAATAGGTTTGTATCAGGGCGTGCCTTCAGGCGCGCCGATGAGGTCGATCTAAGCGTCGGCTTTAGCCGCTGAAATCGCAACACCTGCATCAACGGTTGTTTGAGCCCAGATCATGGAGTGACGAATCCCAGGAGGGCGCTCAATGAACGTGGAATACACCGGCAGGCACTACGAAATCACCCCCGCCATCCGCAAAGAAGTTGAATCCGGTCTCGCAAAACTCCGAAAAATCTTGCACGACAAGTTCGAAACCAAGGTCATTCTCGCCGTCGAAAAGCACCGTCATAAAGCAGAAATCACCATTACTCCCCGCAACGGCCCGATCGTCGGACTGGCGCAAGCCAACGACATGAAACTTGCCGTGAATCAGGCGCTTGACCGCCTTGAGAAGCAGGCTCTCAAATACAAAACGCGCCTGATCTCTAAGAAACGCAAATCGCACCAGAAATGGAACGGGGCTGGGAAGGCGGAGGCGCCAGAGCCTCAGACCGCTGTAGGCCTCACGGAGAAAACCGCCGTTCCCGTGGTGGTGCACAAATATCCCGCCGTGGCCCGGACCACCGAGGTACACCTCACGCAGTCTTCCGAAGCCGTCGCTCTGCGCCCGATGACGCTGGAAGAAGCCATCAAGGAATGCCACTTCCGGGATCGCGACGTTTTCGTCTTCCGCGATCCGAAGGGCAAAGTGATGATTCTGCATCGCACGCGGGAAGGGAAGATGGAGTTGATCGAGGCGCCGTAGGGAAAAGGTCGTCGGTCGTTATTTGTCGGCCGTCGGCAAAACTAAGGGGCACGCTGTGGCGTGCCCTCTGTTTATTCGGGAAGGTCAGCTTTCTCGACCGCCGACTTCCATTCTGCGGCAAGCTGCAAAGCCTGAATCCACTTTTTCAAGTACTCGCGATCCAAATCTCGCCATGAGCGCAAAACTGCGGCTACATCCTCAAGCTGTCTTTGAGATTGGGAGAGCTTCGACCACTCGAGTTTCGAAAGGATGACATCCTCGGCTGTCGCAATAGACAGACGCACTCCATGTAACTCCACCGGACGCCTACGGTTAAATTCTTCTACGCTGAAAGGCCGCGCTTTGCGAAAGATGAGGTCGATTTTCCACGCGGTAGTGAGATCGATGACGTTAAACAGTGATTGCTGCCTGTGTGCCTCTAGTAGAGCAATCAGGTCCACGTAGTACTCGGATTGCGGCAGTTCTTGCCTCAGGGCTTCCAGCTTCGCAGGAGTAGCTTCAATGACGAAGTCGATATCTTGCGTGGCGCGTGCGGCCCCATAGTAAGCGCTAGCAAAAGACCCTGACAACATATAGGCGATGTTCGCCCGGTCGAGGGCGGTAGTCACTCTGCGAAAAACATCGCCCGCAGTCACGGCAGTCCGGTCGGCAGCGGCTCTGGAAGGAACGCCAGTCGCAGCAGTTCTCGCGCGACTTCGGCGTCAGTCCACTCCGGGTGTGCGTCTCGAATTCCAGCTCTAGCAAGATCGCGTGCGAACAGGCTCATATCCCAGGCCAGTAGCATGCGCTGCTCCCCTGACATGGACCTCAGAATCCGCAATTGAATGGACTGCGCTTCAGGAGTGGTATCAGAGAGCGTCACAGACGGATGGTAGCACGCAGGACCGTGGCGATGAGCTGTCAATGATTGCAGTATCATCGTCAGACTTATCGCTGGCTCGCGTGTCCGGTCGTCACCCGCTGGTTGAATTGTCCTGACTGGCCTCTAGGAACACTGAGAGATTTCCATTGCGCCGATTGCAGATGCTTCGCCATAAACACGATCTGCCCGACATGGTACGCATAGTGCGCGAGCTGACGATTGACCGCTTGCATGACCGAGTGCGCCTCGCCGCGGATCTTCACCGTGCGACCTGCGTCTGATTCGGAGAGTGGTTCTAAAGCTGTAAACAGGCAGGCCCATCCCGACTCCCACATCGCCAGCAGCGCGGCGCGCGTCGTGGGAGGATCTTCGAATTCACTGTCGCGATTGCGGTCCGGCTTCTCACCGTCGCTGGTCAGAAAATCCGTCCAGCGCGAGCGCAGGTTGCCCGCCATATGTTTTACGATGAGCGCGATGGAATTCATCTCCGGATCAAGCGCGACGAACAGTTTCTCATCCGCCACCTGCGCCATCGCCCCTTCTCCCAGCTTCTTGTAATAGCGGAACAGCGAAAGCGAGTCTTCCACATGCGAAGTCGTGAATTTCAGCGCCATATCGCACCTCAGGCTTAGCCTTTCTGAGAACTGAGAACTGAGAACTGAGAACTGAGACCTGAGACCTGGGTTTCTACGAACTCCCGATCAAAATTCCAGTCGCAAACACCAAAGCTCCACCAAGCCCGACCTGCAGGGCTGCCGATGGAACTGGCGTATCCATATATCGATGCCGGATCCACGTGATGGTTCCCAATTCGACCAGCACCACCAGAATTGCCAGTCCCATCGCATACCGGAAGTCGTGGATCAGGAAGGGCAATGTGTGCCCGATTCCGCCCAGCGCCGTCATCGCCCCGCAGACCAGTCCGCGGATCCACGGATGTCCGCGGCCCGTCAGGCTTCCATCATCGGACAACGCCTCTGCGAATCCCATGCTGATGCCCGCGCCCACCGAGGCGGCCAGCCCCACCAGGAATGCCGCCCAACTGCTCCGCGTCGCCAGCGCCGCCGCGAAGACGGGCGCCAGAGTGGAAACCGACCCGTCCATCAGACCCGCCAAACCGGGCTGCACGATCTGCAAGACAAACAAGCGCCGGTTGGCCTCGTCCTCCTCGGCCTTCACGCCGGTCGTCAGCTTCTCTTTCTCGAGCGCATCCGCGCGCTCCTCGTGGTGCCGCTCTTCGTTGGCCAGATCGTCGAGCAATTGCCGAATGCTCGCATCCTGCATCCGCGCCGCAGCTTTTTCGTAGAACCTGCGTGTCTCTACTTCGATCGCGCTGGCCTGTCTTCGCACGGTCTCGAGGCCGAGAGGACGCACCAGCCAAACCGGTTTTCGTTGCACGAACCCGCGCACATCCTGCCGGCGGATCAGCGGAATGTGTTCGCCGAATTTTTCCTGATACAGTTCGATCAATCGCCGCCGGTGGCCCGACTCTTCTTTTCGCATGCCTTCGCAAACCGCGGCGGAAGCAGGAAACGACTCCCGCAGTCCCTCGGCAAAATCGGCATAGACTCGTTCGTCTTCTTCTTCGAGGGAAATGGCCAGGGCAAGAATTTCTTTCTCGGTGAGCGATTCAAAGCTTTTCATGGCGAGGATAGATTACCAAGGCGGAGCGGCCTGCCGCACTGCGCAGCTACTCTTATCACTTTGCTCCGTGAGTGAAGTAACTCCTGAAATTTCGGCAGTGTGCTACCGAAAAGGTGATGAAACGGAGCCTTTGTTGGCGTTGCGCCTGCTGGTTCTGTTTACGTGGCTGTGCAGCTGGGCGCTGAATTTCTGTGAGAGGGAAGCCTTAGTAGCGGCTTCTATCTTTGGTCCTTGCGCTTGGTCCCAAGGTTTGGCTCGACAAGAACCGGGCTAATTGCTCGGCGCGTGATCTTTGGCCGCTCCCGCCACATCCATCACCAGTTCGCGTCGACGCTTGCCTTTGCTGTTTCGGGTCTCGAGCACGCGCACGCGGCGCGCCGCGATGCTTTCGGGATGGAGCTTCAGGATTCGGCCTTCGCGGACTTCCACGCGAAACCGGAACCAGTCGGTGCGAAACATGCGCCCAGAGGCATAGAACGTCATCGAAGCAGCCAATACCCCGCTGTAGTTCTCTCCCGTGCACTCGAGGAATCGTTTGCCGAGGTCATCGGTCCAGGTGCTGCCGCCCACCAGCGGATCGTTCAAGAAGTAGCGTAACGACGGCACCGCCATCGTCAGCTTGCGCAGTTGCACCATCTGCAGAAGAACGGAAATTCGCCCCAGGTTCGTGACTACCAGCCTCGCTTCGCGGGACGAAATCTGTTCCAGCTTCAGGTGCAGCTCGGGCGACCACTCACGCTCGAACTCCTCGCGAGCCAGCGCAAGGCTCTTATCGCTGGCCTCGGCATAGCGTAGCGTCGCTCGCGCCAACACGAGGCTGAGCACAGTGGTCGCCACCGTCCCGATGAGCGGGATGTAGGCGATCAGCAGTGTAAGAATGCCGTGCTGGCTGAACCACTGCCACAGGTTCATGAAAACGAAATCCTTGTGCGAAAGTAACGCCGCCGTGTCCGGGCGGCTGTCTGGGGCCACTCCGCCCCAGCCTGAGGACGAGTCTAGCGGCAGACTCTGGAGCGGGACAGTGGCCGAAGGACTAGCCCGTGCGAATCGGCACTTTAGTCATCTAGCAGGCTGCTGAAAAACTACTCCTAATCCACAGGCCAGTATGGTACGAGAAGGCATGCGCGGAGACGATCAGCAGCAGAATCACATCTTCAGTTATTTGTCGCCGGAGGAGCGGGTGCGGAAGG
>Ga0210409_10001332_pt1 | contig 32798 bp, 30 predicted proteins | sample IncBWH17MmetaG_FD_161649 | JGI IMG/M metagenome (GOLD analysis project Ga0210409, IMG submission 161649) | Forest soil microbial communities from Barre Woods Harvard Forest LTER site, Petersham, Massachusetts, United States - Inc-BW-H-17-M | ecosystem: Environmental > Terrestrial > Soil >...
GAGGTGGCGTAATCAACCCGGTAGGTGTCGCCAATTTTTCCACTGAGCAAGACCACCGGGAAGAGATTGATATTCACGAGTGTAAGGGTCGCGTCGCTGCTGTAAACCGAGCCGGCGGAATTGGAAACCAGGACGCGATAATGACCCGCATCACTGGGTGAAGCACCCGTGATGGTGAGCGTCTGCGAAGTCGCGCCGGAAACGTGGCCGCCATTGATGAGGTTGGTATTGAAGTATTGCCATTGATAGGTAACCCCCGAAGGATTTGAGACGCCGACGGTGAAAGTCGCGTTGGAGCCAGCAGGAACACTGGTTTGGACAGGCTGGTTGGTAATAATCGGCGAGCCGGGAGGCGCTGTGGATTCCAGGTCCATCACGTCGATAAAAAAGTTTTGGGGGTTGGAAGTGCCATAGACATTGGCAATCGTGCAACCGGCCCGTACGGTTACGGTCTTTGCGGGCGCAGTTACTTGCGGCGTTGTGTACAGGAAGGACGACATGCTGCCGGGGCCTCCATTGGGCAGGCCGGCGGCTACCAAATCGAAGTTATTTGTGGCGAGTACCGTACCTGTGCTGTCGAGGAACTCAATAACCGCCCATGTCTTCGGGGCGGGAGTGTTGGTTGGGAAAAATCCACAGTAATTAGCCTCCCCGGCGGCATAGAACGAGAGAGTGAACTTCGTGTTAGGTGTGGCTGGATTATCTTGATAGAACTTTACGGTCAGCAGGTCGCCTGCGGAAAGATTTCCCTGGAACGGCTTGAAAAACAGGCCGTAACCGCCCGTATCGGCAACGTTGCAAAAGGTTTCAGAATCGGCGCCGTCAAAAAACGCGCCCGAGATGGTTTTTGAGCCGTCGATCGTCCAGCCAGTCGGCGAAGCGTTAATTTGGCTGGAAATGGAAATCTCATCGAGATTACCGTTGAAGAGAAGATTGGCATGAGCAACACCGGTTCCCAAGGTCGCAAGTCCGGCAAGAACGCTCAAAGCGAGCAGTCGTTTCGTGAGCGAACTTCTGGCAAGGATCTCGGAGAACAGGGCAGTGGAGGTAGGTTTGGTTTTCGGTGACGGTGATTTCATAACGCCTTTTCTATTTGATTGTTGGTTTTTGGATAAGCTTTAATGGATCGCTTGATCAGTTGCGGCCAGACAGGGTTTTTCTCGTCGAATTGATTCATTACAAACCTCGCCTCGAATGTAAAGAAAATACTTGCCGCTTTTGACATGATGTTCTACGTTAAGTTAGACTTCTCAATTGCACTATGGCCATCAGGAAACGGATCCACTATCGAGACGGACGTTGCGAGGTCACTCGCCCCAAGCCCCACTGGACCGCCTGCCGCGCGTTCACCCTTATCGAATTGCTGGTGGTGATTGCGATCATCGCCATTCTGGCGGCAATGCTGTTGCCCTCGCTTTCGAAAGCCAAGACCAAAGCACAGGGTGTTATGTGCATGAACAATGGCAGGCAGCTCATGTTCGCCTGGCTTCACTATGCCATCGACAACAACGATAGGGTGGTGGGAAATTTTGGACAGGCCGAGACGTATGCCGAGATTGCCTCCGTCAATAGCAGCAAAACCTACCCTTACCGCACCTGGGTCTGCAACAACATGTATTGGACGACGGAGTCGCAAATCACCAACGTGGACTTGATGAGACTCGCGGCGCTGGGATCGTATGTTGCCGGCAATCTGGGGGTTTACAAGTGCCCGGCCGATAACTTTCTCAGCGTGTTGCAGCGCAACCAGGGTTGGCTGGCGCGTCCCCGTTCCATGTCTATGAACGCCTACTTCGGCCCCTACAACCCAACCTATGCCAGCCCGGGGAACAATTTCTTCCCGGATTACCGCCAGTTCCTCAAGACAACCTCAGCGCCCAATCCGGCTAACCTTTTTGTGATGCTCGACGAACATCCCGACAGCATCAACGACGGCTATTTTCTGAACAACGCCAACCTGGCCCAATTTCAGTCCTGGGGCGATTTGCCGGCTTCGTTTCACAATGGCGCCTGTGGCTTTTCCTTTGCGGATGGACATTCAGAAATTCACAAATGGAGGAGCCGGGTAACGATCTTGCCGGTGAGGTACTCGGGCGGCTTCCAGCAATTTCCGTTTAGCTCCGATCCCAATGGAAAGGTCGATGCGGAGTGGATCACCACGCGGATGAGCGTGCCCAAATGAGCTTCCAGCAAGTGCGAGACTTGCCTGAGGTTTAGGACATGTCCAGCGCCCGTGGCGCATTTGCCGTGGACAAGAATGTCCAGCAAGGATTTCATCTGCATCCCGGAGGGATGTTTGACAATAGCCCAACGTTTTCAACGTTGGGTTGAGCGATCAATCATCGTTGAGTCCCGAAGGGACGGCTGATTAGAGCTATCGGGTCAGCCGTCCCTTCGGGACTTTCTCTTCAACGTCTTGATCCCAACGTTGAAACGTTGGGCTATTGTCATATGTCCCTCCGGGACAAGTTGCACGAGCACAAGGTGCGCTCTTAGCGCCAAAATCCTGGTAGCATTGGACAAGGTGTCCATGGCTTCGGGGCGTAGAGTGTCACCCCGCTAGGGCGCAACGACCTTATAGAACCTGGCACTCGCGTTCGAAGCGTCTGTGATGGATTTTTTCGTGCCGTCACCCTGAACCGACGTGAGCAGCGTCCAGCCCCCGCTCCCCAGGTTGTTGCTGTAAAACACGCGGTAAGTGACGCCCACCTGTGTCGGGAAAGACAGGATGTTGCTGCCATTGGAACGCGACGCCGAAAGCGAGATCCCTGTGACCGGGACGAGCATGAAGTAGTTAGGATTAGTGTTGCCCGTAGTGGCGATACGCAATGTCTCCTGGCCGCCAAGTTTTACCACGGCAGGGACTGAGAGGGTGTCGTCCCTCAGGGGCACCCAATCATAGGTGGAATAGCTTCGTCCAACTGTACCCCACCGGCCCAAACGTTTTATCAGCTGGTTGGTCGTGCCCGCGCCGCTGGTGACCATATCAAGTTCCATCGAATAGCCGCCCAATCCGGAGAATCGTCCATAGACGTAGTAGCTGCCGCTTGGATAGACGCGCGTGTAATTGGCCCAATCCCCATTGCCAAACCAAGTCAGATCGTAATCCACACCCAGAGTGTCGACGAACGCCTGGCGTGGGAAATCCGCCGTTTTGTCTTCGGGAATGCCGTCGCTGCGATAAGTGAAGGCCTGCCCAGCAAAGGGCGTATGCTGGAAGTCGATGTTGGTGACGGCGCCGAACGTGGCGTAGGCGTCGGGTGTCCATGGGGTGACGAATTGGCCGCCATTATAGTCAAAGTCCTCAGCTTCAACCATGTAGTTGCTCTGCGTGAAAGTGTCGAACACGTTGGAAAGAACGATCCCGTGACCGAGGGAATTGGTGACGGTAATGATGGCCAGGTGAGGTGCGTTGTCTTGCAAAGACGGATAAACAACGGATTTGGTGGAAGCTGTACCTGTGATCGTTAGATTGGAAGAGACATCGACACCGTCGAGATTAATGTCAATGCCGGAGGCTGGGATCGTTGCTCCTGACGAGGTTACGGTGAAACTGAGGGTGTTCGTGTTCTCAAAAGGCTGTCTTCCGGTTGGGTAGAGGCCACTGATTTGAGGCAGATCGATTTGGCCTGCCACCAGAGCGAAGAAGTTCGGCAGGAGGTTGCCTGCGGTGGTCGCGCGCAAGGTGGCCTTGCCGCTGAGTGTGACCGCGGCAATATTTCCGTTCGTATCCTTGAGGTAAACGTTGTCATAGGCGCTCCATCCACGTCCGTTGGCGATGCTGAAGGTTCCCAGGTCGGTAGTGGTCTGGTCGGAATTGACGATGCTTAAGGTCACGGTTCCCGAAAGATTGATATCGGTCGAGAGGCGGGCGATAACCCAAAAGGTGCCGTTGGACCAGTCGCGTGTGTAGTTCAGCCACGAATTCCCGTTGAAGGGATCAACCCGGTAGTCGAGAGCTCCGGCATCGAGGTGATCCTTTCGCTGGTAGTCGCCCGAAATGGAAGTGCCGATGGCATCATCGGGGCGATACAGGTGGCTCGATGCCGAACCGGTGCTATGCTCGTCCACCCCCTCGACGCCGACGGTGCCGAAGTAACAATTGCCATTCCCCTCATTGGTGCACAGGGAGGGGTGATTGAAGTACATGCCGTTGGTGAAATCGAAATCTTCCGCCTCCCACAGGTACACAATGGGCGGAATGCCGACCCACGTGGTCTCGAAATAGGCATTCTGGCTGGCGGTGAAGCCCAAGCTGTCGGTGACGGTGATGGAGGCGGTATAGGTCAGGTTGGATTGGAGACCGTGATAAGCCACCGTCTTATTGGAAGATAACCCACTGATGGCCAGACTGGCCGAGACATCCACACCATTGAGCACGAGACCGATGCCGGTATTGGGAATCGTTAACCCAGCCGGTGAGCTGACGTTGAAGCTCATTCCATCGTTTGGGTTAACGAAAATCATATTGAGAGGATTTACGTTGCTGATGACGGGTGGAATGGTGCCACTGACCTGATTCAAAACCGCATCGTCTAAATAGGCCGAGCCTCCCGAGCTGCCGGCCTGCAGGTAACAATACCGGTACCGCACCGTCTTGGTTCCCGCTGGCGCAACGATTTGGTTGACGGCGCCGGTGACGGCGTAGGTCGTAAAATGAGGATCTCCGACCGACACCGGTGAAGCAACGTCGCAAGCGTTGGTCACCAGGTACTGAAACCACGCGTCGGTGCCGACCGAGGCATCGAAATTATCCGACTTGTAAACTGCCAAAAGGTTGGTGTTTGCGCCAAGAAACTCGACTTGCAGCCAGGTGAAGCAGCCGGTGCCCAGGAGGTCGTTGCTGCTGGTGTAAAACCAGCCGCTCGCCTGATAGGCGGAGCCGGGGGCAGCACTGAGATCCTGGTAGATGCCTGCAACGTTATTAACGCCAGGGGAGTAGAGGGCGCCCCATTCCTTCCAGTAGAACTTGCCGGAATGCGCTGGAACGCTGCTTTCGACCCAGTAGTCTCCAAAATAAGTTGACGGCTCCGGCGGTGAAAAGTAGGTCCAGCCGGTAGCGGGTTGTACTCCAGGGCTATAGGTAACATGCCCGCTGATGCCGGAGTCGAAACTCGGATTATTGAGCAAATTATTGGCGCGGATAGGGTTGGCCCAAAGCAGGAGCACCGTCGCTCCAGGGAGCATCGGTATAAGCGTCGATTTGCGCCAGCCGCGCAGGAGGAACTGCCGGGTGCTCGTTTCAGGATGATTGCTCGTTTTCATGGGAAGCCTCAATTTGCTTTCGCACATTCATTGGGACCATGAACGACGAATGCGCCAAAATGCTTCTCCCTCTCCTCGGGGGAGAGGGCCGGGCCTTCGCCGCGCCGAAGCGGCTTCGGCCGCGCAGGCGGGGTGAGGGCGGAATTGCTGTTCGCGGTTTCATGCCAAGGATGGCTGTTATTGTTTGGGGTTTTCGAGATGCCTTTGAGTTGAGACGAAATGCCAAGTCTACATTGGCATCCGCCAACTTGTTGTCAATTTGGTTTTCAAACTATCGGGCCGCGGGGTGCGCGATAAGATGCGCACCAAAACTCCTGGCCTCAGGCCGAAGGCCTGGCTCATACCAGCCCAGGCCGACAGGCCCTGGGTTCACGGCCCCGTTAAATCTTTTGCAGGCCAACGGTCTGCCTCATGCCCAGTCCCAATGAGACGCGCTTTCAGCACTGAACTTCATGTTTACTGCCTTACCCAGGCCTTTGGCCTGGGCTGGTATGAGCCAGGCCTTCGGCCTGAAAAAGCGCGGCTGGTTCGGCTCTGAAGCACTCAGCGCGAACCGGGCTCCGGCCGCCGGCACTGAGGCCTTACTCCTAACCGCCTTTTCGAAATTGAACTCAAAACGTCTCCTGATATGATGGGCGGCGCTCGACTGACCAAATGAGACGGATTTTGTTTTGCCTGGTGCTGCCCCTGGCCACGCTGGCTTATCGATCCAGTGCCGTGCAAACGCCCGCCGGACTGGTCAGTCGAACTGGTGATCAGAGCATTGTTCTGCACTGGGACAAGAGCCTCGAGCCCGATGTTTCGGGCTACCGGGTCTATCGTTCACTGACCAATGGGGGGACGTTTGTGTTGCTCAACTCAACGGGGCTGTTGACCTCGCCCGGCTATTGCGACGTGAGCACCGCCGTTATCAACGGCCAGACAAATTACTATCAGGTCACCGCCGTCAACACGAACTCACTGGAAAGCTCTCCTTCGCCCGCATTAGGGGCCGCAGGGAGAAGTTTCGCCACGGATGACGAATTCCTCGATTACATCCAGGAGGTGAATTTTGATTATTTTTGGTATTTGGCCAATCCGAGCAATGGCCTGGTGCCGGACCGCAGTGCCACGGGTTCGGCCTGCAGCATCGCGGCGGTCGGTTTCGGGCTGACGTCAATCGCGATCGGGATCGACCACGGCTGGATCAGCCGAACCCAGGGAGTGGCGCGTGTTCTGACGACGTTAAACACTTTTTTCCAGGGCCCACAGGGAACAAATGTCTTGGGCACGATCGGATACAAGGGCTGGTTCTACCATTTCCTGGACATGAACACGGCGGTGCGAGCGAGCGCCGAGTTGTCTTCGATCGACACGGTTTTGCTGCTGGCCGGCGTGCTGGATGCCAAGCAGTACTTCAACGGAAGCAACCCGGATGAGGCCGCGATTCGGACCACCGCCGACGCCATCTTTAATCGGGTGGACTGGAATTGGATGGCTCGCGGCAGCAACGTGGTCAGCATGGGCTGGTTTCCGGGTTCAGGGTTCATCTCCAGCGATTGGATTGGCTATGACGAGGCGATGATTCTCTATTGCCTGGGGCTAGGCACCGCGACCAACCCGCTGCCGGATTCAGCCTGGCAAGCCTGGACCAGCGGTTACACCTGGGCGACCTATTACGGGTATTCCTACGTCCCGTTTGCTCCCCTGTTTGGGCATCAGTATTCGCATTGCTGGGTCGACTTCCGACATATCGGCGATGCGTACATGAACAGCCATAACAGCACTTATTTTGAAAACTCGCGCCGCGCTTCACTCGCTCAGCGCGCTTATTGCATCGCCAATCCCCTGAATCATATTGGATACAACGGGACCGTTTGGGGATTGACCGCGTGTGACGGCCCTTCAGGCTATTCGGCGCATGGAGCGCCTCCGGCGGAGGGCGACGATGGGACGATTGCTCCCACTGCCGCGGGTGGATCCATCGCGTTCACGCCGGAGTATTCCCTGCCCACTCTGCGCTACTTTTATACGAATTATCGCCCGCGTATTTGGACGGCGTTCGGATTCCGGGATGCCTTCAACCTCGGTGCGCAGTGGGTGGGTCCGGATGAATTGGGGATCGATCAAGGACCGATTGTGATCATGATCGAGAACTATCGAACCCAGAAGGTGTGGCGTCGTTTCATGCAGAACGACGTCGTTCAGCGAGGCTTGCAACGGGCGGGCTTCGTTTCATTGGACTTTGCCATAGCCGGGTTGCAGCTGGCCCCGGCGCAAAACTCGGTGTTGCTCAATTGGGGCGCCCCTACAGGCGGAACTTACCAGGTGGAATACTCCCCTGACCTCAGCACGTGGTTTGAATCGCCTACCGGGGAGACCAACGCTCCCGGTCCCGAAGCAAACTGGATCGATAGCGGTCCGCCGGCCACCATTGCGAACCCCTTTAGCGTGGGAAACCGTTTCTACAGAGTGTTCCAATTCGGCCCTCCTTAACCGTAACGAGGCAATACAAGCCTCACGCAAAGAGCGCAAAGGCCGCAATGGAAGGAGTCAAAAGGTAGTTTCGATTCAAGATTTCCTTTACCAATGGTGAGGGAGATTGGCAGCCGTGCTTTCAATCTCCTTCGCGGCCTTTGCGTGAGGCCGCCGTTTGCTGCGACTGCATTGTTACGGCTTAGCCCCTGTTTTTGCAACGGCTACTGGAGCGTCAGCGAGGCCAGGATTCCCTCGGCCGCGGCGCGGGGATTTGAGGCTGCGTAAATCGGTCTCCCGATCACCAGCCAGCTTGCTCCGGCGTCCATGGCTTCCTTCGGAGTCAACGTGCGCTTCTGGTCGTCAGGTTGTTCGCCGCCGGTCCGGATACCTGGGGTGACCAATTCAATATTCTCGGGCAATACCTGCCGCAGCCGGGCGATTTCCAAGGGGGAACAAACCAGGCCTCGCAAGCCTGCGCGCACGGCGAGGTCCGCCAGGCGCTCGACCTGCTTGCCGACATCCGATTTCCACCCCAGCTCACTCAAAGTCCGGCCATCCATGCTCGTCAATACCGTCACCCCCAGAACCAACGGAGGTGCGCGCCCCGACTCTTGCGCAGTTGCGCGAGCCGCGTCTTCCGCTGCGCGCATCATCTCTAGACCGCCACTGGTATGGATCGTGAGCATCTTCACGTCCAGCCGGGTTGCTGCTGCAACTGCTTTGGCCACGGTGTTGGGAATGTCGTGAAATTTCAGGTCTAAGAAAACTTCCGCGCCCATCGCGCGGACCGCTCGCACAATGTCGGGTCCGACACTGGTGAACAGCTCGCTGCCAATCTTGAAGCCGCCCACCACCGGCGCCAAGTCGCGCGCGAGTGTTAAGGCCGCTTCCTTGGTGGGCAGATCCAAAGCCACGAAAACCGGGTTGCGCATGCCGGGATTCAACCCGATTTGTCCCCAGGAAGCAATGTCACATCCGTGTTAAGAATGCCACTTGACCCGCGCCGTTGGCGCTCACAAGGGTTTTTTCTGACCCGTACCCGGGGCTTCGCCCCAGGCCGGTATGAGGGACACCCTTGGTGTCCGGTCGCTTTGACTTTGCCTGCTCATTCTTCTAGCTTTCCCGGGCCATGAAAGTCATCCGGCACTCCGATGCAGATTTTTCCGAACGGTTGCAAGAGTTAGCGGCGCCTTCGAGCCTATTCCATCCCGTTATCGAGGAACGCGCGCGAACGATTCTCAAGGCCGTGCAGGAGCGTGGCGATGATGCCTTGGTAGAGTTCACCGAGAAATTCGACGGAGCAAAATTAACCGCGGACCAACTGGCCTTGACGCAAGCGGAACTGCTCACGGCTTCGTTAAAGGCGGACGATTCACTCCGCGCCGCGGTGTCCGAGGCGGACAAGAACATTGCCACCTTCGCAAAAAAGTCGCTGCGCAAAGCCTGGCACACCCGCAATTCCCACGGGGCCGTTGTCGGCGAAAAGTTCGATCCTTTCCAGAGGGTCGGCATTTACATTCCCGGCGGCACGGCGCCGTTGGTATCCACCGCCCTAATGACGATTACTCTGGCCAAAGTGGCCGGGTGTCCTGAAATCGCGGTTTGCACGCCCTGCGGCCACGATGGCGGCGTCAACCCGGCGTTGCTCTTCGCCGCCCGCGCGGCGGGTGCGACGGAGATCTACCGTGTCGGCGGCGCCCAGGCGATTGGCGCCATGGCCTACGGCACCGCCACTATTCGGAGCGTGCAGAAGATCTTTGGTCCCGGCAACGCCTATGTTGTCGCCGCCAAGCGCCTGGTCCTTGGCCATGTGGCCATTGACCTTTTGCCTGGTCCCAGCGAGTTGCTCGTGCTGGCCGACGACACCGCGAATCCGAAATTCGCGGCAGCCGACTTGCTTGCCCAAGCCGAGCACGGCTCGGGCCATGAGCGCGTCTGGCTGGTAACCACCTCTGGCAAAATCCTCAAAGCGGTTGAAAAGGAACTGGCGCGCCAGCTCTCCGGGCTTCCCCGCCGCGAGTTTATCCAGCGTTCCCTCGAAAACGCCTGGCTCATCCAGGTCAAATCGCTCGACGAGGCAGTTAAATTAACCAACTCCCTGGCGCCCGAACATTGCGAGGTTTTCACTCGGGGCGCGCGCAAGCTTTCGGAAAAAATCCTGACGGCGGGCGCCATTTTCCTTGGGGCCTGGTCGCCAACAGTTCTTGGGGATTACGTCGCCGGCCCGAGTCATACGCTGCCAACTGGGGGGGCCGGCCGTTCCTTCGCCGGGCTCACGGTGGATCAGTTTCAGCGACGCACGAGTCTAGTGGAGTACAACCGGGCTTCACTTAAGCGGGCGTTGCCGGCGGTGAAGAAGTTTGCCGAACTCGAAGGATTGGCTGCGCACGGGCGCAGCGCGGAGGGCCGGTTTTAAAGCTGGCGACATATGCCTCGCCCCGATGACCGCCATTTCAAACCGACCTCGTTGGTCCGTCCGCTGGTTCGTCGTTTGCATCCCTACACCCCCGGCGAACAGCCAAAAATCAAGGGCTTAATCAAGCTCAACACTAACGAAAACCCCTATCCACCTTCATCAAAGGTGCTCAGAGCCGTCCGGGCGGCCACGGACGGCCGTTTGCGACTTTATCCCCATCCAACGGCCCAGCCGCTGCGCGAGAAACTGGCCCGGTTGCATCGTTGTGAGCCCGAGAACATCATTGTCGGGAACGGATCCGACGAGCTGCTGGCCATGGCCGTCCGCTGCTTTGTAGAACCTGTGTCCGGCGCCGGGCCTCATAACGGAGGGACGAGTTCCACGAGTCCCCTTCTTGAGCCCTTTGCTAAGAGAGGGACTCGTCGAACTCGTCCCTCCGAGGTTTTTCCTTCACGAAACCTGGTCCAATTCTTCACTCCGAGCTACTCTCTCTATCCGGTGCTGACAGAAATCCACGGCGCCGCCCAAAACCCCGTCCCGCTCGATCCGGATTTTGGCTTGCCGGAAACTTCGGACTTGAAAAGGGAGCAGAGGTGGGACTTTAAAGCGGCTCTCAGTTTCATTACCACGCCCAATGCGCCAAGCGGGCGCGGATACGCTACCCGTGAACTTGAGGAGATTTGCCGGCTGCAACGAGGTGTGGTGGTGCTGGATGAAGCCTACGTGGATTTTGCCCAGGAACACGCGCTTTCTCTTGCGCTCAAGTATTCGCATGTGTTGGTGGCCCGCACCTTTTCGAAGGCCTATTCGCTCTGCTTCCAGCGGGTCGGCTATTTCATCGGGCACCCCGAGCTCATCGCCGCGCTGCACAAAATCCGCGACAGTTACAATGTGAATGGGTTAGGCCAGGTTGCGGCTTTGGCCACCCTGGACGATTTGGCTTATTACCGCAAAAACTTCCGCAGGATCATCGACACGCGCGAACAACTGAGTCGTGAACTTGGTGGGCTCGGTTTCTCGGTTCTTCCCAGCCAGACCAATTTCATACTGGCTCGGCCGCCCACTGCCTCGGCAAAAAGCTGGCTGCAAAAACTGCGCAATCGGAGAATCCTGGTGCGCTGGTTTGATCAACCTCGGATTCAAAACTATCTGCGTATCACGATCGGAACGCCACAAGAAGCCCAGGCGCTGGTCAAAGCGGTCAGGGCTATGTAATTGGACAGAAGTGTCCTCGCCTCAGACACCTGCGGCTAAGCTGTTCAAGCTGAAGGGTTCGCAGGGGTTCGGCACTTTTCCTGCTGTGCAATCAGTGTGTACCTTGATTATTACGGCCTAACCGAAGCCCCTTTCGACATTACGCCGAACCCGCGCTTCATGTTTTATAGCGCTAAACATCGCGAGGCCTATAATCATCTTCTCTATGGCCTGCGGGAACGCAAGGGCTTCGTTCAACTCACTGGCGAGGTGGGGGCCGGCAAGACCACCTTATGCCGCGCTATGCTCGAGCAACTCGACAGCCAGCACTACGCCACCGCGCTGATTCTTAACCCGGTGATGAGTGCCGATGAGCTGGTGAAGGCCATTGCCATCGAATTTGGTTTGCCCGTCAGCGGCCTGGACCGTCTCGACACGGTGGCTGTTATCAATGAGTTCCTCCTCCAGCAGGTGGAACGCGGCAAAGATGCCGTCCTCATCATCGACGAAGCCCAGGATCTGACGGACGAATTGCTGGAGCAAGTGCGCTTGCTTTCGAATCTCGAAACCGATGATCGCAAACTGCTGCAGATCGTCCTGATGGGCCAACCGGAGCTCCGCGACCGGCTCAATAATCCGCGTCTGCGCCAATTGCGCCAGCGCATTACCGTTCGCTATCATTTGCCGCCGTTGACCCGGCAGGAAGTCAGCCAGTATGTGCAGCATCGGCTCCATGTGTCGGGCGGAAATGGCGTTCCATATTTCACAAGGCCGGCCCTGTGGCGGGTTTACCGCTACACTCAAGGCATACCTCGGCTGGTCAATGCGGTGTGCGATAAGGCCCTGTTGGCCGGCTTCGTGGCTCAACGAGAAAAAATCGATTTCCGCCTGGTCAGCCGGGCGGTGCGGGAACTGGAAGGGGATATCAACGGATGAGCTTAATCAATGATGCTTTGAGGCGTGCCAAGCAGGCCCAGCAAGAGGCCCCGCCGCCGCCAACGCCCGACACCCAATTTCGTCCTGTCGACCCAACCACTCAGGCCGCCCGCCACGGAGTCGGCTTGCTCTTGCCGGCGTTGCTGGCAGCCACGGCGTTGCTGGGCCTGCTGCTGTTTTGGGAATTGTCGCATACTCCTTCCGTGGCTGCAAAATCGCCGCTCAGCGTGACGGCTCGGACACTCGCCTCCTCCGACGCTCCGGTTTCCCTGGTTGAAGCTCCACCTGCGCAGCCGGAAGTTTCAGCCCCGTCGAATGCGTCAGGACTCTCAAAACCGGCAGAATCGGTCTCGGGCGGGCCGGGCTCTTCAAACGCAAACGTGGTGGCCGCGGCTTCAGACCAGGGCGACACCAATCGACCAGTTGTAACTGAACCAGCCGCCCCGGCACCGCCTCCCTTGAAACTGCAGGGAATCGTCTATAATCCTACCAGACCTTCGGCCCTGATTAACGGACGGGTCATCTTCCTGGGCGATCGCGTTCGCGAGTACCGCGTCCTGGCCATCCACCGCGATGAAGTGCTGCTGGCCGGAGCCGGCCAAACCAACGTTTTGAGCCTGGAGCCCTGAGATTTTTGGCTTGGCGGGCTGGGCGGTTATCGGAATGATCGCCGGCCCATGCAGTTCCTTCGCGAAAAACTAAAAGCCTCCCCGGAATATCCGCGCGTACTGCCTTTTGCGGTATTCGTGGTATTGACCTTTTTGCAAGGCCAGCTCGGCTCGTCGTCCCCGTATTGGATGTACCTGGTGAAAACGGTGATAGGGGCCTGGCTCATCTGGGAATCGCGTCCGTTTGTGCAGGAAATGCGTTGGGCGATTAGCTGGGAAGCGATCGTCGTTGGGCTTGTCATCTTCGTTGCCTGGGTGGGTCTGGATGGCCTATACCCCCGCCTCTCCAAGCCAGAGGCGCAATGGAACCCCTTCCAGGAATTTGGCCATGGATCCGCTGCCGCCTGGTTTTATGTCGCCGTTCGCCTGGTCGGTTCCTCGCTGGTCGTGCCGCCGCTGGAAGAGGTTTTTTACCGCTCGTTTCTTTACCGGTACTTCGTCCGAATAAACTTTCTGACCATGCCGTTGGGCCAGTTTCATGCGCTCTCATTCGTGGTCACTTCTGCCATTTTCGGCCTGATGCACCCGGACCGATGGGTGGCGGGCGTTGTCTGCGGTTTGGCCTATCAAGGATTGGCGATCCGAAAAAATCGCCTGGGCGACGCCATGACGGCTCACGGAATCACGAATTGTCTGCTTGGGCTGTGGGTGATCTGGAAAGGCGATTGGAGTTTCTGGTGAAGCCGCCATGCCTCCTCTATGAGGATGACCACTTGTTGGTGGCCAATAAGCCCGCGGGCTTAAACACACACTCGCCGAGCCCCTTCGCTGGTGAAGGACTTTACGATTGGCTGCGGCATCGTGAACCGCGCTGGGCCAGCCTGGCCATCGTTCACCGCCTCGACAAAGAGACGTCGGGAATTATCCTGTTTTCCAAGAGCGCCCTGGCCAACCGTTCGCTCACCGATCAATTCACAAATCGATTAGTTCGTAAGAAATACCTTCTGTTAACGGACCGGCCGGCCCCCAAAACCGAAACATTGATCCGAACAGCTTTAGTTCGTGCCGGAGACAAGTACCTAAGCCGGCCAATCGCCGCCGGCGCGGAGATTGCCGAAACCCGATTTTCTGCGGGCAAGGACGCCGAGAACCAGGGCCTTGGCGGCACTTTGATTGAAGCGGAACCACTGACGGGACGAACCCACCAGATTCGTGTTCACGCCGCGAATCAAGGGTTTCCCATACTAGGTGATATCCGTTATGGGGGCACGCCTGCGCGGCGGCTCTGCTTGCACGCCGCCGAGATTACGATCCGACATCCTTTACTGGGAAATGAATTAACGTTTCAGGTGCCCGCAGAATTCGGAGCCGAGCCGGGGCTGGCCTTGCGGGGCGCGTTGCTCAACCCGCATTCCAACACAGGCTATCGCTTGGTGCACGGCGCGACGGAGGGTTGGCCGGGCTGGTATGTGGATCGCCTTGGCGAGTTTCTGCTGTCTCAAAGCGCCGAGCCGCTCACCTCCGAAAGACGTAACCGTTTGGCCAACCTCGTCGAGACATTCTCCACGCGCGGCGCCTACCACAAAGGCCTCTCCTTAAGTCCGGGCCGCATAACACCCGCTCAAGCCTGCCCACAACTGGCGATCGGAGTTCCCGCTCCGGACAGTTTTTACATGTTGGAAAACGGTCTTAAGTTTGAACTGAGCTTCGCAGAAGGTTATTCGGCAGGCCTTTTTCTCGATCAACGTGATAATCGGCGGCGCCTGCTCACCGGGCATATCGCCGCGGGATTTCCGTTGTTCGAATCCCCGCCCGGTCGCGGCAAGACGGAAATCCTCAATACCTTTTCCTACACGTGCGGATTCTCGGTTTACGCAGCCAAAGCAGGTGCACGCACGACCAGCCTGGACCTTTCCAAGAAATACTTGGAATGGGGCAAGCGCAATTTCCGAATCAATGAAATCGATCCCGCGGGGCACGATTTCATCTTCGGGGATGTCTTCGATTGGTTGCGGCGCCTGCACAGGAAAAAACGCCTTTTCGACGTGATCCTGCTCGACCCTCCAACGTTTTCCCGGTCAAAGGCGTTTGGTTCATTTCGCGCCGAGAAGGACTATGCAAAGCTCATCAGCGCGGCGCTGCCGTTGCTTAGGCCGGGTAGTGTTCTTTTCGCCTCATGCAACGCGGCCACCTGGCCCCCGGAAGCCTTTTTGGCATCAGTAAGACAGCCCATCGCGGGTGCCAAACGCACTATCCTGCAAGAGCACTACTTCCCTCAGCCGCCGGATTTTCCCATCTCGCGAGCCGAGCCCGCCTATCTCAAAACCGTTTGGCTACGGGTGGCGTGACGCTCCCCTGGTGGGCTGAAAGCCTGAGATGGAGCGAAGCGCAGGCCCAGGAAGGGCTAGAAAAAGACTCAGTAAACGATGATTAACCATGTCGTTTTCACGTTTAATAATTGGGAGACTATGTCACGCCCTTGCAGGGCTTTGGGATATTATGACCGACTTACCCGGGCCTTCGCTCGCGTTGCTCGCTCCAGCCCGGGCTATTACATTTGGGGCTTTCAGCCCCCCGGAGGACTTTGCCTTATCCGGGCAAAGATTCGGCGGGCTTGATTGGAATGTTCATTTTTTCTGTCCCCCGGATGATGGTCAGTCGCGCCTCAATTCCGATTTGGTCGCCGGTGAGGAACTTGTGCAGCGCATCGATGGACGGCATGGGCTGGCCGTTTAGCTCCACGATGAGATCGCCCTCGCGCAAGCCGGAGAGCGAGGCAGGACTGCCGGGTGCCACTCCAATCACGAGCACCCCGGTTGCGGCCCCAAGTTGGTAATGGCGAACCAGGCGCCTGTGCAACGGCACATTCTGGCCGCTCACCCCAATGTAACTGCGACGAATCTTGCCGTCTTTGATGAGCCAGGCCGCCACGTATTTGGCGGTGTCAATCCCAATGGCAAAACAAATCCCCTGCGCCGGCAAAATCACGGCCGTGTTCACCCCAATCACTTCTCCCCGCGAGTTGACGAGGGGGCCACCCGAGTTGCCTGGGTTGAGTGCGGCATCGGTCTGAATGATGTCGTCGATGAGGCGGCCGGTGTTGGCGCGGAAGGAACGCCCCAGGGCGCTGACCACTCCGGCCGTCACCGTGCATTGGAATCCGTAAGGATTGCCGATGGCAATCGCGACCTGGCCCACGCGTATGGCCTTGGATTCGCCGAGACGCGCCGGGTGCAACTGCGGAGCGAAAACGCGCACCACCGCCAGGTCTGTGTCGGGATCATCCCCTACCAGGCTGGCATCCGGCCGCCGGCCGTCGGCCAGCACCACCTCGATCCGGTCAGCGCCATGGACCACGTGGCTGTTCGTCAAAACAAAGCCATCCGGCGTAATCGCAAATCCCGAGCCGCTACCTTGTCGATGTCCATCGCGCCGGCGCACCTCGATGTTGACCACCGAAGGGCCCACCTGCTCCGCGGCATGGACCACCGCCTGAGAATAGGCGTCCAGCAACGCACCGTCCTCGGTGGGTTTTGGTGGCGCGCTTGAAATCGCTTCTTCCGGCGCCCCGGAAATTGTTGCGAAATGGAAATTCGGTTCGGAGTTTAACTCGTCGATCTTCATAAGACTGTCTTTGGAAGACATAAATTTAAATTGTACTCTCCTTTATCCGTGTCAAACCACCTGGGAGCGCCCGCGTCCCGCTGGCGAGTTCTTCAGAATAACTGTAAGGTTCGCATTTTGCCCGCGACGTGCAGGTATGCTAGCGTATGGCCCAATTAACGCAACGGACTGCGGTGAAAAGAAGGATTATGCTTAAAAGAGCCGAAGAGAAAGCGGAGCGGTCGGCCGTGCGACCGGATCGCCGTGACCTTACGAATCGCTACGCCCGCTGGGTTTTATCTCTCGGCCTGTTACTGGGTGGCATTCTAACCGGCCCGGCCCAAATCAAACCTATGGAGACCACGACGAATCAGACTGAAACCGCCACGCTGGGGGGCGGTTGTTTTTGGTGCACAGAAGCCGTTTTCCAAATGCTTCCCGGGGTGAAGTCCGTTACCAGCGGCTACGCGGGCGGCACCAAGGTCAACCCCACTTACCAGAACGTGTGCTCGGGAGCCACCGGACACGCGGAGGTCATTCAAATTGAATTCGACCCGGCGATTGTCTCCTACGACAAGATCCTGTCATCGTTTTGGGACGCTCATGATCCGACCACGCTGAACAGTCAGGGTGCGGACCACGGGACCCAGTATCGCTCAATCATCCTCTATAACAGCGACGCTCAGAAACTGGCCGCGGAGAAATCCAAGGCTGAAGCGCAGAAGCATTTCTCGAAGCCCATTGTGACCGAGATCGTGCCGCTGAAGGTCTTCTACAAAGCCGAGGGTTATCACCAGGATTATTTCCGCAGCAACCCCGATCAACCCTACTGCCGGTACGTGATCCAGCCCAAAGTGGAAAAGTTTGAAAAAAAGTTGCATGAGCAGCACTAGCCCAGGGTGACCGCGGATTACGCGGATTGCGCGGATAACAAAACGAGCTAGGCGCTCGATGGCGGATCAAACGGTGGTTGTTTGGCTCTCTCGTTAACGATTCGTTTCCACTCAAGCTTGGCGTTTTTGAAATTCAGCAAAAGCGCGACACTCAAGCCGGTAATGTTCAGGTAGCCCAGCATCTGGGCCACATGTGTGTCGTTGAACACTGTGACGACTTTTGGATCCGTGATAACCTTTCCGTCCACAATCAGGTCCGGCACGAGCTTGCCGATGTAATGTCCCTTGTAATGGACAGGGTACTCCCGCTGTTGCTCCGCCGCGTGTCCTCTCTGCTGCAATTCGATGACGAGCGCCCTCTCGTAGAGCCTCTCGTCCAACCCGGGTTTGAGTTCGTTGAGAACCGCCATCGCCGCTCCAATAATGTCTTTAGTAATTTCCTCATGAATCATGCTTAAAGCTAAAGCATCGATTTCTACAAATCACAATAGCGAATTCTTTATCCGCGAAATCCGCGTAATCCGCGGTAAAAAAAAGGCGGCCCCTTTGCGGGACCGCCAGGCAAACTGAGCCACCTCTTAGATCCCCTTTTGGATCATAAATTTGAGCAGGTCGGCGACGCGGCAGCTGTAGCCCCATTCATTGTCGTACCAGCTCACGAGCTTGAAGAACCGCTTGTTCAGTTCGATGCCGGAGCCTTTGTCGAAAATAGAGGAGGACTTGGAATGGATAAAGTCCGAGCTGACGACTTCATCTTCGGTATATTCGAGAATGCCCTTGAGGTAGGTCTCGCTGGCTTTCTTCATCGCCGCGCTGATTTCGGCGTAACTCGTGTCCTTGGCAGTGCGGACCGTGAGGTCGACGACTGAAACGGTCGGGGTTGGGACGCGGAAAGCCATGCCCGTCAGCTTGCCTTTGACTTCCGGCAGAACCAGGCCGACCGCCTTGGCGGCGCCGGTTGTGGAAGGGATGAGATTGAGAGCCGCCGTCCGGCCGCCTTTCCAATCCTTTTTGCTGGGGCCGTCGACGGTTTTCTGAGTAGCGGTGTAGGAATGAACCGTCGTCATCAGACCTTCCTCGATGCCGAAGCCTTCCTTCAACAGCACGTAAACCAATGGCGCGAGGCAATTGGTGGTGCAAGAGGCGTTCGAAACGACGTGGTGCTGCTTGGGGTCGTATTTGTCCTGGTTGACTCCCATGACCAGCGTCGGGCAATCGCCCTTGGCCGGCGCGCTGATGATGACCTTTTTGGCACCGGCAGCCAGGTGGCCTTTGGCTTTCTCGACGTCGGTGAACAATCCCGTTGATTCGATTACCAAATCCACGCCCAACTGTTTCCAGGGCAGCTGCGAAGGATCTTTGGCGCTGACCACGACCATCTTCTGTCCGTTAACCACCAGCACATCGTCCTCGGCCTTGTCGGCGGCCGACTTTTCCGAGCTGACGGTGCCGTTGAACCGCCCCTGGGTGGAATCATATTTCAGCAGATAAGCCAGGTTGTCTGCGGGGACAATGTCGCCGACTGCCACTACCTGCACGTCTTTTCCGACTACCCCTTGTTCGACCAGCGCCCGAAAAACCAGGCGCCCAATTCGGCCGAACCCGTTAATTGCAACTTTCACTGCCATAGTTCAATTTCAATTTAAATGATTTCAAGTTTGAGCGCGAATCTTAGCGTCCAGAGGCGCCGGGTCAACGAATAAAGAGCATTTTGGCATAGCGTTGGTGAGGCGCATTTTGACACGCCCACCGAACTGCAGCGCGGCGTTGACGCCGCTTCGCCTCCCAATGGGGAGCGCTCTGGGAGATTGGGTGGTTGCGGGGCTTTTTGAGCGGGATCGGCGTTAACGCCGCACGCCAAGGCGTGGGTTTCCGAGCGGCGGGTAAGCTTCGGTGTTGCTGCGGACTGAAAGTCCGCGCGCCGGGGAGGACTTTAGTTTCCCAGCTGCGGGTTTTCCATGAAGGCGTAGCAGAGCAAGTGGCAAATGCCCATCTGCGCGTCCTCGACGCGGCCGTAATGGGTATCGTTGATGACAAGGGCGTGATCGGCGATTTCGGCCATGCGTCCGCGCTTAGCTCCCACTAACGCAACCGTGCGCAAGCCGTTTTTCTTCGCCCACTCGAGGGCATGGACGCAATTGGGCGAGTTGCCGCTGACGCTGATGGCCAAAGCAATGTCCCCGGGGCGCCCGTAGTTCTGCAACTGCCGCGCGAAGATGTCGTCGTAGGAGTAGTCGTTTCCCAACGCGGTGATCCAACTCACGTCACTGCTGAGGCACAGGATCCGGAACCGTTTGCCGAGTTTATCCGACGCGCCTTTGCCAAGGTCGGTCATGAAGTGGGCGGCATTGGCGGCGCTGCCGCCGTTGCCAAAGACAAAGATTTGGCGGTCCTCTTTGAGCGCCACGCGCAACAATTCGATCAACTCCGCGACCGCGGCAATCGGGATGGAATCATGCGCCGCTTTCTGGGCCGCGATGTACTCGGAAATCCACTGCTTCATGCAAGAGGGCATTATGCATTTGTCGGCGAGCACTGTCAGGAGAATTCTGCAAGGCTGCAGCAGAATCAAATCGGTCATTGCCGGGAGCCAAGGATCCGCGTCTTCACGACCTCCCACGTCGTGAATTGGTCAGGATGTTGGCGGAACTCCTCCATCCGGCGGTCCAACTCTGCTATGATCTCCCGGGAAACAGGTACCTCGGTCGGATGGGTCTCTAGGTCGTTCCATAGCTCCGAAACAAAAAGCAGCTTTTCTGAAGGGGAAAGTCGTTGTACCTCAGGAAACTTCTCAAGAATCATGACACTATTATAACCGTTCTCGATTCGCTGGCAACCGCCAACGTTTGAACGATGCTTCATGGCCGCGCCAGTTGCTGAAGCGCCAGGCTTTCCAAGACCGCCGGAAGAACGTTCAGCAATCAAAACCAAAAGGCCAGCCAGCCTCATTCGGCCGGGAGCGACAATTCTCCTCGCGTGAAGGCGTGATAGTTTGCCTGTCTCCGGCCGTAATGAAGCGAAAGGACAATTTTATTGGTCGGATCCAGGTAGCTGAATGGCACAAAGTCGCTTCTCGAACCCTGCACCCATTGGCTGGGTTTAGGGGCAAAGACACACTTTTGGGCAAAGTCGGTTTTGCTGGAGAATTGAAAGGCGGGGTGGACCACGCAATAGCTGCGTGATTCGTTTCGGATCATTTCGATTATCGAAGGACCTTCCATGTCCTCGTCGAACTCCTTGGCCCGGAGGTAGGCGCGAAGAACGGCAGGCAGGAGCAAGGATGCCAGGATTCCAACAATAGCGATGACGCAGAGCAACTCGATCAAGGTGACCGCCGCTCCCTCAAATCTTTTGGGCGGAAGGCGGCTGAAGGGCGATGGGGCCCCACGTAGCAATCCCCAGTGAGAGCGCGGAAACGGGCATTTTCCACATTTCGCGGTTTGAAACGACGCCATATTCCCTTGGACAGAGGGCTTGGGGACTCCTCACGCGGGAGCGCCAGACAGCGAATGCATGCAGAACAGGCAGAAAGATGGTGGCAGAAAAATTAAAGACAGGCGTGCTGTTTCATCAAGTTACCTGGAACGCCTAAGGTCCTCAAACGTGCGAACTGGCTCGATACTCGAGTCGAAATTACGCGACTGGCAAAAGAGACCCTCGGGCAAAAGCAAGGTCAGTGATCATTGAGGTAACTTTCTAATTGTCTTGCTTCGCTGCTTTCTGGCTAAATTGCGGTGTGAAGCCCCGACCTCAGACCCATCCTAAATCATCCGCCATGTGAGCCAGGATTACGCTTGTCCAAATTGCGGCGGGACCGTGACGTTTCAATCCAGCATCGCGGTATTTGCGGTGTGTCCTCATTGCCGTTCGATGGTGGTCCGGCATGATGTGAACGTTGAAAGCATCGGGCAGGTTGCGCAATTGCCTGCCGACCTCAGCCCGCTGCAGATCGGGACGCAAGGCGAAATTGACGGGCAGGGATTCACGCTCCTCGGTCGCGTGCGGCTGGCCTATGAGGAGGGCAGCTGGAACGAGTGGTGCGCGCTCTTTGGGGATGGACGTTACGGCTGGGTAGCGGAGGCGCAGGGATTTTTCATGGTGAGCTTCGAGTTCTCGCCGCCGGCAGGGTTCCCCGCAAAGCCCGAGGAGCTGCCGCTGGGCGCAGCGTGGAGGATCGGCGATCAGTCTTACACCGTCACGGATTGCAAGAACACCCTCTGCCTGGGCTGCGAAGGAGAGTTGCCATTTTTGGCGACGCCGAATCGCAAAGCGACAAACGTTGACCTGGCAGCCGAGGGCTCGCGCTTCGCCTCGGCGGAGTTTTCCGATACGGGCACCCGGCTGTTCGTCGGCCGCTACGCGCGGTTTGACGATTTGAAGTTTTCCAATTTGCGGCCGGTTCCCGGCTGGTCTGAGGACGCCGTTGAACCGGAGCGCAAAGAAGCCGGCTCGCTGCAATGCCCGAACTGTGGCGCCGTGGTGGTGTTGCGCGCGGCTGGATTTACCATGTCGGCAACGTGCGGTTCGTGCGGTTCACTGATTGACACGGCCACGCCGGAATTGGCGCTAATCCGCCAGGCGCAGCAAAGACAGCGGATGAATCCGGCGATTCCTATCGGACGGCGCGGCGTTTTGTTCGAGGTCAATTACGAAGTCATCGGCTTCCAGCACGTCAAGGAGGACCGGACCGGCTGGTTTGAGTATTTGCTGTTCAATCCGTGGCAGGGTTTTGTCTGGCTGGTGACCTACAACGGCCACTGGACGTTTGTGCGCCGGCTTTACGAGCAGCCGGTCGTCGGCGAAGGAATCCTTTCGAGCGCGGCGCCACGCGCGACCTTTGGCGGCGAGCCATACCGTATTTTCGCTTCGAGCACCGTGGCGACGGATTACGTGGTCGGGGAGTTTTACTGGAAGGTCGCGGTGGGCATGCAAACGCAGGTCACTGACTTCATCTCTCCGCCGCGAATTCTGTCGCGCGAAACTTACGCGGGCTTGAATGAGCAAACCTGGTCCCAAGGCGAATATGTCGAACCCGCCGTGGTTGAAGAGTCATTTAAGCTCGAACAGCCGTTGCGCGAGCGGGTAGGCACGTATCTCAATCAACCAAATCCTTATCTGGCCAAGGGGCGCCAACTCAAATGGCTTGTGCCCCTCCTCCTGGTGGCGCTGTTGTTCGTCCAAATCGTATCGGCCAGGAACGCGGCGCGGCAAGGTGTTTTTGCCGCCAACTACAGCTATCAGGGCGGCGTTAGCAACGCTCCCATCGTGACGGAATCCTTCGAGATCAAGGGTGGGAATCAGGCACTGCAATACGACCTGTCGGCGCCAGTGGATAATAATTGGCTGGAGCTGGACGTTGACCTGGTTAATGCCAAAACACACCAGGTTGCAGATACGCATGAACAGGACATTGAATTCTATCACGGCTACGATGAGGGCTACTGGAGCGAGGGCAAACGTGATGTAAGCGTTTTGGTTCCCGGGGTCGCCCCCGGACAATACTATCTCACGATCGAGTCCACGGCGGACCCGGCGGTGAGGGCGATGCCGTTTTCGGTGGCTGTGAAGCGCGACGTGGTGGTGTGGTCAAACTTCTGGATCGCGCTGGTGCTGGTGCTGCTCTATCCCTTCTATTGCTGGATGCGCTCTTACACGTTCGAGCGCGCCCGCTGGCTGGAAAGCGATTACATGCCGGCGGTTTACTTGAGAAGCTCGAGTGATGATTAAGCCATGAAACTCCCAAACCCAATCTATATTTCGTTCGCGCTGGTTTTGACCCTGTATGTGGCGCTGGCCAACCATAACGGCTGGAGCCTGGTCGAATCCGCCGCCTCGCACACCTGGCGGCATTTAGGTCCAAACACTCAACACAAATAAGACTATGAACTGGTTGCTGCTCATCAACTCGCTTGTTTATTCGGTCCTGGGACTGGTCGTGTTCTGCGTCGGTTTTTTCCTGATCGACCGGTTCACGCCGTACGATCTGTGGAATGAACTGGTCAAGGAAAAGAACATGGCGTTGGCCATCGTGGTGGGCGCCGTCTCTATTGGCCTGTGCATGATCATCGCCGCCGCCGTCCACGGCTGAGCACTCGACCGCCGAATCACAGTGCACGACCGCAGGATTAAGCTGCTTTTGCTCGCGTCGGTTTTTGCCATAGCGACGTGCGGGCTGGTGTACGAACTGATCGCCGGAACGCTCGCCAGTTACCTGCTAGGCGATTCGGTCACTCAATTCTCGACGATCATCGGGGCGTACCTGTTCGCCATGGGCATCGGTTCCTATCTGTCGAAGTTTATCATGCGCCATGAGATCGCGATGTTTGTTCAGATCGAATTGCTCGTGGGGGTGGTGGGTGGCTGCTCGGCCGGCCTGCTCTTTGTTTTGTTCGCGGAGGTGAGTTCTTTCCGCTTATTGCTTTATGCCATCGTTGTGCTGATTGGTGTGCTGGTGGGACTGGAGATTCCCTTGCTGCTGCGCATCTTGAAAGATCGGCTTGAATTCAAAGATCTCGTTTCGCAGGTGTTCACGTTTGACTACGTAGGCGCGCTGTTGGCCTCGCTGTTGTTCCCCCTCGTGCTGGTGCCGCATCTGGGACTGGTCCGGTCGAGTTTTCTCTTTGGCGCTTTGAATGTGCTCGTTGCGTTGTTGACGCTACAGCTTTTGAAGCGGCATGTCGCGTGGGCGCGTTCGCTTCAGAGCGCGGCCGTCATCGCGTTGCTGGGATTGGCCGTCGGTTTTGGCTATTCCGAAAGACTGCTGGCCTGGTCGGAAAAGAACGCTTACGTCGACACGGTCATCTTCGCGCGCTCGACGCCGTATCAGCGCATCGTCATCACTCGGGATGCGAGCGACATCCGGCTGTATCTTAACAACAATCTCCAGTTCAGTTCGCGGGATGAGTACCGTTATCACGAAGCGCTGGTGCACCCGGGCTTGGCGCGTCTGGCCGAGCCGCGCGATGTGCTTGTGTTGGGAGGCGGCGACGGCCTCGCGGTTCGAGAAGTGCTAAAATACCAAACCGTGACCAACATCGTGCTGGTGGACCTCGATCCCGAAATGACGAGTTTGTTTTCCACGCAAGAGATGCTGCAACGCCTCAATGAGTCCTCCCTGCTGTCGCCTCGCGTGCATGTCACCAATGCCGACGCGTTCACGTGGATCAAATCCAATACCAACCAGTATGATTTCATTATCGCCGATTTCCCTGACCCATCGAGTTTTTCACTCGGGAAACTGTTCACGACCGCCTTTTACGGGCGGGTTCGCTCGGCGTTGCGACTCCACGGCGCGATGGTGGTGCAGTGCACTTCGCCGTGGGTGGCGCGCAAATCATTCTGGTGTGTGGACCAAACCCTGCGCGTGAGCGGTTTTGTGACCGAGCCTTATCACTTGTACGTTCCTTCGTTCGGCGAATGGGGTTTCATCCTGGCTTCACACGAGCCGCTGCCGCCGGCATTGCGGCTGCCGGACAATCTGAAATTCATCACCGAGGCAAGCGCGCGCGACATGTTTCATTTTCCGCCGGACATGGGTCCTCTGCAGGTCGAGCCGAACCGGTTGAACAACCAAATGCTGGTGCGCTACTTCGAGGAAGAATGGGCCCATTATGTACATTGAACCATGGTGCCTGACAGACTAAGAAAACGCCGGACCAGTGCTGCCCACGCGCAGGAGGTAAGGAGCCGCGCCATTTCGCGCAGGATTTTCCTGGGCACCGCGACGCTCGCGTTGGGAACCGTCTGTGCCGCGCCCTTGCTCTCGGGCCGTCGTCGCCACGATTTCACCGGCTCGATTGTCGGCGGAAACTACTCGCTGGGGCACGCGTTTAGGGACGGAAAATTTCCGACCATTTCGGAAACGGCGGAAACCGGGATTGTTGTTGTTGGCGGAGGCATCAGCGGGCTTTCCGCGGCGCGCCGGCTTCACCAAAAGGGGGTTTCCGATTTCACGCTGCTGGAACTGGAATCGCGTCCTGGCGGCAATGCTATCAGCGGTAAAAATGAAATCTCCGAGTATCCCTGGGGCGCCCATTATGTTCCAATTGCTGGAAGCGATTCAACGGAAGTGGCGGAATTGTTTGAGGATTTGGGCATCACCGCCGGCCGTGATGCAAAGGGTTTGTCTGTTTACAACGAGGAGTATCTTTGCGCCGATCCCATGGAACGACTGTTTCTACACGGGCGCTGGCAGGAAGGCTTTGTTCCCCAACTTGGGGTTGCCGACGCCGACCAGCGACAGATGCAGGCGTTTTTCGAGGAGATGCGCCAGTTCCAATCTGCGCGAGGCCGCGATAGCAAGCGCGCGTTTACCATTCCCTTGGATGCCAGTTCGCGCGACGAGGAGTTCACTCGCCTCGACCGGATTACGATGGCCGAGTATCTGCGCGAGAAGGGTTGGCTAAACTGCGTGCCGCTTCGGTGGTATGTCAATTATTGTTGCCGCGACGACTACGGCGCGGGCATTGAGAGCGTCTCTGCATGGGCCGGCGTGCATTACTTCGCCTCGCGCGACGGCCTGGCGGCCAACGCGCCCGGATACGCCGTCGTCACCTGGCCCGAGGGCAATGGCTGGTTTGCGCGGCGGCTGCAAGCCGGCATCAGCTCGAAAATCCGCAGTTCCTGTGCCGTGTGGAACGTCGAAATCCAAAATGACAGTGTGCTGGTGGATTATTTCGATGCCGTGCGGCAAAAGAGCGTTCGCCTGGTTGCCAAAGGCGTTGTGTGGGCCGCTCCGCGTTTTATTGCTCAACGGGCGATCAGCCTCCTGCGCAGCCAGCCGGCCACCAACCCCGTTTATTCTCCCTGGATGGTAGCCAATCTCACGCTCAATACGATGCCTGCGGGTCCGGGAATGGATTTGGCTTGGGACAACGTCCTTTACGACAGCCGCTCGCTCGGTTACGTGGTTGCAACGCACCAGAATGTTCACCCGGTTCCAAGGCGAACAGTTCTCACGTATTACCAGCCGCTCGATGCGGAGGAACCCGCCGTGGCCCGCCAGAAGGCACTCGCGCGTTCTTACGAGCAATGGTGCGAACTGATTCTCGCGGACCTGCGCCAGGCCCATCCGGACATCGCAGACCATCTCACTAATCTCGACGTGTGGCTTTGGGGCCATGCCATGGTGCGTCCGGTCCCCGGCTACATCTGGGGCGCCAATCGAGCGCAGATTCAAGAACCGCTCGGCAACATTGTCTTTGCCCATTCCGATCTGAGCGGCATCGCGATTTTCGAAGAAGCGTTTACGCGCGGCGTTCGCGCGGCGGATTGGTTGCTGGCCCGGTTGCAGGATTCAAATCAGGCCGCTTGTAATGCAGCCCGGAGAGACGAGTTCCATGAGTCCCCGTTAAGCAAATATGGGGACTCGTGGAACTCGTCCCTCCGGGTTCGAAACCCAATTCCCAAAGTCTAATGCAGGCGCTCTCTCAACACACGTTACTGGAGTTTTACGGTTGCGATCCCGCCTGCCTCAAGCGCTCGCGTAAAGTTAAGAAGCTGTTGTGTGAATCGGTCCTGAGCGGAGGCGGGACAATTGTGAAAGCGCTGTTTCATAATTTCAGCCCCCATGGCGTCAGCGGCGTGGTGGTCATCACCGAGTCGCACGTCACCATTCATACGTGGCCGGAACATGGCTACGCTGCCGTGGACATCTTTTCCTGCAGCGAAAAGCTCGATCACAAGCTCATCCGGGATCATCTGAAGCGAGCGTTATGCTCGCACCACGTCGTTAAGAAGAGTTTTCTTCGCGGAGTGCTTCCAATCGTCGGCATGGCGTAACGGATGTGCGGCTGAGCGTCCTCTTCCTCGAATAATTGCAAAAAATCGAGGACGAGAATGCGGAGGAGGATGAGAAGGAGAGGGGCTAAACCGAATTTTCAAACACGCTCTTAGACCTTGGTAGCCGAGCGCCCACGCCCCTTGGCAAACCAGACTATCGCACCCATTCCCAAGCCCAAGAGGATCAGGGTGCTGCCACCGTCGGGAACGCTCGAGGTGGCGATGACGCTCAAGGCAGAGGTTGGCGAAATTTGAGTTGGCGTGCCCGTTTCGACAGACGAAGTGAAGCCGATTTTAGACAGATCGATAACAATCGACGTTCCCGGAATTGTGAAAGTGCTGGGAAGGACAGCTGGGTCCGAGAGAAAGACGCCATAGGCCATCCCTCCAATTGGTACACCGCCGATCATGAGTGTACTGCTCGATACATAAAACTCGTCGCTAATCTTCGAACTGCCAGGCTCAGTCCAAATTCCCGAGCTAGTTCCCGTCCCCAGATTATTGGCCGTCCCGTACCACCAGATCGCCTCAGGATTGCCGCCGATAGTCCCGCTTGCGAAAGACGAAAAACCCGAGCTATGAGTTACGGTGATTGGACCCGTGGTGTCGTTGATTGTGACTGTCGGTATGGAGTTCGCCCTTGCGTGATATCCAAGACCCAAGCCCGCCATTACCGAAAGTGCCCAAATCCCTTGCCTGTTCATGATAAAGTAAAACTGATCCCAAACATCACGAAGCAAGGACCATGCCGAATTCACCAGGTTACAACTTAAGTTGTTGATATGTAAGTACAAATGCCGTTTTTACCAGCAACGACAGAGCCAGCTATTCATCCCAAAGTGTAATTTCAACCGACAATGTTTTGGTCGATGCGTGCGTGATGTATTTACATAAGATACTAATTCAAAATTCCTTACGTTGAACCCGCGCAGTAAATTGGTTTAGTGTCGATAATGCTTACGGTTTCCAAATAAAGCCTTGGTTCCCGACATGCTCGCGCCGCAGTACCACGCCGTTACGCGCCGTTGTTCAAGCTCGCCTTTGTGATTGACTCATGGATCCGGCAGTGCCAGATTGCCTGGGCCGAAGGGCACATGAAAGTTTGCCGTATTCAGCAGCTCCAAGGAGCGTTGCAAAAGCCTAATACCCAGTTACCTAAGCTCATTCCGCAAGGCCTTTGGACTCCTTGCTCTTTCTGTGTTTTGCTTGCCGCGTTGCTACAGCTGAGCTTGCCCGTCAGCTTGCAAGCTCAGTACGTGTACACGACCAATAACGGTTCACTGACTATCACGAAATACACCGGCTCGGGGGGAGCGGTCACGATTCCGGCCGCAATATCGGGCTTGCCGGTCACGGCCATCGCTGATTTTGCCTTCTATTCTTTGACGAACTTAACCAGCGTCACCATCTCCCAAGGCATTACGAATATAGGGTTTGAAGCTTTTTATTCCTGCAGTCGTCTCTCCAGCGTCAGCATCCCCACCAGCATCAGCAGCATTGGGGACTGGGCCTTTCAAAACTGCACGAACCTAACGCAGATCATTGTGGTTACGCTCAATCCGACCTACAGCAGTCTCAACGGCGTTTTACTCGACAAGAGCCAGATGACGTTGGTTTCTTACCCGGCGGGCAAAGCGGGGAGTTACGCAATGCCCGGCACTGTCACCAACATTGGGGTCGGCGCGTTTGGGGGGTGCTTGAGCCTGACGAGTGTCTCCATGTCCAACAAGGTTATGAACATAGGGGATTCTGCGTTTTATTCGTGCACAAGGCTGGGGAGCGTAACGGTTCCTGATGCGGTCACCAATATCGGGAATTCAGCTTTCTATTCATGCACCAGCCTGACGAGCGCCACCCTGGGTAATGGGGTTAGAAGCATAGGCGATTACGCGTTCTCCTCCTGTAACAACCTCGTTGGCGCGACGATAGGCAGCAACGTGACCAGCATTGGCTATGGCGCCTTCTCGGGCAGCGGGCTGACGAATCTCACTATTCCCAACAGCGTCAGCAAGGTCGGGGACGCTGCCTTTGAATATTGCAGCAACCTGACCAGCATCAGTATAGGCAACGGCCTTACCAGCATTCCGAATTTTGCGTTCGACGCCTGCACCAGCCTGACGCGGATCACCATGGGCAATGCCATTACGAACATCGGGGTGGATGCCTTCGGCCGCTGTGCTCGCCTGGCAAGCGTAACGATTCCGAGCAGCGTCACTAACATTGCGGATGCCGCCTTCCTCAACTGCACCAGCCTGAAATCCGTGTATTTCCTGGGCAATGCTCCTGAAGCCGGAGGGTCCGTGTTCGGTGGTGATTCCCAGGCAACCGTCTATTATCTGGCGCAAACCAGTGGATGGGGCCCGACCTTTGGTGGTTTGCCAACCGCGTTCTGGAACCCGCAGATTCAAACCGGGGATTCCAGCTTTGGAGTGAAAGCCAACCAGTTTGGATTCAATATCATAGGACCCAGTAACCTGGCAATCGTGGTGGAAGCCTGCACCAATTTGGCCAGTCCCATTTGGTCGCCGGTCCAAACCAACGTGTTGACGGGGGGTTCCGCCTTTTTCGGAGATCCGAAGTGGACGAACTATCGCGCCCGCTATTACCGCGTCCGTTTACCGTAGAAGCCCGCCGTAGAGCTCATTCAAGTTCCGTACTTTCTACTACGAGGTTCCGTAATGGCCGGAATTGCAACAATTTGGTTCGGAGAGAAGATAAGGGGGTAGTAGGGACGTAGAAAAGTGAAGACAAAGGCTTATCAAATCACGACCTTGAAGAAGGCGAGTATTGCCATACTGGCAGCTACTTGGGTCCTTTCTTTTGCGGTACTGGGCGGCCCGGTCCCACAGAAACAAACAGACGATGGATCTGTTTCGCCTTCCGGTCAGCTAAGCACCAGCCTCACCGAAGGGCAGTTCTTGCAACAAGCCCGGCACGACACGCCGTCGACAGCGACGCAGCTCGGTTCAATCGTCGGTATCTGGTCCATGATGACGACTGGCCTGGCGGTGGGGGCATTGGTGATTCCGTTTGGGTTGAGCAGTATCAGCCTTCTTCGCAGAAACAGTACTCTTGAATCCCGGCGGGTTGGTTGTTTAGCTCAGCGGGTGAGCGATCAGAAGGAAGAACAGGGCGATCCCGCAGAACAAAAGCCGGTTCTTGCCGGGGTGGAGTAATCTTCAGCGGATTGGTGCCGGGGGCGTTGGCCGCGAGTTCAACCGCGAGTTCAACCGCGAATCAACGCGAATGGACGCGAACCTGACGCAATTTGCAATCGCGGTAAAAGCTAATCCCTTCACTAACCAGCCATGGGTTTGACGCAGGCTTGACCCTGCGGTCCGGAGGAATAAGCTCGCCATATGAACACGAAAACGGAGAAGAATTCGTCCAGGGTGTTGGATAAAACTGCACGGGAAAACAAAAGCTCGATCTCCCGTCGCACGTTCCTGGAAAACGCAGCCGTAGTGGCCGGCGCGGCATCGACGGGATTGGTAAGTGTGAGCGCGTTGAGCACTCACGCAGCCGAGGGCGCTGAGGGCGAAAAGTCCAAAAAAGGCATACGAGTTGGGATGATGACAGCGCCGGTGAGCGGCCTACCGCTCGACCAGGCGCTTGATATGGCTCACCGGTGCGGGATGGTCGCGCTGGAAGTCATGTCAGATTCGGGCAGCAAGCTGCTCGACCCGATGGACTTCAGCCAGTCGGATGCGGACGGGATTAAGCAGAAGCTGGCGGAGCGCGGACTGGAGATTAGCAGCCTGGCCAACTATATGGATTCCGCCGCCTCAGGAAAGACAGAGCATGTCCAGCAGGTCGCCGAGAAGATGATCGATGCGGCGGCTTTGTTGGGCGTTCCGACCATCTGTATGATAACCGGACTTCCACGCCCGGGGATGAACCGGATTGAAATGATCAAGAAGGTCGTGGCGCCTACGTTCCGTCCGATCCTCGACCATGCCAAGGACAAAGGAATCCAGGTCGCAGTCGAGAATTGGTTTGCCACGTGCCTGCAAGGCATAGACACCTTCGATTGCCTGCTGGAAACCATTCCGGACGAACATTTTGGACTGAATTACGACCCGTCCCACCTGGTCCATCAGGAATTGGACATCATGATACCGGTTGCAAGATACAGCAAACGGATTTTCCACACGCACGCCAAGGATTGCCTGATTGACGTTCCGCGGCGCAGGTATGTGGGTATTCTAGGCGACGGCTGGTGGCGTTACGCGATTCCCGGCTATGGGGATATCCAATGGGGCGAATATATCGGTCGGTTGCGCCAGGCGGGCTATCGAGGGGTTCTAAGCATTGAGCACGAAGACGATACTTTTGGCCCCGAGGAGGGTTTCCGCCATGGAGCCAGTTACCTGAACCGGTTCTGTTGATAGTTCAGGTCTCTCTACACCACCACAATGGAATTGAGCGTCCCGTGATGATTCCAAACGTTTTCACGGGCAAGGGGATCGGGCACCCACTGCCCATCGACAAAGAATTTATACTCGTACCTTCCAGGTGCTAAGGAAACACTCGTCTCCCAATGGCCATCGTCGTGCCGCTTCATAGGTGTCGCATCCGGCGACCAGCCGTTAAAATCACCTCTAACCGAAACGTGCTTTGCGGCGGGTTCGAGCAGTGCAAAGGTGACTTTGACCCTCGCGGGATCAGCAGGCAACTGCGTCCTTTCAGCCAGGGCAGGTTTTTGTTGCTCTTTGGTCGGCTTCGGCTGGGCGGCAGGCTTCAGTGGCGTGCTGGCTGGAGCGACGGGGGTCTTTGGGGCAGTAGCAGCGATGGCGGCCTTCTGGCTTGGCGATGCCGCTCCCTGAGGAAGGGTGGGCTCGGCCTTTGGCGTGTCGCTGGCGGGTCTTAAAGTTTCGGCCATCGGCAACGGCTTTGCGCCAGGTGCTGCTTCAGCCGGCGGTTGCGCTGCCGGTGGTTTCAAAGCTCCCGCCCCTGCCAGCGCGGCCTTTTTGAGCCGGGCGTTCTGGGCGTCGAGCTCTGCCTGTTCCACCGGGTAGGCTGCGCTGGCGTGTTTCGACTCTTGTCCCGGGACCAACTGGTTCGCTGCCTTCTTCGACGATTTCTTGGACATAAATTCCTCTCTCCAGGTCGCTCTCATCCTGCGACGCATAGAAACTACCGTGAGAAGTCTAATTCGCAAGCCGCGATGAGGATTATCCTAATAACGGCAATCGCATCGTTACGGATCAGCCTCCCGAGGCCGGCGCCGCATTCCGGTCCGGAGTTTCTTTCCCCAGTAAATGCCGCACAAAAAAGTCCTCCATCCGCCGCTGACCGTAGGCGCCGCCCATCCCATGATCGGCGCCGGGGACCACCACCAATTCAAAGTCTTTCCCCGCCTTGATCAGCGCATCGACGAAACGCATCGTGGATTCCGGCGGAACGTTATGATCCATCTCGCCCACAATGAGCAACAGCTTTCCCTTGAGCCGGTAGGCATTGTCGATATTCGAGTTCTGGGAGTACCAATTGTCCTGGTTCGTGCTCCAGAGTTGCTCCGGCGTGGCGTAGCCCATCCATTGCTCGTTCCAGGAGGCTTTATCGAGCCGGTTGTCGTGGCAGCCGCATGCCGCGGCGGCCGCTTTGTAAAACTCGGGATGGAATAGGACTCCCCCGGCCGCATTC
>Ga0210409_10001333_pt1 | contig 32789 bp, 24 predicted proteins | sample IncBWH17MmetaG_FD_161649 | JGI IMG/M metagenome (GOLD analysis project Ga0210409, IMG submission 161649) | Forest soil microbial communities from Barre Woods Harvard Forest LTER site, Petersham, Massachusetts, United States - Inc-BW-H-17-M | ecosystem: Environmental > Terrestrial > Soil >...
CCCGGTCAGAGTTGGAACCGGGCGGGCTTTCTCAATCTCAGCGCGTTAGATGAAGCGCGCCGCAATAACCATTGGGATGAGCTCTGGGTGTGCACTTAAGATGGTGGTGGTATCAAGATGCGCTCGATGTGCATGGCGTTCACAAGGCATAAACCTTCCTGCACACCGCTCTTGCGCACCAATCCCTCAACGGTGTCAGTGATGTTCACAAATCCGCGGCGGTTGGGTACTTCAAACCAGAGGTGTTCGGTAAGATGTTTCATACGTCTCTTGCTGTTGCAACCATAATGACGAGAGTCCCGCCGTGTAAGGGCGTGCAACGCTAGGAATCAAGACACAGCGTTTTGCCGGGGGCTTTCAGGTTGGGCGAGAGCGCAGCCTGGAGGTCGGGCCCGCCTCATGGGAGACGACGCGTCACCAGTGTCGGTGCCCTCCGAAGTAAAAGCGGAAGGAGGGGCCGTAGTAGAATGGCGGGCCGTAATAGTAATACGGATCCGGCGGACCATAATAAACAGGCGGGCCATATCCCGGATAGGGGTAGGTTGGCGGGGGCGGTGGCGGCTGGTTCATATCGAAGTAGATTTGCTTCGGAATGTAGTCCTCGTGCGAGAAATTGCGTCCGGTGCCGAATACCCGGATTTGAGGATACTGGTTCGTCGCGACTGGCAGGGCGCGAATAATGTAATAGTAGGAGCCAAAGTCGTGGAAGGTGCCGTCCTTGTCCCCGAAGATTTTGAGATGAACCGGAGTCGTGCCCACATACTCGCCATTGGCTTCGATCCGGGCGCTCGGCGGTGAGGCCTCCACCAGCACATCGTAGGCGATGGTCCCGTGCGGACCCCGCTCGACACCCGGAGGAGGAGCCGTTTCACAACCGGCAAGAAAGACTGCAGCCGCTGCGCTTGCCGCAAAAATTGATTTCATACCACCCACAACATCGCGCAAGCCGAGGTGGTTGACAAACCTTGATGGAAGGGTTTTTCCGAGGCGGGTTACGACTCCCGGGCGAAGATGCGGCGGATGACTTCTTCGATGGGGACTTCCTGGATATCGATGTCGCTTACCGGCAGCTCGTCCAGCAAGGCTTTGCACGCAGCGATGACCCGGTCTCGTTTGATTTTTAGCCGAATGCTGCCCGGGGTATGCTCGAGGATCTCGCCGTATTTGCGGAGCTGGTCGGCGGAGCAATCGGCGGCGCCGGCGCATTGGATAGTGACGAGTTTGGAATCGGCGAAGCGGTCCACTACGTCACTGAGTCGGCCATCGAAGAAGATGGCGCCGTGGTCGATGATGATCACGCGTTCGCAGAGTTCCTGGATGTCGGCCATGTAGTGGCTGGTGAGGAGAATCGTGGTTTTTTGCCGGGCGTTATGTTCTCGCAGGAATTCACGAACGGTTTTCTGGGAAACGACATCCAAACCGATGGTGGGTTCGTCGAGAAAGAGGACCCTGGGCTCGTGCAGCAGCGAGGCGATGAGCTCCATTTTGGTGCGTTCGCCCAGAGAAAGTTCGCGGACGCTGACATTGAGCTTCTCGCGAACGGCCAGCAGCTCGCTCATGTGGGCGACGCGTTGTTCCATGGTCGCGCGGGGGATCCCGTAGATTTGCGCATTGAGCTCGAGCGATTCACGGGCGGGCAGGTCCCACCAAAGCTGGTTTTTTTGGCCGAGCAGCAACGCGAACTGGCGCCGGTAGCCGTCGTCGCGTTCCCACGGGACGTAGCTGAGCACGCGAGCCGAACCTCCGGTCGGATAGAGGAGCCCGGCGAGCATTTTCAAGGTGGTGGTTTTGCCCGCGCCATTAGGCCCCAGGAAGCCGACCAGCTCGCCCGGCTCGATGCGGAAAGTGACGTCCTTGACGGCTACGGTTTGCTCGTATTTCCGGCGAAACAAACCCTTGACTGCGCCTCCGAAGCCCGGTTGCTTTTTATAGGTGCGAAACGCCTTGGTCAGGCCGGTGACTTCGATGGCGGGCATGGGCCGAACAGTTCTTGGTTGTTAGCTTTGTCCTGGACCTGTGGCTTTCTGAGTCGGCTGCCCGCAGGCAGGGCTATTTTAACGCAAAGGCCCTGAGATGCAAAGACGCGAGGACAGGAACCAAACCGCAGGCCGGACGTGAATTCGCGCGCAGCTCCGACCACACCTTTAGCCCGCAACTTCCATCCTTTTGTGTTGCGTTACACCGCGGCAGCTCAGCGCATCAGTTTCTTTTCGAGGAGGCTGACCACCTGCCGCACGTTGGCATCGACTTCCATGCGGTCTTTGACCAGGCGGCACGCGTGGAGGACGGTGCCGTGGTCGCGCCCGCCGAACGATTCGCCGATGGTGCTGAGCGAGCTTTCGGTCATCTGGCGGGCGAGGAACATGGCGATCTGGCGCGGGAAAGCGATATTCTCCGGGCGGCGCTTGCTCGTCATATCCGCAAGGCGGATATCGAAGTGCTCGGCCACCTTCTTCTGGATGGTCTCGATGTTGATGGAGTAGCGGCCTTCCTCGTGCAGGATTTCCCGCAACAGGCCCTCCACCACTTCGAGGGTGAGCTTCTTGCCGGTGAGCGCCGCATAGGACGCGACCCGGATCAAAGCGCCTTCCAGGCGGCGGATATTAGTCCGAATCCGGTTGGCCAGGAAGTTCAGGATGTCTTCGGGCAGTTGCACGCCCATGAGCTGCGCCTTCTTGTTCAGGATGGCCAGCCGCATTTCGACGTCGGGCGGCTGCAGGTCCGTGACCAGGCCCCATTCGAAGCGGGAGACCAGGCGGTGTTCGAGGTTTTGGATTTCGCTGGCCGGACGGTCGCAGGTGAGCACGATTTGTCTGTGGCCCTCGTGTAGCGCGTTGAACGTGTGGAAGAATTCCTCTTGGATCCGCTCTTTGCCCGCCAGGAACTGGATGTCATCAATCAGCAACACCTCGGTCTGGCGGTACTTTTTGCGAAACTTGGCGAGCTGGTTGTTCTGGATGCCGTCGATGTACTCGTTGGTAAATTTTTCGGAGGAAACATAGGCAACCCGAGCCCCCTTCTTATGGTGCGCAACATACTGGCCGATGGCATGAAGCAGGTGCGTCTTGCCAAGACCGACTCCCCCGTACAGGAACAGCGGGTTGTAAGACTTGCCGGGGGATTGAGCGACCGCCAGCGCGGCGGCGTACGCGAAGTTATTATTGTTGCCCACGACGAACGTGTCGAAGGTGTTCTTCGGGTTGAAATTTAGTTCGTGATTGCCGGCGTTGCGCTCGGGAGCCGGCTCGGCCACTTTGGATTTTTCGGCCGGGGCGGCCGCGAGGGACGTCCCAGCAGCGGCGCTCGACGAAACTTTGAACTTCACCGGCATTTGCCGGCCGGAGGCGAGCGCCACCACATCCTGCAATAGCCCCATGTAGTTGTCCTTCAGCCAGACTTCGCAAAAATCATTCGCGACTTCCAGCACGATTCCGTTGTTGTCCTGACCACATGCGCGCAACGGAGCAAACCAAAGATTATACGTGTCCGCACTCAGCATGGAGCGCAGATGCTCCTGTGCCGAGGTCCAGACTTTCTCTGCGGAAGCTTGCATTTTTTGTCCCAAAAGCCCTGTTTTCGGGCATTTTATTCACCTGACTACAATCCGCGCTTTTCAAATCTACATTTGGCTGCCGCTTATAGCGCCCAAATTGCTCAAAACCAATACGATCACTGAATTCCAGCCAAATCACTATCCAAGTCAAGCCACATTAAATTATTAAGTGCTTTGTTTACAGTGACTTACGAATCTTTTCCGACCATTCTCTCGCATCGGCTCCTTCACCGGCCAAATCTCGCGAAGCTAACGTGCGGCTCAGTGGAGTTTTTTTAGGTGATCGGGCCATAACTTGCGAGGACAACATATTAACTCTTGTTCACGACTTATTCACAGGTGTTTTTGACCACTAAATCAGCCATTTTTAAATTTTTTGCCGAAAAAAGGCGCCCCAAAACCGAGGCGCCCCCACCTGGTCAGGCGCGTTTCTCAAACATCGTAGTAGAGGAAAAACTCGTAAGGATGGGGCCGCAGGCGCAACGCGTCATGCTCCTTGCGCTTGGTCGCGATCCACATGTCCAAAAAGTCGCTCGTGAACACGTCCCCTTTGAGCAGGAAGTCGTGGTCTTTCTCCAGGCAATCCAGCGCCTCGCCCAGGCTCCCGGCCACGTTGGGCACCTTCTTCAGCTCCTCAGGCGGCAGCTCGTAGATGTTCTTGTCCAGTGGCTCCCCCGGCTCAATCTTGTTCTGGATCCCATCCAATCCCGCCATCAGCAGCGCCGCAAACGCCAGATACGGATTGGCCGCCGGGTCCGGCGGCCGATACTCCAGCCGCTTGGCCTTGGGATTCTCACTGTAGGTCGGAATCCGAATCGCCGCCGAACGGTTCCGCGAGCTGTACGCCAGATTCACCGGCGCCTCATACCCCGGCACCAGCCGCTTGTAGCTGTTGGTCGTCGGATTGCAGATCGCGCACAGCGCCCGTGCGTGCTTCAACAGCCCACCGGCGTAATACAACGCCAGCTTGCTCAAACCCGCATACTCGTTGCCCGCAAACAACGGCTTGCCCTTCTTCCACAAGCTCTGGTGGGTGTGCATCCCCGAACCGTTGTCACCAAACAGCGGTTTGGGCATGAAACACGCCGTCTTGCCGTGCTTGCGCGCCACGTTCCGCACCACATACTTGTAGACCATCATCGCGTCGGCCGATTTAATCAGCGTGTCGAACCGGTAATCAATCTCCGCCTGCCCCGCCGTGGCCACTTCGTGGTGATGCCGCTCTATCTTGACCCCCAACTGCTCCATTACCAGGCACATCTCCGTCCGGATATCCTGCTGCTGGTCCAGGGGCGCCACCGGAAAATACCCTTCCTTGTGCCGAATCTTGTACCCCAGGTTGGGCATCTCATCCTTGCCCGTGTTCCAAATCGCCTCCTCCGAATCGATGCTGTAGAATGTCCCGTTGCTCTTGGAATCAAACTGCACGTTATCGAACACGAAAAACTCCGCTTCTGGCCCAAACACCGCCGAGTCGGCGATCCCGGTGCTGGCCAGATACTTCTCCGCCCGCCCGGCAATGCCCCGCGGGTCCCGCACGTAGGGCTCCTTGGTCCCCGTCTCGGCGATCGTGCAGGTCAACGACAACGTCGGCTCCACCATGAACGGGTCGATAAACGCCGTGTCCGGGTCGGGCATCGCCAGCATGTCGGACGCTTCAATGCTCTTCCAGCCCCGGATGCTTGAGCCGTCAAAGCCCAGACCATCGCTGAAGATCTCTTCGGTCAGCTCCCGGATCGGACAACTGAAATGCTGCCAGGTGCCAAAGGTGTCGACAAACTTGATGTCGATCATCTTGGCACCCGTCTTCTTGGCTAATTCGATTACGCTCTTGGGTGTGCTCATTGATGTGGCTCTTCGACCATGCTGCGATACTGCTCAACCCTTCCGCGTTGGGAGTTAAGGACGGTTTAAACTGCCTGCTCGCCGGTTTCTTCGGTGCGAATCCGAATGGCGTTGTCGATCGTGCTGACGAACACTTTGCCGTCCCCGATTTTCCCGGTCTTGGCGGCTTTAACGATGGCATCGACGGCGGAGGAAACCATCCCGTCGGCGAGAACGACCTCGAGTTTAATCTTCGGCAGAAAGTCAACGGTGTATTCGCTGCCGCGGTAAATCTCCGTGTGGCCTTTTTGGCGGCCAAAGCCCTTGACCTCGGAAACCGTCATGCCTTCGACGCCCAGACCCGAGAGGGCTTCTTTGACGTCTTCCAGCTTGAAGGGCTTGATAATGGCCTCGATCTTTTTCATGTCGTACTGTTGCTCGAAGGCGATACTAACAACCAGAGGAAGGCTGTAAACAGGAAACTGAAAAATTATGATTTTGTCCGCCCGTGATTTTGTCAAAAATAGCCAACCGTAAAAACACTAGGCTAAAATGAACTTTAATCCCGAAGACCATCCGCACCGGAGGTTTAACCCGCTGCTAGGGCAGTGGATTCTGGTGTCGCCGCACCGCACCAAACGGCCATGGCAGGGGCAGGTCGAACGGCTCCCGGCGGAGGATCGGCCAGGCTACGAACCGCAGTGCTATCTCTGCCCCGGCAACAAACGCGCCGGCGACGCGGTGAATCCGAAATACACCCACACGTTTGTCTTCACGAACGATTTCGCTGCGCTGTTGCCTGATACGCCCGGCGACGACGCTGGCGGCGACCCGCTCTTCCGGGTCGAGCCGGTCCGTGGCGAATGCCGGGTGGTTTGTTTTTCGCCGCGGCACGACCTGACGCTGGCGCAGATGGCGACGGCGGATATCCGGCGGGTGGTCGATGTCTGGGCCGGACAAGTGACGGAGCTGGGCCGGACCTATCGGTGGGTGCAGTTGTTCGAGAACAAAGGCGCCGCGATGGGCTGCTCCAACCCGCATCCGCACGGCCAAGTCTGGGCCGGCAGCGCGCTGCCCAACGAACCGGCCGCCGAAGATCGGCAACAACGGCGCTATTTCGAGCAAGCAGGGTCGCCGCTCCTCCTGCATGCCGCCGAGAGGGAGGTCCAAAACGGGAGCCGCGTGGTGGCGCAGAACGAGCATTGGGTCGTGCTGGTTCCGTTTTGGGCGCTTTGGCCCTTCGAGACGCTGTTGCTGCCCCGGCGCCACGTGCTGCGGCTGCCGGACCTTTCGGAGACGGAGCGGGACAGCCTCGCCGACATCCTGCGCCGTCTGTTGATCCGCTACGATAATCTCTTTGAGGTATCGTTTCCCTACTCGATGGGCTGGCACGGCGCGCCGGCTGGCGATGGGGAGTGTGAGCACTGGCAATTGCACGCGCACTTCTACCCGCCGCTGTTGCGGTCCGCCACCGTGAGGAAATTCATGGTGGGGTATGAACTCCTCGCTGAGGCCCAAAGGGACCTGACTCCCGAACAGGCCGCTGAACGCCTGCGCAACCTGAGCGAGCGGCATTATCTCGAACCGCGGCAGCGTGGCGGATGACGAACGGCCGATTCCCGTACTGCCTGAATGAGGGCGGGCTGATGCCTATAAGGCCCTGCGGCCTTTGCGCGCTCTTGTGGCCATGTTTCGCATTTGGCTCTTGGGTTTCGGATTTCCCACCTTTCCGGCCTGCGCTTCACACCGGGCTCATTCCCCTGCTCCCTTGGCAGCCGTGATGAACGCTTTCACTTTGCCCAGGTCCTTCTTCCCGGGCGCCGCTTCCACGCCGCTCGAAACGTCCACTCCATATGGCCGCACCTTGCGGATCGCTTCGCCGACATTTTCAGGCGTCAACCCCCCCGCGAGAAAAATGGGCCGGCCCAGCCGCTGCGCCTCCACGGCGAGGTCCCAGTTGAATTTCTCCCCCGTCCCCCCGGGCTTATCTGGTGCGTAGGCATCCAGCAGCCATGCCTCCGTCGTATAGTTCGCCAGCTCCGCCAGCGAAGACGCATCCCGCACGCGGAAGGCTTTCATGCTCATCAGCCCAAACTGCCGGCAATACTCCGGAGTCTCTTCGCCGTGAAACTGCAGCAGGTTAAGGCCGCACTCCCCCATCGCCCGCACAACCAGCTCCTCCGGCGCGTTGACGAAGACCCCGACCTTCACCACCAGCGGGGGAAGTTCCCGGACTATCCCCGCCGCCATCCGGACCGAAACTTGCCGTGGGCTGGATTCGCAAAAAACGAAACCCAGCGCATCCGCGCCTGCCTCTGCCGCTGCGAGCGCGTCACCCGGGTTGGTTATCCCGCAAATCTTGACGATGACTGCCATTTGGCGCCCTCAGCATTCCACGTTATCACAGTGGCGACAACCCGGAACCAACGGAGGAGTGGGGGCAGGCCCACCAAAACTTGACGCGACACCCGCGTCTCTCCATCTGAGCCTACATCTGAGTATTTTTTTCACCCATCCCCCGGCATCCGGCATCGTCGGAAGCCCCACGGTCCGGGTCTCCGATTTCCCCGTTGCTCCGGCACTCGCCCTGCTGCAAATTGAGGCTGCATGTCTGTTGGTGAAACGCCAAGCTGGTCTTTGCGCCTGGAACAGACCGAGTCTTCGCGACTGGTCTGGGCCTTCGCCATTTCTTTGGCCATTCACCTGTTGCTCGGTGGTGGCTACTACACCGGCAACAAATACCACATCTGGGCCAACTGGCATTGGCCAACGTGGTTGCGACCGGTCCAAGAGGTAGTGGAACTTTTCAAACCGAAGGAAAAGCCACCGGAACCGCCGCAACCGAAACAGGACGATGAGCCGCCGCTCCTGTTCGTCGATGTCAGCTCCGCCCAGGCCACCCCGGAACCTCCGAAAAACGCGATCTATTACTCGGACAAGAACTCCGTGGCCGCGAACCCGGACGCGGACAAGGTTACCACAGTTCCGAAGATTACGGGCACTCAGGAGGAGATGGTCAAAACGGAAGATGTTCCCCGCGAGAAATTTTTGCCCCTTCAGCCATCGCGCCCGCTTCCTGAGGCCAAGGAGAAGCAGCCGGAGATGCAGGCAAAGACCACGCAAATCCCGGGCGATATGACGTTGGCGAAACCCGACCTCATACCGAAAAAGGGCCAGGGCGACGAGCCGCGTGCCCGGCCACGGACCCTGCAGGAAGCGTTGGCGCGTCAGCCCGATAAGCGGCTGCCCGGCCAGAAAGTGAAGCAGGAAGGCGGGGTCCGGCGGCACCTGGAAATCGCTTCGCTGGACGCCAAAGCCACGCCGGTCGGCGCTTATGACGCTGCGCTGGTTGAGGCCGTTGCGAATTGCTGGTACGGCCTGCTGGACGCCCAGGAATATGCTTCGGATTATCGCGGCAAGGTCGTGCTGCAATTTCAGCTTCATTCCGACGGCCGCATTACCGATGTCAACGTCTCCGAAAACACCGCGGGTTCGATCCCGGAGTTGCTCTGTGAAACCGCCGTGGACAAGCCCAACCCTTTCTCTCCTTTCCCCGGCGACATGCGCCGGATTGTTGGAGAAATACGGAATATTACCTTCACATTTTATTACCAATAACCAGCTATGGAATTCGTCGTTTATTTGTTGTTGATCCTGACTTCGACCGTCGGCCTGACCTTCATCATCGAGCGCGGCATCGCGCTGCGCTGGAGCCGGGTCATGCCCCCTGAAATCGAAGCCGCCGTTGAGTCCTGTCAAACCTCTGCTGATATTCCCATGCTGCGCCGCGTCTGCCTTCAGCACCGCTCGCCCATGAGCAGCCTGCTCCTGCTCGCCGCCGACCACCTCGACTGGCCTCAAGCCGAAAACGTCGATGCGCTCCAGACCCGCGCGCGCCATGAAATCACCCGCTTGGAACGCGGCCTGGTGGTGTTGGAGATCATCATCGGCATCGCGCCGTTGCTGGGGTTGGTGGGCACGATCCTCGGCATGATGTCGGTGTTCGGAGATGTCGGCAGACACGGCATGGACGAGGCCGCCCGGCTCGCCCAGGGCATCTCGCTCATCCTGCGCGCGACGCTCTTTGGCCTGCTCATCGCCATCCCCGCGCTGATCTTTTGGAGTTACTACAGCAAGAAGGTGGAAACGATGGCCGTCGAGATGGAAACCATTTGTGACGAGTTTGTCCGGCGCCAATACCGGGAGGAAATCCACAAAAGCTAGCCATGCGTTTCCGCATCCGCAAACGGCGCCAGCCGCCGGCGATTATCATCGTCGCGCTGATCGATATCCTGATCGTGCTGCTCATTTTCCTGATGGTCACCACCACCTTCAAGCAGCAGCCCGCCCTCAAACTCGCTTTGCCCGAATCCTCCCAGGCCGTCAAGACCGGCGCCAGCGAACAGGCGCCTTTAATCATCAGCATCGATCCTCAGGGCAATCTGCGGCTCGGGGCCGACGCCCGGCCGGTGACGCTCGAGCGCCTGCGCGAGCAGTTGCTCGACGCCGTCGCCAAAAACCCGGACGTCCGCCTCGCCATCAGCGCCGACAAGACCGCTCCCTGGGGTCAGGTCGTCAAGGTCATGGACGCCGCCAAGGAAGCCAAAATCAAGACCGGGATGGTCAACGCCTTCATGCGGGAGGCGGGGAAGCAGTAGCGGCCTAATTTCCGCTGGGGCTCAGTATTTTTTACTGAATTTCTTGCGGTGTTCGTCTTCCGTAGCCGCCGGAGAGGCGGTTTGAGGATCCTGGCTTTGCCGCTGCGTGGGTGCCGCTTCCGGCCCCTTTGATTCACTTTGCGGTTGGGGCGATTCCACGGCTTCGACAAACGCCAGCCGCAGGCTCATCAGACTTTGTTTGAGCAGTCCGGTTTCCTCTTTGGTCAGGTTCCCTTTGGTTTTGCTTTCGAGCATTTCCAGTTGGTCGATAAACAACCGCGCCGCTTCGAGGTCCTTCACCGCCTGCCCCGTTTCCGGATGGGGTACCTTGCCCAGCAACATCAGCGCCATGTTGGCTTGCTGCATCACCAGTTGCGCAAATAACGCCGACTGCGTGTCCTCGAGGCCAGCTCCGGCCGGGTGCTCCTCGGTGGGATGCAAATCGCTCATGATGCATCACCCTTGCGTTTGTTCCGAATCTCCGCGAGCAAAAAATGAACCAGGCGCCGTAAACGCTCCTCCACATCGACCGTCTCAAGAATCGTTTGCCGCTCCGCTGCGCTCGGCAGCACGGCGCTTGATACTAAATCCGCCGCCTGCTCAGGGTCGGTGATTGAGTCCAGGTACCCAAGGATCTCCTTCGGCGAAAGCGCGGGCGGCGTCGGGGTGGTGTCTGGCTGGCCTGGCGACGCCACCGGGAACCGCAGCCCAAGTTGAATCCTTTCCTCCAACAACTCGCGAACCTTGGCCACCAACGCGTCCACCTTGACGTTATCGCACGGCGGAGCCTGCACCGGCCGGATGCGCTGAACCCGATAGGGTTTGTACCGCACCGCCTGCTCCAACACGACTCGCGTCAACCCCTGCAAAATCAAGTGCGACGTTCCGTCCCGGTGGCCCACCGATACCCGGATCAACCCCAGCCCGGCGACCGGCGCCGGGGTCTCGCGCGAGTTGCCTGGCTTCTGCATCGCGACCGAAAACATCCGGTTCGAGTGCAGTGCGTCCTTCAGCATCTGCCGATAACGCGGCTCGAAGATATAGAGCGGCAGCAACGCCTGCGGGAACAGCGTCGCGTTGGGCAGCGTCATCACCGGCACTTCACGCGGTAGCTTCATGTGCCTAATGTAGGGCGGCTGGGGGTTTTGGCAAGGAACCGCGAAAGGGAAAGGTACAGGGCAGAAGCCAGAGGTCGCAGGCCAGCGATCGCCAATCGCGTCACGTATCACACCTCACGCACCCTTCCGTACTTTTCAGAGGTTGATGGGCACTTGCCAAAGCGGAACTCCCCCGGCATGTTCATTGATGCTATGAAGAACCAAATAGGGCTGATCGTTTTGGTGGTCGTCTGCCTCGGATTGCTCCTCGGACTGGTTGTGGTCAGAAAACAGGCCGGCGACCAGCACAGCAAGGATACCGAGACGGTCTCGGATTATTCGAATCGTTGGGTCAAAACCAGCGGCACTCTCGACGAACAAAAGCAGGTCGCCGCGCTGTTGGAAAAGGACCTCGACTCTCAGAAAAAAGCGTTGGCGGACCTGACCAACAACTACACCCAGGTCTCGGCTAATCTGGCTCAAACGTCCTCAAACCTCGCCAAGACCGACGAGGCTCTCCAAGCCAGCCAGCAGGAAGTCGCCAGGCGCGATGCGAAAATCTCGGACCTGGAAGCGCAGAACCAGGCGCTCGACAAGCAAGCGCTTGACCTCAGCGCCTCCCTCACAAACCTGACGACACAGATCGCGGCCACGCAGCGCAAACTCGCCGCGTCGGAAGGTGACAAAGCATTCCTGGAAAAGGAACTCAAGCGGCTGATCGGAGAAAAAACCGAATTGGAACGCCAGTTCAATGACCTTTCAGTGCTCAGGGCGCAGGTCAGCAAACTCAAAGAGGAACTCAATATCGCCCGTCGAATCGAGTGGATTCGCCAGGGCATCTTCGCCAATGCGGAACAAAAGGGCGCGCAGAAGCTGATGCAAGGCGTGTCCGCGCCCCAAATGCAGGCCCGCACTGCCAAACCAGCCTACGATCTGAACGTCGAGGTCAACGCTGATGGCTCTGTCAAGGTCATCCCGCCGCTGGCCGGCGCAGGGACGACGAATTCCCCCGCGGCCAGATGATCCGTTCCGCCCGGCTCATTGATTCGCATGGCCGCGTCTTGCGCGACCTGCGGGTGAGCATTACGGACCGCTGCAATTTCCGCTGCCTTTATTGCCTGCCGGAGACGGAGGCGGCGCAGAATTTTTACCGGGGTCATTGGGCTCATCTGCCGGACTCGGCGCCCATCGTGCAGCAATGGGTGCCCAAGGCGCATATCCTGAGCTTTGAGGAAATCGAGCGGGTTGTGCGCCTGGCCGCCGCTTTCGGCATCCATAAAGCCCGGCTGACCGGCGGTGAACCGTTGCTGCGCCACGGCGTCGAGGAGCTGGTGGCACGCCTCGCGCCTATCGAGGGGATCAGCGACCTCGCCATGACCACCAACGGTTTTTTGTTTCCTCGGAAGGCGCGCGCGCTGCGCCAAGCCGGGCTCCGCCGTGTCAGCTTCAGTCTCGACTCACTCGACCGCGATAACTTCCGTAAGATCACCGGCCGGGACGGCCTGCGGGAAGTCCTGGAGAGCATCACGCTGGCGCAGGAACTGGGGTTCCACCCCGTAAAAGTCAACGCAGTGGTCATCCGCGGCCTCAACGATCACGAACTCGAGCCGCTGGCCGAGTTTGCGCGCGAGCGCGCCCTAAGCCTGCGTTTCATTGAATTCATGCCGCTCGATTCGGCGCGGGCCTGGCTCAAGGAAATGGTCGTGCCGGGCCGCGAGATCCTCGAACGCCTCCAGGGTCGCTTCGACTTGCGTCCGCTCGCGCCTGACAACCCGTCCGCTACCGCGAAACGCTGGTCGCTGGGCGATGGCCGCGGCGAGCTGGGCATCATCGCGCCCGTTAGCGAGCCGTTCTGCGGCCACTGCAATCGTATCCGGTTGACGGCCGACGGCAAAATCCGCACCTGCCTCTTCAGCGTGACCGAGCATGACCTGCGCTCACGCCTGCGTGACGGAGCCTCAGACGAAGAGCTCGGCGAATGGCTCCAAGGCGTCGTTTGGCAAAAGGAACCGCGTCACCACATCGGCGAGCCTGAATTTGTTCCGCCGCCACGGTCAATGAGCTGCATCGGCGGATAGCGAGGCAACCGCAACATAGCCGAAATATCGTTTCGGCTTCGTGTGTTTCGTCAACATATCCAGGCCGTGATTTGGGGCTTGGCTTGACGGTAGTTGGCCGGCCTGCGAACTTTCCCTTGCTTGGCGCAGGATTCGGCTATCTCGGCGACAAGCGATTTGTTCGCTCGAGTTTTGGAATCTCCCGCTGTGCAAGCCCTGGCCCGGCGTTTGGAGAATGGAGGTGTGTTGTCCTGCGCGGACGTGAACGCCGCAGCCCAGCCCTTCCTGGCCGCTGTGCTCCGCTTTCAGTTTCCACGCCGGCCCATCGTCCTGGTCGCGGAAGGTCTGAAAGCCCAGGAGAGTTTTCAGCAGGACCTGGAGACGTGGTTGGGGGTCGGCAGGAAGACGGCAGAGGCCAGAGACCAGAAGGAAGAGCCCGGAGCTCACTCATCACGCATCACGCATCACGCTCCAAAACCAGACGCCTCGCGTCTCACTCCCTCCCCTCAACCCTCAACCCCCAACCTTCAACCGCTATTCTACCCTTCCTGGGAAATCCTTCCCCACGAAGGCCGGCTCCCCCACGTGGATGTGATCAGCGAACGGCTCGAAACCTTGATTGCATTGACTGGAGAGTCCCGAGCCCGGAGTCTCAAGTCGCAAGCTCCAAGTCCAAAGTCCCAAGTCACAAGCTCGGGGACCAGAGAAGGAACCCGAACTCCGGCATTTGGCAGCTTGGCTCACTCATCACGCGTCAAGCATCACGCACCGCTGATCGTGACGAGCGTCGCCGCCCTGCTCCAGCGCACGTTCCCGCGGGAAGCTTTGGCGGCGCACACCCGTGCTCTTGCTCGCGGCGACCGCATCGCTCCGCTGGATCTGGTGGAATGGCTCGAGGACCAGGGCTACGAACCGGAAGCGCAGGTGACCCAAAAGGGCGAGCTGGCCTTGCGCGGCGGCATCCTCGATCTCTACCCGCTGACCAGTCCCTGGCCGATACGCCTCGAGTTCTTCGGCGATGAATTGGAATCCCTGCGCCATTTCGATCCGCTGACCCAAATCTCCCGCCAGGAAATCGGGTCCGTCCTCGTGCCGCCGGCGGGCGAGTTGGGATTGCTGGCGAAGCACAGCACGGCCGGAGGCCAAAGTCTCAAGTCCAAAGTCTCAACTCAAAAGCCCCAAGCCCCGCGGCCCGAGCCACCGGACCAAGGTGGCGGTTCGGAAGTCCGCAGGCTTGGCACGTTGCTCGATTATTTGCCCGCAGAAACCATTCTCCTGCTGTGCGAGCCGGACCAACTGGACGAACGCGCGCAGGAATACGCAGACCAAATTCCCGAAGGCGACTCCTTCTTCGTGTCCTGGCATGATATCAGGCTACAAGCGAGGCGTCAGAGAATGGTCCTCTTGAACGTCTCCGGCCTTGATGATGCCTCCGCGAGCCCGGATCTCGGCCTGGTGGAGGCAAATCCAGAGTCACCGTCTCCGTACGACTCCAAATCTCCTCTTCCCCCGCTCCCGCCGCTCGCCGCTCCTCAATCACCGAGCGCCGATCACCAATCACCAGGCATCAACTCCCCATCCTCCGTCCCGCATTCCGCACCCTGCCGTCCGCACTTGGATGGTCCACACTTCTCCAGCCTCGACGCCTTTCGTCCGCTGGCCGAGCGTGCGCCCGAACCACAAGTCGCGGAAGCTCAGCGCCGGGAGTTCTTCGGACAGCTTCATCGGTGGCTGCGCCAGGACTACTCCGTCCACATCGTCTGCAACAACGACGGCGAGCGGCTGCGGTTTGCGGAGATCTGGGAGGAATACGGCTTGCAAAGTCCAGAGTCCAACGTCCAAAGCCCAAAGCCACTCTCCACTGCTGGACTTTGGACTCACATCGGCTCCCTTGCTCGTGGCTTTCTTTACGATGAAGCCCGCGTTGTCGTGGTTACCGACGCGGAGCTCTTTGGCCGCTACAAGGTTCAGCGGCCGCGCCGGCTCAAGTCACCCCATGCGCTGGCAACGCGCTCGGCGCTGGATATCGACTTTACCGAACTTGAAGAGGGCGATTACGTGGTCCATTTGCAGCACGGCGTTGGCCGGTATGTCGGACTGCAGGTGCTTCCCGTGGGCGCCGGCGCGAAGCCAACGGAAGGCGGTATTGTCAGCGCCAGCGCCGGCCAGGAATGCCTCGTGCTCGAATTTGCGCCCGCGGACCCGGCGCAGCCGCCTCCGAGGCTCTACGTCCCGGTCACCGAAGCGCACCTGGTCAGCAAATATGTCGGGACCGGCAAGGCGCGTCCGCCGCTCAACACTCTCGGCGGCACCCGCTGGGCTAAGGCCAAAGCGCAGGCCGAACGCGCGGTGCGCGATGTCGCCAGCGAACTGCTGGCCATTCAGGCCGCGCGCGAATCCCAACCGGGCCATCCCTTCGCCCCCGACACGCCCTGGCAGCGCGAATTCGAGAGCGCCTTTCTCTACGAGGAGACACCGGACCAGCGGCGCGCGATCGTCGAAACCAAGACGGACATGGAACGGCCCAAACCGATGGACCGGTTGATCTGCGGCGATGTTGGTTTTGGAAAAACCGAGGTGGGCATCCGCGCCGCCTTTAAATCCGTGCTGGATGGCAAGCAGGTCGCCGTACTGGTGCCCACGACCGTGCTGGCGCAGCAGCATTTCAATACCTTCCGCGAGCGCATGGCGGATTACCCGGTGCGCGTGGAACTGCTCTCCCGCTTCCGCACCCGCCGCGTCCAGCAACGGGTGGTGAAAGACCTCGCGGCCGGAGCGGTGGATATCGTCATCGGCACGCACCGGCTGTTGCAGAGCGATATCACCTTCAAGGACCTGGGCCTGGTGGTCATCGACGAAGAGCAGAGGTTCGGGGTCATGCACAAAGAAAAATTCAAGATGTTGCGCAAGCTGGTGGATGTGCTGACCCTGAGCGCCACACCCATTCCCCGCACGCTGTATCTGGCCCTCACAGGCGCGCGCGACATGAGCACAATCCAGACGCCGCCGCATGATCGATTGCCCGTCGAAACCATCGTCGTTCAATATGATGAACGCGTCATCCGCGACGCGATTCAGCGCGAGTTGAACCGGGGCGGCCAGGTGTTCTTTCTGCACAACCGGGTGATGACCATCGAAACCATGGCGCAAAAGCTGCGCGCCCTGCTTCCCAACGCCCGCATCGTCGTCGGGCACGGCCAAATGCACAGCGACGACCTCGAGGAGGTCATGACCACCTTCGTCAACGGCGAGGCCGACATTTTACTCTCGACCACCATTATTGAAAGCGGACTGGATATCCCAAACGCGAACACCATCATTATCGACCGCGCTGACCGCTTCGGGCTGAGCGACCTTTATCAGCTCCGGGGCCGGGTGGGCCGTTACAAACACCAGGCCTACGCTTACTTGCTGCTGCCTCGCCACGGCGGCTTGCTGGCGGATGTCCGTAAACGCCTGGGCGCCATCAAACAATACTCGACACTCGGCAGCGGTTTCAAAATCGCTATGCGCGATTTGGAAATCCGGGGCGCCGGAAACCTGCTCGGCGCCGAACAAAGCGGCCATATTACCGCCGTCGGATTTGAACTTTATTGCCAGTTGCTCAAACAGAGCGTCGCTTCGCTCAAAGGCGAGAAGGTCAAACCGCGGCTCGAGGTGCAGGTGCGGCTCGATTTCCTGGCGCTCAATCCGGCGCAGGAGGCCGGACAGGCAAGGCCAGCTCGCGGAGTCCAGAGCTCAACCGATGGATTCCAGCGCGCAGAGGTTGGCGGCCTGCCGCCGGAAGTCGTTGACGAGTTCCACGCTGCAGAGACGTCGGGAGTGGCTAACGCACCACGCAACAGGCGTCAAGCATCACGCACCACGCCTCCCGTTTCGAGGACTCCCTCCCTCGCCGCGGCCTACATCCCCTTCAACTACGTCTCCGATTCACGGCAGCGCATCGAGATTTACCGCAAGCTGGCCCAGGCAACGGAAGAATCCGCACTCCAGGAGCTCGCAAAAGAGTTGCGCGACCGCTTCGGCCCGTTGCCCCCCGCCCTGGTGTTGCTACTGCAAGTGGCGGACCTGAGGATTCTCGCCGGCGAAAAAGGCATTGCGGCGGTCGAAGTAAAGGAGGACAAGCTGATGCTCACCCGCAACGGCGATTACATCATGGTGGGGAGCAAATTCCCCCGGCTCACCAAAACGGAAGCCCCGGCGAAGTTGAAGGAAATCAGGAAGCTGCTCCTGGCGCTCTGACGGTTCAGCGGCGGGAGCCGCGCAGAGAGTTGCCCATTCCGAATACCTCATCGGTTCGACCAACCTCTCCCCACCTGCGCGGCCACACAGCCTGGCGCAGAAGTGGCTTGCTTTCGCCTATCCGATGGGGACCATGGGAGAAGCTCCGCGGCATTGAGCCGACTGAAATCACAACGAACCTTATGATCAAACCCGTCCTCTTCCTCGCGATCACCCTTGCCGGCGTTACTGCTGCCTCGGCCGCCCAGGCCCCCGCCCTGGTACAGTTAGCCAATCCCCTCATGGGCACGGACAACCCGAACGGTTTCTCCCACGGCAATACCATCCCCGAGGCGGCGCTCCCTTTCCCGATGAACGCGTGGTCGGCCTACACCCAGCCCCAGCGCGATTCCTTCTATTACGCTTACCGCCAGACCAAAATCCGCGGCATCCGCCAAACCCACCAGCCCAGCCCGTGGATGGGCGATTACGCCAACTTCGCCCTCATGCCCGTCACCGGCAAACTCGTCGTCAACGAAACCGACCGCGCCTCGGATTTCCGCCACGAAGCCGAGCTCTCCCAACCCAGTTGCTACAAAGTCCATCTCGACTCCTGGAAAGCCACCGCCGAAGTCACGCCGACCGAACGCGCCGCTCGATTCCGGTTCACTTATGAAGACGCGGGCGACGCTTACGTCGTCCTGGAAGTCTTCCGCGGCAACAATTGCTCGGTCGAAATCGTCCCGGGCGAAAACAAAATCATCGGCGTCGCCCGCAACAACAGAGGCGGCGTGCCGGAGGATGGCAGTTTCGGGAGCCATTTCGTCATCGTTTTCGATCGCCCGTTCGCGGCTTACGGGGTCTGGTCCGGCGCGTCCGGCGGCGGACGCGGCGGCGACCGCGCCGCGGAAACGCCTGAATCTATCAAGCCTGGCGAAACGAAACTCACCGGCCCGCACGTCGGCGTTTTCGTGAAAGTCGATACCGGCGCGGACAAAGTGGTCGGCTGCAAGGTGGCCTCCTCGTACATCAGCCCGGCGCAGGCGGTGGTCAATCTCCAGAAGGAGATCGGAGATGCCGATTTCGACACCGTTCGCCAACGAGCCGAAACGCGCTGGAATGAGGCGCTCGGCCGCGCCCGCGTCGAAGGTGGTTCGCTCGAGCAACAGCGCACATTCTATAGCTGCCTGTACCGCGCCCTTCTCTTCCCCGAAAAATTTCACGAAATCACCGCCCAGGGCAAAACCGTTCACTACAGCCCTCACGACGGCAAAGTCCACGACGGCGTGCTCTACACCGACAGCGGTTTCTGGGACACGTTCCGCGCGGCGCATCCGCTCTACACGCTCCTCTATCCCGAAGTCAGCGCCGAGATCATGCAAAGCCTGTTGAACGCTTATGATGAAAGCGGGTGGCTGCCCGAATGGCCCAGCCCGGGCCACCGCGGCATCATGATCGGCGAGAACTCCTTCTCTCTCCTCGCCGATGCGTGGGTCAAAGGCGTGCGCGGGTTCGACGCCGAAAAAGCCGTCGCCGCCATGGTCCACGACGCCAACAATTCCCACCCCCGCATCTCGGCCGTCGGGCGCGACGGCGTCAAATACTACAACGAACTCGGCTACGTGCCTTACGGCAACCAGGCCCCGCGCCGCGGCGCGACCAACACCTTCCCCGAAGCCAGCGCCAAGACCCTCGAATTCGCCTACGACGACTTCTGCGCCGCCCAATTGGCCCACGCCGTCGGCAAAACTGCCGAAGCGGACACGTTCGCGAAGCACGCCATGAATTACACCAACCTCTTTGACCCGAAAATCGGGTTCATCCGCGAGCGGAAAGCCAACGGTTCGTGGGACGAACCGTTCTATCCGGAACAATGGGGCGGCGGGTTTACCGAGGGCTGCTCCTGGCATTGGACGTGGTGCGTCTTCCAGGACATCCCCGGGTTGGTCACCCTCATGGGCGGCGACCAGGCCTTCGCCGACAAGCTCGACGCGGTGTTCACAACGCCGAACACGGTCAAGTCCGGCACTTACGGCGGAATGATCCATGAAATGACCGAAATGGTCGCCGCCGACATGGGCCAATACGCCCACGGCAATGAGCCCGTTCACCACATGATTTACTTGTACGATTACGTCGGCAAACCCTGGAAAGCCCAGGTGAAGCTTCGCCAGGTGATGAACCTGCTTTACCAGCCCACCCCGGACGGCTATTGCGGCGACGAAGACACCGGCCAGATGTCCGCCTGGTACGTCTTCAGCGCGCTCGGCTTCTACCCCGTCTGCCCCGGCGAACCCAACTACCTCATCGGCAGCCCGCTCTTCAGCGAGGCGACCCTCAACCTGCCCAATGACAAAAAACTCACCGTCCTGGCGAACAACAACGGCTCCCAGGAATACTACATCCGCAGTGCGATGCTTAATGGCGAGACACTCGATAAAACCTGGCTCACCCACCAGGACATCGTAAAGGGCGGTGAACTGTCCTTCCAAATGTCGTCCCAGCCGAATTATAAATGGGGTATCGCTCCCGAAAACCGGCCGCGCTCCGCCCTCCGCGAACTCACCGGAGCAGCGAAGTAATTGGGCGAGCAGTTAGCCATCATCCTTCCTCCCGCCCTGTCTCAATTCCAGCCGTAACCGTCCAACGAACCGACACCCCCGCGGCAGTCGGAAAACCCTGCCGGCCCACCTCTCGCAGACATTCCAAACCCTAACCTTCAACTTGTAACCTTCAACCTTCAACCAACCCCGAGAGGCGTTGGCATAATTTAAGCTTTTCTAAACTCTCAGCCGTACTTGGGGTACCTACGACCGTAAGGCAATGCGGGCAGAATGCGTCTGCGAGAAATACAGCCGGTTCTGCCCGCGCTCTAGCACCCCGCGACCAAACCTCCCCTTCTCTCATAGATAGAATGACTTTTGCGGTCCCATTAAAAACAGGTCCCAACAAAATTGCCGACACCGGAGGGGCCGGCCCACGGTCTCTCCCTGCTCTTCAATTTAACCCGTTCGCACCGGTTCGCACTGGTTCGCACCGGTTGGAACCCGAAGTGCCCCCCTCGACAGAGGAACTCGGGCCATCTGGGTCTATCGCGTTTTTGTGGCATATCGGGGCCTGAGATTCGGTTGCGGCTGCGCCATGCCGTGTTGTTCACAGTTTCTGGTACCGGCCCATCCGGGAGTCCTGCATGTGCTCAGAAACGCTCGCCAAATCGCGCCTCAGACTTTATAAGCTCCCCGAACCTCAGGACTTTGCGCTGTGACTGTGTCAATCGGTAATGCTGTTGCCCGGCCTGCGCTCTCACGCCCGCAAGCGAACAGCCCGCGCGCCCGGCTCGCGATTGGCCTGCTGCTCGCCTTCGTCGTCGCCAAGCTGCTCGCTCATTTCCTGGCAACCTTCCTCACACCCTACGGCATCCATCGGGATGAATTCCTTTACCTCGCGATGGGAAAACACCCTCAGTTCTGGGGGATGGATTTCATGGTCGGCCAGGTCTGGATGCTCGGGCCCGCAATCCTCCTGTCGGCTGTGGGCCTGGCTTACCTGTTGGCGGCGCGCTCGATGCGACCCTACGGGGAAGTCAGTTGGGCCTGCGTGACCGCCTTCATGGCGCTTCTCGTGCTGCATGGCAAGGCTCATTACATCGGGCCCATCTACCCTTTGCTCTTCGCGGCGGGCGCGGCGGCCCTCGGAACCCTGCCCCCGCTCGCGGCTCGGCGCGCCAACGCCGTGATGCTCGTCTTGATAATCGCCTGGGGCGCCATCGGACTACCCTTCGGCCTCCCGGTTGTGCCACCGCCGCAGATGGCGAAGTACGCGGCTGCGGTCGGTATTACAGGCGCCGTCACCACCAACCAGGGAAAAGTACTTTCTTTGCCTCAGGATTACGCGGACATGCTGGGCTGGGAAGAACAGGTGGAGGCCGTAGCACAGATCTATGAGTCCCTGCCTCCGGACAAACGCGGCGAAGCGGTGCTCATCGCTCGGAACTATGGTGAGGCTGGCGCGCTCGACTGCTACGGCCCGCGCCACGGTTTGCCCCGCGTCCTCCTGCCCCACAACAACCTTCTCTGGCCTCCGCCCGCAAAGCCGGCCGACGTCGTGGTTTCGCTCGGGATATCGACCGACGACTTATGCCGCTTCTTCCGTCCCGTGCGCCTGGTGGCGGTGTATGACGATCCCTGGCGTGTCCCGGAAGAGCGGAACTCTCCAATCTGCGTCGCCGAGACGCTCTACCAGAGCCTCGACGAAGCCTGGCCGGGCCTGAAGCGGTAGCCGCGCCAGCGACCAGGGAGAAGCGAGGTTGGATGCAGGACTGCTGGATTAATCGAGGCGCGTGGACCTCCGAAAGTGGGTTTCAGGCTCGGGACTTGGGACTGCACAGGGTGGACTGGGGATTGTGGCCTGTGGACCGCTTCCTTCCCCTGCCACTGGTCCCTTTTTCACGCCTTGCCTGTCATTTTGAGCCAAGACAATCATGCTGGCGGGTTGCCACAATCAATCGCAAAGAGGCTACGATGCCAGGACACAAACGAAATCTGATGTCAACTTGGCAAGTTGATTTCTTGCGCTTGCGTGACGGAAACTGACCTATGAAGCCACTTGACATTGCTTTCATTCTCATCCTCATTACCCTCGGCGCGTTCGCGCAGTCGGCTTTTGCCTCCGAGCGACCTGCGGTGGTCGCGCCGCCGGATTCCTTTTTCGAGAAGGTCAGGGATCGGGACCGTGACGCGGCACGCCAATTCTATAAGAAATATTTGGAGATAAACGGCCTGCCGGTCGCGGCTTCAGCCGAGGTCGCCGACCAGGCGTTGCAGCGCACCTGGGACTTGGTGATTCATTTGCTGGCCGGCCGGCCGGATGTCCTGCAGGCCATGGTGAAAAATGGCATGTACCTGATCATCATCGGTCGGGACCAGGTCTATACCGACATGCTGGAATACCGGCATCATCCCAACCCCGAGTACCAGAACGAGCGGGTCCGAGGCACCGGTGGCAAGCCCACCAGCTTCGGCGAAGAGAACCTGCTCTGCCTTCCCATGGATCGGTATGACGACGAGAGCATAGGTCTGCACGAATTCTGCCACACCATCGATGCGACGCTCGCCTCCCTGGACCCTGCCTGGCGCGAAAGGAAAAATTCCGTTTTTCGTCATGCGCTCGAAAAAGGGTTTTGGAAAAACACCTACGCCGGGTCGAACCCCGGCGAATTCTGGTCGGAAACGTGCCAGGCTTATTTCGATTGCGCCCGGGTCAATAACTGGAACCACGGCCCGATCGGCACTCGCGAGCAACTCAAGGTGTATGATCCCGAAACCTATGACTTGATCAAAAACGCCTTTAACCTCAAGCCGGATCAGGAATGGCGCTACGCCTGGCTTCAAAAGCTGCCGAATGTGGGTCCACCCCCGGCTCGGTTCCGCATCGCGCCGTACTACACGAAGTTCACCTGGGCGCGCGAGTTCACCGTCCTCGGTCGCCAGGCCAGCAATGAAGCGTTGCTCAAGGCCAACAACACCATCCGCAAAATGTTCGCCTATCGTCACGACATCCTCAAGGCGCTCATCGCCGACGGCGTGAAGCTGGTTGTGCTCGGGCCCCAGGAGAAGCTTAGCGACCTGCCTGAATATCAGGACCTGAAGAAAACGCCGGGCTTCGATCCGCTCGCGCGGATGCTCGGTTATACCCCTGAAACCAAATTGTTGGCAGTGGGCGAAGAAAACGTGTTGGGCAACCCTGCTGACCCGCAGGTCGGCCAATGCCTGGTCATCCGGGAGTTTGCGAAAGCCTTGTATTCTGTCGTGGGCACTCGCCCGGTCGACCCGGGCTGGGACACTCGGCCAGAGCGTGACCGGCAACAATACGAACTGCGCGTCAAACGTGTGGATGTTCGGCTCGATCAGAAATTAAAACAGGTTTACGAAACCGCGCTTAGCAAAGGCCTATGGAAAGGCACGCCCGCCTGTCAGAGCCGGGTCGAGTACTGGGCTGAAGGGGTGCTGGCTTATTTCAACGCCACCGGCCAGAACGCGGCGCCGAACGATGCCCCCCACCCGATTACCACGCGCGAGGAGTTGAAAGCGTATGACCCAGACCTGTACTCGCTCATAAACGAAACCATGGCCTACGACGGGCATGTGGACTGGCGGTACCGCCGGTAAATCGTGCTGGTCGCCTTGGGAGGGCGAGCGTCCCCGCGAGCCCTCCCGGCCTGGCGTCTTGACTATTGCTTCCCTCCCGCCACTCTCCTGTTTCATGAACATCCACCACCTCGAGCTCTTTTACCATGTCGTCAAAAACGAGGGCATCACCGCAGCCGCGCGCAATATGCCTTACGGCATCCAACAAGCCGCCATCAGCGGCCAGGTGGCCCAATTGGAAGAGTTCCTCGGCGTGGTCCTGTTTCACCGCCGGCCCTTTTCCCTGACGCCTCCAGGGCAGAAGCTCTTCAGCTTCATCAAGCCGTTCTTCGATAATCTCGAATCCGTCGCGCAGGAAGTACGCGGAGGCGTGGCGCAACACCTCCGGATCGCAGCCTCTGAAATCCTCCTGCAAGACTACCTTCCCGACATGATCCAGCAGACGCGTCGGCAGTTTCCGAAGTTAAAAGTCACGCTCAAGGAAGGCTACTACCCCGAGGTCGTGAAATGGCTGGAACAGCGGGATGTCGATCTCTGCCTGGGCCTGCTGGGCGGGAAACCGCCGCACGGCATCCACTCGTTGCCGCTCTTCGACCTCTCCCTGGTGCTCCTGGTGCCGCACCAGAGCAAGCTCCAGTCGGCCGCCGAGCTTTGGGAGCAGGACCACATCGAGGAGAAGTTGATCACGACCCCGTCCAATCAGGTGATTTGCCGCGCGTTTCAGCAAGGGTTGAGGAAGCACAAAGTGGATTGGTTCAGCGGCATCGAAGTCAGCACGGTGGCTCTGGTGGAAACCTACGTCGTCAAGGGCTACGGCATCGGCGTTACGGTCGGTGTTCCCACCCGCAAGTACCATCCCCAGGTCCGCATCCTGCCGCTCGATGATTTCCCGAAAACCAGTTTCGGCGTTCTCTGGCAGGGCTTCCGCACACCAGTGCTGGATCACTTTCTGAAAGTAGTGCAGCAAGCCGCGAAAACGGAGATCTCAGCAAACGCTCAAACCCCGGACTCGGTTCCCGAACCAAAGCCGTCGAGGCCGCCACTCCCAAAGAGCACCGCCCGCCCGCAAGCGGGCGGACCAGTCCGCGCGAAGTAACCCGGCCGCTTATTCAACCTTGACTGGCTGCCCTGGCGGCTTAAGTGTTTAGTACAGACCGGCACGGAAGTCGCCTTGTTCGACCGATCGCCTCCGGTCGCACCGGAGGGAAGAAACTGGTTTCCTGCCATGGTCACCAGGCTCCGCGAAACTGCTGAGCAACAAACTGTCAGTATAATCCCTCAGGCTTATGATTGATGAACCCAAGCCGAACCCACACGATTCGACTGAAGTGGCACGAGTGAAACTGTTCCTCGGTATGCAGTTCTTCTTTCTGGTGGTTTCAATATTTACAGGCGGATTTAACTTCAAATTATGGTCGATGCTGGATACTGCCCTCATGCTCCAGTCCATCGGCGTTACCAGCCTGGTCCTGGTGCTGGAAGAAGAAAAACTGCGTCGGCTCGCATTCCGCACAGCCGTGATCATTTACCTGTTGGCAATCCTGGATATGGGAATCAACGTCCTCATCTCGGGGGTTGTCGGGTGGAAAACGTAACTGGACGTAACTTGCGGATCTGAAGGTTCCATTCCGAAACGCTGTAACCTTCCACCCTAGCGCAGGCGAATGGTTCCGGGCAGCTTCAAAATCCTGGTTTAAGGAATGTAGGAAAAGCGTCGCCGCACGGGCCCCGGAGCGCCGATTTGTAATCGGCTTTGCGTTGCCGGAGCCCAGGCGCCTCCAGTCGCAGCCACACACGACCTATGCCGATTACAAATTGGCCAAAAGGGTTGCGGCAGCGGCGGCGGTGTCACGATGCCCCGGCTTGCGGACTCGCTCGCCGCTTGCCAAAAAGGTTCAAGGGCCTATACTGGAACCAACAGCAAGCGGGCTGGATTCGATCTGCCAAACCGGTCCCTGGCAGCGAGTACTGGCCCGACAGCGAGCACGGTCAGCCTTTATGGGCACAACAGTCTATGCCAGGGTTCGCACGGTCACGACTTCAATCGAGGCTGACAGGATGATCAGTAATTTGCGAGGCGCTGGTCTGCACCCCGTGGAGCTCTCTATGTCCGCGGATTGTTCCTTGCTGGGGAGGGCCGTTGGTTTTCCCATCCAGGTTCCCATCGAAGAGGCGGTTGCTGCAAGGGAATTCCTGGAGTCGTGTGACGGGCCAAGCGACGCGGCTCGATAAAAGGCCCCGCATCGTCCTTGCGACTTTGCCGAGAGGTGCCGGGCGGTCTATTTCACCACGCCAATTCGAGTGCCGCTCAGCGTCCGCAAAAGTGCCCGCCCGGCCGACCCGCCGATGCCAACCTGCTCATCGTCTCCTGCCCCTGTTCGGCACCAGGGAACGGCGTCCACATCGCCGGCACCTGATGCTGCAACCGCCAGGCTTTAAACGCATGGAGCAAGGGGCTCAGTTCAGTCGCGGCAGAACGCACTTCTTCCCGGTCATCGGCAAACCCATCGGATTGGTAATCGGGAATGGCATCGTCATCCTTGCGAACGTAGGCCAGCACGCGCACCAACCGCTCGAACTCCGCCCGGTCAGCCACTTTGAAAGAACCAGCCTGCGCCGCCTGGATCAACCCGATGATGGTCCGGCATTGCTGCTCAATAAAACGGTGACCGAGTTCGCTTAGGCCAAGCTTGCATAGCTTTGCCTCCAGGTCAGGCGGTACGTTGCCTCTGGCCAGTTCATCACGCAGGTCCTCAACCTCATGGACTGTGACCAGGTGCAAGCGTCCCGGTCGACAGGACGTTTGCCGCATAGGTGACCAGACCTGCCTGACGGTGTAATCGGTGCCTGAATTGATTCCGCGGGTTTTCATAACAAGGCCAACGCTACGCCGTGGCCCTGTGGTTGTACATTACAATTTGGCCCCGGTTTTCTCATCGGTTCAGTGAGCCTTCAACGTCTTCCCCGGGCCTTCAATTGCCCGCAGCAAGGCCTCGCGTTCCGGGTCGGAGCCTACGAATAAATCTCCGGGGAACTTGCGGTAGGTTAATAGCTCGGAGAAGATGTAATCCTGGTCATTCCGGTTGAGGCCCATGCCGGCGAGGTATTGCAGGCGGAGGTCTTTGTCGCGGTTAAGCTGGGCGTGCTTCAGCCACGGCTGCAGGTCCGTTGCGCGCCCAGCGTAGGTCGCCATCAGCCCGAAACTCGACTTGAACCCAACGTCGCGCAGAGATTGGCGCACCCGGTCGAAATCGTCACTGCTGAGCCGGCGCTGGACCTGTCCCAGATCGATAGTGGCCGCGCCCGCCCCGCCGAGTAACACGACGTCATAGCCCTCGCCATTTTCGTCGTTGCTCCACACGGTTGCTTGAGGAAAGACGTCGAAAAAAGTCGCCAGCTCGGACCGGACGACCGCGACGCTGCTTTCATAGAGTGGCACCCACTGGGTCACCAGTCCGCCCGGATTCAGATGCTGCCTGCAGAGCTCGAAATATTCTTTGGTGTAGAGGCTGGCAGCGCCCTTGACCCACGGATGAATCGGGTCTGACGTGATGATATCGAACTTGTCCTGCGTAGTCAGGATATAATGCCGCGCATCATCGTAAATGATCCGGACCCGCGGGTTGTCCACAACGTCGTAATTCTCTTCCGCGAAATACCGAGCGACCAATTTGGGAATCAATGGTTCAAGCTCGCAAATCACGATTTTCTCGACGCTGGGGTAAACGAGTAATGACCCGGCGGTAACGCCAGCCCCGCAGCCGACGACCAGCACGGACCGGGGTTGGGGATGCAGCAGTCCCGGCAGATGGCCCAGCATCCGTTGCATGCGCATGTCCCGCGGGTCCGTCGAAGCTTCGATCTTGCCGCTGATATGGAAGTTCCGGACGCCGTTGTTCATCTCGGTGACGGCGACCGACGCGTTTACCCCTTCGCCCATATACAGAGCGGTCTCGACCGTGGTAGTGGCGGGAAGCTTGCGGCCATATGCGACCAACTCCCACGGCACCCGCGGAACAGTCCAGATCAGCAGCGCGACCACTCCGAGTCCCGCGATCAGCCACACCGCCCCCTCCGCGCTCCACCTTCCGCGCCCTGAACTGTGGACCGTGGATTGTGGACTTGGGACTTGAGACTTGGGACTTGGGACTTGGGACTTTAGCCTTTGCACTTTCGGCCGCCCCCACAACATCAGAAGCCCGCTGACTGCAGTTAAGCTCAGCAGCAGTCGTTCGACCTGCTGCGTCCCGAGCCACCCGATCAGGAAGACGCTGCACCCCACCGCGCCGACAATCGCCCCTGCCGTGTTGGCGGCATAAACTCTGCCGACCAGCCGTCCGGGGTCTCCCCCTCCCGAAGCCGCTGCCAGTGCCAGGGGAAAACTCGCCCCCCATAAACAGGTGGGCGGCAGAACTGCCCAAGCGCAGCGCAGCAGGTCGAGCTGGAGGTTGAACCACGGGCTTGTGGAAAGCGACGGGTTAATCGGCCAATAGGGCAGCGAACGTGCCAGCATGAACGCCGTCCAGCCCATCCCCGCCGCGAGCAGCATTTGGCAGAGCCCCAGCGCGAACTCCGGACGCGCCGTCCGCCGCGCCACGAAAGCCCCGACGGTGCTGCCGATCCCCAACCCCGCCAGGAAAACCGCCAGGATCAGCGAAAACGCATACACCGTCCCGCCCAGCATCAATGACAACAACCGCGTCCATACTACCTCCGCCCCTAGCGCGCATAATCCTGATAAAGCGATGGTCCAATAAACCAGCCCGGCGTCCCGCCCGTCCGACGCCCCAACGGCGGCCGATTCCGCGAATTCATTCGGCCCCTGGTGCGGCTCGCGCACGGAAAGCAAGAAACTGATGAGAGCGATCGAGGCGTTTAGTGCCGCGGCGACACAAGTGCCTACAACCATGTCATACACGCGCAACAAATAGAATCCCGCCAACAGCGAGCCAAACACCGCACCGAAAGTGTTGCCGGCATAAAACAGGCCGAGCCAGGAAATCCCGTCAGAGCTGGTCCTCACCCAGCGCGAAATCGCCGGCAACGTCGCCCCCATCAGCATGGTTGCCGGCAGAAGACAAGCGACGCACAGCGCGCCCCGCAGCAGGAAAGCCGGCAGGCCCGGACCCACATGCATCGCATAAATCCGCGCCACGGGCGGTAGCAGCGCCAGCACTCCGACGCCACAGATCCCGATTCCGGCCTCGACCGCCGCATAAACGCGCAGCGGGTGCCGCCGCGGCGAAATCCAGCGCGGCAACGCTACGCTGCCTAAACACAGCCCCCCCATGAACACCCCCAGCACGATCCCCAGCGATACCGCCGTTGACCCAATCACCAGTCCCAGCAACTGGAACCAAATGATTTCGTAGATCAACGCCGCGCAACCGCTCCCGAAAAACAACAGCACCAGCACCGCACGCACCCCGCCGCCAGCCCGCCCGCTGCCCGCAGGATGGGCCTCCGCCGCCTCAGGGGGACCGCTCGCGACCGCGCCGCTCACAACAGATTCTCCGCGCCTTTGCACCTGTGTCAATTCGTGTCCATCCGTGGCTTAAAATCCGGTAGCGCCTTTGCACCTTAGCGTCTTTGCGTTAAAAAATCCTGCCCGAATGCTTCCGGCTCGGGTCACTCCCACTTCATTCCGGGCTGGCGAATCGCTTCGAGGCACTGCTTCACATCCATCGCCCGCTGCGCTTCCATCGCCCATACCCGGCACCGCGACCGCCAGCTCTCCAGCTCCTTCGGCGTTGCCGCGTGGGGTTTGGCATGCGGCACCGCCTGCCCCACCAACAGCGACAGGTAACCGTCCACGCCAAACGAATTCGACGAATGCAACAACTGGCCCGACAATCCGCTCGGCCCATTTTCCCGGTAGAACTCCACCATTGGCTCGGCGCCATGTACCGCGGTGTCGGCCCGGCAGGCCCGCCAAAAAGGTGTGTCCAGCCGGGTATTGAACTTATAATGGATCGCCAGAAAATCCCGCACATCATCCCAAACCCGCGTATTGAACCCGTTGTAGAGCGCCGCTAGCGTCGGCGTTGGCGAGCAGGCGCTTTCGCCCAGCGAATCCGCCAGCGTGATCGCTTCCACGCATATCACCTGCAGCGCCGTCGCCTCCAGCGGCTCCACAAATCCCACCGCGTTCCCGATCCCCACCACGTTGCCCACCCAGTTGCGCGCGTAGCGTCCGGTGCGGAACTTCACCCGGCGCGGCTCGGTCGCCACTTTCGGATTCTTCGCCAGGAATTCACCCAGCGCCGCCTCGTCCGTTATGAAATTCGAAGAGTACACATACCCTCGGTTGATCCAATGCTCATGCTCGATCTGCCAGCACCAGCCTGCGTCCATCGTCTCGGCCAGCGTGTAAGGCTTGATCGGCTCGTCCGTCCTCGCCCATCCCCCGATCACCGCCCGGTCGCAAAACAGCGAATCGGCGTAGCTGATGAACGGCTCGCCCAGGGCCCGCCCAAGCAACTCGGACCGAAAGCCGGAGGCATCGACATACAAGTCCGCCGTCATCCGCTCCCCCTGGTCGGTAACCAGCGCCGCGATTCCTTCCGGTCCGGTCTCGGCCTTTACGGTCGCGTCCTTCACTTCCACGCCGAATTCCACGCTCACCTTCCCCAGCCACCCCACCAGTTTCTTGTTCTCGATATGGAAAGCGAAAAAGTTGTGGAACTTTGGCTGGCCGTCCGGTTGCCGCGGGAAAGCCTTGTCGTGCGCCATCAACGCCGACACCGTGCCCGTATACGGCACCTCGTCGGAAGCATAGAACCCGATCGGGCGCGACAACCCTGGCACCCGCTGGCCGAACTCCGTCATGAACGTGTAATAAAACTCCGGCCGCGACCCCCACAAAAACTTAATCCCCAGCTTCCAGGTTGGCTCCGCCTCTGCGTAAAACTGCTTCGGCTTGAGCTTGAGGTTCTCGAAAAAATGCCGCGGGAAAGCGACTGTCGTCCCCTCGCCCACCCCAATGACCCCGATGTCCGGGCTGCGCAGCGCCGTCACCTCGAGCTGCGGCAGCCGCCGCTTGAGCGTCAGCGCAGCGATAAACCCGGCGCTTCCCCCGCCCAGAACAATCACCCGTTTGACGACACTGGTGGGCACGCCGCAAATGTGCAGCATTCCGACCCTAACCGCACCAACTTTCAACCGTCGCACCTGAACCGTGGACCGTGGACCGCGCACTTGAGACTTGAGACCTGGGGCTTTGGACTTGGGACTTGGGACTTGGGACCTGAGACTTGGCACCTGACACTTGGCGCTCTGCAGTCCGCTTGGGCCTTGAGCCCTTACCCGAGGACTCTCAACCGTGGACTGCGGACTTGAGACTTGAGACTTGAACCTTGAACCTTGAAACCCGAGACGCGAGGCTCGCTCCTTGACACCCTGCCTGTATCGCTGAATGGTGGTATTAATGTCCCGATGACACGAAAAGGTAATGGCGCGCCGACGCCTGAAAAAGTCCCGCCGCGGCGGCTGTCCCGTCGCCGTCGGCCGAACGGTGTCCCCAACATCCGCGATGTCGCCCGCCGCGCCGGCGTTTCCGTCGCCACCGTCTCCTTTGTCCTCAACGAAGCCCACAGGCACCGCATCCGGCCCACAACCCAAAACCGCGTCTTCGCCGCCGTCAAAGCCCTCGGCTATTCCCCCAACGTTTCCGCTCGCAACCTCGCCGTTGGCCGCAGTCACATCCTCGGCGTCATCGTCTCCGATATCCGGAACCCCTTCTTCCCGGAGATTATCGCCTCCTTCCAGGAAGCCGCGAATCTCAAAGACATGGAAGCCGTTGTCGTCAATACCAACTACGACCCCCAGCGCACCCGCGACACCGTTCTCCGCCTGCTCGCTCTCCAGGTGCCCGGCGTCGCCATCCTTACCTCCCAGATTGACCCCTCCGTCATGCACACCCTCGCCCGCCGCGGCATCGCCGCCGTCTACCTCGACCTCGGCCGCGTGGACTACCGCGTCAGCAACATCGCCGTCGATTACGAACATGGCATCATCGCTGCCCTCGACCATGTCCGCGCCCTCGGCCACACCCGCATTGGTTTTATCGGCGGCGCCCCTCGGCTTCCCTCGGCTCAGCGCCGCAAGCTCGCCTTCCTGGCCGGCGCCAGGAAATTCGGCGGCCTTCAGACCCTCTCCGTCGATTCCGATTTTACCGTCCAGGGCGGCTATCTTGCTTGCGCCAAATTGCTCGCCGGACTCGCCCCCACGGCCATTATCGCCGCCAACGACCTCATGGCCATTGGTGCCATGCACGCCGCCTATGACCGCAGAATTCGCATCCCGGCCGATTTGTCCGTCGTCGGCTTCGACGACATCCGCTTCGCCCAACACACCCAACCCCCGCTCACCACCGTCGCCGTCCCCCGCGGCACAATTGGCCGGCTCGCCTTCGAAGCCCTCTGGACCCTGATTTCCGACCCCGCCACCTCCGGCGCCGAACACCACGTCCCGACTACTCTCGTCGTCCGCGATTCTACCACCCACGCCCCCAAGCCGGCCGACCGACTCTTGCCCGCCTGAGCCGCCAAGTCGAAGTCGATTCCTTCGATGAAGCGGACGGCCAACTGGTCGTTGGAGAACCAAATGTGCTCACTGGTGCCGGGGCGCGGGGTGCCGTGCTCGTCCAGCCACCAGAAAGACAAGGCGCCATAGACAGCGATGGCTTTACCCTGTGCGGCCACGGTGCCGTAAGGCTCCAGGACATCCGTCCAGATGAGCGGAAATTTCTCGAGAATGGCCGTGCCGTCGGGGGGCCTCGTCTCCGCCGTCGGACAACATTCGTCGCGCCATCCATAGTAGAGGCCACTGCGGCCAATCCAGGCACGCCCGGACAACAGATAGCCGTACAAACAAACATGAAAGCCCCCCCTGTGTTACCGCGGGCAGCGACAGTCCCCCCACCGCACCTTCGGCCCCGTTGCTCGCCGCCGACCCCGTCCACATTCTGGCCGGTATCGCGGGCTTAACACTCCTTAACACTATTTTTTTCCCAGCGCTTCGGTTGCACGCTTTTTAGGCGGTGACCGGTGCGGGATCCAACGAGGGTGTCGGGACGGACCAGAGGATAGACCTCCGAGGCCAGGGCGAGGCTGTGTGAAAACTCGCGCACGTCGAACGCAATCATGGCCGGGCGCTTAGACTGGGAGACAATCGTTGTTTTTTGCGCCGTGAGAACGTTGAACTCCAGAATCAGGGCCCCGGCTTAGCCTTGG
>Ga0210409_10001334_pt1 | contig 32770 bp, 26 predicted proteins | sample IncBWH17MmetaG_FD_161649 | JGI IMG/M metagenome (GOLD analysis project Ga0210409, IMG submission 161649) | Forest soil microbial communities from Barre Woods Harvard Forest LTER site, Petersham, Massachusetts, United States - Inc-BW-H-17-M | ecosystem: Environmental > Terrestrial > Soil >...
GACACCGGCAGGCTGATGGTGCGCTTCGGCAGCGTGCCGGATCAGCTGGCGGCGCGCGATGCGGTGAACGACAACTTCAAGGACACCTACATCACGGCGCTGTCGTTCGCGCCGCGCACGCCGGAGGTGCTGCGCCTGCTGGGCCTCAAGCCCATGCCGCTCGGGCTCGACCTGCGCGGCGGGCTGTACCTGCTCTATCAGGTGGACGTGAACTCCGCCGTGAGCCAGGCGCTCGAGGGCTACGCGCAGGACGCGCGCCGCGCGCTCACCGCTGCCAACGTCCCCTTCAAGGACGTCACGGTAGGCGCGGGCGGCCAGGCCAGCACCATCCGTATCCAGCTGGCCCCCGGCGCCGACGTGGGCGCCGCGCGCAGCGCGCTCAATCTGCCGCTGCAGGGCCTTGCGATCACCACCTCGAGCGGTCCCGCCGGCCCGGGGATCGAGGCGGCGATGACCAGCGCGCAGATTCGCGAGCGCCAGGACTACGCGATCCAGCAGAACATCACCACGCTGCGCAACCGGGTGAACGAGCTCGGCGTCTCGGAGCCGATCGTGCAGCGCCAGGGGGTGGATCGCATCAACGTGCAGCTTCCCGGGGTGCAGAACTCCGCCGAGGTGAAGGACATTCTCGGGCGGGTGGCGACCCTCGAGTTCCGGCTCGAAGACATGCAGAACAGCGCCGTCGAGGCGGCGCAGCTCGGCCGCGCGCCGCTCGGCTCGAAGCTCTATACCCACACCCGTATCGGGCGGCCGATACTGCTCAAGCGTGAGATCATCGCTACCGGCGATCAGCTCACCAACGCGACCACCGGACAGTCCCAGGAAGGTCCGGCCGTCAACGTACGGCTCGACGCGCGCGCCGGCGAGAACATGCTGCGGACCACGCGCGCCAACCTCAACAAGCGCATGGCCGTGGTGCTCATCGAGAAGCGCCCCGAGACAGTCGAGATCGACGGCAGGAAAGTCACCCGCGAGGTGACCGACGAGGACGTCATCAACGACGCCACCATCCGCGGCGTGTTCAGCAACAATTTCCAGATCACGGGACTCCAGGCCGGCGAGGCGCGCGAGCTCGCGCTGCTGCTGCGCTCCGGCTCGCTCGCGACCGTCATCTATGTGGTGGAGGAGCGCGCCGTGGGGCCGAGCCTCGGCCGCGACAACATCGCCAAAGGGGTCACCGCGCTCATCGTCGGCATGGCGGGCGTGTTCGTGTTCATGGCGATCTACTATCAGATTTTCGGCCTGGTCGCGGACCTCGTGCTGCTCGCCAACGTGGTGCTGCTCGCCGCCATGCTGTCGATGATGCACCAGGTGCTCTCGCTCCCCGGCATCGCCGGCATCCTGCTCACGGTCGGCATGGCGGTCGACGCCAACGTGCTGATCTACGAGCGTATCCGCGAGGAGATCCGCAAGGGCGTCTCGCCTCAGGCGGCGATCCGCGCCGGCTTCGAGAAGGCCTTCTCGGCGATCGCCGACTCCAACATCACCACGCTGATCGCCGGCGTCGTGCTGTGGGTGCTCGGCACCGGCCCGATCCGCGGCTTCGCCGTGGTGCTCACTCTCGGCATCGCCACCTCGATGTTCACCTCGCTCATGGGGAGCCGCGCGCTGCTCACCCTCATGTACGGCGGCCGGCGCAAGCTCGCGCGCCTGGCGATCGGCTGACGGCGCACCGGCCCACCTTCAAGGACCAACCGTGGAATTCTTCAGTCATCAGACCAGCTACCCGTTCATGGCCACCCGCAAGGTGTGGTACACGCTGTCGGCAGTGCTCATGATCGTCTCGCTCGGCTCGTTCTTCATGCGCGGCGTGAACCTCGCCATCGACTTCACCGGCGGCGTGAGCGCCGAGGCGAGCTTCCCTCAGGCCGCCAACGTCGATCAGGTGCGGGCACGGCTCACGGCGGTCGGCTTCCGCGAGCCGTCGGTGCAGAACTTCGGCTCCTCGCGCGACATCGCCATCCGCCTGCCGCCGGACCCGAAGCAGACCTCGGCCGGGATTCGCACCCAGCTCGAGACCGCCCTGCGCGGCATCGACCCGGGGGCGCAGGTCGTGCAGCTCGACGTGGTGGGACCGCAGGTCGGGAACGAGCTCAAGCTGAGCGCGGCGTGGGCGCTGTTCTTCACGCTGCTCGGGATCTTCCTGTACATCGCCTTGCGCTTCCACACCTGGCGCTTGTCGCTCGGCGCGATCTTCGCCGTGCTGCACGACCCGATCCTGGTGCTGGGGTTCTTCTCACTCACCCAGATGTCGTTCGACCTGGCGGTGGTGGCGGCGATCCTGGCGGTGATCGGTTACTCGCTCAACGACACCGTGGTGGTATTCGACCGCATCCGCGAGCGCTTCGAGGGCAACCGCCGCTCGCCCCCCGACGTGGTGCTCGACCAGTCGATCAACCAGACGCTGTCGCGCACCATCATGACCAAGGTGGTCACCTCGATCGTGGTGGTCGCCCTGCTGTTCCTCGGCGGCGCGGTGCTCAAGGGCTTCTCGGCGGCGCTGCTGATCGGCATCATCGCCGGCACCTACTCCTCGATCTACATCTCGAGCGCCATCGCGCTCGACTGCGGCCTCACTGCCGAGCACGTGTTCCCGACGGTCAAGAAGGCGGCCCTTGATCATCTGCCATAGCGGAGCCCGGTCACGCTGATCGCCGACCCGCACGCCTGGGTGGCATTCATCACGTTGTCGGCGCTCGAGATCGTTCTCGGCGTCGACAACCTGATCTTCCTCGCGATCCTGGTGGGGCGCCTGCCGCCGCAGCGGCAGCGCGCCGCGCGGCTCGGCGGGCTGGCGCTGGCGATGGCGAGCCGCATCGCGCTGCTGTTCGCGATCGTGTGGCTGACCCATCTCACGCGGCCGTGGCTGCGCCTCGGCGGCCTGGCGTTCTCGGCACGCGACCTGGTGCTGCTGCTCGGCGGGCTGTTCCTGCTCGGCAAGAGCGTGCTCGAGATCCACCACTCACTCGAGGGCGCACCGGGGAATGCGACGCTCCCGCGACTGCGCGCCAACATAGTGCTCACCGTCCTGCAGATCGGGATCATCGACATCGTGTTCTCGCTCGACTCGGTGTTCACGGCCGTCGGGCTGGCGAAGGACTTCCCCATCATGGTGGCGGCCATCGTGGTGGCGATCCTGGTCATGATGTGGGTGTCGCGGCCGATCGGTGCGTTCATCGAGCGTCACCCGACGATCAAGATGCTGGCGCTGGCCTTCCTGATCCTGATCGGCGCGGCGCTGGTGGCCGAAGCGCTGCGCTTCGACATTCCGAAGGGTTACCTCTATTTCGCGATGGCCTTCGCGGTGGCGGTGGAGCTGATCAACATGCGCGTGCGGCGTCGCACCGAGCAGCGCCGCCGCTGAGCGCCGCGGCTGCGGCGCTCCGGGCGTTGCAGGGCGGCGCTAGCGGGTTGCGGCCGGCGCGGGCGCCGCGCCGTTGGTGGCGCGCAGGCAGCTGTGCTGGTAGCCGTACACCACATAGACAAGCACGCCGATCACCGTCCATACGATCAGACGCACCCAGGTGGCAGGTCCGAGCGACGCCATCATCAGGCCGCACACCAGGGCGCCGGCGATACAGGTGAACCAGGGCGCCGGAGTGCGAAACGGACGCGGCAGGTCGGGACGAGTTTGACGCAGCACCAGGACGCCGATACAAACCGTCACGAACGCCGCCAGGGTGCCGATTGAGACCAAGTGCCCAAGGAGGCCGACCGGGAACAGTCCGCCGATGGCCGCGGCCGCGACTCCGGTCACGATCGTGCCCGTCGAGGGGGTACGGAAGCGCGGATGCACGCGACCGAATAACGGCGGCAGCAGACCATCACGCGCCATGGCGAAGAAGATGCGCGCCTGTGCAATGGTCATCACCAGCATGACCGAGGTCATACCGAAGATGGCACCGAGTTTCACCGGTACTCCCAGCCAGTGCAGCCCCGGGTACTTGTCGAGAGCCAGGGCGACAGGCGCGGCGACGTTCAGCTCTTTGTAGCTCACCATACCGGTGAGCACGGTGGAGACCATCACGTACAGGATGGTGCAGACGATGAGGCTCGCCAGGATGCCGATCGGCATGTCGCGCTGCGGATTCTTCGACTCCTGGGCCGCGGTCGAGATGGCATCGAAACCGATGTAAGCGAAGAAGATGACCCCCGCGGCACCGAGGATGCCGCTAGGACCATACACGAACCACGTCCCGCTATTAGGCGGAATGAACGGGTGCCAGTTATCGGTGTTGATGTAGCTCACGCCGAAGATGATGAACAACACGATCACCGTAACCTTGATGGTGACGATGAACGAGTTGAAGACGGCCGACTGCTTGATACCGATGTAACAGATGGTGCCAATGGCAGCGACGATCAGTATGGCGGGCAGGTTGATGATGGCCCCGGTGAACCGCAAGTGCAGTGCGTCCACACCCTGATCGAGCGGTGCGTGCGTGAGCGCATCAGGGATGTGGAGGTGTAGTTGATCGAACAGGCTCACCACGTAACCGGACCAGCCGACCGACACCGTCGCGACGGCAAACAGGTACTCGAGGATCAGGTTCCAGCCGATGAACCAGGCGACGCCCTCCCCGAGCGTGGCGTAGGAGTACGAGTAGGCGCTGCCGGACACCGGGATCATGGCAGCGAACTCCGCGTAGCACAGGCCCGCGAAGGTGCAGCCGATGCCGGCGACGATGAACGACAGCGGCAGCGCGGGACCGGCGTTCTGGGCGGCGGCGACGCCGGTGAGCACGAAAATGCCGGTACCGATGACGCCGCCGATGCCAAGCAGGGTCAGCTGCGTCGCGGTAAGCGCGCGCCGCAACTGGTTGCCGGTGGATTCCTGCTCGTGCAGGACTTTGATGGACTTTGTCGCCAAGAGTTGCCGCATCGTGGACCCCCGAATTTTCGCTGGACTCTACACAAGCGACCTGTGGAAAGCGAGGTCAGCCGAGGCGCAGATCCTCGGGCACGTGCGGCGCGAGCAGCTCGATGAGTGCCGCGTACACCTTGGGGGTTCCGGCGAGGATGTGCCCCTCCTGGCGGTACTCCGCGCCCGTCAGAGTACCGATGCGCCCGCCTGCCTCCTGGATGAGCAGCGTTCCGGCGGCCGTGTCCCACGCGCTCAAGCCGATCTCCCAGAACGCGTCGACGCGGCCCGCCGCGACATAGGCGAGGTCGAGCGCCGCCGCGCCGGGCCGGCGCACGCCGGCGACGTGCTCGGTGACCGCGCGCAACATCGCCAGATAGGCGTCGAGGTAGCGCAGGTTGGCGCGGTAGGGGAAGCCGGTGGAGATGAGCGCGCCCTCCAGCGCGCGCGCCTTGCTGACGCGCATGCGGTGGTTGTCGAGGTGCGCGCCCGCGCCGCGGCTCGCGGTGAACAGCTCCTGGCGCATCGGGTCGTAGACCACCGCGTGCTCCAGGCGTCCCTTGATCTGGCAGGCGATCGACACGGCGAATACCGGGAAGCCGTGCAGAAAATTGGTCGTGCCATCGAGCGGATCGACGATCCACAAAGTGTCGTGCTCGCCCGAGCGGCCGCTTTCCTCGGCGAGGAACGCATGCTGCGGGTAGTGCCGCCGGATCGTGCCGATGATCTCGCGCTCGGCGGCGTGATCGACCTCGCTCACGAAGTCGTTGCGTCCCTTGGAGGAGATGGTGAGCGACTCGAGACGGTTCAGGCTCCGGACGATCACTTCGCCCGCGCGGCGCGCGGCGCGCACGGCGATGTTGAGAAGCGGCTGCACGGTCTTTAAGCTCGTTTATTCGATGAGCGGCGGCGCCTCTGCCGGCGGCAGGTGCGATGCGCTTCAAGGCTAGCGTAACAGATGGACTCCCCCGACATTCGCATCGTCCTGGTGGCGCCCTCGCATCCGGGCAACATCGGCGGCGCGGCGCGCGCCATGAAGAACATGGCGCTGTCATCGCTGGTGCTGGTGCGGCCGAAGCAGTTTCCGCACCCCGAGGCGACCGCACGCGCCTCCGGGGCCGCTGACGTGCTCAGCGGCGCGCGCGTAGTGGAGTCGCTTCCCGAAGCCCTCGCGGGCTGCGGCTTCATCGCCGCGACGACCTCGCGCGAGCGCGACCAGTATTTCCGCGTGGCCGACCTGCGTGCCGCCGCGCCGCGCATCATCGCCGAGTCGCGCCGCTCGCCGGCGGCGGTGGTATTCGGGGCCGAGCGCAGCGGACTCACCAACGAGGAGCTCGAAGCGGCGCACGTGCTGTTGCGCATCCCCGCCAGCGAGGCCTACCCATCGCTGAATCTTGCGATGGCGGTGCAGCTCGTGGCATACGAGCTCTATCGGGCGAGCGGCGCCGCCGCGGCCGCGGCCACGTGCGATCTCGTGAGCGCACCGCTCGCCACCGCGCAGGAGCTGCAGCAGCTGTACGCGCATTTCGCGGAAGTGTTGGACGAGATCGACTTCAAGGATCGCACCGAGAGCGGGACGCACCTCATGAGCCGCATCCGCCGCCTGCTGCAGCGCGCCGAGCTCGATCACAACGAGGCCAACATCCTGCGCGGCATTCTCACCGCCGTGCAGAACCGGCGCCGCCGCGCCGGCGTGCCGCCCCGATGAGCGCCGCAGGTCCCATCTACCTCGATTACGCGGCGACCACGCCGGTCGATCCGCGGGTCGCCACGGCGATGAGCGGCTGCCTGACACTCGACGGCGACTTCGGCAACGCCGCTTCGATCCACGGGTTCGGCCGCGCCGCGGCGGCGCGCAGCGAGCGGGCCCGCATCCAGGTGGCGGGACTGATCGGCGCCGGCGCCGACGAGATCGTCTTCACCTCCGGCGCCACTGAGTCGAACAACCTGGCGATCCTCGGAGTGGCGCGCGCCAACGCCGATCGCGGCCGTCACCTCGTGACCGCGCGCACCGAGCACAAGGCGGTGCTCGACCCGTGCAAGCGTCTCGAGAAAGAGGGTTTCAGCGTCTCCTACCTGACGCCGGAGCGCTCGGGGCTGGTCACGCCTGCGGCGGTGGCCGCGGCGCTGCGCCCCGATACACAGCTCGTCTCGCTCATGTGCGTGAACAACGAGATCGGGGTCATACAGGATATCGAGGGCGTAGGTGCGCTGTGTCGGGAGCGCGGTGTGCCCTTCCACAGCGACTGTGCGCAGGCGGCGGGCAAGGTGCCGCTCGACGTCAGCGCGCTGCCGGTCGATTTCCTCTCCTTTACCGCCCACAAGCTCTACGGCCCGAAGGGAGTCGGCGCGCTGTTCGTGCGCCGCAGCGCGCAGGGGCTCCTGCAGCCGGTCACTTTCGGCGGCGGCCAGGAGCACGGCTGGCGTCCCGGGACGCTGGCGACCCACCAGATCGTCGGCTTCGGCGCCGCCTGCGAGATCGCCGCCAGCGAGCTGCCTGCGGAGGGCGCGCGGCTCAGCGCGCTGCGGGATCGCCTGTGGAGCCTGCTCGGCGCCCTCGGCGGCGTCCACCTGAACGGTGCGGGCGCCGCGCGTGTGCCCGGCATCCTCAACGTGTCCTTCGAGGGCGTCGAGGGCGAGAGCCTGGTGAGCGCTTTGAAGGAACTCGCGGTCTCGACCGGAGCTGCCTGCAACTCCGCCGCCGCGGAGGCGTCCTATGTACTGCGGGCGCTCGGGCGCGACGCTCTGCTCGCCGGCAGCTCGCTGCGCTTCAGCCTCGGTCGCTTCACGAAGGGCCCGGAGGTCGACTTTGCCGCGGGCGCCGTCGTCCGCGAGGTGACACGCCTGCGAGCGCTGTCGCCGGCCTCGGGAGTGGCGGAGGCCCTGGAGCTCGGCGCGGCAGCTGAAGGTGGCGCCGTCGTGAGCGGCGAAGCCGGCGGGCCGAAGGATGAAACCTGGGTGCGTTTTCACCTGCTGATCGTCGGTGACACTGTGAAAGACGCACGTGTTCAGGCCTTCGGATGCCCCCATACTCTCGATGTGGCCGGTTGGCTGTGCCGGGAGCTCCGGGGCCGCACCCGCGGCGCGCTGCCCCCGGGTAAACCCACGGACTGGGCGGCGCACCGCTCGGTCCCGGTCGAGAAGCTCGGCCGGCTGCTGGTGATCGAGGACGCGCTGCGTGCCTGCTTATTGCAATGGCCGTAAGCGGTACAATATCGAGGGTCGATGGCTATCTCGCTGACTGAATCCGCGGCCAATCGCGTCAAGGGCTGTCTCGCCGCCCGGGGCGGCGGCATCGGACTGCGCCTCGGCGTGCGCAAGACCGGCTGCTCGGGCTTCGCCTACGTAGTGAATTACGCCGACGCTCAGCAGCCCGGCGACACGGTGTTCGAGGACCGCGGCGTGCGTGTGTTCGTGGACTCTGCCAGCCTCACCCTGCTCGACGGCACGATCGTCGACTTCGTCAAGCAGGGGCTGAACGAGGCGTTCCGCTTCCGCAACCCCAATGTGAAGGGCGAGTGCGGCTGCGGCGAGAGCTTCTCGGTCTGAGTTCCTGCGGCCGCCTCCCAGGCGGTCGCGCGCCCAAAAAAAGCCTTACCAAACCGGCACTTCCGACGCACGCCAAATTGCCGCGGGAGCGCGACCTCAAGTAAACTTGCGCGCTTGCCTGCGGGCCGCCCGCATCCATCCGCTTTCGACAGAAGGGACCCATCGAATGGCGCTCGAGCGCACCTTGTCCATCGTCAAGCCCGACGGCGTATGCGGCAATCTCATCGGCGAGGTCTACCGCCGTTTCGAGAAGGCCGGCCTGTCGATCATCGCCGCGCGCATGCTGCACCTGTCGCAGCGCGAGGCCGAGGGCTTCTACGCCGTGCACCGCGAGCGGCCGTTCTTCAAGGACCTGGTGCGCTACATGACCTCGGGCCCGGTGATCGTGCAGGTGCTCGAGGGCGAGAACGCGGTTCTCCGCAACCGCGACCTGATGGGTGCGACGGATCCAAAGAAGGCCGCCCCCGGCACGATCCGCGCGGATCTCGCCGCCAGCATTGAGCAGAATGTGGTGCACGGGTCCGATGCTCCCGAGACCGCGGTGCGCGAGATCGCCTACTTTTTCAGCACGACGGAGCTGCATCCGCGCGGCTGAACGCGCGGCGCCAAGTCCATGAGCTCGCCCGCCACTGAGCGCACCAACCTGCTCGGGCTCCCGCGTCCGGCACTCGAGACGTTCGTGGCGCAGCTCGGCAGCCGGCCGTTCCGCGCACGGCAGCTCATGCACTGGATCTACAAGCGCGGCAGGAGCGAGTTCGCCGAGATGACGAACCTCGCCAAGGACTTTCGCAGCCGTCTCGCCGTGCAGGCCGAGGTGCGGCCGCCGGAGATCGTACGCGTACAGCGCTCCGCCGACGGCACCGTCAAGTGGCTGCTGCGGGCCGATGCCGCCCAGGCGTTCGAGATGGTGTTCATCCCCGAGCCCGACCGCGGCACGCTGTGTATCTCATCGCAGGTCGGCTGCGCCCTCGACTGCTCGTTCTGCGCGACCGCGCAGCAGGGGTTCAATCGCAACCTCACTACCGCCGAGATCGTCGGCCAGGTGTGGCTCGCCAGCGCTCAGCTCGCCCGCGAGGCGGCGCCCGAGGCCTGCCGTTCGGCCGACGCCACGGCGGCGGCGCTCCCCGGCGAGCGCCGCGTGACCAACGTGGTCCTCATGGGCATGGGCGAGCCGCTGGCGAACTTTCGCAACGTGGTGCCGGCGCTCGACATCCTGCTCGATGACTTCGGCTGCGATCTGTCGCGCCGGCGGGTGACGCTCTCGACTTCGGGGCTCGTGCCGCAGATCTATCGGCTCGCCGAGGTGAGCAACGTGGCGCTCGCGGTGTCGCTGCACGCGCCCGACGATGCGCTGCGCAACGAGCTCGTGCCCATCAACCGCAAGCACCCGATCGCGGAGCTGCTGCCGGCCTGCTGGCACTATCTCGACGAACAAAACGGCCGCAGCGTCACCTTCGAGTACGTGATGCTGGATTCCGTGAACGATTCCCCGGCGCAGGCGCGCGCCCTGGCGCGCCTCCTCAAGGGGCATCCCGCCAAGGTGAACCTCATCCCGTTCAATCCATTCCCCGGCACGCGCTACACTCGCTCGCCGGCGCCCGTCATCCAGCGCTTCCGCGACGAGCTGCTGCAGCGCGGCGTGCTCGCCACCGTGCGGCGCACGCGGGGCGAGGACATCGACGCCGCCTGCGGTCAGCTCGCCGGGCGAGTGATCGATCGCACGACGGTGCGGCTCGGGAGTAAGGTCATCGGCGTCGCCGTCCAACCATGAGCAAACACGTGAACACCACCAGCTACTCGGGCGCGCGGCTGGCAGCGCTGGCGGCGCTCGCGGCCGTGATCCTCGCCGCCTGCGTCTCGAAGAGCAGCCAGCCGCTGCACATGGCCAATCAGCGCGAGGCGGCCGCCGACAACACCCAGCTCGGCATTCAGTACATGAACCAGGGCGACCTCAATCTCGCCAAGATGAAGCTCGATCGCGCGCTCGATGAGGATCCGGGCAACGCCAGTGTGCACAGCGCGCGCGCCATGCTGTTCGAGCGCATGAACCAGCCGTCCAAGGCCGACGAGGAGTTCCGCACCGCGCTCAAGCTGGCGCCGCACGACCCGGAGGTCATCAACAACTACGCCGTGTACCTCTGCCAGAACGGCCGCACCGACGAGGGCGTCAAGCGCTTCCTCGAGGCTGCGCACAACGCGCTGTACCGCACGCCGCAGGCGGCCTACACCAACGCCGGAGTGTGCCTGCGCGCCGCCAGGCGCGATGACGAGGCGCGCACCGACTTCAACGCCGCGATTCAGCTGCGGCCCAACTACGCCGAAGCGATCTTCCAGCTTGCCGCTCTCGACTTCGACCACGGGCAGCTGGCCGCGGCGCGCGCGCGCATCGACACCTACATCGGCACCTACGACGCGACTCCGGATCTGCTGCTGCTCGGCGTGCGCGTGACGCGGGCGCAGGGTGATGCAGTGGCCGCGCAGCGCTACGCGCGGCGCTTGCAACTCGACTACCCGGGTTCGGACCAGGCACGCGCCCTGGCCGCGCTCGATAAGAAACGCGGCTGAAGCGTATGGCCACGAGCGAGGCCGGCGGCGAGGCGCGCGCACGTATCGGCGCACGGCTGCGCAGCGCGCGCGAGGCGCGTGGACTCACGACGCTGCAGGCGGCGGAGAAGCTGCACGTCGACCCGCGCATCCTCGAGGCGCTGGAGGCGGAGAACTTCGCGGCTCTCGGCGCTACGGTGTACGTGCGCGGCCACCTGCGCCACTATGCCGAGCTGATCGGCGAATCGCCCGCGGAGCTGCAGAGCATGTACTCGGCCGCGGCGCCCGCGCCGGACCTCACCCGCATTCCCCATCGCGCTCCGCAGAGCCGTTCCTCGCGCCTGCTGGCGCTGGCGCTCCTGGTACTGGTCGGAGTTGCCGTCGCCGGAGTGGTGTGGTGGCTGCTGACGCTCCCGGCGGCCAAGCCGCAGCCGGTGTCGGCGGAGCAGCCGGCGGTCGCCCCGCCCGGGACGGCCTCGGCGGCGCAACTGATGAGCGCGATCGCCGACGCGCAGGCGCGCGGCGCCGGCGGCGCGCGTGGCGCAAGCGGCGAGACCCAACTCGCCCTGAGGTTCTCCGAGGTGAGCTGGGTTCAGGTGTACGACGGCGCGGGGCGGCGGCTGTTCGAGGGGCTGATCGCACCGAATAGCGCGCGCACGCTCAGCGGCGCGCCGCCGCTCAAGGTGGTGCTCGGCAACGCGCCCGGAGTTGCGGTGAGAGTCAACGGACAGAAAGTAGCGCTCGACGGGCTTGTGCACCGGGACGGCAGCGCGCGCTTCCTGCTCGATGGCAACGGGCACGCCGCGCCGATGCCGCCGCTGGTCGCGCACGGGGGCTGAGTGGCGGAGGAGATTCAGCCCGTCCGCGGCATGAACGACGTGCTGCCGGCCGAGAGCGGCGCCTGGCAGCACCTCGAGGCCGTGACGCGCGAGCTGCTCACATCCTACGGCTACGAGGAGATCCGCGTGCCGGTGCTCGAGCGCACCGAGCTCTTCAAGCGCGCGATCGGCGAGCACACCGACGTGGTCGGGAAGGAGATGTATACCTTCACCGATCGCGGCGGCGAGAGTCTCACGCTGCGGCCGGAGGCCACCGCGGGCGTGGTGCGCGCGCTCATCTCCAATCGTATGCTGCGCGGGCAGCGCCACAAGCTGTGGTGCCTCGGCCCCATGTTCCGCCATGAGGCGCCGCAGGCCGGACGCTACCGGCAGTTCTGGCAGGTGGACGTCGAGGCGGTGGGCTGCCCCGGCCCCGACGTCGACGCCGAGCTGATCGCGCTCAGCGCGCGGCTGTGGCAGCGGCTGGGACTCAAGGGCCTGAGCCTCGAGATCAACTCCCTCGGCACCCCCGAGAGCCGCCGCGCCTACCGCGCGCACCTGCTCGATTACTTGCGTGCGCGCGAGTCGCGGCTCGATGCCGACAGCCGCCGGCGGCTCACCGGCAATCCGCTGCGCATCCTCGACAGCAAGAATCCCGAGATGCAGGAGCTCATCGCGGGCGCGCCGCGCCTCACCGAGCATCTCGATGCCGAATCGCGCGAGCACTTCGAGGCACTCGGCCGCATGCTCGGCGGTGTGGGGGTGGCCTATACCATCAACCCCCGCCTGGTGCGTGGGCTCGACTACTACAACCGCACCGTGTTCGAGTGGATCACGGCCGCCAGCGGCGCCCAGAATGCCGTATGCTCCGGCGGCCGCTACGACGGGCTGATCGCGCAGCTCGGCGGGGAAGCAACTCCCGCGGTCGGCTTCGCCATGGGTGTCGAGCGCCTGGTCGCGTTGCTGGTAGGCGCCGGCGGTACGCCGCCCGCGGTACCCCCCGATGTCTATGTCGTCGTCAACGGTGCGCGCGCCACGTCCGAGGCTCTATCGATCGTCGAGCGGCTGCGCAGCGAGCGACCGCGGCTGCGGTTCGAGCTGAACCTCGGTGGAGGCAACTTCAAGGCACAGTTCCGGCGCGCCGACCGCAGCGGCGCACCGCTTGCGCTGATCATCGGCGACGATGAGCTCGCGCGCGGAGTGCTGGCGATGAAACCTTTGCGCGTGGAGTCGGGTCAGAGCGAGTGCCCGATCGAGGCGCTGGCGGCGGGCGTGGATGCGGCCCTGGCGGACCTTGGGAGTGCGTGAGTGAGCGAGTATCTGTCGGAAAAAGAACAGTGGGAACAGATCCGGGTCTGGGTACGCGACAACGGCCTGTGGGTGGTGGCCGGCGTAGCGCTCGCCGCCGCGGGCGTGCAGGGATGGCGCTGGTGGCAGGCACACCTCGACGCCCGCGGTGTGCGGGCGAGCGCCGCCTACACGCGCATGATCGAATCCCTCGAGAAGGGCGATCGCACTCAGGCATTCGTGCAGCTCGGAGAGCTCGAGCGTGACTATCCCTCCTCGCCGTACGCCGACCAGGGCAAGTTGGTCGCCGCACGGGTTTACGTCGAGGGGAACGACCTCGACAAGGCGGCGCACGAGCTCCAGTCCGTGACGGACAATTCCAAGGACCATGAGCTGGCGCTGGTGGCGCGCATGCGCCTGGCGCGCGTCGAGATCGCCCAGGGCAAGCCCGACCAGGGGCTTGCCACGCTGAACGCCGTGGAGCCCGGCGCCTTCGCCGCCCGGTATCACGAGGTGCGGGGCGACGCCTACTACGCCAAGGGCGATAAAACGGCAGCCCTCAAGGAGTACCGCAGCGCCGCCGGCAGCGCCGAGCTCGGCGACGCGGCGCTCCTCGAGCTGAAGATCGCCGACCTCGCCGCCGACGCGCCGCCGGCGAGCGCCGCCACTAACGTCCCTACTGCCCCCACCGGCCCCGCACCCACGGCCGCCACGAAGTAATCCATGCGACACCCGATACGTGCGATCTGGATGGTGATGCCGCTCATCGCCATCGCCGCCTGCTCCAAGGACAAGGCGATCGATCAGCCCGCGAAGCTCACCCCGCTCGCAGCGACGCTGCGCGTCGAGCGCGTCTGGTCGGCGTCCGTCGATGATAAGCATGCCGTGCCACTGCGCCTTGGCCTCGGCCTCTCCGTCGACGACGGCCGGGCCTATGCCGCCGGCCACAAAGGTGAGGTGGTTGCGTTCGAAGTCGGCTCGGGACGCGTCGCCTGGCGCACGCGCATCAAGGCGCCGCTCTCGGGCGGCACCGCCGTGGGCGGTGGTCTGGTGCTGATCGGCTCGAGTGACGGTCAGCTGTTTGCCCTGGATGAAGCGAGCGGTAACAGACGCTGGTCGGTGCGTGTCAGCGGCGAGGTGCTCTCGCCCGCCTCGATCTCCGAGCGGCTGATCGCGCTGCGCACCGTCGATGGCAAGCTCCATGCCTTGAGCCCAGCGGACGGTCACGAGCTGTGGGTTCAGCAGCAGCAGGTACCACGGCTGTCGCTGCGCGGCACGGCGCGCCCGGTCATCGCCGGGGACGTGGTGCTGTGCGGCTTCGACAACGGCAAGGTGATGGCCGTCAACAGCGGCGACGGCTCGGTGCAGTGGGAGGCCACGATCGCCCCGCCGCACGGCCGCACGGAGCTCGAGCGCCTGGTCGACATCGATACCGCGGTACGGGTGGCCGGGCAGGACGTTTACACCGTGGGCTTCCAGGGCAAGGTGGCCATGCTGGCGCTCGACAACGGGCAGATCTGGTGGTCGCACGACGCCTCGAGCTACCGCAACCTCACGCTGGATGCCGATAACCTCTACATGGCGACCGCCGATGGTGAGATCACCGCGCTCCGTACCCGCACCGGAGCGGAACTATGGCGGCAGAAGGCGCTGCTGCATCGCGGACTGTCGGCGCCCGCCGCCATGGACGAGGTGAACGCACTGGTGATGGCCGACTTCCAGGGCTACGTCCACTGGCTCGACAAGGCCACGGGCACGCTCGCCGCGCGCGCCTCCTCGGGCAAGGTGCGCGTCAGTACCACACCGGTGGTTGTCGGCAACATGGTGCTGGTGGTGAACGACCGCGGCCAGATCAGCGCGTTTCGCGTCAAGCCGCTAGCGGCGCGCAAGTAGCCGCGTGCACCGGCCGCCGCCACAGCGCCCCGCGCAGCCATGCTCCCGGTCATCGCGCTCATCGGCCGCCCGAATGTCGGCAAGTCGACGCTGTTCAATGTCCTGACCGGCACGCGCGATGCCATCGTCGCGGACGTGCCCGGGCTCACGCGCGACCGGCAATACGGCTTCGGGCGCGTGGGGCCGGTACCCTATGTCGTCGTCGACACGGGCGGCCTGATCGAGAATCCGACCGGGCTCCAGGCGCAGATGCGCGCGCAGACCGAGCGCGCAGTGGCCGAGGCCGACCGGCTGGTCCTGGTCGCCGACGCCCGCGCCGGGCTCTCGCCCGAGGATCAGTTCGTCGCACGCGAGCTGCGCCGTTCGGGCAAGCCGGTGACGCTCGCGCTCAACAAGGCGGAGGGACTCGATCCCGATCTCGCCGCCGCGGACTTTCACGCGCTCGGAGCCGGGGAGCCACACGCCATCTCGGCGAGCCACGGCCAGGGCTGCGAGAGCCTGATGGAGCAGGTGCTCGCGGGCCTCGAGCCGCAGCCTGCCGAGGACAGCGCGAGCGGCGCAATCCGCATTGCCATCATCGGGCGTCCCAACGTCGGCAAGTCGACGCTGGTCAATCGCCTCCTCGGTGAGGAGCGCGTCATCACGAGCGAGCAGCCCGGCACGACGCGCGACAGCATCCTCGTGCCCTTCGAGCGCGACGGCCGTCAGTTTCTGCTGATCGATACCGCCGGGGTGCGGCGCCGCGCCCGGGTCGAGGGCGTGGTCGAGCGGGCGAGCGTCGTCAAGACGCTGCAGGCGATCGCCGAGGCGCACGTCGTCATCCTGGTGCTCGATGCACACGACACCGTCGCCGAGCAGGACGCGAGCGTGCTGGGGCTCGCGCTCGAGCGGGGTCGCGCGCTCATCATCGCCGTCAACAAGTGGGACGGGATTCCTGCGGAGCAGCGCGCCCAGATCCAGCGCCAGCTCGAGCTCAAGCTCGACTTCGTGCCGTTCGCGCCGCTGCACTTCATCTCGGCGCGCCACGGTACCGGGGTCGGCGAGCTGATGCACTCGACGGTGCGGGCTTTCGAGGGGGCGATGCGCACGCTCCCGACCAAGGAGCTGACGCGCACGCTCGAGCACGCGCTCACCATGCATCAGCCGCCGCTGGTGCGCGGTCGACGCATCAAGCTGCGCTATGCACACCAGGGTGGCCGCAATCCCCCGCGCATCGTGATCCATGGAAACCAGACCGCCTTCGTCCCGGAGGCCTACACGCGCTATCTCGCGAATCTCTTCCGCAAGACCTACGACCTGTTCGCCACGCCCGTTCTCATCGAGTACCGCACCGACGCCAATCCCTACGACAAGGAGCGGCGCGTGACGCGACCGGCGCAAGGCAAGCGGCGCGGCCGGGCGCGCCACCGCTGACAGCCGTGATGTAGGATCGGAGGCCATGCGCATGAGGTCCTGCTGGGGATGGTTGGCCGGGTTCGTGGCATTCGCAACCCCGAGCCTCGGCGCTGAGCCCACGGATGCCGCCTCATACCTGTCGATTCGAGCTTCCAGCGTGGCGTTGCGGCACGTCGAGATCATCGACGGCACGGGCGCAGCGCCGCGCGCCGATCAGACGCTGGTGATCGTCGGCGGCAGAATCGCCGCCGTCGGGCCCGACGCGGGCACCGCGATCCCGCCGGATGCGCTGGTCAAGGACTACGCCGGGTACGCGGTGCTGCCGGGCCTCGTCGGCATGCACGACCATCTTTTCTATACGGCCTCGCGCGACGTGCAGCGCAACTCCCCCGGCGGCCTCGAGCCGGGCTTTGTGGTCAACGAGATCCCCTATTCGGCGCCGCGGCTGTACCTGGCAGCGGGCGTGACCACGCTGCGCACCACCGGGAGCATCGAGCCGTATGCGGACCTCAAGGTGCGCTCGCGCATCGAGGCGGGCGCGCTGCCGGGCCCGCACCTCGACCTCACCGCCCCCTATCTCGAGGGTCCCGGCACCATCTTCGCGCAGATGCACGAGCTCGCCGGACCCGGGGAGGCGGGCCAGTTCGTCGACTACTGGGCCGCGACCGGCATGACTTCCTTCAAGGCCTACATGAACATCACGCGCGCCGAGCTCGCGGCGGCGGCCGCCGCAGCGCATCGGCACGGACTGAAAATCACCGGGCACCTGTGCTCGGTCAGTTGGCCTGAAGCCATCGCCGCCGGCATCGATGACCTCGAGCACGGGCCGGTATACACCGACACCGAGTTCGTCGCGGCCCGGCAGAGCGATCATTGCCCGGAGACCTCAGCGATGCTTGCCTCGTGGTCGGGCAAGAAGGTCGGCGACGCGGAAGTCGCGGGACTCATCGCCGCGCTCGTGGCGCACCATGTGGCGGTGACCTCGACGCTGCCGGTGTTCGAGCTCGGCGTACCCGGGCGGCCACCCGCGCAGCGCCGCGCATTCGAGGCCATGTCGAGCGCGGCGCGCGACAGCTACCTTAGCTTCCGCGGACTTCTGGATCCCGCCAACCCGACGCCCGCGAAGCTGTTTCGCACGGAGATGGACTTCGAACATGCGTTCGCGGCGGCGGGGGGATTGCTGCTCGCAGGGCCCGACCCGACGGGCGCCGGGGGCGTGCTCCCCGGGTTCGGCGATCAACGGGAGATCGAGTTGCTGGTGGAGGCCGGCTTCACTCCGCTACAGGCCATTCAGATCGGCACGCAGAACGGCGCCCGGTTCCTCGGCCGTGAGCGTGACATCGGCACCATCGCCGCCGGCAAGCGCGCCGACCTGGTCCTGGTGCACGGAGATCCCGCCGCGCACATCGAGGACATCGAGAACGTTGCCGTGGTGTTCAAGGACGGGCAGGGCTACGACCCCGCCCGCCTCATCGAGGCGGTGCGGGGCCAGGTCGGGATCCGCTGAGGCTCGCCCTGAGGGCGAGTCCTTAGCGCAGCGCGGTCTCCGGCTCACGCCGGCCGTTCTCGGCCGGGATCTTGTTGGGGTGCGGCTTCTCAGCCTTTTGCGGCTGCGCCGGCGCGTTGCCGTTCATGATCTGCGGGTGAGTGTTGGCACCGTTTGCCCCCTGCGGATGGGGCGCATTAGCACCGTTTGCCTGACCGACCGGTCCACCGTAGGGCTTGTTGCCGTTGGCGGAGCCGGGCGCCGGATGCGGCACGGGCGCGTTAGCACCGTTCCCCTGACCCGGTCCACCGTAGGGCTTGTTGCCGTTGGCGAAGGCGGGCGCCGGATGCGGCACGGGCGCGTTAGCACCGTTTGCCTGACCGACCGGTCCGCCGTAGGACTTGTTGCCGTTGGCGGAGCCGGGCGCCGGATGCGGTACTGGCGCGTTGGCACCGTTCCCCTGACCCGGTCCGCCGTAGGGCTTGTTGCCGTTGGCAAAGGCGGGCGCCGGATGCGGCACGGGCGCGTCGGCACCGTGGGCGCGGACGACGCCCGGAGCGTTGAACACCGCAGGATGCGGGGTCGCCGCGATCGCGGGGCGGCCCCCGTTGTTCCTCGCGAGCAGGTCCGGGTTAGTGGCGGCCTGCTGCAGGTGCTGGCGCTGCAGCGGGGTCGGCGCAAGGTGCCCTTCCTGGGCGTAGCGGCGATCCTGCGCAGAGGGCGCCGCGGCGACGCCGCCGGATCCGCCGTTGTAGCTCACGCGGTTGACCGTGACGTTGTTGATCACGGTCTCGTTGTAGGTGTTATGGACGACGTTGACGTTGACGTTGGTGACCGACTGATTGTAGGCAAATGAGTTGCCGACCCAGCGGCCGCCGGCGAAACCAACACCGCCATAGCCGAAGCCGTAGTTAACACCGCCGTAGAAGCCGACGTGCGGGCCCCAGTAGCCGGCATGGAACGCGTACACGCCGCCGACGAAGCCCCAGTAGCCCGGCGTCCACAGAAATCCGACCTGCGGCGGCATCACCCACGTGCCCGGCACCCAGTAGTAACCGCCGGGCGCCCAGGCCCAGTAGCCCGGAGTCCAGATATAGCCCGGGCCCGGCACCGGCGGCTGCTCGTAGACCGGCAGCGGCGGTGGCGCTTCGTTGGCCTGCATCTCGTCTTCGGCGACGGGTGCGGCCTCCGCGGCCGGGGCCACGTAGGCCGCGGCGGGCGGACGCTCCGGCACGACGACGGTGCGAACGACGCACCCCGTGAGCGCCGTGGCCGCGGCGCATAAGAGCGTCAGGCCGGCGAGAGGGGCAAGATTGACCTGCAGACGCTGCGAAGATTTGAACATAACACAGCCCTGATGTTGGTGGTGAGGCAGCCTACGCACTCGCGCAGACCCTTTGGAACACACAACGTCACAGTTTGAGAGCGGGTGACCGTGTGAACGGAATGTAATCTGTGCTCGCGCCGTTGCGCGGCGACGACGCACGGCGAGAGCCCGCGTACGGGGCCGGAAAGCGTCTGGGTCAGGAGTCAGGGGGCCGCCGCAGGTGCAGGCCGCGGCTGCTTAAGCCAGTGTGAACTTCAGTGAGCCGAGCTTCTCAATGGTACTCACGATCTCATCGCCGGCCTTGAGCCACACCTGCTTCTCCCTGGGATAACCGAGGATGACGCCCTCGGGAGTCCCCGACCAGATGATGTCCCCGGGCTCGAGTGTCCACATCTTGCTGATGTAGGCGATGAGCTTCTGCGGATTGAAGATCATGAAGCTGGTGTTGGAGGACTGGCGCTGCTCGCCGTTCACGTGCGTCTCGATCCTGAGGTTATTGGGATCGCCGACCCGGTCCGCCGACACGAAGTAAGGACCGATTGGCCCGAAGTCATCGAGCGTCTTGCCGATCATCCACTGCACGCTCGGAGTCTCGAGTTGCAGATCGCGCGCGGAAAAATCATGCGCGGTGCAATAGCCCGCCACGTAGTTGAGCGCCTCCGCCTCGGACACGTTACGGGCACTCTTGCCTATGACGATCAGGAGCTCGGTCTCGTAGTCGAACTTGTAGGACACCTCGCGCGGCGGCAGCGTGATCGTGCAGTTGTGCGCCGCGAGCGCGTTGTTGTATTTGTTGAAGAGGATCGGAACGCTGGGAAGCTTGAGGTTGGTTTCCGCGGCGTGCGCCCGGTAGTTGAGTCCGATGCAGACGATCTTGCCGGGACTCACGAAGAGTCTGCCGAAGGTAATGGACGATTCCTTCACCATGGCGGCATCTGCGCGGTGCGAGGTCTGGGCCTCGACGATGAGCTCCTTCAGCCCGTGCGCGTTGCCCTCCCTCAGCAGCTCCTCGAGCGTCAGCGGTGCCGTCATCCCGATGAGCTGCGACGCCTTGCGCACGTCGAGCACGGTGTCGTCAGCGAGTTTCGCGCCGAGTGTCTCCGAGCCATCAGCGTTGCGCATGGACAGAAGCGTGACCCCGGTCGGCATTTCGTGAGGGCCGCTGTACTTCTTTGCCATGGAGGTCTTCCCGGTCGCGGAGACCGCTCCCGCGCTCGCCACGCCGGCGGCCAGCGTGCCGGTCTTGAGAAAGTCTCGCCTGGAACTCATGTGCACCCGGCGCCCCCGCCCTGGGCTATTCCCACTCGATGGTCGCGGGCGGCTTGCCCGAGATGTCGTACACGACGCGCGAGATGCCGGGGACTTCGTTGACGATGCGCCGCGAGACATGGTCGAGGAATTCGTACGGCAGTCGTGCCCAGTGCGCCGTCATGAAATCCACCGTCTCCACCGCGCGCAACGCGATCACATAGTCGTAGCGCCGCCCGTCGCCCAGCACGCCTACCGAGCGCACCGGCAGGAACACCGCGAAGGCCTGGGACACCCGCTCATAGAGATCGTGCTTACGCAGCTCCTCGATGTAGATGGCATCCGCGCGGCGCAGCAGCTCGGCGTACTCCTTGCGCACCTCACCGAGTATGCGTACTCCGAGGCCGGGACCCGGGAAGGGGTGGCGATGCACCATCTCGCGCGGCAGCCCGAGCTCGAGCCCCAAGCGCCGCACCTCGTCCTTGAACAGCTCGCGCAGCGGCTCGAGGAGCCTGAGCTTCATGCGCTCAGGCAGGCCCCCGACGTTGTGGTGCGACTTGATGACGTGCGCCTTGCCGGTGCGGGCGCCGGCCGATTCGATTACGTCCGGATAAATGGTTCCCTGCGCTAGGAACTGCACGCCCTCGAGCTTGTGCGCCTCCTCATCGAACACCTCGACGAAGGTGCGCCCGATGATCTTGCGCTTCTGCTCGGGATCGGCGACGCCGGCGAGGGCGCTGAGGAAGCGCTCCGCGGCGTCGACGCGGATCACGCGCACGCCGAGGTGCTCGGCGAAGGTGCGCATTACCTGCTCGCCCTCGCCGAGGCGCAGCAGCCCATGGTCGACGAACACACAGACCAGCTGATCGCCGATGGCACGATGCAGGAGCGCTGCGACCACCGAGGAATCGACCCCTCCGGAGAGCCCGAGCAACACCTTGCCGGTGCCGACCGTAGCGCGCACGTGCGCAACGGCGTCCTCGATGATGTTGCCGACGCTCCACAGCGCATCGCTTGCGGAGATCTCGCGCACGAAGCGCTCGAGGAGCCGTGCGCCCTGCTTGGTATGGGTGACCTCCGGATGGAATTGCACCCCGTAGAAGCGGCGCCGCTCGTCGCTCATCGCGGCGTACGGGATCGTGCTGGTCGAGGCGCAGGCGGTGAAGCCCGCGGGCAGGGCGGCGACGCGATCCCCGTGGCTCATCCATACATCGAGCCGCGCGTGACCCGTGCCGTCACGACGATCCTCGATTGTGTCGAGCAGCCGCGACGGACCGGTCACGGTCACCTCGGCGTAGCCGAACTCGCGCTCGGTGGAGGGGGCGACGCGGCCGCCGAGCTGCTGCGCCATCGTCTGCATGCCGTAGCAGATGCCGAGCACCGGGACGCCGAGCTCGAACACAGCGGCGGGGGCCCGCGGCGGGTCGCGGTCGGTGACCGACTCGGGCCCGCCGGAGAGAATCACGCCGCGCGGCGCGAACGCGCGCACTTGCGTATCGCTCATGTCCCAGGGATGGATCTCGCAGTACACGCCGAGCTCGCGTACGCGGCGCGCGATGAGCTGGGTGTATTGCGCGCCGAAGTCGAGGATCAGGATCCGGTGCGCGTGGATGTCGGGGTGCGGCGCGCTGGCGGGCGCCGGCACTGCAGAGTGAGTGGGGGCGGTGGCTTTGGGAACGCTCGCCATAGGTCTTGAGCCGTCAGGACACCCGATAGTTGGGTGATTCCTTGGTGATGCTGACATCGTGCACGTGGCTCTCGCGGACGCCGGCGTTGGTGATGCGCACGAACACCGGGCGGGTGCGCATGTCGGCGATGCTGCGGCTGCCGGTGTAGCCCATCGCGGCGCGCAGTCCTCCGGAGAGCTGCTGCAGAATTGTAACGACGCTGCCCTTGTAGGGCACGCGGCCCTCGACGCCTTCCGGCACCAGCTTCTCGAGCTCGGTGGCGGCGTCCTGAAAATAGCGGTCGGCCGAGCCGTGGCGCTCGGCCATCGCGCCGAGGGAGCCCATGCCGCGGTAGGACTTGTAGGAGGCGCCCTGGTAGAGCTCGACCTCGCCCGGCGATTCCTCGGTGCCGGCGAACAGGCCGCCGATCATGACCGCATCCGCGCCCGCGGCGATCGCCTTGGCGATGTCGCCGGAGAAGCGGATGCCGCCGTCGGAGATCACCGGCACGTCGGCGGCGCGCAGTGCCTCGGCGACATTGGCGACCGCGGAGATCTGCGGCACGCCGACACCCGCGATGATGCGCGTGGTGCAGATGGAACCGGGACCGATGCCTACTTTGACTGCATCCGCGCCGGCGTCGACGAGCGCGCGGGCGGCCTCGGCGGTGGCGATGTTGCCGGCGATCACCTGGCCGTCGGGCCACTTCGCCTTGATGCGCGTGACCGTCTCGATGACGCCGCGCGAGTGGCCGTGCGCGGTGTCGACTACCACGAGGTCGACCCCGGCCTCACGCAGTGCCGCGACGCGCTCCAGCGTGTCGGGCGTGGTGCCGACCGCCGCTCCGACGCGCAGACGTCCGCGCTCGTCCTTGCAGGCGCGCGGGAACTCGGTCGCCTTCTGGAAATCCTTCACCGTGATCATGCCGACGAGCTCGTGCTCGCCGTTCACCACCAGCAGCTTCTCGATGCGGTGCTTGTGAAGCAGCGCCAGCACCTGCTCCTTGGAGGCGTCCTCGCGCACCGTGACGAGCCGCTCCTTCGGCGTCATGACCGAGGACACCGGCGCGTCGAGCTTGTCCTCGAAGCGCAGATCGCGGTGCGTCACGATGCCGACCGCCTTGCGACCGACCACCACCGGGACACCCGAGATGCCGCGCGAGCGTGTGAGGTCGAGCACCTCGCGGATGGTCATGTTGGGGGAGACGGTGATCGGGTCCTTGATCACGCCGCTCTCGAATTTCTTCACCCGCCCGACTTCACGCGCCTGGGCCTCGATCGTCATGCTCTTGTGGATCACGCCGATGCCGCCTTCCTGGGCGATGGTGATGGCGAGGCGCGCCTCGGTCACGGTGTCCATGGCTGCGGACATCAGCGGCACGCTCAGGCGGATGCGCCGCGTGACGCGCGTCGAGAGATCGACCTCGCGTGGCAGAATTTCCGAGTAGGCCGGAACCAGGAGGACGTCGTCGAAGGTGAGAGCTTCTTCGAGGATGCGCATGCGTAATTATAGGCGGCGGGGCCGTGCCGGTAAACCTCGTGCTAAGGTGCCTCATGGCCCTGAGAACTGAGGAAAAGGCCGCCGCCCCGGTGCGGGACGTGTACACGGTGTCCCGCCTGAACCGCGAGGTGCGCTCGGTGCTCGAGCGCGGCCTCGGCGTCATCTGGGTGGAAGGGGAGCTCTCGAACTTCTCCCAGCCGGCCTCCGGCCACTGGTACTTCTCGCTCAAGGACCGCGGCGCGCAGCTGCGCTGCGCCATGTTCCGCATGCAGAACTCGCTGGTGGGGTTCACGCCCCGCGAGGGCGCGCACCTGCTGCTGCGCGGGCGCATCAGCGTCTACGAAGCGCGCGGGGACTACCAGCTGATCGTCGAGCACCTCGAGGAGGCGGGAGTCGGCGCGCTCAACCGCGAGTTCGAGCGCCTTAAGACCCGGCTGGCCGCCGAAGGCCTGTTCGCGCCCGAGCGCAAGCGCCCGCTGCCGCGCTTTCCGCAGCGCATCGGCGTGATCACCTCGCCCTCGGGCGCGGCGCTGCACGACATTCTGCACATCCTCGCGCGGCGCTTTCCGCCGGCGGCGGTGCTCATCTATCCGGCTCCGGTGCAGGGGGCGGCGGCGGTGCCGGCGCTCATCGCCGCGCTGGCGGCCGCGGGCGCGCGCGCCGAGTGCGATCTCCTGATCCTCGCGCGCGGCGGCGGCTCGCTCGAGGATCTGTGGGCTTTCAACGACGAGCGGCTGGCGCGCGCCATCGCGGCGAGCCCGCTGCCGGTAGGCGCTGCGGTCGGGCACGAGATCGACTTCACGATCGCGGACTTCGTGGCTGACGTGCGCGCTCCCACGCCCTCGGCGGCCGCCGAGCTCGTGGTGCCCGAGCGCGCCGCCTGTCTTCAGTCCGTCGCGCGCAGCGCGCAGCGCCTCGAGCTTTCCATGCGGCGCGAGCTGCGCGTGATCGCCACGCGGCTCACCAACACGCAGCGCCGGCTCGAGCTGGCCGCTCCCGGCGTGCGGCTGCAGCAGCAGATGCAGCGGCTCGACGATCTGACCGTGCGGCTTGCGGGCGCGACGCGCGCGCGCCTGCAGGGCGACCGGCTGCGTCTCGCGCACGTCCGCGACCGCATGATGCGCCGCTCGCCCGATCGGCTGGTGCAGGAGCGGCGCTCCCGACATCAGGACCTCGCGCTGCGCCTGCGGCACGCCGCGACCGCGCGCGTAGCCGGCGCCGCGCAGCGCCTCGCGCTCGCGCAGCGCGCGCTCCACAGCGTGAGCCCGCTCGCCACCCTCGCGCGCGGCTTCGCCATAGTGACCCGCGCCGATGGCGCACTCCTCACCGACGCGGCGGCGGTCGCGCCCGGCGAGCAGATCGCGGCGCGTCTCGCGCGCGGTACGCTCACGGCGCGGGTGGTCGGCCGCAAGGAGGAAGAGTGAGCGCGGGCGGCCGCGCACTCGCGCTCCTCCTGACCTGCGCCGGGACCACCGCTACGGCCGTGAGCGCGGCGCAGACGCCGCCGCCTGCGGCTGCTGTCGCCTCCGAGCCCGCGCGACTGCCGGGAGACCTCGCCGCGGCGCAGCTGCCGAAAGAGGAGCGCGTCCCGGGGGGCGTGGCGATCTTCGCTGTCGGGGACGATGCCCCCCGCGCGCCGCTCGTGACCTTCGACGGCCGCCGCGTGCTGGTACTGCGCGCGGACGGCAAGTGGCACGCGATAGTCGGAATTCCGCTCTCGCAGGCGGTCGGGCCCGCCGCGGTGCGCGTGCAGGATGGGAGCGCTGAGGGCGCGACGCTCGGCTTCGAGGTCGCCGGCAAGGAGTACGCGGTTCAACATCTCACGGTGCCGCCGCGGCAGGTCGATCTTTCGCCCAGGGATCTGGCGCGCGTCAACCGCGAGCAGCCGCGCATCAGGGCGGACGTCGGCACCTTTTCCGAGGAGAGCCCGGCGACGCTGCGGCTGCTCGCGCCGGTGCCGGGCATCCGCTCGAGCTCCTATGGCTCGCGGCGCATTTTCAACGACGAGGCGCGCAATCCGCACAGCGGCATGGACATCGCCGCGGACATCGGCACGCCGGTGCGGGCCGCGGCCGACGGACGCGTGGTCGACACCGGCAATTTCTTCTTCAACGGCAACACCGTGATCCTCGATCATGGCGGCGGACTCGTGACCATGTATTGCCACCTGTCCGCGATCGGCGTCGCGCGCGGCCAGCGCGTGCTTGCCGGGGAGGTGATCGGCAAGGTGGGCGCGACCGGCCGGGTGACCGGGCCGCACCTGCACTTCGGTGTGGCGCTGAACGCCGATTTCGTGGATCCGGCTCTGTTTCTGCCGGCCCTCGCTGAGCCGCATGGCTGATCCGGAGGGCGCCGGGCGCGATACCACCTACATGCGCGCCGCGCTCGAGCACGCGGCCGCGGCGGGCGCGCGCGGCGAGGTGCCGGTCGGCGCCGTGCTGGTGCGCGGCGCGGACATCATCGCCAGCGGCGGCAACTCGCCGATCGCGAGCCACGACCCGACCGCGCATGCCGAGATTCAGGCGCTGCGGGCCGGCGGCGGCGCGCTCGGCAGCTATCGCCTCACCGACACCACGTTGTACGTGACGCTCGAGCCCTGTGTCATGTGTGCCGCCGCGATCGTGCATGCGCGCGTGCGCCGGCTGGTGTTCGGCGCCTGGGACCCGCGCGCCGGCGCCGCCGGCAGCATCACCGACGTGTTCGCGCTGCCGCAGCTCAATCACCGCGTCGATGTGTTCGGCGGCGTGATGATGGAGGAGTGCGGGCGGCTGCTGCAGCAGTTTTTCGCGCAGCGGCGTTAGGCGAACGGCGGGCGGGTTGCCGCCTAGGGAATGAGGCGCGCCGTGCTCCCCGGCGTGGCGGTGCGCGGCGCCGACGCTGCGGGCGCACCGGCGCGGGCTGCGGGCGCCGCCTCGCCCGGCTGCCACTCGAGGAGAGTGAGAAAGCGCTGGATGCGGTCGACGAACTGCACCGGCTCCCAGCCGCGCGCGTAGCCGCGCTTGGCGCGTGTGTACCAGCGGCCCTGCGCGAGCAGCGGCAGCCGCTCACGCACCTCGGCCCAGGAGTCCGGGTCCTTGCCGAGGGACTGGGTGATGATGCGCGCATCCTCGAGGTGCCCGAAGCCGACGTTGTAGGCGGCGATCGTGAGCCAGGTGCGGTCGGGCTCGGGGATGCGGTCGGGAATCATCTGACGCACCTGCGCGAGGTAGTGCGCGCCGCCGAAGATGCTCTGTTGCGGGTCGTTGCGGTTCTTGATCCCCATCGCCTCGGCGGTGTCGGCGGTGAGCATCATGAGGCCCTGCGCGCCCGCCTCGGTGGCGGCGCGCGGGTCCCATTTGGACTCCTGGTAGCCGACCGCGGCCAGCAGCCGCCAGTCGATGCCAACCTGGGTCGCGGCCTCCTCGAACCAGGCGCGGTAGCGCGGCAGCCGGTCGGCCACGTGGCTCTGGAACTCGCGCGACTCCTCGTACTCAAAGCGGCGCGTGTCGCCCGAGGCGTCCTGCACCAGCTGCGAAAGCTCGCCCGACTGGGCGAGCGCGCCGAAGAACTGGTCGACGGTCTCGAGGAGCCCGGTGGCGTCCTTGCGCACGATCCATTGCACCGGACGGGTGCTGGGCAGCGCAAATCCCACCAGCACCTTCGGATAGAGATGGTGGGCGAAGGAGAACTCGCGCGCATCCGTGATGGCGTAATCGGCGCCGCCCGCATCGACGTCCTCGATCGGGTCGGCCGAGCTCGGCGCGGTCTGCACCCACTGCAGGGTCGGCGCCACGGTGCTGCGCAGCTTCTCGAGGATGCGCTCCTGGGGACTCCCGGCCCGCACCGCGAGCCGCGCGGACTCGAGCTGCAGCGTATCGCGCGGCCGCACGCCGCTCCGCTGGTACACAACCAGCTGCGGGATGTTGGCGTACGGCACCGCGGCGTCGCCCACGCGTTGCCAGTCGGGCGAATCGCTGAGGGAGGCCGCGGCGAGGTCCGCCCGGCCGGCGCCGAGCTCGTCCTGCATGGCGCGCTCGCTGGCGACCGGGTACATGGCGAGCTTGACGCCGAGCTGACTCGCGAAGCGGCTCGCCAGCTGGTACTCGAGTCCCTCGGTGCCCTGCGCGCCGAAGTAGTAACAGGTGGGGAGGTTCAGCGTGACGACGCGCAGCTCGCCGCGCGCGCGCACCTGATCGAGGGCGCTTGGCTCATGCCGCGTGCAGCCCGCGACGAGCAGCACGCCGGCGGCGGCGAGAGTCAATGCCCGCACCAAGCAGGCCCTCCTGGCGAACGGCTTTCCGCTAGAATACCAGCCCCGCAAGGGAGTCCTGGTCGCGGAGCCGGAGAGGTACCGAAGCGGTCACAACGGCGCCGACTCGAAATCGGATGGTCGGGTAAAACCGGCACGTGGGTTCGAATCCCACCCTCTCCGCCATTAACCCGCGCCGCCGTCAGGACTCCGGCTTTTTCATCGCCTCGCGGTACGCGGAGCTGAATGCCTCGACGAAGGTGTGCGGCAGGTGGTCGGCCGGCATCTCGATGAGATTGCGGTAGAAGTTGACGAACAGCTCCCAGTACTGAGCCTTGTCGGCCGAGCGCGTCTTGCCGCGGCGCGCGGCGCGCTCGAAGCGCGCTTCGAGCTCGGCCGGATCGAGGCGATCGAGGAACTCGACGAACGCGGCGCGGGTCGCCTGCGCGGTGGCGTTCTCGTGCATCTTGGCTTCGCCGACCACTTCGCGCAGCCATTGTACCGAGTCGAGCCGGCGATCCTCGTGCTGCACGAACAATCCGATCAGCAGATCCTCGACCATCGAGTCGGCGAGCGAGGGACGCGGATCGTCCGCATCGCGCGCGGGCATCTCGATGCGGTAGCGGTTGCGGGTGTTGACGCGCGTGCGCTCGAGGTCCTTCAGTCCCACCAGCACCTCGCGGAACAGCCGCCCGGCGAGGTGCAGCAGCCGGGTCTGGGCATCCGATGGCAGCCGCTCGGTGTCGATGCCGGCGCCGCGGCAGAAGGCGTCGAGTCCCGAATACACATCCGCGAGCGCCAGCGCGCCGTTGCCGTTCTTGGGCTCGCGCGCCACGGCCTCGGCGAGGCGCGTCATGCGCGCGTTGTGCGCTTCCGCTTCCGGGTCCGACGGGGCCGCCGCGGCGAGCGGGGCGGGCTCGCTCTCGATGAGCTCGACGTCGACGCGCTCGGCGAGCGCACGCACCGGGGCGGATTCGACCGCTTGCCCGTAGGCGTTCACCGGCAGTACCGGGTCGGGGCGCCGATCGGGAACCAGCAGCTCATCGAGGTTGAGCACCGCGCCGATGTCGCGCTCGGGCGAGCGGTCGAGGGAGCGCAGCGCATGAATACTGGTCGGCACCGCGGCCACCACCGGGTCCTCGGGCGGCGCCGCGGCGGCGCGCCGCGACTCGAGCGCCGCGACGATGTGGTATTCACCGATGCGCAGCACGTCGCCGTTGACCAGGCGGTAGCCGCTCGAGCCGCGCTTGGCGAGCGGCTCCATGTCGTCGTTGACGTAGACGCCGTTGGTGCTGACGTCCTGCAGGTAGAAATGGCCCTCGCGGAACTGCACGCGCGCGTGATGCGCGGAGACGTAGCGCATCGGGTCGGGCAGCACCCAGTCGTTATCCGCCGAGCGGCCGATGGTGCCGCCTTCCACGGAAAAAACTGCGCTGCCGCGGTCGGCAAGCGACCGCCGCTGGTCACTGACGACACGCAGCCGAAGCGTCATGGTTCCCCGACTCAAGCAGATCCGTCCGTTGTAAATAGCCTGCCGGGTGCCAACGAGGCGCGGCAGCGTCCCCGGCACGCCCGGACATATAATGCCAGCGTCAAAACTACCCGAGCGAAAAGCCCCGGCCATGGCAATCAGTCACATTTTCCGCATTATGTTCGTGAACCAAGGCAAGGTTTACGAGGTGTACGCCCGCAACGTGAGTCACGGGGAGCTGTTCGGGTTCATCGAGGTCGAGGAGCTGGTGTTCGGCGAGCGTTCCTCGGTGGTGCTGGATCCGTCCGAGGAGCGTATCAAGGGCGAGTTCTCGGGAGTGAAGCGCACCTTCCTGCCCATGCACTCGATCCTGCGCATCGACGAGGTGAAGAAGCAGGGGACGGCCAAGATCACGATGCTGGAGGCCGGCGCCAACGTGGCGCAGTTCCCCATGCCGATGTACTCGGCTCCGCCCGGAGAGAAGAAGTGAGGCGCGGGTAGCGCATGCTCGAGATCCCGGGCGCACCGGCACTATCAGCATTCCGCATCGCGAAGCTCCTCGACCGCCTGAGCGCGCTCGAGCCCGCGGTCAGGGGACTCGCGGCGCGCTTCGTGCACTTCGCCGACCTCGAGCGGCCGCTCACCGGCGCCGAGACGGCGGTGCTCGCTCGGCTCCTCACCTACGGGCCGACTCTCCCAACCGGTGACAGCGCCGCCGCGGGCGAGCGCGTGCTGATCGTGCCGCGCGCCGGCACGATCTCGCCGTGGTCGAGCAAGGCGACCGACATCGTGCAGGTGTGCGGCCTGACGAGCGTGCGGCGCGTGGAGCGCGGCATCGAGTACCGGCTGCGCGCAGCACGCGCGCTCGGTGCCGCGCAGCTCACGCGCCTCGCGCCGGCGCTCTTCGACCGGATGACGGAGATGGCGCTGCTCGACTCGGGCGAGGTCGCGCGGCTCTTCGGGCACGCGGCACCTAAGCCGCTTACGACCGTGTCGCTCGCGCGCGGGCGCGCGGCGCTCGCGGAGGCGAACGAGCGACTCGGGCTGGCGCTCTCTGCGGATGAGATCGACTACCTGCTGGCGAGCTTCGCGCACCTCAAGCGCGACCCGACCGACGTCGAGCTCATGATGTTCGCCCAGGCCAACTCCGAGCATTGCCGTCACAAGATCTTCAACGCCGCCTGGACCATCGACGGCGTGCCGCGCGCCGAGTCGCTGTTCGCCATGATCCGCCACACGCACGCGGTGAGTCCCGCGGGCGTGCTGTCCGCCTACCGCGACAACGCCGCGGTGATCGAAGGGAGCACCGGCGCCCGCTACTTTCCGGATCCCGACTCGGGCATCTACCGCCGCAGCGTCGAGCCGATCGACATCCTGATCAAGGTCGAGACCCACAACCATCCGACGGCCATCTCGCCGTTTCCCGGAGCCGCGACCGGCTCGGGCGGGGAGATCCGCGACGAAGGGGCGACCGGGCGGGGCGCAAAGCCGAAGGCCGGGCTCACCGGCTTCTCGGTGTCGAACCTGCGCATCCCCGGGTACGAGCGCCCCTGGGAACGTGACTTCGGCGCGCCGGCCCGTATCGCCTCTGCGCTCGAGATCATGACCGAGGGACCGATCGGCGCGGCCTCCTTCAACAACGAATTCGGCCGGCCGGCGGTGTGCGGCTACTTCCGTACCTTCGAGCTCGAGCTGGCGGGGGACCGTGCCGGGCGCGCTCGCGGCTACCACAAGCCGATCATGGTCGCCGGCGGCCTCGGCAACATCCGTCGTGCGCACGTGGAGAAGGCCGAGGTACCGGTCGGCGCACGGCTGGTCGTGCTCGGCGGACCCGCGATGCTGATCGGCTTGGGGGGCGGGGCCGCTTCCTCGCTCGGCAGCGGCAGCTCGAGCGCAGATCTCGATTTCGCTTCGGTGCAGCGCGGCAACCCCGAGATGCAGCGCCGTGCGCAGGAAGTGATCGATCACTGCTGGTCGCTCGGTGAGCGCAATCCGATCGTGCTGATCCACGATGTCGGCGCCGGCGGCCTCTCCAATGCGGTGCCTGAAGCGGTCGCGCACTCGCGGCGCGGCGCGCGCGTCGACCTGCGGGCGATTCCGAGCGCGGAACCCGGCATGGCGCCCATGGAGCTGTGGTGCAACGAGGCGCAGGAGCGCTACGTGCTGATCGTCGCCGCGCAGGCACTCGGGCAGTTCGCCGCGATCGCCGCGCGCGAGCGCTGCCCGTGCGCGGTGATCGGCGAGATCGACGGCAGCGGACGGCTCATCGTGAGCGATCCGCTGTTTCACGATTCGCCGGTCGACATGCCGCTCGACCTCCTGCTCGGCAAGCCGCCGCGCCTCGCACGCGACGTGCAAAGCGTCGCGCCGCTCCGGCGGCGCTTCGACATCGCCCCGCTCGAGCTCAGCGAGGCGCTCTACCGCGTGCTGCGGCTGCCGGCGGTAGCGGACAAGACCTTCCTCATCACGATCGGCGACCGCACCGTGGGCGGCCTCATCAGCCGCGACCAGCTGGTGGGCCCGTGGCAGGTCCCGGTGAGCGATGTGGGCGTCACCCTTGCCGACTACGAGGGCGTGGCGGGTGAGGCGCTCGCGATGGGCGAGCGCACGCCCGTGGCGCTGCTCGATGCGCCCGCCTCGGGGCGCCTCGCGGTGGCCGAAGCCATCACCAACATCCTGGCGGCGGATGTCGACTCGCTGTCGCAGATCCGCCTGTCGGCTAACTGGATGGCCGCGAGCGGCGAGCCGGGCGAGGATGCGGCGCTCTATGCGACCGTCGCGGCGGTGGCGAAGGAGCTCTGCCCGGCGCTCGGCGTCGCGATCCCGGTCGGCAAGGACTCCCTCTCGATGACGACCCGCTGGAACGAGGGCGGCGTCGACAAGAGCGTGGTCGCGCCGGTGTCGCTGATCGTCTCGGCCTTTGCGCCGGTCACGGACGTGCGCGGCACGCTCACCCCGTCGCTCGAGCTCGATGAGCGCCCGAGCTCGCTGTGGCTCATCGATGTCGCCGGCGGGCGCAATCGGCTCGGAGCTTCGGCGCTCGCGCAGGTTTACGGCGAGCTCGGCGAGGAGCCGGCGGATCTCGATGAGCCGCGGCGGCTCCTCGAGCTCGCGGCCGCGCTCAAGGAGCTGCGCGCGGCGCAGCTGTTGCGCGCCTATCACGATCGTTCCGACGGCGGACTCATCGTCACGCTCCTCGAGATGGCGTTCGCCGGGCACTGCGGGCTCGACATCGCGCTGCCGGCCGCGCGCGGGCCGGCCGCCGCGCAGCTCTTCAGCGAGGAGCCGGGCGTCGTGGTGCAGATCCTCGCGGGCGATGAGCCGCGCTTCAGCGAGATCCTGGCGCGGCACGGCTTGAGCGAAGCGGCGCTGTACCTCGGCGCACCGACAGCGGAGCTGCGGGTGCAGGTGCGGGTCGGCGCGGCGCTCATCGATGAGGCGTGGGCGGACCTGAAGCGCGCCTGGTCCGAGACTTCCTGGCGCCTGCGCCGCTTGC
>Ga0210409_10001335_pt1 | contig 32716 bp, 27 predicted proteins | sample IncBWH17MmetaG_FD_161649 | JGI IMG/M metagenome (GOLD analysis project Ga0210409, IMG submission 161649) | Forest soil microbial communities from Barre Woods Harvard Forest LTER site, Petersham, Massachusetts, United States - Inc-BW-H-17-M | ecosystem: Environmental > Terrestrial > Soil >...
CTTTCAGGTAATTCCGGTGATGGTCTGGCGCGTCTATCCCGACGGCCGGCCCGACGAACTCGTGCGCGGCGTGGACATTGTTGGCACGCCGCTGCTTTCCCTGAACACGATCATCCTGACCGGGGACACGCTGCAAGTGTTCAACGGCATTTGCGGCGCGGAGTCCGGGCAGATTCCCGTAGCCGCCGCTGCCCCGGCCATGCTGTTCTCGCAAATCGAAGTGCAGAAGCGCGCCAAAGGCACGCAGAAACCGCCCATCCTGCCTCCACCGGGATTTGAGAATGCGGCGCCTCCCGCCGAAAGCAAAGGCGCGCCTGCGGGTGAGGGCAAGCCCGAAAGCAAGCCATGACGAAGCCCACCAGCAATAATCTGCGCTCGCTGCGCCTGTGGATTCTGATACTGCTGCCATTGCTATTCTATGCTGCTCCCGCTCGCGGCCAGCAGGACCCGAAAGGCGCGACCTCCGACCCTGTTCTGCAAGCCATGCGCAAGGAGCTCGATCGTTCCAAGTCGCAGCTCAAAATGGAAAATGTTCCGGCGCCGTACTACATCGAGTATCGCGTTTCCGACGTGGATCAGTACGACGCGGAGGCGGCTTTCGGCGCGCTGCGCCAGGAGCAGCGCGTCCATTCGCGCGTGGTCCGCGTGGTGGTGCGGGTGGGGGACTACAAACAGGACAGCTACTACGGCCCCGGAATCGGCGTCACCACCCTTGAGCCGATTGACAACGATCCCATCGCCTTGCGCTGGCAATTGTGGGCCGCGACAGACACCGCATACAAATCCGCCAGCGAAGCGCTGGCGCAGAAAAAAGCCACGCTGCGCCAGTACACCGCGGATCAGCCTTTCGACGATTTTGCCCACGCACCGGCTCTCGAATCGGTCCGGCCGCTCGCGAAACTTGAATTCGACGCCAGGCTCTGGCGCGAAGCGCTGGAAAAGTCCACGGCTCTGTTCCGCACCGATCTCAAGCTTGAATCGCTCACCGCCACCGCGCGCTTTCGCGCCGTCAACGTGTATTTCGTCAATACCGAAGGAACCGTCACGCGCGACGGCTATGCGGTCTACGATTTGAGCGAGGACGGTGTCACGCAGGCAGCGGACGGAATGCGTCTGGAGCGTTCCCCGTATTTCACGGCTGCAAATGTACAGGAATTGCCCACGCCCGCGGATTTCGAGTCGGGCACGGCGAAAATGGTCGAAACGCTGAAAAATCTGCGCGACGCTCCGACGGTGGACGAGGACTATCGCGGTCCGGTCCTGTTTTCTCCGGATGCGGCCAGCGATATTTTCAACGGCATGGTCGGCGGAAATGTTCTGGGAAGGCGGCCGCGCCCGGGGGAATCCGTCCGCACCACCGGAGACTATGCCTCGAATTACAAGAGCCGCGTGCTGCCGAACTTCCTGTCGGTCGTGGATGATCCCACCCTGAAAACTTTCGCCGGCAAGACTCTCGTCGGCAGCTATGAAGCCGATGACGAAGGCGTCCGCGCCGTGAAAGTCGCCGTCATTCAAGACGGCGAGCTGGTGAACTATTTGCTGGGCCGCGAGCCCATTCGCGATTTCCCGGAATCAAACGGGCACGGCCGCGCCGCGCCCGGCCAGCAGGCCTCGCCCAATCTTGGAAATCTGATCGTCGAAACCAAACAGCCTCTCTCGCCCGATGATCTGAAGAAGAAACTGCTCGATATCTGCCGCCAGGAAGGCAAAGCCTACGGCTATTACGCCGAGACCCTGGGAGGAAACGACTACGAGCCGCGTTTGCTTTACCGGATATACGAAAAGGACGGTCATCAGGAACTGGTGCGCGGCGCGGTCTTCGACGAACTCGACACCCGCGCGCTTCGCAACAATCTGGTCGCCGCCGGCAACGATTCCCTCGTGGGAAATCGCCCAGGTGCTGTACCGACCACGGTCATCAGCCCTTCGATCCTCTTCGACGATGTGGAAGTAAAGCGCACCGACGCCAAGAACGCCAAATTGCCCGAATACCCGTCGCCAGATCTCACCCAGACTCACTAGCGCGCAGACCCTTTCGCGGCCGTTGACGGTGCTTTTGTAGGGGCGCAGCATGCTTTGCCCGGCGCGCATGGTTGGCGATCCACCTGTAGTTCTTTCTCAGGTTCATGCATCCGATTCGCACACCCGTCCATCTAAATTGGTGCCGCTAACCCCAGTCCCCTCAGTCCCAAAATGAGGGTTGCCGGGGGAGGGCCGTTGCGCTATAATGGTTTCGTTGCTCACTGTTTTGGCTCTTATCCAGGAGGAACGACCATGGAATGGACCACACCTCAGCACGAAGTTGTCGACCTGAACTGCGAAGTCAGCTCCTACGCCAACGCTGAACTCTAGTCGTTGAATGCGAATTAAGGTCCTCGGCTCAGCCGCGGGCGGCGGGTTCCCGCAGTGGAATTGCGGGTGCTCAAACTGCGACCGCGCGCGCCGGGGGTTGTCCGGCTTCCGTGCTCGCACCCAGGCCCAAGTTGCCGTCTCTCCCGCTCCCTCCACGTGGTTCCTGCTCAACGCCTCACCCGATCTCCGCCAGCAGCTTCTCGGCGACCCTGAATTTGTCCCGACCGCAAAGACACGCGGCACGCCCGTCTCCGCCATCATCTTGATGAGCGCGGACGTTGACTCCGTGATGGGCCTGCTCCATCTGCGCGAATTTCAACCGCTGCGAATTTATGCCATACCTTCCGTGCTGCGCGTGCTCACCGAAGAAAACAGTCTCTTTCGCTGCCTCGATCGATCCGTGCCGCCGGTGCGCTGGGAAGCGCTTCCGCTCGATCGCCCCGTCTCCATTTTCGCAGGCGGTGACGCGAAATCCGCCCTCAGATGCAAAGCGGTTCCGCTCGGAGGCGCCTATCCGGATTACGTCAGCGATGGCCTCCGAAAGACTCTCGCGAAGGAAGAAGCTGTCATCGGTCTGGAATTCGTGCAGGACGGCAAGCGATTTTTTTACGCGCCCGGCATTTCGGGCCATAGCGAAGCCTGGAAATGCCGCGCCAAGGAAAGCGATCTCGCGCTGCTCGATGGCACATTCTGGACCGACGATGAACTCATCGATGTCCGCGGCAGCGGTAAGACCGCGCGCGAAATCGGCCATCTGCCGCTTTCCGGGCCCGGCGGTTTGCTCGAACAATTCCCGCGTGACGCCAAATCTCGCCGCGTACTGATTCATTTGAACAACACCAATCCCGCGCTCGATGAAGCGAGCTCGGCGAGCCATGCTCTGCGCGACGCAGGCTGGGAAGTCGCTTATGATGGAATGGAGTTTGAATTGTGAGCGACGCCAAATCCACCGCAATGCTGCCGGAAGCCGAGTTCGTGGCGCGATTCCACGCCATTGGTAAGGAACGCTATCATCACCAGCATCCGTTCCACCTGCTCATGCACGAAGGCAAACTCACGCGGGGGCAGCTGCAAGCCTGGGCGCTGAATCGCTACTCCTATCAGAGCAGCATCCCGATCAAGGACGCCGCCATTCTCGCGCGCACCACCGACCCCGCGTTTCGCCTGGCTTGGCGCAAACGCATCATTGATCACGATGGCGATGGCACGCGCCCCGGCGGAATCGAAAAATGGCTCCGGCTGGTAGAAGCCACCGGCCTTTCGCGCGAGCAAGCCATTCGCGGCGACGAGATTTTGCCGGCCACGCGCTACGCCGTCGGCGCCTACGTGGATTTGGTCAGCACGCGCACGCATCTGGAAGCTGTCGCCTCCTCTCTCACCGAACTTTTCTCGAAAGATCTCATCACCTTGCGTGTGGATCGCCTGCGCGAACACTACCCGTGGCTCTCAAGCGGCCTCGATTATTTTCAGGGCCGCATGACCCAGGCGCCGGAAGACGCGAACTTTGCTCTCGCCTGGGTCGTCAAGCACGCGCGCAACCGCGAGGAGCAGGAGCTGGCGCTCGGCGCCCTGCGCGCCAAGTGCGACATTCTCTGGGCCATGCTCGATGCGCTTTATTTTTCCTATGTCGAGCCGGGCTGGCCGCCGCCCGGCGCGTTCCGCCCCGCGAAGGAATCCGCGTGACGCCCGATCCCAGCAAGCGCCCGCGTCTAGCGCCGGGCTGCCGCTTGAATGAAAAGACGCAGCCTTCGCGCGTGCTGCTGATGCCCGAACGCGCGCTTCGATTGAATGGCCCGAGCCTGGAAATCGTCGAACGCTGCGACGGGAACCACACCGTCGGGCAAATCGTTGCGGACCTGCAGAAATTGTATTCGAAGGCGGCTCCGCAAAAAGTCGAACAGGATATCCTCGAATATCTCGGGCGCCTCGAGGAACAGCGCGCCCTCGATTTCGAGTGACGCGAACCGTCCAGCGGTAGGTTTGCGCCTGCCCGCGGCCGCCGGGTTTGTACAGGCACAGCATGCTGTGCCCGGCGCGAGTGCTTGGCACTCACGAGCGGTTCGCATGCGTCGCATCAAATTTGCTGTTCTACTGTTTCTGTGCTCGCAAAACGATTCGCGATGACCGCTCCAATCTCAAACCCGCTTGCTCTTGTCGCCGAGCTCACTCACCGCTGCCCGCTGCACTGCGTCTATTGCTCGAATCCACTGGAGCTGACATCACGAAGCCGCGAGCTTTCTACTGCCTCCTGGTCGCGCGTGCTGCGAGAAGCCGCCGAACTCGGGGTGCTGCAGGCCGACTTCACCGGCGGCGAGCCACTCGCGCGCCCCGATCTCGCCGAAATCATTCGCGCCGCCCGCGCCGCCGGCCTTTACGCCAGCCTGATTACCTCAGGCCTGCCGCTTGATGAAAATCGCCTCGATGAGCTGGTCGCCGCTGGCCTCGATCATCTGCAACTGAGTTTTCAGGGCGCGGAAGAGGAAGCCGCCCGCGAGTTCTCCGGCACGCGGACGCACGCTCAAAAACTGCGCGTGGCCGAGTGGGTGAAGCGCCACCGCATCGCGTTGACTCTCAATTTTGTGATTCATCGCCGGAATCTGCACCAGCTCGAGGACATGATCGCGCTGACCGAAGAAATCGGCCCCGGCCGCGTGGAATTCGCACACGTCCAGTATTACGGCTGGGCATTCGCCAATCGCGAGCGCCTCTTGCCCACTCGCGCGCAGCTCGACCGGTCGCTTGAAATTCTGAAGAGCGCCGAAGAGCGCCTGCGCGGCCGCATTCGCATTGAGTACGTCGTTCCGGATTACCACGCCAAATATCCGAAGCCCTGCATGGGCGGCTGGGGCCGCAAGGTCTTGCTCGTCAAGCCCGATGGCGACGTGCTGCCGTGCCACGCTGCAAACGTGCTGCCGGGAATGACGTTCGAAAACGTGGAAAAGCGCTCGCTCCGCCAGATTTGGGAGGATTCCAGCGCCTTCCGCAAATACCGCGGTGAAGATTGGATGCCCGAACCGTGCCGCAGCTGCGATCGCCGCACGCAGGATTTCGGCGGCTGCCGCTGCCAGGCTTTCTTGCTGGCTCACGACGCCGCCGCGACCGATCCCGTCTGCTCGCTATCGCCCGATCGCGGCCTGGTGGACGCAGTCCTCCGCGAAGTCAACGCCCCCGAACCCGCCACCTCCGGCAGCCCCGTTCCGGAACTCCCCGCCGCGCAATCCGAATGGCTCTACCGCCCCAATCCCACATAGCGAGCCTCGTCCCCGGTTTCGTGGCGCCAGGGTTTCGCCGGGAATTTGTAGTTCACCACCCGGTCAAATGCCCACTCCGCCGAAAACCACCCGCATCGCCCGGTATGTTATCTTTGAATGATTGGGGTTCCATTTTCTGAGGAGGGCCGAATGGCATCGGCGTCGCTCCGCCGCACCGATCGCGTCTCGCTGACTCTATTGCTCGAAGCTTCCGGCACCGACAGCAACGGCCAGGAATTCAAGGCGACGGCCCGCACGCTGCTAATCAATCGCGGCGGCGCCGTGATTATCCTCGACCGGGAATTGGCGCCCGAGCAGTTTGTGCACCTGCAGCGCAGGGCTCCTCACGAATCGCACCGCCGCGGACAGGTTCGCGTGGTCGGCCAATTCGGTCGCCAGAAGGATGGCTACCTCTACGGGGTTGAGATGCCCGATGCGTCCATGGATCTATGGGGCATCGATTTCCCGGTGATCGCCGAGTCCACCGAAGCCGTCGCGCGCATGCTGCTTGAATGCAGCTACTGCCGGAGCCGCGAGGTCGCCCACCTCAACGAGCTGGAGCTTCGCGGATTTGAAACCAACCGCGGTATCGCGCGCCATTGCAAGACCTGCGGCGTGCCCAGCATCTGGACACAAGCGCCGCACGAAGAAGAAGAACAACTCTCACCCCGCCGCCGGCGTACTGCCGAGTCGCCGAGCGCGGTTCCCGAAACCGGTGAAAAGCGCGACCGCCAGCGCATGCGCCTGAAGACGCGCCTCACCGCCTGCATCCGCCAGGCCGGCGCGGACGATGAACTGGCCGTCTGCGAGGATATTTCTCCGGTAGGCATGTGCTTTCGCAGCAAGCGCCGATACGCCGCCGACGCCGTCGTTGACGTAGCCGTCCCCTACTCGCCCGACGCCGCCAATATTTTTCTGCCCGCCCGCGTGGTTTACTCCGAGGAAATGCCCAAAGCCGGCCTGTTCCGCCACGGCACCGAATATCGCCGCATCGGCGCCCGCTCCCGCTGAAGATTTTTCGTTGCAGGGGCATCCGCCGCGACGGCGCATGCCCGGCGCACATGCTTGGCGCGCCGCTTAGCTATCGGTGTGCGCGGATTCTTCCCGTTTGATTTTGTCGAGCCACCGGCTGGCGTTTTCTGCCCCGCCAATGGCGGTTGCTTTTTGAGCAGGTTTCGTCACCGCAACCGGCAAAATCACTCGAATCTTCGTCCCTCGCTCCGGCACGCTTTCAATTTCGAGCGTGCCATGCAATTGTTCTACGCACTCGCGCATTCCGCGGAGTCCGATTCCGAGCGCATGCCGGTCGATCGCTTTGCCTTGGAGTTGAAATCCGCAGCCGTCGTCGTGCACTTCGGCGCGAAGTTGCCCGTCCTCGCACACCAGGTGAATCCTCGCGGTCCGGCTCCCGGAATGGCGATGCACGTTCGTCAAAGCCTCCTGCACCACCCGGAATACCGCCGTTTCGATCTCCTGTGATTGCCGCCCGAAATTTTCCGGGACATTGACGCTCACTTCGATTCCGCTGCGTTCCGTGAATCCGCTCGCAAAGCACCGCAGCGCGGAGCCCAGCCCGGCCTCGTCGAGCATGGGCGGATGCGTGGAGTAGGAGATTGCCCGCACTTCACGAACCGCCTGCTGCGCAATCTCGTGGCAGGATAGCCAGAGCGCGTCTGCCACCGTGTTTTTCCCCGGAAGAGTTTCTTGCAGCCGGCGCATGCTCATCAGCAGCGCCGCCAGAGTCTGCCCCGCCGATTCGTGAAGCTGCCGCGCCAGCCGCCGGCGGTCGTCGTCCCGCACGTGCAGCAGTTGTCTCAACGCCTTGCGCAGTTCTTCATTGATTCGCACGCGCTCCGTGATGTCCTGAATCACGCCGATGGATCGTTCCGTCTTGCCATCAGCCCCGGCAATCGGTAACCCTCTAATGAAAAGGATGCGGGATTCCTCTCCGGGAGCGCGGTAGCGCACCGTATCCTCCCATGGCCTGCCTTCGGCGAGACTCCGATCTCTGATTTTCCGCAGACGCTCGCGGTCCTCCGGGTACAACCGCTCCAAAAAAGCTTCAAAGTTCCATTCCGAATCTGTATCCAGCCCGTAAAACTCCATCAGTCGCTTGGAAAGTCTCGCTTTGCCGGTTCGGAAGTCGTATTCCCAGCTCCCCACGTTTGCCAGCTGCTCCGCCTGCGAGAGCAGCGCTTCGCTCCGGCGCAGCTGTTCCTCCTTCATCTTCCGGTCGGTTACGTCCTGAAACATTCCCCGGATGCGCACCACCCGCTCTGACTCATCCGCCACCGCAGCCGCACGCGAATGGAAGAGGCGTACCGTTCCGTTGGCCGTTACGAACCGCAATTCGTCATCAAACTCGTGCCCTTCCTCACGCAGGTTTTCTATCGCCCGAATCGCTTTCTCCCGATCGTCGGGATGGATCATGCGTATGCCCGTCCCGCGCGGAAGCGGTCCGCTTTGCGGCTCCAGGCCGAGCATGCGGTAACACTGCTGCGACCATTCAAGCGTTTGCTTTTCGAGGTTCAATTCCCAGCTTCCGATATTGGCTAGTTGTTCGGCCTGCGCCAGCAAAGCTTCGCTCTTGCGCAGCTTGTTCTCGGTTTCGTAGGCCTCGGTAATATCGTGGGCCATCCCGCGCACTGTCGGCGTTGAGATTCCGTCGGTTCGCAGGGTGTTGTGGAATCTCCACACCAGGCGTTCTCCGGAACGGGTTTTTACGACCATGTATCCCTTGGAGTAACCACACTCCTGTATTTCGCGGATATAGTCGGGCCACCGATCGCGCGTTTCCTTCTCCACCATGTCGGGTATGCAGCGGCCCACCAGATCTTCCGGACGGTAGCCCAGCATCCTCGCGGGAAGCTCGTTTACGGACAGCAGCCGTCCGCTCAGATCGTGTGTGCAAATCAAAGCGCGGCTGTTCTCGACCAGGTCCCGATAGCGCTCTTCGCTTTCCCGGATCCGCTTCTCTGTTTCTGCTCTGTCGGTCACATCGAACGCCACGCCGATCCTCTTGATCACACGGTTCTGTGAATCAACAATCGGCTTACCGCGCGTCAGAAGGATGCGTCTGCGGCCATCGGGCAGATTGAATCTGGCTTGGTATTCGTACGGTAGCTTGGCGTTTGTGGCCGATTCGATGATGCCGCGCACGATCGCATGATCCTCGGGGTCAACGAGCGTCCAAAAGAAATCCTCTGGAACGGTTGTATCGGCCGGATCCGATCCGAGCATCCGGCACAGGTTTGCCGAGCGGCTGATTAAACCCGTTGCCAGATCGTGCTCCCAACTCCCCAGATTCGCGAGCTCTTCGGCTTCCGCAAGCAGAGCTTCGCTCTTGCACATTTCCTCGAATGTAAGCTGCTGATTCACTTCGGAGGCTCGTTTTAGCGTGCCGCTTTGAACGACGTGATCTGTTTTCGGTCAATCTGCTGGAGCAGTATCCTGTATGGCGACACGCATACCCAATCCTCGAACGCTAGTTCTCTTCATCCCGGCTGTCAAGATTGATTAGGCGCGTCAGTATTATCTGTCTGTTGGCGTGGATGCTCGAGAAAGCTACGTATGAGGTTACCGTAAACTACGTAGAAGTTCTGGTACGGTTTCGCTGCCCCGGAATTCCCTTTTCCCCTGCAGGGCATCCACCGCGCCGGCCTACGGATTGAACTGCAGCGAATTGAGGCTCTTGAACAACTCGTCCAACTCACTCTGGGTATAAGCGAAAATCTGAAAATTCACCAAATACCCCTTCAGGACGGTAATAGCATCGCCCTCGAAACCTTGCGGCACGGTATCGAGAATGAACCTTTGGTCCATGCGCGTAAACGCGCGCCCCCCAAACGTGACGTCCTCAGGATCGTGCACGATCTGAATGGTAGGCATTGAAATTACGATCTGCTTCAACTGATTGAACACGTCGCGGCCCGATTGCGACGTCGCCGTGACGCTGCTGGCGCTGATGACGATCCTGGGATTCCCCACCTGCGCCCCGGCGGGCAGGCTCTTGGAAACCTCCAGCAGCTGGTAATTCTCCTGAACGGCTCCGCCGCCGGCTCGCTGGCGATCCATGGACTTCCTGGCGTCCGCGTTCGCCTGATTCGTCGCCACTTCATCAACGTGCCAGCCGTCGGGGAACTCGTACCGCATGCCAAAGAAAACATTCGTATAGACGTTGCCTGAAACCGATCCCGGATCGGGCTTGGCGTGTGCGTTCTCGGCCGGCTGTTTTTGCGCTGCCCCCGCGGCACACACGATGAGCAGCAACGCCACAATCGCCGTTCCCGGAATCAGCGTCCGCGGCGTCCGTGGCCTTCGCGCCTTATGATTTGACATGCGCGGCATAATACCACTTCACCCCTCTCGCTTCGAGTTCCTCAGCACCAGCGCCGCCCATTCGGGTGGCCATTTCCCGTAGGGGCACGAATCACGCGCCACATCGTTCCTACTCGAAACAGCCTATCGAATAGAAACAGCCGTAACCCGCTGAGAACAAACCATCCGTGCACACTCTATTCGAAACAAAACCGGGGGGTATGCGGAATTCCGCGCTGGGCCCAATCCAGCATTACTCGACAGGAATTTGCGGGATTATCAAACGGCCATCGGAGCGCGTTCGCGCGTGCGGCGCGCATGATAGTGCATGGCAATATTCAGATAGACGTTGCCGCAAGGAGTCTCGAAGCACAGGATCGTCGCTTCGGAATCCTGTCCGGCTTTCGCGCACTGCTCTTCGGTCAGCAGCGCCGGCGGAAAAACTTTGAACGTAAATCCGCGATCGTTCAGCTGCGTCACCGCGTTTCCGATCACCATGTTAGCCAGCTCGCAGACGGCTTCCGGCACGATTGACTCGCCGGGATCAACTTCCGCTCCCGCGAGATATCCCGCCACTTTCGCAGCGGCTCGCGGCTCCATATCGAGGACGATGCGCCCTTCGATCTGCCCCTTGAACATGACTTCGGCGGCGAGGCCCTTTTTTCGATAGCCGTCTTCCTCCATCGCCAGGTCCACGATCTTCGCGGGCTCCTGCATCATTTCCGCCAGCACCGTGTCGAGCGAGCCGATAAACGGCTGGATCAGATCCATTTTCATCGCGACTTCCCCTCGGCAACGATGTTGGGCGGCACGGTCGCGCCGTCGTCATTGAGCACGTAGCGGATGATTTCGTAGAGCGCGTCCGGCTTAACCGGCTTCTGCACGAAATGCCGCGCGCCCTTTTGCAGCGCCGCCAGGATGTTGTCCTGATAGCCGACCGACGAGACCATCACCACGCGCGCGTCCGGATGTTCCTGGACGATGCGCTCGACCGCTTCGATGCCCTCCATCTGCGGCATGGTGATGTCCATCAGCACGATGTCCGGCTTCGTGCGGGCGTATTCGGTGATCGCCGTGCAGCCGTCTCCGGCTTCACCGGCGAGTCGCCCGCCGAACGACTCGACCATCTTGGCGAGGCTCTTCCTGGCGAAGACCGAGTCGTCCACGATGAGGTAGCGGACGGGCTGGCTGTCTTTGCGGGTCAATGCTTCAAACTGTTTCATGACGATCTCCTTCGAGAACCTGATTCTCCGGCAGTTGCGACGCTGGGAACTTCTGCCGGCTCGGCCGCTGGCCGGTCGGGAAGACATTTGGATTGCAGAGTGCTTGCAAGATGAGGAAGCGAAACCACGCGGCTGGCAAATCCGCGGGAAATCGCCGAACGCGGCATGCTGTCCACGACGCAAGTGTCGGGGCTTTGCGCCAGCGTCACTCCGCCGGCCGCCTGGATTGCGCCCATTCCTGCGGCGCCATCTTCACCCATGCCGGTCATCAGCACGCCCACGGATTTGCTGCCGAAGGTGTGCGCGACGGAATGGAACAGCACGTCCACCGAGGGACGGTGTCCGTTGACGCGCGGCTGATCCACCAGAATGGCCACGTCTCCATGCTCCATGTGGCAAACCTTCATGTGACGGTTGCCGGGACAGATCAGCGCGCGGCCGGCGAGCAGCAGATCGCCGGACTGCGCTTCTTTAACTTCGAGAGCCGAAGACTCATCGAGGCGCTGCGCGAACATTTCCGTGAATCCTTCCGGCATGTGCTGCACCACGAGAAGACATCCCGGAAAATCCTCCGGCAACTGCGAGAAAAGGTACTGCAGCGCGTTGGGCCCGCCGGTGGAAATGCCGATGGCCACGATGCGCGAGGGCCAGCGCGGCTGCGCAGGAAACACGCGCGGCGCTTTGCGCTTCGTCGGCGGCATGGTGATGATCATTTTCGGCGCGCCGGAAGAAGCCGCGACTTTGATCTTGAGCGCAAGTTCAGAGGCGATTTGCGCCATGCGCCCGGAAGCGGCGTCCTGAGGCTTGGTGACGAAATCGAATGCACCGAGCGACAGCGCTTTCAGCGTGAGAGAAGCGCCTTCCTCCGTATGCGCGCTGACCACGATCACCGGGACGCGATGCTTGCGGGTGATCTGCCGCAGCATTTCGATTCCGTCCATGCGCGGCATGTCCAGATCGAGCGTGACGACGTGCGGGTGCAGCTCCTGAATTTTACGCAGGCCGATCAAGCCATCCATGGCGGTGCCGACAACCTCGATAGTGGGATCGTTCACCAAGATTTGCGGAATGAGCTTCCGCATCAGCGCGGAATCATCCACCACGAGCACGCGAATTTTTTCGCTCATGCCGTGGCTCCCATCGCCGGAATGCGCGACAAATGCGAAACAACCGCGGATACATTGAGAATCAGCACAACCGTGCCGTCGCCGAGGATGGAAGCGCCGCTGACGATCGGGGAAGTCACCAGCTGATCTTCGAGAGCCTTGATGACCAGTTCGTCTTCGCCCATCAAACTGTCCACGGCCAGGCCAAATCTGCGGCCGCCGCTGCCTATCACGATCACAAAGATTCGCTTGGGCTGTTCGCCCACGGCGCGCGGCCCGAGCCGGTCCAGACGAACGAGTGTGAGGACCTGTTCGCGCAACTGAAACACTTCGTGGTCGTCAATACGGTGAATGCCCTGTTCGGTGATGCGGGTGATTTCCGCGACGGAGGCAAGCGGCACGGCGTAAAGCCGCCCGTGAACGCGGAACAGAAGCGCGCGGATGCTCGCAAGAGTAAGCGGCACGAGCAGTCGGAACGTGGTGCCTCGCCCTGGCGAGCTCTGGAGTTCGACCGTGCCTTTGAGGGCCTCGAGCGAGGACTTCACCACGTCGAGGCCGACGCCGCGCCCGGAAATCTCGGTGATCTCGTCCGCGGTGCTGAGTCCCGGAGCGAAAATCAGCTGGAGGCTCTCCAGCTCGTTGAGCCGGAAAGCCTCTTCCTGGGAAATGATCCGGCGCTCGATGGCGCGGCGGACGATTTTTTCGCGATCGAGTCCGCCGCCGTCGTCGGAGACTTCGATGACGACCTGGTCGCCGTCATGGTAGGCGTTCAGGCGGATGGTGCCGCGCGCAGGTTTTCCGGCTGCCTGGCGCTCGGCCGCGGATTCGATGCCGTGGTCGGCAGCGTTGCGGACCAGGTGCGCCATGGGGTCGGCGAGGGCGTCGAGAATACTTTTGTCGAGATCAGTGGTCTGCCCCGACATTTCAAGCGAGATTTCCTTGTCGCGCATGCGCGCCACGTCGCGGACGATCCGCGGGAAACGGCGGAAAAGCTGCTCGACGGGAACCATGCGAATTTTCATCACGGATTTCTGCAGCTCGCCGAGCACGCGCGACTGAAAGGCCAGCGCGTCGGCCATCTTTCCGCGCAGCGGATCCTTGGAATGGCGGCGCTCGAATTCCGCCATGGCCCGCTGGAGCATCGATTTTCCGATGATCATCTCGCCGACCAGATTCATCACCGCATCAATGCGGCCGGCATCCACGCGGAGCATGTTTTCGGAGGCGGCGTGGGCGAGTCCTGCGGATGTGGCTGGTTCGTGAGCTTCCTCTTCTTCGATTTGAACGGTAGCAGGCGCACCGAGCTTCACGCCGGCGGCGAGCGCAGAGGCTTCTGACTCAATCAGGATTTCCAGCAGATCCCGAGGCGCGGATTGCAGCACGGGGGCCCGCTCGACGGAAATATTCGAAACCACGGACGGCACATGGCAGCGTTTGCGGATCCACTCTGCGGTTTTTGTAGTCGAGAGCGCCGCCTGAATGGACGTGCAGCCTTCGGCGAGCGCCGCGCTTTCAGGGCGCATGGCCAGAATCCTGCCGGCGGCCTCGAGGGACTTTCGCGCGAGCTCGAAGGCGGCGGCGGGAAGCAGCGCTTCGGGATCGAGCTGCAAGGAGATGTTGTAAACATTTTCGCCGCGGCGCATGGCCTCGACGACCATCAGGCGCTCGTATTCGGTCCAGTCGAATTTCGCTTCGGGCGCGGCGCTCTGCGATTGCGCCGCGGGTTTGTTCAGCAAACGGCTGATGTGCTCGTGCAGGGCGCCTCCGGCGGGAGGCTGCAAATTGTTTTTATAGGCCGCGAGCATTTCGTGAAACGTGTCGGCGGCAGTAAGAATCACTTCAGCGATCAGGCCCGCATTCTGCTTGGCCAGCTCGGGAGTGAGTACGTCTTCCAGATCGTGAGCGAGCTCGCTCAGCTCGCGATAGCCACAAGCAGCCGAATCACCCTTGAGGGTGTGCACGGCGCGGCGCACGTGGCGCAGCTGCTCGACGTCGCCGGGATGGCCTTCCAGGGCGAGCCCCGCCTCGTTCATGCCCTGGAGAATCTCCTGGGCGCTCTCGAAGAAGAGATCGCGGAGCTCGGAGGCCTGTTCGTCGGAAGGAAAACTCACGGCGTCGCCTCGATCCGCTGGTAAACGGTCGCGTTGTTCTGATGAATCATGTGAAATTTGGTGGTCAGGCCGAAAAGACTCTCGGCGTGGCCGACGAAGAGATAGCCTTCCGGATTCAGGCAGCGGTGAAATTTCTCGATCAACCGCTTTTGCTCGGCTTCGTCGAAATAGATCATTACGTTACGGCAGAAGATCACGTCGTTGTGCTGCGGCAGGTATTCGGTTTTCAGGTTATGAAAATCGAATTGCACCAGACTCTTTAGCGCCGGCTTGACGGAGTATTTTTCGGCGACTTTGTCGAAGTAGCGCAGGCGCGTCGTGTAGTCCACGTTTTCCATCTGATTCTCGCTGTAGACGCCCTGCTGGGCGGTAAGCAGCGCCGAGTAGCTGATATCCGAGGCGACGATCTCCACTTTCCAGGGCGGCGGGATCAGCGGTTTGGGCGTGGGCATGTCAAAGGGAAGCGGATTGCGCAAGTAATAGTAGGCCAGCGCGTCGCAGACCATCATCGCCAGGGTGTAAGGCTCCTGGCCGGTCGAGCAGCCGGCGCTCCAGATGCGCAGGGTCCAATCGCGCCGCTCCTGTTTTCTCTTCAGAATATCCTCGAGCACCACTTTCTGAAAGAGATCGAGTTGCGGACGAATGCGGAAGAAGCTGGTTTCGTTGACGGTCAGATTTTCGACCAGCGCGGTCAGTTCCTTCTTACCCTCACGGCTGGTCAGCAGGCGGTAGTAATTGTAGAAGGAATCGAGCTGGCAAGCCTTCAGCCGACGCTGCAGGCGATCGCGCAGGAAATGCGTGCGGCGCTCGTCGAAATACATGCCGCATTCCTGATAGACCAGCGTCTGCAACAACTTCAATTCGGGTTCGGTCAGCGGGACCTGCGTGGTCAGTGTTGTGGTGGACATGCGTTCCTCAGTAATCGTCCTGGGTCCTGCTTAAAGAACTCGTTCCGCGCCAACGGGAACGGCGGCCGCGAAATCGGCGGCTTGGTCGAGACGCTGAAGCTCTCCTCGCTGCAGAATGCGAGTCAAATCGAGCAGGATGACGAGCCGCCCCTTCAGTTTGCCGACGCCGGTGATATAGCTGAGCTCGCCTTCCTTGAATACGTTGTGAGGCTCTTCGATTTCCGATGGAGGAATGCGCAACACTTCGGATGCGGAATTCACCAGCAGGCCGATGGCGCGCCCCTCCAGCTCGACAACCACGATCCGGTTTTTCTTGTCGGGCTCGAAGGTTTTTTGGCCGAAGCGCTTGCGCAAATCCACGATGGGAATGATCCGCCCGCGCAGATTGATGACGCCCTCGATATAGTCGGGAGCGTTGGGGACGGAGGTAATTTCCGGGACGCGGACGATTTCCCGCACGATGGAGATCGGCAGTCCGAACGTTTCCCGCCCAATCCGGAATCCGACGACCTGGAGTTCCTTTTCCATGATGGCCTTGTGAGTTTTCAGGAGCGGACCATTTCCGCATACTCCGGCTGGGCGTGACGATCAAGTGGTAATCGGCGTCCGGCGGAATGCTTGTGGTCGGAATAGTTCTCTTCCAGCGCGAATCGATCCATCGAATCGAGCAGGTTTCGAGAGAGCTTGGACATCTGCTCGGCGGCGGCGGCCAGCTCGGTGGAGCTCGAGGTGGATTGCTGCACCAGTTCGCGCATGCGCTCCATTGAGCGCACCACGGCTTGGGCGCCCGAGGCCTGCTCCTCGACCGACGAATTGATCTCCTGCGTAATTTCGGTGAGGCGGTTGGTGGCCTTGGCGATCTGCGAGGAGCCGCTGGATTGCTCCATGGTGGCCGCACCGATTTCCTGCGAGAACTTGTAAACTTCCGAGACCACGTCGGAAATTTTATCGAGCGCGAGGCTGAGGTCCTTGTTCAGGACCAGTCCTTCCTGGACCATGGAAGTGCTTTTGTCCATGTTCTCGACGGCTTCCCGCGCTTCTTTCTGGATTCCCTGAATCAGCTCGGAAATTTCCTTGGTGGACTGCGTGGATTTTTCGGCGAGCTTGCGCACTTCCTCGGCAACGACGGCGAAGCCCAGGCCGTGCTCCCCGGCGCGCGCCGCTTCGATGGCCGCGTTGAGCGCCAACAGGTTGGTCTGTTCGGCCAGATCGTCGATCACTTCGATGATTTTGCCGATGTCGTCGGCGCGGCGGCCGAGCACGTCGATGATTTCCGCGGAAGCCTGGATGGCGTGACTGGTGCGATTGAGGCCTTCAGTGGCCTTGTCCATGGTGGCCATGCCGGTCTTCGCCTCTTCCCGCGAGCGGTGAGAGATATCCACGAGCATCTTGGCGGTATCCGCCACGCGCTGGATGGAGGTGACCATCTGATCGATCGAAGAGGAGGTTTCGGCGACGCTGGAGGCCTGCACCTGCGTGTTCTTCACCACGTTCTGAACGTTGACGCTCATCTCGTGCATCGTGCTGGTGACTTCATCAATCGCGGAGGCGGCCTGCACGCTTACTTTAGCTGATTCGTCGGAGGCGCCGGCCATCTGTCCCGCGCCGCTGGCAACCTGCGAGGCGCTGTCGCGGACCTGACGCACCAACTCGCGCAGCCCCTGAGTCATACGCGAGAATGCCTTGGCCATGGTGTCCTGTTGCGAGCGGGGCTGCACGGTCACGAACAATTGGCCTTCGGCGATGGCAGCCGACACGGCGGCCATTTCCTTGAGGTGCGCGATCATTTTTTTGAAATTGTCGGCGAGGAGCCCGACTTCGTCCGCGCGATGGATATCGATGTTCTGGTCGAGATCGCCGGAGGAGCCGATTTTGTGCGCGACTTCGATCAGGTGACTCAGAGGATCCGTGATGGATTTCGCGGTGTAGTAGGCGACGAATCCCCCGAACACGATGCCCAGCAAAGTGCCGAGGGTCATCACAATGTTGCTGACCATCAAGGTCGCGGAGGAGGAGGCGTTGGAATCCTCCTGGGCCTTGTGGACGGAGCGGCTTGCCTCGTCAAGGATCGTCGCGGAGCGGTTGATCCAGGAGGCCGGGTCGTGCTGCAGATAGAAGATCTGCAAATCCGAGACGGTGGTGTCTCCGGAGTCCACGGCGTGGCGCTTGGCGATCATCTCCTTGGCGAAATTGTCGGCCCAGTTGCGTTCGTTGTCTTCAACCTGCGAAAGCGCGGTGCGCAGCGCAGCGTCGTTGGCCTTGCCTTCGCCTTCTTTCAGGAGCGCCTGGAGCTCGCTAATGCCCTTGTTCGTCTTTTCCTCGTCGCGCAGATCGCCGCTGAGAAGGTAGTTTCCGAGGGAAAGGCGGTTATCAATCATTTTGTAGCGAATGCCCTCGATGGTCTGAACGTCGGAGAGCGTGGAGGAGACTGCCGAGCGCGTGGCGTACTGGCGCATGGCCGTGAAGATGTTGATCACGAACAGAAACAGTATGACGCCGAGAATGGCGCCGAATCCCCAGTACAGCTTCTTGCCAATCGTCATTTTGAAAAGCCTCCGCTCCCCTGCCGATCAAAATCTGGCCGCGCGGCGATGCGCCGAGGGCCGTTACTGCTGCGCGCTGAACTCGAACTCCACGATTTCCTTGGTTTCCTTCGAAGCCGGCTCGAAGTGCCACTGCTTGAGGGCGTCGAGCGCCGCGTTGACGAGCAACGGACTGCCTCCCACGACGCGCGTGGCCGTCACATGGCCGTCCGGCGCGACCGTCGCCTCGATCTTGACCTTGCCGGTTACGTTCATTTGCTTGGCGAGCGGCGGATATTCCGGCGCGATCCGGGTGCGGACCTTGCGTTTGGCGTCCGCAGCGGCGTCCTGCGCCGATGCCTTCAGCGGCCGAACTGCGGATCCCCCAAGAAGTAGCGCCAAACCTATCGAAGCGATAATTAGTCGGTGTTTCACCGGTATGTCCCTCCCAAGACCCATGTCCCCAGCGTCGGAAAATGCACGGGTAATGCCATGAGCAGGGGGTTATGTGGGGAGGTCCACAAACGCGCAATGCAGTTGGTAACTTTATGAATAGAAGCCAGTTATGACGATGCACGATTTCCTTTGGCGACGGGGATCGCCGACCGAACGTCTCATCGGGGAGGGCTGCCGCCCATCGGGGTCTCAGGTTGCGACATGGGCCGGATTGGCGGTTAAGGCAACCGCCGCGGCAGGCTTGTTGACTCAAATTGAGATAACGCCGTAAGGTCTTTGATTATATAGGGAAAGCGCGAACGGGACCCTTTCCTCCATGCGTGCACTGAAGACAATTCGGGAAGTCCCGTCTCGCCTGGACGGGTCGTTTGAGACGCTGCTGGCGCAGTTCTCGGCAACCACGCTGGAGCTGAATCCGTCGCTTGGCGCGGCAGAATTTGCCCGGCGGCTGACGACTCGCGCGGCGGAAATGCTCGGCGCCCGTGCGGTGGTGCTGGCGCTGGGGCGAGATGGGGAATGGGAAATTGCGGCGTTGAATGGGCCCGCCGTGCGGTGGGAGCAGATGGTGCAGCGGCGGCTGGCCGCAGCGCTGGGCGAGCAGGCAAAGGTTTCTTCCGCGGCGCTGCGGGCGGGGAGCGCGGCGATGCTGCTGGGCCGCGATCTGGCCGAATCCCTAGGCTGGCGGGATCTGATCCTGGTGCGCTTGACCGAGAGCGAAGGCGATCTGCTCGGCGAGCTGTGCCTGGTGGATCTGGGGCGCGAGCTTTCCGCCATCGAAAGCCAGCTGCTGGAAGCGCTGGCGAGCCACGCTTCGGTGGCGCTGGAGAATGTGCGGCTGTTCTCGCGCATCGAGCGATCGCGGAAACAATGGGTCGAGGATTTTGACGCCATTTCGGATTTCATCGTAGTGCACGATCACGCGGGGCGAGTGCTGCGCCTGAATCGGGCGCTCGCCGATTCGTTGGGGATGCCGCCGGCAGAGGCCGTCGGACAGGACATCGGCAAGCTGGAGCTGCTGGCGTCGCCGGCGCAGCCGGGGCGATGCCCGTTCTGCCGCAGCACGCGTGCGGCGCTCGAAGAGTTCGTGCATCCGTCGGGCGAGCGCACCTATCTGGTCTCCACATCCCGGATTCATGCCGGCAAGGAAGACGCAGGCCGCACGATTCATGTGCTGAAGGACATCACCGACCGGCGCGAAGCGGAGCGGCGCTATCGGCGCGAGCGCGATTTCAATCGCAACATTTTGAACAACACGCAGAGCATGATTCTGGTGCTCGATACCGTGGGCCTGGTCAGCTACGCGAATCGGCGCTGCTTTGAAGCAGGGTATCGCGAGCAGGATCTGCTGGGCCGGCCGCTGGTCGAGATGGTCCCGCAGGCGCGGCGGCCGGTGCTGGCCGAGGCGTTGGAGAAAACTCTCGACGGGACCGCCGTGGATAACCTGGAGCTGCCGATTTTTCGCGGCAACGGCACCGCCGGACATTTTTCGATCAGCTTGAGCCCCATGCGCGACGAGCAGGGCGATATCATCAGCGTGGTGGCGGTGATGGCGGACATCACGGACGCCGCCGACCTGCAGGCGAAGCTGATGCACACCGAAAAGATGGCGGCGCTCGGCCAGCTGGTTTCCGGGGTGGCGCACGAAGTGAACAATCCGCTGGCGGCGATTGTTGGTTTCACCGATCTCCTGCTCGAAAATCCTGCGGTTCCGGAGGAGGCGAAGGACGAACTCCGCGTGATCCTGCAGGAAACGCAGCGCACCCGTGTGATCGTGCAGAACCTGCTGAGCTTCGCGCGGCACATGCCGGCGCAGCGAGAGCCGGTGCGGGTGAACTCGGTGCTGCAGCAGACACTGCAGCTTCGCGCTTACGATTTCTCGAATCACGGCGTGCAGGTCATCGAGCGCTACGAGCAGGAACTGCCGCTGACGATCGGAGACCCTCACCAACTGCGGCAGGTGTTTCTCAATATCCTCAACAACGCCTACGACGCGATCCAGGAAGTGCGGCGTCCGGGAAAGATGGAGGTTGCGACTTCGCGGCGCGACGGACAGGTCGAAATCGCGTTCCGCGACAACGGTCCCGGCATTTCGCATCCCGAACGCATCTTCGATCCTTTTTTCACCACGAAGGAGGTCGGCAAGGGAACGGGTCTAGGGCTGAGCATCTGCTACGGAATCATTCGCGCGCATCAGGGTGAGATCGTCGCGCGCAATAATCCGGACGGAATCGGCTGCACGTTTACAGTGCGATTGCCGGCCGCCGGGCTGGATGCGGAGTTGCTGGCCGCGGAGAGTGCGCCATGACGGCTGCGAACGGTGCGGCGGCGGCGGTAAGGCCGCGAATCCTGCTGATCGAAGATGAACCGTCCGTGGCGGCGTTCATACGTACGGCGCTCGAACGGCACGGATACGAGGTGATGCCGTCGCCATCGGCCGCAGAGGGATTGCGACTGCTGGCCTCGAATAATTTTTGCGGCGTGATTTCGGATTTTCGCACGCCGGGTGGAATCAACGGCGCGGATCTTCACGACTGGGTTCGCCGCCACCGGCCGGAGCTGGCTGCGCGCATTGTATTCATCACCGGCGACACGGCCAGCGCCGAAACCATCGCGTTACTGGCGCAGGACGGAACGCCTTGCGTCGAAAAACCCTTCCGCGTGCAGCAACTGCTGGCCGCGGTGGAGAAAACCATAGGAAAACCATGAAGGACGAATCGCGGCTTCGCTTTCTGATAGTGGACGATGAACAGAGCATTCGCCGGCTGTGCATGACGGTTGGCCAGGGCTTGAATTTTACTTGCGCCGAGGCGGAAACGGCCGAAGCGGCGATGGCCTCGATCGAGACGGCGCCGCCCGATATTGTGGTCACGGATTTGAAGCTGCCGAGCCTTTCCGGCACGGACTTGCTGCGGAAAATCAAGGAGACGCTGCCGCGCACAGAGGTCGCCATTATGACCGGCCACGGCTCGATTGAATCGGCGGTGGAAGCTATGCGCCAGGGCGCGTACGACTACATCGAGAAACCGTTTCGGGTCGAGCGGTTGCGCCAATTGCTGCAGCGCATGGCCGAGAAAGTGCGGCTGGTGACCGAAAATCAATTCCTGCGCGAGCGCGTGAACGCGGAAACGCATCTTGACGGAATCACCGGCACCTCCGCGAAAATTCAGGATGTGCTGCGGATGGTTTCGCGCCTCAAGGACATTCGCACACCCGTGCTGATCACCGGCGAAAGCGGCACGGGAAAGGAGCTGGTGGCGCGGGCCATACATTTCCGCGGGCCGCTGGCGTCCATGCCGTTCATCGCCGTGGATTGCGGCGCGCTGGTCCCAACGCTGATGGAAAGCGAGCTCTTTGGCCACGAGAAGGGCGCGTTTACCGGCGCACTGAAATCGAAAGCGGGTCTTTTTCATGCCGCGAACGGTGGAACGATTTTTCTCGACGAGATCGGCGAGCTGCCTCTGGAGATGCAGGCAAAGCTGTTGCGCGTGCTGCAGGAGAAAGAAATCCGGCCGGTAGGCAGCAACGAAAAGATCGCTGTGGATGTGCGCGTGATCGCGGCAACGAACCGCGAGCTCGAAGGCGCGTACCGCGCAGGCACCTTCCGCAAGGACCTGTACTTCCGGCTGAACGTGGTCACCGTCCACCTGCCCAGCCTCCGCGAGCGGCGATCGGATATTCCGCAGCTGGTGCACTGCTTCCTCGACCGCTACGCACCCGGCGAAAACGTACAGGTCGCCGCCGGGGCGATGAAGAGCTTTTTGCAATACGAATGGCCGGGAAACATTCGCGAGCTGGAAAATTGCATCGCGCGCGCGCTGGCGCTGGGCGATCATCGCACCATTGACGTGGCTGATTTGCCGCCCGCCATCCGCGGCGCAGATGAATCCGGGTTGACGCGAGAGGACGCAGCAGACCTTTCCACGACGGCGCTGGCGGATTTGGAACGCATGACCATCCTGCGAGTGTTCGAGCAGGCAGCGGGAGACAAAGCTCTCGCCGGCAGGATGCTGGGAATCAGTCGCGCGACGCTTTACCGCAAGCTGAAGCGCTACAACATTCCGCTGCGGTCCTCGCAGAAGGAACTCGTCGAAACGGCATCTTAATCTGTACTGAGACTCGCCGTCGCATCCGGTCTCGCGTCCTGAAGCATCGTCAGGAGCGCGCCGCCCTGAGACGAATTTGTATCAGCGTGAGACAAACTCCGATTCACCCGATTCAAGCTTTCCGGTAAGCGCAGGCAAGCGAACAACTTAGATTTCTTCCCGTCCGCAAATCTTTGGTCTCCCTCGTGCAATCGTGGAAGGGGCAAATATCCGTCCATTTTGATCCGGTACCATTCGCGCGCCTGCCTGAGGGGTGAGTCGACTGGACCAGAGGGCGAAAGGAACCAAAACTTTTGTCGATTGAAACGGAAGTCGCAACAGTCCTAACGGAACAGACGTGCGTTGAGAAACTGGCGCAGCTTTTTCCCGGCGTTTCACCGGTCCGTATTCCGGTGCGAGTGGCAAGCGATGGCGCCGGACGCAGCCGCCTGCAGGAACAGACGGTAATCGAGTTCGGCACGGCGCGCGAAGTCCTTTTCTCCTCGACGTTGCCGCTCGAATTCGAAGATAAGGTCCGCCTGGTGAATTCCGATGGCTCGCTCGACGCCCGCGCAGCCGTGGTAGCCGTGCGATTTCACGGCGGCCGCAAAGCCGTTGCGGTGCGTTTCGTTGGCGAAGTCGAGAACTGGATTATCAAACCATGACTCCAAAGACACCGAGCACGACGATAAACCGCCCGATCAGCGCGACGACTGCGGGCCAGGCAGGCCCCGCGGATTTTGCGGCGCAATGGCGGGAGGCGCGGCTGGTTTACCCGATCTACGCCGCGCTGGCCACGCAATTCGATCTCGGTCCTCTGCCTTACCCGCCGGGCGAGCTTCCACCGCTGCGGCCCTCGCGCGACGTTTTCGACAGTGATTTGCAGTGGCTCGCCACTCTCGATCAGAAAGTTTTCGCGTATCAGATTCGCCAGTTGCCATCGCAGATCCGCAACGGGAGCGAGGAAAGTCTCCGCGCGCTGATCCACCGCCAATTGCGAAAGCAAGATAAGACCAACGCCGACCGCGACAAAATCGATCTGCTGCTGGTGCAATATTTTGTGATGTGCGCGCCGGAGGATCTGCTTCATAAAGAGGTCGCGCTCAGCGACGTGGCACAAGTCCTGAGTCCGGTGCTGGTCGAGGCGGATGCGACGCCGCTGGAATGGTGCGAGCCGCTCGAACAGATTCTCGAAAAGACCAAGCACTGCCAAAGTCTCCGCGACTTGATGGAGGACGGCCTGCTCGAGCAAGGCCGGTTACTGAAGGATGCGGCGGGACCGATGTTTTACGATCCAGCTGCGCTGGTGGCCTTCACCCGTTTCAATTTCCAGCTGCGGCGAGCGTTCATTCGCATGCTGCACGCCGATTCGAGCGCGGTGCGCGAAGCGGTCGACTTGCTGGAAGCGAAAGGCGTCAGGACCGTGGATTGCCGCCGCGCCGGCTTTTCTGCAGCGGAAACCACCATGCAGCTTCGGTATTTCAGCGAGAACTGGCGGCAGCCTTTTCAGAAGGACTACACGGAAAGTTCCGTTCGCCACGCGTTTGAGCAGCTTCTGGCGCTGCGCGCGGACCTGGAAGAGGCGCTCGGAGGCAAGCCGTCCGGCGCGAAGCCGGCTTCCGCGGCGCCGAAGGGAGAGAAACCTTCTGCCTCCGGACACGACGACATGTTGGCGATGATGAGCACGCCTCCCGCCGACATGCGCGACGCTCCGGCCATCCCACTCGCCAAAACGAAAAAGGAACAGCGGGACATTGACGCGGAGGTCGAAGAACGGGCTGCCGCAGCCGCGCCCGTCGCACCACCTCAGCCCGCGAAACCAGCGGCGGAAGTTCCCGCGGCTCCCACGGCCGCGGCGGAAGCAGAAAAATGCCTGGAGACGATCTGGGAGCAGTTGATCGCTGCTCCGCCGTCGCGTGGCCGCTCGATGTCCACCGTGGTTTTGAAGGATACCAAGGTGTTGTTGTCGTCCTGGGAAGTGGCGGCATTCGTCGAAAAGGGCAGCCAGGAATCGGAAGATTTGCGGCGCGCCGTGGTGGCACGCGCTCTGCTCGCTCTGGCTACTGAAAAACGAAAACGCTGCGGAGAAGAGGGAGCGCTCGCCTCGGCACTGGTGCTGGCCCGCACGGAAGTTTCCTATTTCCAGGGGCGCGTCGAGCAAGCCAAGAAGGCCAAGAACACGGAAGCCGCTGTGAATCTCGGCATCAGCACCAAGCGCCTGCTCTCGTGCATGGAAGAAGCGGAGAAGCTTCAGTCCTAAGCCGCTCGAAGGAGCAGTGGAAAACTTGAACCATTCGAGCGTCCTGATCGTTTCCGACGACGCGGAATTCACACGCACCATCGCGGCGCGCTGGCAGTCGGAGCGGCACGTGCCGGAGATCACGCTGGTATCGAGCGGCGTGTGGCATCCATCGAGCGTGCCGAATCATGACCTCATCGTCATCGGGCCAGTGCGCGACCGAAACCCGGAGGCAATCCTCGCCGACGTGAGCGCTCCTCCGCGCACCGCCGCGATCTATTTCGTCGAAGAAGAAAAAAACATTCCTTCGCTGCATGCACGGCACCCGCATCTGGCCATTGTTCCGCGGCAGGATGGATGGGCGGGGACGCTCATTTTAGTTTCGATCGAGGCGCTGCGGCGCGTGGAGGCCGTGCGGCGGGCCGAGCGCGCCGAAGGGCTGGCGCTGGCATTGCAGGCCGACGCCATTTTGGGGCGCTACATGCTCGACGTGCGCCCGAGCGTAAACAACGCGCTGACATCGGTAATGGGCAATGCCGATCTTCTGCTGCTCGAGCCCGGACAGGCGTCAGGCGAAAGCCGCGAGCAGATCCAGACGATACACACGATGGCGCTGCGCCTGAACGAAATCATGCAGCGATTCTCATCGCTGGCGGCGGAGATGCGGGCCGGTGAGAAAGAATCTCAAGCTGAGACGGAAGGGTCGTCTCATCGCCTGGCGGCCCGCTTATGAGCCGCACGATCTCATCTGTAAACCGCACGAAATACAGCCGGTTGCAAACCAGACGCAGCGCGGGAACACGGTGCGACAGGTGGCTAGGTAGTTGCAATTCCTTCTTGGGGGATTTGAGCGTGGAGGTGTGCAAGTGGTGATGAAGGTCTTGGTAGTGGATGACTCGCAGGCGGAAATTCGCCTGCTTCAATCTGTATTGCAGCAGGCTGGTTTTCATTCGGTGGCGATTTCCGACCCCACGAAGGTCGAGGAAAAAATCGATGAAGAACGGCCCAACGTGATCCTGCTCGACGTGGTAATGCCGCAGCGCAACGGTTTTCAAGTTTGCCGCGACCTGAAGAACCAGGAGTTGTACTCGAAGATTCCAGTGATCCTGGTGACGTCGAAGACCGCTCCCAGCGACCGCTACTGGGGCGAGCAACAGGGCGCCAACGGTTATGTCGCCAAGCCGTTTACGGCCGATGAATTGATTGACGCCGTGAAGAGGTTTGCCTGATGGCGTTGGATTCGGAAAACGCCGCGCTGGCCGTGGGACTCGACAATGGCGAGTTCCTGGAAAGCGAATCGTCGCCGGAGGAACGCCGGCCGGAACGGCAATACTGCGTGTTTCGCGCGGGCCGCGAGAGATTCTGCCTGAACGTGCTCGAGGTCGAGGAAGTGGTGGATTGGCCGATCGTGACGCGGATTCCGCTGGCGCCCTCGTTTCTGATGGGCGTCTTCAATTTGCGCGGCACCATCGTGCCGTTGATGGACATTGCGTTCACCGAAGGCCGCCGGCCGGGCTTGCTGCCGAAACATGTGGTGGTGGCGGCGATCAAAGGCGACGGCCAGCACGACGATCTGCGGATCGGCATCGCCGCAGACGAAGTGATCGGAACATTTTCGGCGGCCGAGGATGCTCTGCTCGACCAGGCTCCGGCGGAAGTGCCGCACTGCCGAGGAATGCTGCGGCACGAAGATCGCCTGGCGCTGGTGGTGGATCTTCACCGGCTTACCGAGGTGTTTCCGGTGCCGGTGATATGAGTTTTGGTGCAAGGGTTTCGGTTTTATGCGCTCGCGACAAGGGCGCACATGTTCGACGGAGGAAATCATGAAGGCTCGTTTGAGTTCGACGATATGGCTGCTGGTGGTTGGAATGGCGGCGGGATTCCTGGGCGTGTTCTATCTCGCCTATCACGCGGGGCAGGATTCCGGCGGAGCCGCGATGACGAACCCGTCCGCGCTGCCCTCGGGCGCGGCCCCGGCGCTTCTGGCGGGAGTCGGCATAGCGGTCGCAGCCACGCTGGTGCTGATCTTCGTGCTCAGCAGGCGCGTGCTCAAGCCCGTCGGCGAGCTGGCGCGATTCTCCGAACGGCTGGTGGCGGGCGACGCACGTGCGCGCGCGGAATTCGATAGCGACGACGAGTTCGGACTCATCGCCGAGAATCTGAACCGCAGCGCCGCGAAGGTCGCGCACGCCGTGACCAACCAGCAGGCGCAGGATTCGCTGCAGCGCAGCATTACCGACCTGCTCAATACGATTAATCAAGTGGCGCGCGGCGATTTGACCATCCGCGGCAAAGTCACCAACGATGCGCTCGGGAATGTCGTTGATTCCGTGAACTTCATGCTCGACAACTTCACCAAAGTTCTCGAGCGCGTGCGCAAGGCCGCCATTGATGTCAGCACCAGCGCCAATCAAATTCTCGAAGCCGCGGACGATATGACCGCCGGCGCCACCCAGCAGGACCAGGAAATCACCAACACGTCGTCCGCCGTGGAAGAGCTTACGGTCTCGATGAAACAGGTGTCGAACAACGCGGAAGCGAGCGCCGAAGCGGCGCGCCGCGCACTCGACGCCGCCGAACAGGGCAACCGCGCCGTGAGCGATACGCTCGAAGGCATGCAGCGCATTCGCGCTTCGGTGCAGGCCACTGCGAAAAAGATCAAATCGCTCGGCGACCGCTCCCTGGAAATTTCGGAGATCATCAACGTGATCAACGACATCACCGAGCAGACGAACCTGCTGGCGCTTAACGCCGCGATTGAAGCCGCGCGCGCTGGCGAGGCCGGACGCGGTTTCGCCGTCGTCGCCGACGAAGTCCGCAAGCTGGCCGAACACTCCCGCAGCGCGACGAAAGACATCGCGGCGCTCATCAAGGCCATTCAGGCCGAGACGAACGAAGCGGTGGTGGTCATGGAGGAAGGTACGCGCGAGGTCGAAGTCGGCGCAGGCCTGGCTGATCAAGCCGGTAAGGCGCTCGAAGCGATTTCGAGCGTGGTGCGGCAATCCGCCGAACTCGTGCAGGAAATTTCGCTGGCCTCGAAACAGCAGGTGCGCGGGACGGAAGGCGTCGCCAACGCGATGCAGATCATTTCCGGCATTACGCGGCAGACGACGCAAGGCGCCAAGCAGACCGCCGGAACGGTCGGCAACATGGTGAAACTCTCCGAGCAGCTCAACGAGGCGCTGGCGCAATTCCGTTCGCAATCGGCGCGACCGGGTGAATCGGCGCCCGCCAAGGAAGAGGCGCGGGCGAAAGAGCCGGTGGGAGCGAATCGCTAACGGCAATTTCCGCGATCCGGCGCCGGATACAAACGGGCGCCGGCGCTGAACGCCGAACATGAAACCGCATCCAGTCACGGCCGCGCTGCTCACCGAGTCCGAGCTCGATCAGATTCGGGCGCTGATCGAGCATCGCTCCGCGATCTTGTTCGATTCCTCGCGCGAGCGATTTTTTTCGACGCACGTGCGCGAGCATCTCGCCGAGAAGGGCCTGGCCAGCGGCAACGAATTACTGAGCCAAGTGCGCGGCTCGAGCATCGAGTACGAAGCGCTGCTGGAACGGCTGCTGACGCAGGAAACGTCGTTCTTTCGCTATCCGGCGGTGTACGAAGCGCTCGAAAAGAAAATCCTGCCGGAAGTGCAGGAGCGCAAGTTCTGGCAGAACCCGCGGGCGCTGCGCATATGGAGCGCGGGCTGCTCGACCGGCGAGGAGCCGTACTCGATCGCCATCACGGTGTGCGAAGGGCTGAAATTCGCGGAGGCCTGGGAGATCGAGATTCTGGCCACCGACATCAGCCGGCGCGCGCTGCGCCATGCCGAACGCGGAGCGTACTCGAAGCGCAGCCTGCAGGAGGTATCGCTGGGCCAGGTGGAAAATTATTTCACGGCGACGAAACACGGCTATCAGGTGAAGCCGCGCATCCGGCGGATGATTTCGTTCGTGCAGATGAATCTCGTCGAGTCCGTTTACGTCGGCAAGATTGACTGCATCTTCTGCATGAACGTGCTCATGTATTTTTCCGAGGAGCGCCGCCTCGCAATCTTGCACCGCTTTTACGACGCGCTTGAGCCCGGCGGATATTTTCTGCTGGGCCACGCGGAGACGCTGACGAACGCGCCGGTAAAATTCGAGCCCGTGGTCTTCGGCGATTGCCGGATCTATCGCAAGCCGGGCGCGGTGGAGTATCGCCGCGCGCCCGCTCTCGTGGAGGGAGCCCTGTGAACGGGCCCAACCAGGAATCCATCGAGCTGTTCCTTCAGGAGGCTTCTGAAAACCTCCAGTATCTGAGGGAGTACTCCGGGCTTTTGCAGGAGTCGCAGACCCGGCCGGAGGATCTCGAAAAGCTCTACATCGCCTCGCACACGCTGGCGGGCACGTCAGCCAGTTACGGGTTCCCTGAATTTTCGGAAGTCGCCGCGAAGATGGCGCATATCTTTCACTACGCCATGAACGCGGTGCTCACACCCGATATGCACGGCCCGCTCACGGAGTTTCTCTCCGACGCGATTTCCGTGCTCGAATTCGATCTCCTGCAGATCAGCTCGAATGGCGTGGAAACATCCGCCGACATCACCGCATTCAAGCAGCGTTACGCGTTCGCGTTCCCGACTGCACCCCCGCCGGAGACATACGACGAGCAAGCCACGGAATCTTTGGGCTCGGGCGAGCCGATCCCGGAAGTTTTCCCGGCCCATTCATTCGTGGACCGCCTGCCGCAGGACGGCGATGTGCCCGACGAAGTTCTCGAATTCTTCATTCCCGAAGCGGAGGAGCACCTGCAGGCGGTCACCGAGTGCCTGCTCGCGCTCGAGGGGCATCCCAACTCGGACGACATCAATCGTTTATTCCGTTCGATGCACACGGTGAAGGGATCCGCCGCGCAGGTCGGTCTGCACCGGCTCTCCGCCGTGGCCCATCGCGTCGAAGATCTGATCGGGCGTTTGCGAGACGGCGAATTGCAGCCCAGCACCGAAATCGTGGACCTGTTCCTTCAATCCGTGGACGTGCTCAAGAATTTTCTCCATCGTCAGTGGCCGAGTGACGCCGAAATGGCCGGCGCGGTTGATCCGCTGCTCGCGCGAATCGCGGAACTCGCGCCGGAGGAGGTGGAGGACGCTGGCGCATCGGAAGGCGCGCCCGCCGCCGAAGCGCCCGCGGCTGGAACAGCTGCTCTCGCCGCGCCCGCGCGCCCCGCTGCGGCGCAAGCTTTGCCACAGGCCAAATCTGTGCGCATTTCGCTTGAGTGGCTCGACCGGATGATGAATGCGGTCGGCGAACTGGTTATCAACCGCACGCGTATGTTGGGCCGGTTGACCGAACTCTCGAAACTCGTGGAAATCCTGCAGTTTTCAAAGGCACGTCTCGCGGGCAAGGTGTCCGACTTTCAGGAAAAGCACGAATTCAGCCGCATTTCCAACACGCTGGTGCCCGGCGGCCAGCAATTGCACAAGGACACCTTCCGCGGCAACGTTAGCGCGCTTTCGCCGATCACCACCAACGATCTGCTCGAGTTCAGCGACCTCGAAATGGACCGCTACGACGATGTCAACATCCTGTCGCGCTCGCTGACCGAAATCTCGGCGGACGTCACCGAAGTCCTGACCCAGCTCGAAAGTTTCATGGGGCGCGTGGATTCCGACATTGACGAATTCACCAAGCTCGCGCACCACTTGCAGGACGAAATCACCGCCGCGCGCATGGTGCCCATCGGCAATCTCTACACGCGGCTTTCGCGCACGGTCCGCGACGCGGTGAAGGCGGCCGGAAAACCCGTGGATCTTTCACTCGAAGGCGCCGATACCGAGCTCGACAACAACATCGTCCAGCATATTTCCGATCCGCTGATTCATCTGGTGCGCAATTCCGTGGCGCACGGAATCGAGGATGCCGAAACGCGCCGCCGCGCGGGCAAGCCCGAAAAGGGACGCATCTCCGTGCGCGCCTATCACCGCGGCAATCACATTTTCATCGAGGTCGAGGACGACGGCCGCGGCATTGACTACGAAAGCGTGCGCCAGAGCGTGGTGGATTCCGGCGCGATGACTTCCATCGCGGCCGCCGAGCTCAGCGAACGCGAGCTGCGCGAATTCCTCTTCCGCCCGGGATTCTCAACCGCCTCGTCGATGTCGGAGCTGGCCGGCAGGGGCGTGGGCCTCGACGTGGTGCGCGCCAACGTTCACGCGCTCAACGGTGAAATCGAGGTTCGCTCCGAAACCGGCCGCGGCGCGTGCTTTACGGTCAAAGTGCCGCTGACACTGATTATTTCGCAGGCGCTTTTCATCCGCTGCGGCACCTCGGTATTTGCGTTTCCGCTCGCCGTGGTCGAGGAAATCCGCCGCCTACGCCCCGAGGAAATCGAGGATGTCGGTGGAAAGCTCCTTACGCGCGTGCGCGATGTGGTCACCGAAGTCGTGCGCCTCGATCTCCAGCTGGCGCTGCCGCCGCTCGAACCGCTTAATGGTTACTTCCATATGGTGATTGTGAAAGTCGCCGGCCGCCAGGTGGGCGTGGTCGTCGAGGAAGTTCTCGGCAAGGACGAAATCGTCATCAAGAATCTGGGCGATTATCTTCGCCGCGTGAAGCTTTTCCCGGGCACCACCATCGCCTCGGACGGCAGCCTGATCCTGCTGATCGATCTGAACCGCCTTGTTTCCGCGGACACGGCCGAGCGCCACGCTTTGCCCGCTTCCTCGCCCGCGGCGCGCGTGTTTGCGCCGGGCGCCGAAGCGGTCGCCGCCGGCAGCATTCCCTCCGAGGCCGTGGACGCGATTGAAAACGATCGCGTCGTCGTCGTCGCGGACGATTCCATCAGCGTGCGGAAATTCGTCGGCCGCATGCTCGAGAAGGCCGGTTACCGCGTGAAGCTCGCGTCCGATGGTCTGGAGGCGTCCGAAGTCGTCGCGCAGGTTGGCTGCCATCTGGTGATCACCGATCTCGAGATGCCGCGCATGAACGGGTACGAGCTGATGGCCCATCTGCGGCAGAATCCCGCCACGCGAAAAATTCCCGTGCTGGTGGTCACCTCCCGCGCCGGCGCGAAGCATCGCGATCGGGCCATGAAGGAAGGCGCGTCCGCCTTCCTCACCAAACCAGTGCAGGAAGATCAATTGATTGCAACCGTGGAAAGCCTGATCGGCTCGGAAACATCGCCAGGGCGGCCCTTGCTGCGCGTGCCTCTGTCGCCGAATAAAGACGCAGGATTGAAATGACGAAGACGCCCGACAAAAAGCTTCGCGTGCTCGTGGTGGATGACTCCGCCTTCATGTGCAAGGTGCTGCAGGAGATCATCAACTCCGATCCGCAACTCGAGGTCGTGGGCCAGGGGCGCGATGGGCGCGACGGCGTCGCACTGGCGGAATCGCTGCGGCCTGACGTCATCACCATGGACATCAACATGCCGCACGTGGATGGTTTGCAGGCAACCGAGCTGATCATGACGCAGCATCCGCGCCCGATCGTCATTGTCAGTTCGGAATCGCGCGAAGGCGCCGCGAGCACTCTGAAGGCGCTCGAGCTGGGCGCCATCGATTTCGTTTCCAAACCGACCAGCGGCGTTGATCTCGATATGAAATCCGTGCGCGAGGAATTGACGCGCAAGCTGAAACTGGCCGCCAAAGTTCGCGTAGTCCGCACGGCCTCCCGTTCGAGGATGTCTATTGCGCCAGCGCCTGTGTCCGGCGCAACCGATTTCTCCGGCGCGGCTGCGTCGGCCATGCAGAGCGGCGGGAAAATTCCCATGGTGGTGATCGCTGCATCCACCGGCGGTCCGGCGGCGGTGATGCGCGTCGTCTCGGGATTGCCGAAAGACCTTCCCGCAGCCGTGTTCCTGGTGCTGCACATGCCTGCGGCATTCACCAAACAATTCACGATGCAGCTCGCGGAAGTCTCCTCGCTTCCGGTGAAGGAGGCTGAAAACAACGAGACCCCGTTGCCGGGGACGATCTATCTATGCCCCGGCTCGCACCACCTGCGGCTTTCGTTTGGGGGGAAAATTGCGCTCGATCCGGGACCGCGCATCGAAGGTTACCGCCCGTGCGCCGATGTCGCATTCGAGACCATCGCGGCGTATGCCCGCGCGCTGACCGTGGGCGTGGTGCTCACCGGCATGGGCAACGATGCGGCCAAGGGCGCCAAAATGGTGAAAGCCGCC
>Ga0210409_10001336_pt1 | contig 32675 bp, 18 predicted proteins | sample IncBWH17MmetaG_FD_161649 | JGI IMG/M metagenome (GOLD analysis project Ga0210409, IMG submission 161649) | Forest soil microbial communities from Barre Woods Harvard Forest LTER site, Petersham, Massachusetts, United States - Inc-BW-H-17-M | ecosystem: Environmental > Terrestrial > Soil >...
ATATTTAGAAAAACTCCAGAGTCTACATTTCCCCCGCTGACCACGCAACAGACCGAGCGACCACGGAACAATTCAGGTCGAGTCATGACGGCCGCGAGGCTGAGTGCACCGGTCGGCTCGACTTTCAAATTCGCGAGCGTAAACAACAGTCTCACGGCTTCAGCTATGTTTTCTTCCGGCACTTCAACCACATCGCGCAGCGACTTTCGAATGATCTCCCAGTTATGCCTACCCAAGCTGAGTGTCCTTGCACCGTCGGCAATTGTAGGAGGTTCGCATTCATTCTGCACAATGGCTCCCACTCTCAGGGATCGCGCAGCATCGTTCCCGACAAGCGGCTCCGCCCCAACCACGCTGACATCTGATTGGGACTGTTGTAAGCCGACGATGATTCCCGATATCAGTCCGCCTCCTCCAACCGGAGACACCACAACATCCGGTTTGTGTCGGAGCACACTAATTTCCCTTCCCAGGCTGCTGTTTCCTTGGATCACGAGAGGATCGTCATACGCGCTTGCAATGTAAGCATCGGGATGCATTTTCGCAAGCTCGCTGACCCGCTCCGCCCGGCTCTTGATTCGAACATCAACAAACTCGACTTCGCCTCCAAACTCGCGGACAGCGTCAACTTTCACCGTGGCTGACGTCGTAGGCATCACAATGATGCAGGATTTATTCAACAGAGAGCACGCGTACGCTAAGGCTTGCCCGAAGTTCCCCGAAGATGCGGTAATGAGGAGCTTCTGCGAAACGCTCGCGGCTACATGATATGCGGCTCGAAACTTAAAGCTACCCGTATATTGAAACGTTTCGCTGGCGAGGAAAACATCTGTGCTCAGATGATTTGCCAATCGCGGAGCTTCAACGACGGTGGTGGGCCTGACAATCGCTTCGAGAGGGCGAGACGACAACGTGGAGCTGTTTATTTGCATCTAGTTCCTCGGAAGTATTGCTGCGCAACTCTAGCGTCCATGGCGAAGCCAATCGCTGCATCCTTGCGACAAATTATCAAGGGAAAGAAGTCCGATGTCTTGGTTCTCCCTGAATCGGTCCGTTCTCGAACCTATTCCCAGATTAATTTGCGCACATCCTGTTCGTACCTTGATAGCACAATGGTTTTTATCCGACGTTTAATAATACTTATATGAGGAGTGGTCGCGAGTATCGCGTGGATCCGTCGGAATCGGCAGCTGAGACGTTAAAGGCTACCCATTTCTACTCCAGCAGTGGCACACAGTGGACAGAAACCTTTGAACCATTAAAGCGAGCTCCTCAAAGAAAATTGGAGGGCCGTTCGGGGGGAGTCGGGACCAAAGATTGACACTCAAAATCGAATGAACTGAAAGAGCGGACGGTACTCGAATAGCACCAGCGTGGCTTAGAAACGATTGACTTAATTCTCCTGTTGAACAACCCCGAGCCGGACAGATCGCGCTTGCACACCGACATAACGTGAGTCAGCGCATAAGCCTAGGCTTTCAACTTCGCAAACTCACTGTGACGCCGACCATATGTCGCGTAAATGAACAACCCAATCGCAAGCCAAATGAAGAAGCGCAGCCAGGTAATCACGGTCAATCCTGCCATCAGGCCAGTGCACAAGAAAACGGATAGTAGTGGAAGCCATGGCATAAACGGAACTCTGAAGGTGCGCGCCCGGTCTGGCTGAGACCTCCGCAACACAACCACTGCCAGCGACACGAGCACGAACGCAAACAGTGTTCCTATATTCGATAAGTCCGCGGCATCACCGACATTGAAGATCCCTGCGGGAATACCTACGGCCAAGCCCGCTACCCACGTAGACCAATGAGGTGTCCTGTATCTTTCATTCAATGTGGAGAACAGCTTGGGTAGTAGGCCGTCTCGTGACATGGCGAACCAAATCCGTGTCTGCGCGTACTGGAACACAAGCAACGATGAAACCATGCCCATCAGCGCGCCAACCACAATCAGAAAGCGGAAAAAGGGAGGGGCCCCTAATTTTTCGAGCGCGTACGCGACAGGTGCGTCGCCGGCGGGCCCGGACCTAAACGTCGTATACTTCATCATGCCTAACAATACGACGGCAACACCAACATAAAGTAGCATGCACGCAATCAGCGATACGATGATGGCAAAGGGCAGATCGCGCTGCGGGTTTTGACATTCCTCCGCAGCGGTCGAAACGGAGTCAAACCCAACATACGCAAAAAAAATAACGGCACCTCCGGAAATTATGCCGACAAAACCTGAAGGCGCGAATGGCTTCCAGTTTTGGGGGTTGACCAGCAGGCCACCGACGACCAGAAACGTAAGAATCGCGCCGATCTTGATGAGGACCATAACGTTGTTGGCTTTGGCCGATTCGCTTACACCGCGTATCAGCAGAATTGTTAGAAAGAGAATGATAAGAAAAGCGGGTATATTGAAATACGCTCCTGTCCAGCTGCCAGAAGCCCACACCGCCGAGGACCATTTATCCGGCAAAAAGATATGGAATTGAGCCAGTTGGGCTTTGGCATATCCGCTGAACCCCGCAGCCACAGCCACGTTGCTGACTACGTATTCCAAGATTAAGTCCCACCCGATAATCCATGCAAAAATCTCGCCGAGCGTGGCGTAGGTGTAGGTGTACGCACTGCCGGCGATTGGGATCATGGAAGCCAATTCCGCATAGCACAAGCCAGCCAGCCCGCACGAGACCGCTACCAGTAGGAACGATATGACGATCGCGGGGCCAGCTGGCGGACGCCCGTGAACCAGCACGTTCGCGGTCGTGCCGTGATGCATTAAGTTAATGACCAAGTCCATGACTTGGGCATGCAGAATCGAGGGAGCCGTGAAGTACTCTCCAGCTGCCGCCGTGCCGGTCAGTACGAAGATGCCCGAGCCGATGATCGCGCCAATTCCTAAGGCGGTAAGTGACCACGGGCCTAAATCTTTGCTTAGGAGGTGTTCACGCTTATTAGCGTCCGCGACCAAGTTGTCGATGGACTTCCTTGCGAAAAGTTGGCTTCTTGATCTCACTGCTTATCTCTCATTGTTCGCCGTTCGCTTGACAACTTCTTTGGACGAGTATTTCTTCCCTGCCAGGAGGCAGAAGAGGTCGCATCAGAGCGAGATATGCTCACCAAACCCCTCAGACTGGGCTTGACGGACCAAATAGCCGGCAACTACCAAGTCCTGAAAACTGACTCCAGACGAATCAAATACGGTTATCTCTTCATCGTTTTCACGGCCCGGTTTAAGCTGGGCGCAAATCTCACCCAATTCTGCATGGATCATTTCCCTGCCACCAACGCCCGCCCTTACAGCGTGCTGGAGTTCGCCGATCTCGAGACTCTGATCCGTGTTGTCCACCACTACTTTCGCTCGTCGTAAGAGACTCACATCCAGTTCCTGTTTCCCCTGACCGTCAGACCCAACCGCTGTGATGTGGGTCCCAGGACGGACGAAGTCGCTGCCCATGAGTGCTTCCCTGGAAGGGGTAGTAGTGATAACGATGTCGGCTCTTTCGGTAGCCGCGCGCACGTCCTGAACCGGCTCAACACGTAAGCCGGAGTCTCCCCACACTTCCGCGTAAGCCTCTGCCGCAGCCAAGCGCCTTGCCCACACGTAGACTTGGGAGATCTGACGATACAATCGCAGAGCCTCCAATTGCGCGTGTGCCTGCTCTCCGGCGCCAAGGATTCCAACGGTCTCACTATTCACCCGCGAAAGATATTTCGCGCCAATGGCACCGGCTGCCGCAGTTCTCAGGCGCGTAATTGAATTGGCTGACATGACCGCCACAACAGCCCCGGTACCCGGGTCTAGCAATAGAAGCGTCGCTCGATGCGCAGGCAGTCCTGCGGCGGAATTCTTCAGCCAATATCCTCCGGCCTTTAGCCCCAAAACATTGCCTACGGCATTCGAAAGATACTCGATTTGGGCCGAATGAGCAGGCCTGCTCGCACATGATTTAACATAACCCGACTTGATCCCGAAGTGGACGTCGAAGTTAGCGAGCGATTGAATCACGACCGGCAGGGCCACCGCGCAACCTAAAGCATTTGCGGCGAAGCCTGCCTCGACGAGACGTGCCACCTGTTCCAGCGTAATAGCCTTAGAAATTGTTCGATCGTCGAGTACGAGCGTGCGAGGGCTATTTGACAAAGTCGAGGTCTCGGGGTGCAAGGATTTTATCTACTCCGTTGGCAGCAACCAAACAAGCAGCATCCTTGAGTAGTACAAACGGCGCCAATACTTTGTTGCTGTAGAGTTGAGATTTTTGACGTCTCAATGATGTATTAAGGAGAAGGTTCCCGGCTCAGCCACCTCAGAGTTGCGGACTACGCGGGCAAGTTCAGCTGCACCAACTTCAGTGTTACATCGCGAAAGCGACGCAAGACAGGCGAGGCGTCCTCTTTGCGCCAAACCATCATGCCCGGGACGCTTGGGCTGTTTGATATGGGTCGATATACAACGTTTTTACGTCCGAGAGCCCGCAGCGATCCGGGCACGAGCGCGATGCCTAGGCCCATGTCAACCAGCCAGATCACCGCCTGCATCTGGTTGGCTTCTGCCCTAACTCGAGGCGCAAAGCCTGCACGTCCGCACAATTCGCGAATCGCGTCGTTATATCCCATCGAGCCTTGATCTGGGACCATGATGAAATGTTCCTTAGCGAGATCTTCGGTCTTAACGTGGGACGACCCGGCGAGTCGATGATATCTAGGCAGCGCCAGAACGAGACCTTCCCTCCAAACCTGTGCCACGCCGAGGTCCTCGGTCTCAAACACACCTCGGAGAAATCCAACATCAATAGTTTTGTCGAGCAGTCCTCGCAGAATCGAGCTGGGGACTAGGTCATTCAACGAAAGACCTACTGTCGGTAGGTCTTTCTGAAAGGTTTTGACAATTCGGGACAAGGTGTCATTTGCCATCGAGGTTAGGTACCCGACAACAAGCGATCCTTCATCTCCCTGCGAACCCCGCCGCGCACGTTCTTTCGCCGTTGCCGACTTATCCAAGATGGCGCGTGCTTCTTCAAGAAAGATCGAGCCTGCGTGAGTAAGGTAGACACGACCTTTCGCGCGCGTGAAGAGTTCGAAACCAAGCTCTTCTTCAAGCCTCCGTATCTGCTGGCTGAGGGGAGATTGCGCGATGTGTAGTTTCTCTGCGGCACGTCGAAAGTTAAGCAGTTCCCCGACGGCGACGAAATACCGAAGATGCCTAAGTTCCATAAGTGTATTCAGACACGGAACGACCTGCAAGGCAAGGCAGTCATGCTCCGGCACCAGCCCTTAGTCCACTCGATCGCGATAGATCGGCCTACGAATGCTCTTTAGCCCAACGCAGGCGGGACCGGCATTTAACTGGGACGTTGAGAACCTGCTAACGCGGTTCACCCTCAAAGTGCGGAGCCATAAAAATCAACTTTCCCTACTGCACCATGCCAAAAGTCGCGATCCAATTATTGTTCATCATATCATCTGGTGATTTGACTGTATGTTGACACTACTATAAACTCCATGGGATCGTACGGAGTTTTTTTGCTGAACTCCAGCGTAAAGCTTGCTACTTGGAGCGATCTCTGGCCAGTTTCAGTTGGAGTACTCGCGAAACGTCTCACCGCCTCGCAGCAAAAAGCTTGGCGGACACCAATATGACGCGAATAGCTGCCACCGAATTCGGAGCTTCAAGGCACATCGATACGCTGGACGAGCACTACCTTTCACTAGGAGGCCATGTTTGAAATCGCCCGCCTTGACGATACTCACAGAATCGGACATTCGAAAGTCCGTCGGCCTGGATGCAGATTCCCTTGCCGCAATTGAGAACGCCTTCGCTCAGCTTGCTGAAGGCAAGGCAACTGTGCCGGCGCCGATGGGAATTGAAGTGGTTGACCATCACGGCGAAGTCGATGTCAAATCCGCGTATTTACACGGCGCGGACGCTTTCGCCATAAAGATTGCGGCTGGCTTCTACAACAACAAGGAACTTGGGTTGCCGACGGCCAGTGGAATGATGGTCCTATTGAGTGCGGAAACCGGATTCCCAAAAGCCGTGCTTTTTGACAATGGTTACCTTACGCAGTTGCGCACTGCCTTGGCAGGAGCCATCGCTGCCAAATACTTCGCTCCCCAAAAGGTCGATACTGTCGCAGTGATTGGCGCAGGCCTTCAGGGACGATATCAGTTAAGAGCTCTCCGTCTTGTCCGGAAGTTTACTCGCGCTTTTGTGGTCAGCAGGACCGCGGAGTCCGCAACTAAATTCGCCGCAGAGATGTCCTCAGAACTGGGCCTGGCGATTACACCAGCGAGGAGTATCGCTGAAGCGATTCAGCTGAGTGATTTGGTGATTACCGCAACTCCATCGCGGGCTCCACTCGTACTACTTGAACATCTTCATGCGGGATTGCACATAACCTCCATGGGTTCGGACGGACCCGGGAAGCAGGAGCTTGACCCCCAAATCCTCCGTCATGTTGATCGACTCTGTTGTGATCGCAAATCACAATCCTTCCACTCAGGAGAGTTACAACACGGCCTGAAGTACGGGGCCATCACTGAGCAATCCGAAATTCTTGAACTAGGCGAAGTCACGAGTGGACGGATCTCCGGTAGGCGTACCGACAGTGAAATCTCGGTATGCGATCTCACGGGTGTCGGTATACAAGATACGGCGATCGCTTTGCTCGCGTACCACCACGCTTTAGAAGCGGGCCTTGGCACGACGCTGCAAGTGTGAGTACCTCGTGGGGATGAAACCGCGAATCCCTATTGGTTTAGATCAGCGGACGGAGAAATGAACGGCGTATCGGGGGCCATTCCAAATGGACACAGTTGAATGGGAAAGCTCCACACGACCACCTTAAAGATGGTCGTGCAGATACTCTTCTTTTTGCAGAACAGATGCCTCGGAGGAGTACTCGAGAAGCCTGCGGCTTGGTTTACTCAATGAGAGTAAATGGCGGTATCCATCTCCCGATTTGCGTCACTCGCAATCCGATGCGCATCCAAGATGTTCGACAAGAATCCACACTGAGGGGCGCTGAAGTAAAATCCTATTTACTTGACGCAGCTACTTGAACTCGTGCACAGTTTCGGAAACGTATCGTCGACGATTCCTCGGGCCGCTTGCGACCACTCGGTTGATGCGGCTCGAGCAGCGTAAAGTGGCTGATAGCAAACCTGCCGACGTCTATCTCGGTGTAAGCAAACTCAGGGGGTTACGGGACCCTTCGGGACCACTGTCCGGCGTCTCTTGAGCCACACTTTTCCATGCGAAGTGGCGTGCGACTTTATGTGTCGAAAAGGTAGCAAGAAAGGTTGCGGACATGAAGAGGATCCTACGTATATTGTTTCTCGCTGGAATGGAAGTATGTGCTACCTGTAACGGTCAAACCGTCGGCTCGCCCCAGAGCAGCGAATATCCCGGACGTGAATGGAAAAAGTGTGCACAACCTGAAACACTGGGCTGGTCAGTACAAAAACTTGCTGCGGCGCGCGAGTACTCCCAAAAAATTGGCTCCGCCGCAGTTGTTATCGTGCAGGGCGGAATAGTTGTTGACGAATGGGGAGATACGACGAAGAAGTTCAATATCCACTCGATCCGCAAAAGTTTGTTGAGTTCACTATATGGAATCGCAATCCGCGACAACAAGATCCGACTCACCGATACCCTCCAAGACCTGGGTATCGATGACGTGGAGCCTCGCCTAACATCCAGTGAGAAACAGGCACAAGTCATTGATTTGTTGAAGGCGAGATCCGGAATATTTCATCCCGCTCTTTACGAGACGTCGGCGATGAAAAACAAACCGCCACGCGGAAGCCATCCTCACGGCACATTCTGGCTTTATAGCAACTGGGACTTCAACGCGCTAGGAACGATCTACGAACGTGCCATGAATTCCTCGATCTTTATACAATTCAAGAAGGAAATTGCGGATCCGATCGAAATGCAAGACTTCGTCCTCGACGACACCAAGTACATTAGCGGCACAGAATCCATGCATGCGGCATATCCCTTCAGAATGACAGCACGTGACATGGCACGCTTCGGATTGCTGTATCTCAGGAAGGGTGAATGGCGCGGCAAACAGATCGTTCCACGCTCCTGGGTGATCGAAAGCACTACACCCTACTCAGATGCAGGGCCAAAGGGAGGTTATGGGTACTTATGGTGGTGCGCAATCGACGGTCGGCTGTTTCCAAGCGTGAACTTGGCTGGAGCCTATGTCGCTTGGGGTATCGGAGGACACTACATACTCATGATGCCTGATATCGATACCGTTGTCGTACACCGATTTAACACGGACGCGGACGACGATGCCCCCGGAATTACCGAACAGCAATTCGGAATGCTTGTTAGTCTCATTCGCGCTGCCAAGCAGTAGCCTGAGCTGGATTGCCGTCAATCACGCAATTTTTCGAGACTCTCAAATACTCTTGAGATTCCTGTCAGCCCAAGCCTTACTTACCGTTTGCGTCGCTGCGCAGACCGTTCGAATCGAGCGTACGGGACGATGGCCCCGGAATCCGGGCTCGGATGCCCTCGCCGATCACCCCCTTATGACGGAAAATCTCATTTAGCCACTGCACAAGCTCTTTTTCCCAGTCCGGGACACCGGCGATCCGATGCCACTCGTTGGTAGAGTGTTCGCCATTGTGAATCACAATGAGATCACATCTCGCGCTTACCTTCTCTAAAGCCGTTTGGAAACGGATGGACTGATCAAACGGCACTATTGGGTCTTTGTCGCCGTGGATAAGGAGAAATGGTGGCGCATCGCTGGTGACATGATTGATGGGTGATAATTCAGAGAGGGCGACTCTCAGGCCCTTCTCTCCGCTGACCGGCTGGAACAGCTGCTGCCAATTTGGCCTCTGGTCCAGCACTTGAAAATCACTCATGCCGTATAGCGTAACGACGCCTTGAACCGCTGCGCTTTCGCGGGCTACGGGGTCCGCTGCGTCCTTGTTGCCGACACCTCCAACTAGGCCCGCCATGTTGCTGAGATATCCTCCTGCCGAACCACCGAGGAGTGCGATGCGCGTTGGGTCCGCATCCCACTTCGCGGAATTGTGGCGGATGAAGCGCACGGCCCGTTCGACATCATCGACCATCGCGACCAGCGGGAACATCGGTGAAAGTCGGTAATTGATGGAAAAAACCGCATAGCCAGCGGGCACAAGGAAATCGGCGCAGTACGCCTCGCTAATGTTCTTGCTGTCGCCTTTAACGAACCCTCCGCCGTGAATGATGATGACTACTGGGTGCGGCCCTTTGCCAGGAGGTGGATAGTAGTCCATTGTCAATCGCTGACCACCCGCCTCGCCATAGACAAGGCCGTCTTCCGATTTCGTTCCGCCGGCCACTCTGGATGGCACCATCGCAACCAGGGACCAAATTGCAAGGGCGATTAAGAACGAATGAGGAGCCGGGAACATAGATTTGAATCCACGATAGAGCATTTCGACCTTTCACCGGGGTCCGGCCCCAGAATTTGCGCTCTCAAACTCTCTTCGCAGTTACTGTATGAGCGCAGTTCCATCGTTAGAGTTTCGTAATTTACATTCCACCGAGGATTCCTACCATACATCCTCGCAGTGGAGTTTCTGAAATCGTCTCCCGCATGTCCTAGGATATCCTCATAGAACTACCGGGCTGTAGGACCGGTCTGACAACTTTGCAGACCGCTCAGATCAATGAAAGTAAATGTCGGTTATCTTGCCTTCTGCTTCACTTGTCGCCGTCTGATCCGGCCGTAGATCCGATTTTGTGTATACGCCGTGAAACTTGTCGCCTGAAACCAACAGACTCTGATAATCGAGCAAACTTCGGCGGCCTAGACCTACATAGTTGAACTGATCTAGAAGTACTTCTTTCGTACTTCCGCCTGAATGAAAGACACGAAGCCATATGCTGATAGGGAGTGTTTTCCCAGGCAGCTCTGGAAATTTGCTGCGAGTGTCGTAGTACAGCACGCCCACTTCGCCAGAGGACTTCACAGCAAGAGCAGGTTGAAACGCGTGGCCTTCACTCGGACTGCTTACCTGAACAGGTCCCTTCCACGTTTTTCCACCATCGCTGGACGACACCATTGAGATCGCCAGCCGATTGCCGTCAGTTGATCTCGCATCGGCGAATACAATGTGCAATACTCCCGATTTGGGAGCTACGGCCACATGCAATATATCTTGCGCGGACTCAAAAGGTATGCCAGAAGCGCCTAACTTCGTTTCGCCCCGAGGCGGCACAACATATGTAACTTCTCTTGGTTCGGACCAAGTACTTCCATGGTCGTCTGAATAGATGAATGCGATCCAAGTACGTCCTGGCTCACGCACATACGCAAACCCATAGAGAGCCCTCGTGCCTGGTACAAGCGCAAGCACCGGTGAGAATCGCCGCCCTTTCACTAAGGGTGTAATTGGTCGAATGTCGGACCAGGTTCTTCCATAGTCAGTTGTCTTTGAGAACCCAATCCCGGAGGTTGAGTCGTCGGTAATGAACTCCGTGGCTACGTAGGCGAATCCTGGGTTTTCGGGGTCGACGACAAGTGAGGTGTTGTCAAATTCCGGATTTCCATTCGGTTCGCTGTGCAGAACCACCGGGTCATCCCAAGTTAACCCGCCATCTCGTGAAGTGTCCACGATCACCGCTTGTCTATCAATCGATCTGTGGCCGACAAGACCGCTGACATAGACGGTCCGTCCAGGACCGAACCCGACTCCGGGATCGGCTCCGGCCTTGTAATCTAAGAGATTCGGGTTCAAGCAAGCATTCAGCCGCAGCGGTTGCGCTCGGCTCCAGCTCTTGCCGCCAGTCAAAGAAGTCGAAACGACGATACTTTGCCCGCCAACCCAGGCGACTACGATATGTTTTGAGTCGTGGGGATCAGATACGGCTTGGACCTCCGCATTTTCCCTCAGACGATCTTCACGAATCTTCTCACCGTCCTGACATTTAATAGCTACGTAACCTTTACTGAGGTTCATAATTCTTCCTGTTATGTCAAATTGCGGCTGTACTCTCGCTGCCTCAACCGATACGAGGAGTAAGCCTAAGAAACTGGCCAAGAAAACCAGCAAGAGCACATACCTTCGGTCGAGTTGCCACCTCGTCAGTTCAATCCTCTGCCTGGTAATAGTCATTGCCCCATCATCAGTTACTTTTGTCTTGCGATAACCGTCGACTCTCTGCTTCCACAGTTCGCATCACCCGGAGTATGTTGCCGCCATATACCTTCTGAATGTCGGCGGCGCTGTATCCTTTTTCCAAAAGAGCGCGGGTCAGGTTCGGCCATTTGGAAACGTCGTCCAGGCCCGCAGGAGAACACGTGATGCCGTCAAAATCGCTTCCTAGACCTACCGCATCGATTCCACCAATCTTGACCGCATGGTCGACGTGAGCCACAACATCAGCCAATGTCGCTCGCGGCATGGCCGAGCGTTGCCCTTCTTGGGTGGGATGCAATTTGTCGTAGTTGTATGAATCCTTAGAAAGAAACCCGCAGAAGACATTGATCTGGATGACCCCGCCCTTTCTTGCAAGCGCCGCTATCATCTCGTCCGTCATGTTGCGAGGTGCTTCGACCAACGCCCGACAGGAGGAATGCGATGCGATTGGTGGCGCTGTACTGGTCTGGATCACGTCCCAAAACGTCCGGTCCGCCACATGGGAAACGTCCACGATCATCCCCAGTCGATTCATTTCGCGCACGATTTGCTTGCCTAACAGGGTTAACCCACCGTGATGCGAGACGTCTACGGCGTCGATATCGCCGGACGAATCAGCCCAGTTATTTGTATTTTTGTGGGTCAGAGTCATGTAGCGAACCCCTAAAATATAGTAATCCCGCAACAGTCGCAGGCTGTCTTCGATTGCATGTCCACCTTCGATGCCCATGAGCGCCGCAATTTTGCCATTCCGATGAGCAAGCTCAATATCGTTGGCACTCAAAGCAAATTGAAAAGTGCCGGGGTAGCGATCGATGATGTCGTGACGTACGCTGTCAATCATCTCCAGTGTCCGATGCGCGGACCGATTTTCTTTTACGAAGTCCTTCGACACATACACGGCAAAGAATTGCGCGCCCATACCGCCGGCTCTCATCCGAGCGATGTCGGTCATCGTTTCTTTGTTATCGCGAGAACCGATGTCGTAGCCGTCCACAGTTCTGCTGGGAATGTCATTGTGCGTGTCGATCAGCAGCACCGAACCATGAACGCGCACGACTTCCTCGTCAGAGATGGTTCTGGCCTGACAAAGAGCCAGTCCCAGGCAGAATGAGGCCCATTTGAACAATAGCCTGACGTTCACCATTCCGGAGCTGGACCTCGCCGCTGACTTTCAGAATTTCAAGTGCAACGCCAGCTGTAGAACGCGAGGAGACGCTGTCTGTGAGATCTGGCCAAACGTATCGTCCCCGAACCCGGTGTCCGGCTCCAAGAACTGCGCATGATTAAGTATATTGAAGGCATCGACACGGAACTCCAAATCAAGCTTGCCCTCACCGAAGAAGAAGTGTTTAGAGAGTGCGAGATCCAAGTTGGTGGCACCGGGCCCACGTAGTCCGTTCCGTGGAAATGTCCCGTAATCTCCAAAATGAGGAAGGAGCGCCGCATTCGTCTGTGCAATGGCATCGAGGTTATTCAGACGGTCTGTCGAAAAGATGTTGGGATTGAACCAGTAGTTCCCGGAATTCCCGGATATGCTTTGATTGGTTCTCGGGTTCAAGGTCGTAACGACGCTACCGGGAACCAGATCCGCGCGCACCAGACTGGCGTCGCCCGCACCTGACGGCCCAGGATCTCCTATACTTGTAAATTGGTTCGCAAACACATCCAAAGGAAACCCAGTACGGTACGTAAAAATGGGGTAGAGAGACCAACCAGAGGTGAGTAACTTCGGACCACCCTCCCACAACTTGTCGAATGGCAAATCCCAACCGCCGCTAATGGCAATAGTGTTTCGCACGTCGAAATCCCCGGAAGCACGGAATTGGCCAGGGTTATAAAACGGAACTGTGTTGTTCCTCTGTTGAAACCCCGACACATTGTCGATCTCGTGGGACCAGGTGTAGGCCGCCACAAAGAAGGCTCTTCCAAATTTCCCCCAGTTCAAGGAGTTTCTGCGCAGGCTCATTTGCAAGTCATTGAAATTCCCATTCGACGTGTTTGAGAAAACCTGATAGTACGTGTAATCCCAGGTACTTGGATCTGTTCCACTGTCGAGCCGCCGCGTATTCGTTCCAAGAATAAACGGGTTGATATCTACAAGTCCGGTAAGCTTGCGGGCGCCGTAACCTAGATAGGCGATTTCTGCAATCATCCCTTGTGGGAGCTGTTGTTGTAGAGACAGGTTGTACTGCAAAACATAGGGCGTGCGCAGGTACGGATCGACTCCGGTAGAGTTGGTTGGAAACGGCAGAAAGCCTGCGGCAGCAAAATCAAGATCTTGCGCTGGTGGCTTCGACGGAAATGGGTTTACTTGGGTTCCTGTATGCGGGAAGGTAAACGGATTTTGAAGCGCCGTGTCCTGTTGATTTGCTCCAAGATTCGAATAGAAGTTATCTGCGGTCGAGTAGAATGGTGGCTGTCCCCCGAATTGCAAATTATCCTCGCCCTTTAGAACATCGTAGAACACGCCGAATCCGCCGCGAACACTCGTCTTGGCGTTGCCGAAGACATCCCAAGCAAACCCGAACCGTGGCGCGAAGTTATTTTTGTCGGGGAAATTAACGCCCTTCGGGGCATTGGGATCGCCCGGGAAAACGGTGCCTGGAGGGGCATTCGGGAATCGAACCGACTGCTCTCCTTGAATGTAGGAGAATGTGGCGCCTTTCAAATCTCGCTTTGGCTGATCATATTCATAGCGAAGTCCAAAAGTCAGGGTTAGGTTTCGCGTCACCTTCCACGCGTCTTGAGCGTATCCTGCGTATGAACGCGACCTTATCGTCGAGACCGATGACGAACCTTGAAAATACTCATCCGGAATACCCATGAGGAAATCAGCCAAGGAAAAGCCCGAACCTATATTTGTCCCGGAGCCGTAAAACAAAAACTGACCGTTCACATCAAAGTTTGTATGTCCGTTGTTTTGGTAAGGCGAGAAGTAAAATCCAAACTTCATGTCATGGTGACCTTTAACCCACGATAAGTTCTCGTACAACACGTATGTGTTGTCGATGAGTGACGTCGGCCCTTGTGGGCTGAACCCGATATATGGGCCGCCACTCAAATTCATGATTGTTGGACCTGTTTCCTTGTCCGGAGTAATGCCGATTCCCAGTTCAGTCGGCGTCGGCAGCGACAGCCCGGGCACAGCTTGTTCGATGGCATTGCGAGACGCCGCTATCTGGAGTTCGTTAACGAGTGTGGAAGTGAATAGGTGGGTGTAACGCAGTGAAGCAAAATACGTGTCGGTCTCAAAGTTGTTTGGGTAACCTGGGAAATTAGCGCCTGCAAAAGGCTTCACTTGCGGGTTAGCGTTGCTATACCAACTGGTACTCAAGAAGTCGTGCGCGCTTACGTTATAGTCCATCTTGCCGAGGTACTGGTTGTAATTGACGGTCGAGGGCGCCTGGGGAAATAAAATGCCTGTTGAATTTACCGGAACAAGACCTTTCGCCAGATACTCTGCCGCAATCGGGTCGATGCGGGTGGGATCGATAATCCCTTGCGCGGCTAGCCCAGGATCGGCTTGGTAGTATGGATGGCTTTCAAGAAACTGAACGACTTTCGCCTTCTTGCTACTTGAAGCCCCCGAAAAATCACCTCCAGCCTCTGCTGGAGTAAATACGGTCAATTTATTCTTTGTGGTCGGGGAGGTCTGTTGTTGTCCTTCATAGGCAAAAAAGAAAAACAATTTATTTCGACCGTCAATGACCTTCGGGATGAAAACCGGGCCGCCAATCGTTCCACCGTATTGGTTACGTTTTAAGACAGCACGAGGTATATCCTGCTGATTGTTGAAGAAGCTGTTGGCATTAAAATCTTGATTGCGGACATAGTCGTATGCCGTGCCGTGCAGACTATTCGTACCGCTCTTCGTCACAACGGTCACAATGCCGCCGGCGTTTCGCCCGTATTCGGCAGAATAGGCGCTTTCCAATACCCTAAACTCAGCGATCGCGTCCGGATTGGGATTCGCTACCACATCTCCTCTTAACAACATGTTGTTGTTTCCGCCGTCGAGAATGTAGTTGACTGAGTCACTTCGCTGGCCTGCAATGTTGTAGCTGCCTCTCGCGGCGGAATCCGGATCCTTTGCGGTGACGCCTGGTTGCGTCTTTAAAAGGTCCAGAGTGTTACGACCGTTCAGTGGCAATTCGTAGATTGCTTCACCTACCACCGTTCCCCCAACGGTCTGGTTTTGTGTTTCGACGGTTGGCGCTTCAATATCCACGGTTACAGTGCTCGTGACGGCTCCAATCCTTAGGTGTATGTCGACACGCATGGTTTGGTTGATCTCCAAAGAGTTTTCCAGCGCCACTGTCAAAGATTCAAATCCGCTTTTGCCCGCGGTGACTCTATATCGCCCAATCGGGATTAAAGGAGCCTCGTAGAAGCCCGATGAGTTGGTGGTTACCTTGGTGGAAACATTTGTGTCGACGTTTGTAATCGTCACGCTCGCATTGGGTATTGACGCTCCGCTAGGGTCGGTAACGAATCCGTCGATCTTTCCAGTGGCATCTTGGGCTAATGCAGTCGACGACGTGCAACAAACAACGAAAACCAAAAACAACCACGATCTGACTCCACGCATCCTCACACCCCCTCGTGATTTTTCGACGAAGCTCGCATATGACAGTTCCCCGTTTACCTTCAAACGGAGGCCCCTAAATGTGCGGGGACCATACAACGTGGCTGACATGTCGTCAAGTGAAATGTTGAACGAATTAGAAATACAAACGAACCGACCAACTGGCACCGCACACGCACAGCCCAATACTGGGCCTCGGCCAATACATTTCGGTGTTGATTCACAACCACAAACAGCTGAGAGTGGGCACTTTACACTGTTGGAAGGAAAGGCGCGCGTCTAAGGAGCTACGCGGATCCGGATTCACCATCGAAACCTGGTGTACTAGGGCCTAACTTCAGGTCGAGACACCCGGTCCATTACCTGACTCACCCTTTGCGCCGTCGCCTGAGCGAGTGGCGCGCTTGGGTTCTCGTTTCCGGCTTACTTCAGCAACAATGTTCTTCAATGCGGTCTCAGCTTCCGCCAAATGATCGATTAGAGCAGCTCTGCACTCTTGCTTGTTGCCACTCAACAGTAAGTCGTAGAGCAGCCGGTGGGACTTCAAATAACCTACAGGCATCCTGGTGGCACTGTCGTGGAGGATGAGTGCCAATCGAAGTTCTCCAAACATTTTGCGGAAAAACACGTTCAAGCGGGGTCTACCAAGAAGCGCCACCAGTTGCGCATGGAATTCAAGGTCGGCGTCGGCTAAAGCTTGCCAGTCCCCCTTTTGCTCGGCTGTCTTCATTTGATCCAAGGCTTCCCGCATCGGCTCTAATTTTGCTTCACGAGCAGCATTGCTGCCGATCGCGTTTACAGCGAGGAGTTCGATGTGTTCGCGAGTTCTATAAATGTCGGTTATGTCTTCCTCCAACAGTAGGGTCACGGTGACCCCCCGATGAAGACTATGCTGGATCAGCCCTTCCATTGCGAGGGAGCGAAGCGCTTCGCGCAACGTATTTCGCGACACGCCGAGCATTTCGGCCAGTGGGATCTCCCGTACGCTCTTCCCCGGCTCGATCATGCCCGCAAAAATTCGCTTGCGCAAAACACTCGCAATTTGCTCAGCCGTAGTGCGCCTATCCAAGCCTATGATTGCAGGTTTTTCCATGGTCGACCATTCTATCTAAAACGTCGGAATTGTCAAAATGCTGAACAGATCACCTATTGAAACCGCTTAACCGAGCCTGCGGACGATTGGGATTCGCCACGAGCTACCGCGGGCCTTTCAGGACGGCTTTAAGTCCATTCACAATGATGCGAATTTGACCATCGAGCAGCGCATCCATGGCAACAATCAGCTGATTGTCGACTACAACAGTCGCGATCCTCGGGCTGGCTTCACCAAGTGCGTCACAGACCTTTTGCGCACATTTCCCGCATTCCGGTTCGAAGTTTAGGACCACACAATTTACCGGCTCGGAGACCAGACGTTCCTCCATGGTAAAGCACATCGGTTTTGCGATTACTCCCGGAATCCCGCTCAATTCTCTCACTACAGTCTGGGCATTGTGCGCATAATCCGCCCATCTGGCCTGATGGTCCATGCTTAGCCATTCTCGCAACGCGGCCACCACGCCTACTACAATTTGGCGGTCTAATTTGAACGGTCTTCCAAAGGTGCGGTATTGTCCCGATTCGAATCTCGTGAAGTCAATCCCTCTAATCGCTTCAATAAAATCTTGACGGCCGCAAATGAAGCCGCCCGAATTCGGACCCCAGAAATACTTCGCGCTAAAACAAGTGAGATCTGCTCCGGCGGCAGAGAAACTTCCCATTAACTTCGTTGGGTAATTCAAATAGGCGGCGTCCACAAGCGTCGGGACAGCGCTGCCGCGTGCCACTGCGATGACCTCCCGCAGAGGCACAGTCCCCGGCGTTGCGTCCAGATGAGCGGGAAAGAGAATTACGGCCGTCTGTGGATTGATAGCGTTTGCCAGTTGGTCCGACGTGGTTCCTTCATTGTCTCCCACCTCCACTAATTTTGCCCCCGCGATCCGTGCGCAGCGATCGTATTTGTAGCGGTGGTGACGTTGGATGAGAACTTCACTCTTCATGCCCGTCGCGTCCGGTAAGCGCTCCCAATTGGACCCGTTCATTCCGGCCATGCAAGCAGCTGTTCCAAGGGTAATCGCAGCAGATGCTCCTGGGACGACTCGAGCGGCCTCTGCTCCAAGCAGCTCTGCAATCGCTCGACCGGAATTGTCGAGCAACTCCACCATGCTTACAAATTGACGATTACTCTCTTCCATGGCGGCCCAAACGGTGGGCGAAAGTACCGAACCCCCGAGATCTGTATAAATGCCACACGCATTGACCAAGGGCCTCACACCGAGCTCGTCAAGGACACTTGATTTCTTGTTTACCCGAATGGTCATGATTGTCTCCGCGTGTTCACATTGCCTCAAGTTGTGCCAACCTCAGATTTCTAACATTCGCTGCCAAGCCAAATGACAATGAATCTCCGTCCCAAAAATACTGTCGTATGGGCGCTCTCTTCACCGACCGGCAGACGGAGAACGCACTCTCTTATCAGACACCAGCCCCTCCAGAGTTACGGTCATTCGGTTCAGTGCCTCAGTCAGGTACTCTTCTTTTAGACCATGAGTAACGCGCAGGTGCTGGTCGACGCCAAAGTATTCGCCCGGAGCGACCAGTACGTTGGCCTTTCGCCGCAGGAGCTGTGCCAACTCAACCGATGACATCTTGAGGTTATAACGAACGAACACGAGAGCGGTTGCTTGCGGCGGAACAACGGAAAGCAGCCGGTTGTGTCGTTGTACCCATGATTCGATTCGCGCATAGCCATCACGGATGAGTTTGCGATTGCGTGCTAGCAATCGACTCCGAAGCGGTTCCGAAAGTGCCCTTTCCGCCATTCGCATCGATAGCATGCCGGTACTGATTGTCGCGTACTCATGACGGCGCTGGATCTGTTGAACGGTCCCGCGCGGGGCAACTACCCAACCGATTCGTAGTCCTGAAAGTCCGTAGGCTTTGGACAGGCTATTAGTCGCGACGACCCGTTCGTACGCCCCATAAAAGCTAGGTGTTTCGGTATCGGTAAGGCGCTCACTCCCCCGGTAGACTTCGTCCGCTAGGAGCCAGGCGTTGTTACGTGCCGCAATTGCCAGAATTCGGTTCATCTCCTTCCGGGTAAGAATCGCCCCGGTCGGGTTATTAGGGTTCGTCACTCCTATGAGTTTCGTACGAGGAGTAACCATGGCTTCGAGCTCGTCAATTCTGGGTCGCCAATCATTCGCAGGATCGAGAGTGAAGACTCTCACTCTGCAGCCCAGGTTCTGCATAGTTCCCCATACTTGGCGGTAACACGGTTCCATGACTACAACCTCATCGCCCGGTTCCAACAACGCCTGCAACGTAATCGCGTTAGCTTCAGCCGCGCCGACGGTGACAAGCACATTGTCAACGTCAGCTCCTTCGTAGAGGGCGGAAATAGTCTGCCGTAAGCACCTAGACCCATTCACTGGTGGATAGTGAAGAGGAGTTTCAAGCAGCCGTGCCACCGCGACGGGACCTTCGACCAACTCGCCGAGCGCAACCGGATGAACGCCACTATCAGCAAGGTTGAATTGGATATCATCTTCGTAATCGGACTGCCACTTCTCTAGCTCAAAGGGTATGAAACTCATCAGATAATCCTCAGTTGCTCAGTTTGAGATGCGTCTTAGACCGAGGGCCCGCCACGCTTGTTTGACATCCTCGCAAAAAGCAGCGTAGCCACGGCGATATCCTCCATCCCAAGACCGACCGAACGGAAGAAAACTGGAGCTTTTCCTGTCGGTCGCTGTCCGCGTCCAGTGAGAAGTTCGGGAAGGTCCGCTCGTATGGAGTCAGGCGACCATTCGTGGTCTCGCGCGGCAAGGAGCATCTCGCCTGCGACGAGGGGAGTAGTGGATCGGAAGTCGCAAAAGACCTCGCAGTGGAGCAACGCCTCAGGCGAAATTTCATGTGCATTCGGCGCGTTCGTCGCGATTGAGCTCACGAAACAACCCGGTTTGAGCCAACGATAGTCGATCACGGGTGAGGCTGAGGAAGTGCAGAGCAGCACCGCGTCGGATTCGCGCACGGCTTCCTCCGCTGATTTTGCTACGGACGCCTTTCGCCTCAGCTTTTTCGGAACTCTGCGGAGCAGGGATGGGTCCGCGGCGAGACTCGGGGAATATAAGAGAATTTGCTCCCATTCCCGTTCGCTGGTTGCGTAGCGAAGATGGGCAAGCCCTATTGAGCCGAGACCGATGACGGCGAGCCTGCCCGCCTGAGCTTCCAAAAGGTATTCCAGCGCTAACATCGTGGTCGCCGCTGTGCGCTCGATGGTTAGGTTCAGTGAATCGCAAAGCAGGAGGGGTTGACCGGTGGCCATTGACATAACCAAGGTCCAAGACGTCACCCGTGGACCATCTGTAAAATATGGCGAAAGCTTGACACCAAAGGTGCCTGCATTACCCAGGACGCCAAAATAGGCGATCACATCCCCGCGTCCCTCCGGCAGGGCCGCTAACATTTGCGGGGGCTGAATCGTTAACCCCTTCCCCAAGCCAGCGAACGACTCACGCAGGACACCAAGTACCTCCTTTGTCGAGAGTTTTTCTTTCAATCTACCTTGGCGCACAATCGGGGGTTCGCTGACACGCGGAACGCGCCTAGATGAACAAGCGGGCATATTCGAATCCTTGAACCTTTCCGAATCGGAGACGTTCGCTCTCTTGTCAGGACTTATGCACTTCAAGTACTGCTATGTCCTCGATAACTCGAAGGATATTGGTAACGTGTAACCGCCAGCTCAAGATCCTCGAATTGGCTGTTATAAACGCATCACCAATCCGCCAAGTCCATGGCCCCTTCCTCAGCCCTGTTCGCTATATGGTCAAGTCTGCGCCCAGAACTTAGCAACATTTCACCAATTTGTCTAGTCTACATGGGAACAATTTTAATTGACCGTACGGATCATAGTTGTATAGATTTTATGGTGCGACTGGTTCTGAAGGGAGCGAGGTGCACTTGGTAAATTCCGTACATTATGATTTCTACGCATCGACTCGAAAACGACCTCGCTTGCCGAGGAGAAATCCGGCTATCCGCTCCTGCCTCTTTGCCGCGGGGTTTGCACTCGTACTGGCGCTGGTCGTGAATTTTTCCGTCTCGTTCGTGGGGATCGCCCAAGCCGGCCAAAGAACAAACTACGACTCGGGCCCAATCCTGCATGATCCTCCCGAACTCCAAAGGTTGCGATACCGACTCATCGGACCCGCTTGGGGCGGCAGGGTCTCCCGTGCCGCAGGCGTGCCCGGGGACTACCGCACTTTGTATGCGGCAACCACCGGCGGCGGTGTTTGGAAATCAATTGATGGCGGCTCGAACTGGACGCCGATCTTTGACGATCAACCCGTATCATCGATCGGGTCTCTTGCTGTCGCTCCCTCAGACCCAAATGTCATCTACGTCGGTTCGGGTGAAGCGAACATCCGTGGCAATGTTGCCGCCGGCAACGGAATCTACAAATCCATCGATGGTGGCGCGAGTTGGAGCCACGTTTGGCATGGTGATGGTCAAATCGGCGCAATGGTCGTTCATCCAAGCAATCCGGATATAGCGTTTGCCGCTGTGTTAGGACACGCATTCGGCGCCAGCATCGAGCGCGGCATTTACCGCACCAAAGACGGCGGTAAGTCTTGGCAGCAAATTCTTAAACAAGACGAAAATACTGGAGCTTCCGATGTCGCGATAGATACGTCCGACCCGAATTTTGTGGTTGCCGCGTTGTGGCAAGCTCGACGTCTCCCATGGAAGTTGCAGAGCGGTGGCCCCGGCAGTGGTCTCTATGTCTCTCATGACGGCGGCGACAGCTGGACAAATCTTAAAGAGCACGCTTCTCGAATAGGATTGCCAACGGGCATCTGGGGCAAAGTCGGCATCGCTGTGGGTTCTTCCGACCCTCGCCGGCTCTATGCACTAATTGAGGCTGAAGACGGTGGCCTTTATCGATCCGACGACAGAGGGCAAACGTGGAAATGCATCAACGGAACTCATTTGCTGCGACAACGCCCCTTCTACTATTCGACGCTATCGATCAACCCGGCAAATGCCGATGAAGTTTGGTTCCCACAAGTGTCGCTACTCAGGAGCACAGACGGCGGTAAGTCGCTCCAATTCATACACGGCACTCACCATGGAGACTTCCACGATGTTTGGTTCGACCCCAAAATTCCCGGCCGGATTATCGCGAGCACAGATGGCGGCGTAGAGATCTCCATCAACGGTGGCAAGTCATGGCAGGCTCCTAGGCTCGCTATATGTCAGGTGTACCACGTAGCTGTGGATAGCCGCCTGCCTTTCTACGTTGCAGCAACGATTCAAGATATAGGCTCAGTACAAGGACCGAGCGATAGCCTGACTACCAACGGCATTCACGACAGCGATTGGTACCCGGTGGGTGGCGGAGAGGCCGGAGCAATAGTTTCTGAACCCACAGATCCCAATATCGTCTATGCGGGAGAGTACGGCGGGTATATCTCCCGCTACGATAACCGGAAGAAGCAAAGACACGATATCAGCATCTGGCCGGAAAACATGGAGGGACACTACGCCCAAGAGATGAAATATCGGTTCCAAATGACCGCGCCGATCGTTGCCTCGGTTCATGAACCGGGTGTTCTCTATCATGGCAGTAACGTATTGTTTCGATCGCATGACCGCGGACAAACGTGGCAAGCAATCAGCGAAGATCTGACTCGCAATGATCCAGACAAACAGAAATGGAGCGGCGGTCCAATTACCGGCGACAACACCGGCACCGAAGTATTCGACACTATTTTTTCAATCGCGGAATCGCCCCTGCAACACAACGTCCTCTGGGTTGGAACCGATGATGGCCTGGTCCAATTAACCCGTGACGGCGGACGTAGCTGGAAGAATGTGACAGCGTCTATGCCAAACGTCCCTGAGTGGGGCACGATAAGCATGATTGAAGCGTCGCACTTCGATCTCGGAACCGCGTATGTTGTTGTGGACGCGCACCGCATTGACGACCAGTCGGCATATCTATACAAAACGACGAATTTCGGGGAATCGTGGCAGCGCCTAGACGCCGGCCTTCCACGCAGCATCTACCTTCACGCAGTTCGAGAGGATCCTAAACAGCAAGGTATTCTGTATATCGGAACTGAACAAGGGGTGGCTTTCTCCACCGATGACGGGAGAACGTGGTATACCTTAAGGCTCAACCTACCCACGGTTGCGGTTCACGATTTGGCGGTGAAGAGCGACAGTTTAGTCGTCGGCACCATGGGCAGATCCATCTGGGTCTTCGATTCCCTCCGGGTTCTGCGTCAATTTTCAGCCATCAGGGACACCTCGGCTTACGTTTTCGACTCTGCTGACGCCATTAGGTGGAATATCGCTCCTCGTCCTCAAGAGGCATTTGGGGAAACGTGGACAGGCGAAGACCCACTACGCGGGGCAGTCATCTATTACTGGTTGAACCAAAGCCCGAAAGACCCGCTCACGATCGAAATCTTCGATGCCAAGCATACGTTGGTCAGACGTCTGAGCAGAGTTCCCCGAAGGGCCCCGGGCCACAATGACGACGATCAGGAAATGACGGATTTTCTGGCCAAAAAAGCTCTGCCGGATGAGCCGGGCATCAATGCAATCGCTTGGGACCTCACCGAGCAGCCTCCCGATATGATTCAAGGCGGCAAACTGGAGGCCGGAACCGATCCGCTTCTCGGACCACGAGTTCTACCGGGCACTTATACCACACGATTGGTGACCAACGGCGGCTCCCTACTAGCCAAGATCAACGTGCTGCCTGATCCGCGGATACCTTGGTCAGAAAAAGACGCGCGCGCGGCCCATGATCTCGCCCACGCAATCGGAGATGAGATTTCTCGAGCAAGTAGACTTGTTGAGCGGATTCGCGCGGCTCGAGAGCAGCTCCGAGTCCAAAATGAGCTGTTAAAGGATGATGCAACAGCCGCAGGGATTCTTGCGGATTCGCTCAGTCTCGTCGAGGACTTAAATAAACTTGAGGATAGGCTCCACAATCCAAATGCACAGATTTCTTTCGATATCCTCGCGATGAAAGGAGGCGCCAGACTCTATTCCCAATTGGTGTCTCTATTCGATTGGTGCAAAGAGAGCGACGATGTACCAGCCCAAGGAATGCGTGAACAATACTTCCTCAGAAAGACCGAGCTCGATGTATACCAGAAGGAATTCGACCAGGCTATTGAACCGAAACTGACGTCCGTAAACGACAGAGCGCATCAACTACACCAGCTGCGCCCTCGTTCGTGACACTTCGCTGGTTGCGAATAACTTCAACGAGTCGCGATACACGATGACTCTGCCTTATAGAGAGAGATCGTCGACAGCACTGAACTCGAACGTAAGAGTTCTGAGGTGATTATTTGATAGGCGGGTACCCATATTTCGCTAGGGACCGATTCAGTTCATCGAGCTTGCCGCTCACAATGGTTTTGAACTTAGAAATGAACTCCAACAGTTCGGAGTGCAGCTCCTTATATACCGCGTAGTGCTGGGCAGTCGGGGGATAGTCGCCTGTGCCTACCAACCTCTGCAGGAATGCAAGCTGGTTGTTTAGCTTAATTGGGAAATTGAGCGTGTCCCTGGGACTGCGATTGCGGGCTTGATACAGCGACTCTTCGACACCGCTCAGGTCGCTTTCCACTTCTCTTGCGCTGGCCAGAATGGACGGATCCTTTATCTCGGCCACCCGGCTACCAATTTGCGATTTCAATTCCCGTATTCGAATGACGCTTTCGTTTGCAACGCTCGTACTGTCCCGGATCTGAATCGCCAGCTCGAACTGTTTCTGCAAATCCTCGTCCGTCGTTCCGGACAGGCGTGGGTCACGCCGAACGATCAACGGACGAATTTGAGTAGTTCCTCCGGCTTGCAGTTGGACCCGGTATGTGCCCGGGGGTGCCAGCGGTCCCGCGCTCGGCTCAGCCGAACGCAGAATAATTCCAGGGAAAATCGTGGGACCGGGGTATGTGAGGTCCCAAATGACGCGGTTGGTCCCGGTTCGGCAAGGGACATTATTCGCGGCTTTGTCATCACCGTTTTGCTGGCAACTGAAGGTCCGCACTACATCACCACGTGAATCCAAGATCTCTAGTTTCGCACCAAGGGTCTCAGACGTTAGAGTGAAGTCGATTACCGCCGGCCTGATCTGTCGAAGCGCTATCGTGGGTGCATAAAGATAGGGATCTGAACGTGCGCTAGAAACATTCTCTTCCCGCAGGAGACTTATATCGTCTAGGATCCAAAACGACCGACCGTGAGTAGCTATAACAAGGTCATTTTCTTCCACGGCTATATCGACGACCGACACGTCCGGTAAACCAGACGACAGCGACTCCCAATGCTCGCCGTCATCAAGCGACAGATACACACGGTGGGCGGACCCGGCAAATAACAGACCCGGCTTCGCGGTATCTTCGCGAACGACATTTATGAAATCTGTGCCGCCGATTCCACTGATACACTTCTTCCACGTTTTCCCGTAATCGGTTGTTTTGTATATGTATGGCTGTTGGTCATCGAGTTCGTACCGCCTCGCGGAAAGATAGGCGGTTCCAGGACGGTGCCTAGACGCCTCAATCGTTGTGATACGACTGAATTCAGGGAGTTCGTTTGGTGTTACGTTTTGCCACGACTTCCCTCCGTCGCGCGTGATTGACACGACACCATCGTCCGAACCAGTCCAGATTGTGTCCTTGTCGTCGTGCGAAAGTCCAATGCTGAAAATCGTGGCATATATTTCGGGGCCGTTCTGATCTTTAGTAATTGGGCCGCCCGAATCACCCAGAGTCGTCGGGTCGGCCCTCGTTAGGTCGGGGCTTATGCATTCCCAGCTTTGGCCTTCGTTAGTGCTTTTCCACAAGCGTTGCGACGCCGTGTAGATCACCTTCGGATCCGACCAGGAAAGCGCAATCGGAAATACCCACTGCCAGCGGTCACGCAGTGATCGCGCGGGCATCCCCGAAAAGAACAACGGGTAAACGGTGACATCCCGAACTTCTCCAGCCAGGCGATTGAAACGCGAAATGACTCCTGCTTGATCACCCGAATAGAGAATGTTCTTGTCCTGCGGATTAGTCGCTACGTAGGCAGCCTCGCCAGCGCCTACGGGATATGTAGGTTCCTGTGAGACTTCGTCTGTAATGCGTGGCCCGACCTTAATCGAACTCGGTATGCAAACGGTGTCGAAATCTTGCTGGGCCCCGCAAACCTGGTAGGGAATGTCCCGAGTCGTCGCCACATGATAGAACTGCGCCGTAGGAAAGTTCTCCTTTGTCCACGTCCTACCACCATTGACAGAAATCGTTCCACCGCCGTCATTCGCTTCAGCTAAACGATTTGGATCGTTGGGCGCGATCCACAAATCGTGATGGTCCAAGTGGACTGAACTCAAAGGAACGAGTGTCACTCCGCCGTCGGTCGATTTGAACGCCTCAACATTAAGTACGTAAACCGTATCGCGGTCGCGCGGGTCGGCGTAAGTTCGGGTGAAGTAAAAGGCTCGTTGACGAATCTTTCGCTCATCATTTATCTTTGCCCAAGTCTCCCCTGCATCATCGGACCGGAACAGGCCGCCATCTTCTGCTTCAACTACCGCATAGACCCGTCCCGAGTCTGCTCCAGAAACACTGACACCGATTTTTCCGAGAATACCCTTGGGTAGCCCCCGACGCCGGCTGATATCAATCCACGTGTCTCCTCCGTCGGTGGACTTAAAAAGACCGCTCTGTGCGCCCCCGCTCGACAACAACCATGGTTTCCGGGATACATCCCATATTGAAGCGTAAAGAACGTTGGAGTTCCCAGGATCTAGGCACAAGTCTACGGCTCCAGCAAGATCGCCCTGAAAAAGTACCTGCTTCCACGTCTTGCCGCCGTCCTGAGACCGAAACACCCCGCGCTGCTTGTTTCGACCGAAAGGATGTCCAAGTGCTGCAACGAAAACTACATCTGGGTTCTCCGGACTTACGCGGATCCGTGCGATCGCTTGGGTATCTGTAAGACCTATTTGCTGCCAGGTCTTGCCAGAGTCCACCGACTTGTACATGCCATCTCCTTGAAGAATGCTGGCACGCAATTCCGTTTCGCCTGTACCAAGGTAAACGATGTTCGGGTTTGAAGGTGCTACCGCGACGGCTCCAATTGAAGAAGACGCTATCTGTCCGTCGGTCACGGCATTCCAGTTAAGGCCGCCGTCGGTAGTCTTCCAGAGGCCACCACCCGCAGCCCCGAAGTAATATTCGAACGGGCGCTGCTGGCTGCCCGCGACCGCTTGAGAACGTCCACCGCGGTTGGGTCCTATGTTTCTCCACTGGAGTACAGTGAGATCACCTGCGCGAGGGAATGCAAGGAGGGAGCAAACAAATATGGCAAGTTTCATAAGCAGTTCTCCATGCTACACACAACTCGGGCACCGCCCATATACATTCTTCGCATCATTGGTTATCGGTTGAATAGATGCCGAAACGGAACTCCTGCTGGCACCCCTTGGGGTAGACTTCGAGCCATGCTTAACCCGAACATCTACCGAATCGTTCGCACCGGCTCTGCGGCGATTCTCACATTCCTCGCCGTTGTAACACTTGAGGCGAAACCGCGAATTAGGATTCTCGCGACGGGGGGAACAATCGCCGGAGCTCAACTTGACCCGACAAACGCTGCCTACCGTTCGGGCGCCGTCTCGATCCAAAGTCTGCTCGTCTCCATACCTCATATTTCAGACGTTGCCGATGTGTCTTCTGAACAGATCGCTGATATCGGCAGCCAAGACATGAGTGACCAAGTGTGGCTGCTGCTTGCACATCGAATCGAAAGCCTACTGGCTTCTCCCGAAGTCGATGGCATCGTCATAACTCATGGGACCGACACAATGGAGGAAACAGCTTACTTTCTTGAACTGGTCAACTACTCGGAGAAGCCCGTCGTCTTGACGGGTGCCATGCGTCCCGCAACTTCTATAAGCGCCGATGGACCCTTAAATATATACAACGCCATCGCAGTTGCCGCCGATCCGCAGTCGCGGAACCGAGGTGTTCTGGTTGTGATGGACGACAAGATTCATGCCGCGGCGGAGGTGACCAAGACCAGCACGATATACGTGGAAGCCTTTCAATCGCCGAACCGCGGATTGCTTGGGTTCGTCCATCTCGGCAAATCCACTTACTTCAGGCCTTCCCGAGAAGGCCTGCCTTCGTCTGATCGGTTCCTCGTGCATGGACGGGAGTCTCTACCCAGAGTAGACATCGTCTACGCATATGCCGGCATGGACCGCGCGATGATCGATGCCGCCATACAATCCGGAGCTCAAGGCATTGTGGTAGCAGGTGTCGGCGATGGAAACATGACTCGTGTGAGCATCGAGGCACTTCGAGATGCTGTGAAGCGAGGCGTCGTAGCGGTTCGGAGCACAAGAGTAATGGAAGGAGTGGTCTTCCGAAACGTTGAGATCAATGATGATCAGTTTGGCTTTGTTGCAGCGAAAGGCTTGAATCCTCAGAAAGCGCGGGTGCTTCTGAAGTTGGCATTGACCAGGACACGCAACGCAACAACCATTCAGCAATGGTTCGACAGAGACTGGTGAAGGAAACTGCGGGCATATTACCCGACAACGCTTCTCTTATCGGCGCGGCCGCTGGATCTTCCTTCACTCGCGATCTGGAGGTGTCGCCTTTGGGTTCCCGTTCAAGAATTGCTCGAACCAATAGATTTGCCATCGCATCAGGTCGACAATATGCCGCGGCTCTCTCGGCATAGAGTGATCCTCACGTGGAAAAATAACCAGTTCCGAGTCGACACCGAAATGTTTCAGGGCGCGAAACCATTCCTCTGCCTGTTCGAGCGGAACGTGCTGGTCGGCCTCCCCGTGCAAGATAAGCGTCGGGGTGCGAACATCCCGTGCGTACTGAAGTGGCGAATACTTCCAATAAAGATCGAAGTTCTGAAAAAGATCCCCGCCAAAATCGCTGGCGTGACCATAGTAAGTGTCACGAACACCCTCAAGACTGATGAAATCCGATATCCCTGACACCGTGCATGCCGCTTTGAATATGTTCGTGTGTCCAACAACCCAGTTGGTCATGAACCCGCCGTAGCTTTGCCCGCGTATTGCCATATGCTCCCGATCAATCCAGGGGTTCTTTGCCAGCACCGACTCCACCCCTTTCATGATGTCTTCATACGCTTTGCCACCCCACTCTCTTTCCACACCTCGTTGAAACTTCTCCCCATAGCCGCTCGACCCTCGCGGGTTTGTATAAAATACCGCCCAGCTCTTTCCCGCGTAGACCTGCATTTCATCATCCGACCTAAAGCCGTACATTCCACTCGGTCCCCCGTGCACACTCACGATTAACGGATATTTCTTCCCAGGGCTCCATCCGTACGGCTTTATCAGAAAACCGTCGATATCCCAGCCGTCTGCCCCTTTGTACGTCAACCGCTCTGCCGGCTGCAGTTCCACCTCTCTCAGCAATTCATCGTTTTCATGCGTAATCCGTCGCTCGTTGCGATAGCTCAGATCCGAAACATAAATTTCCCCCAGATGCCTCTCATCGCTCGTCACAAAAGCTGCCCGGTTACTCCCAATATTCACATTCAACTCTTGAATCCAATGCGCTCCTGAGGTCATCGCCTCCGCTTTACCCGTCGATAGCTCGATTCTATAAACCTGTGCCTCCCCCCGCACCCGGACAACCGCATCCAAAGACCGCCCACTCTCCGACCACTCCAAACTCGACGGAACTAGATCGAGATTCTTGGAGGCCAGTGCGGCTCTTCCCCCTAAGCTCGCAACAACCCAGATCCGCGGCATCGCTCCCGGTGACCCCGCCGCTATGTACCCTATCCAACGTCCATCCGGAGACCAGCGAGGACTGATTTCCGAAGATGCTTCCGACGACAGTTTCGTTATCTCGCCGCCTTCCGACGAACCTAGAAGCAATTCAGACGTGCGAGCCGATCCCCGATCAGTGCTTTCACCGATAAAGGCGATCCTTGAACCATCTGGAGACCACGATGGATCGACATCGTCCCGGTCTTCGCTATATGTGATCTGGCGCACAGTATTTGAGCGAACGTCCCGAACGAAGATGTGAGACACCTTTCCATTCAGATAGCCTCTGCCGTCCAACTTCAATTGAGGTTGTATATAGTGCTTGAAAGACTGGGATCCCTGATTGTCGTGATTTGGAGTCTTGCTTACACAGGCGAGTTTCAAACCGTCCGGAGACCATTCAAAGTCATCCACCCCGTTCGGAAACTCACTCAGTCGGTGCGCTTCGACGGATCCCAGTGCAACCGCATATATCTGAGGGCGAACGACGTATGGTGCGGGACGCGCAATGAACGCAAGCGTCCGACCGTCTGGACTCCATCTTGGATGATTCGGAGAGCCGTCATCAGCGACCTCCAAAGATGTGCCGTCAGGATCAAAACTGCTTACCCAAACAGCCGATGATTTTCTGTTCCGTTCTCGGTCGAAGGTTGTAACAACATAGGCAACATGGGTTCCATCGGGTGAAAGTCGGGGATCACTGACGATCTTCATTTCATAGTAATCTTCGGGAGTTAGTGTCCGCCCTTGTGCGACCCCTTTTTCATGCGTAGCAACAGCCGGCACGGCGCCAAACACAAGAGCAAAAAGAGCAAACGTTGTTCGATGTATCGCCATGCGCTGAAGTATGGGCCATGAAACTACGCACCGACAAATAGTCTTTCCCGTTCCAAATAATCGGTGAGGCCGATCTATGCGAAAGTCAGCGGAGTACCGCCGAGTATCCTCGACCGCAGACCGTCACCTTCGAAGACCAGACCTTTGGGAGAAGGCGGTCACTCCCCTGTGCCATTGCGCTGCACGATCCGAAACTCTTCCTTACAGCGCCCTTCGAGTTTCTCCCGGTATTCTTCAATGTTTATCTGTTTTCTAGCAACCCCGCTCTTCATCGCTGCTTCGGCAACCGCAGATGCTTCCCAAACCAACACACGCCTGTCAAACGGTTTAGGAATAATGTAGTCGGATCCAAAGATGAGGTGCTTGAGCCCGTAGGCGTGGCAGACATAATCGGGAACTTTTTCCTTGGCGAGTGCTGCCAAGGCACGCGTCGCCGCCATCCGCATCTCCTCGTTAATGGAAGTTGCGCGAACGTCTAACGCTCCACGGAAAATGAAAGGAAACCCGAGGACATTGTTGACTTGGTTCGGGTAATCGGATCGTCCGGTGGCCATGATGACGTCACTGCGCGCCGCTATGCCTTCGCTATAACCAATCTCCGGATCCGGGTTTGCCAGGGCAAACACTATGGGCCTGGGTGCCATCGATCTCAGCATCTCCCGAGTAAAGGCCCCGTGGCTCGAAAGACCAACGAGCACATCCGCGTCTTTTGCGACCTCGGACAGAGTTCTGCTCGCGGAATTCTGTGCAAGGCGGGCTTTGAATGGATTCATCCCCTCTGCTCTTCCCTCGTAGACGAGCCCCTTAGTGTCGCAGAGACAGATGTTCTGCCGTTTCACACCAAGTAGGATGTAGTGTTCTGCGCACGCAATCCCTGAAGCTCCTGCTCCGTTCACGACCAGCCTGATTTCCCTGATATCCTTGTTCACCAGTTCCAACGCGTTGAGCAGAGCCGCGCCGGAAATGATCGCTGTGCCATGCTGATCGTCATGGAAAACGGGAATGCTCAAGGTCTTTTTCAGCGTTTCCTCGATAAGGAAGCATTCCGGCGCTTTGATGTCTTCGAGGTTAATGCCACCGAAAGTCGGTTCCAGCAATTGACATACCCTGATAATCTCTTCTGGCTCGTTGCTGTTGATTTCAAGATCGAATACGTCGATGTCAGCAAGGCACTTGAACAGTAGCGCCTTGCCTTCCATCACGGGCTTTCCTGCAAGAGCCCCGATATTGCCGAGGCCCAGTACTGCGCTCCCGTTAGTTACAACGGCAACCAAGTTGCCGCGTATCGTATATTTGAAAGCTTCATCTGGATCGTTCTCGATCTCCAGACATACGTCAGCTACCCCGGGGGTATATGCCAGGCTCAGGTCCCGTTGTGTCAGACAAGGCTTGCTCGGGACTACTTCAATTTTTCCGGGCCGCGATCCAAAATGATAATCCAGGGCATCCTGCTTCGAGATCGACAAAGGGAAAATACTCCTCTCAGTTTCTTGGGCAGTAGTTAGCTCTTTCATTCTTATTGACAGATCAGCGGACGCAGGAGCTTCCGAATGTCCTACATCTCGGTCTCCACACACGAAGCTTGCATCCATTCGCTGCCGTCGGAACCTGTTCCACAACGCGCTCTCCCGTTGTGTATTTCGTGGGGGAATCCGTGAAGTCGGCACATCCGGTAGTCCGCAAATCCCGTGATTGGGATCGTCAGAGGCCAGCCGCCATGTCCGCCTGACCTACAAGAACTCGCAACCGGAATTCCTTATTCCGCGAAGCCGTCGTCTGCTAAGGTTCCCCTTCCGACCATAAGTGGGAGCGCTCAGTCGGGACGTTTCGCATGCTCGTTGCCGTTCAGAAAACGATCGAACCAGTAGATCTGCCATCGCATCAGCTCCAGCATGTAGCTAGGTTTTTTCCGCATGGAGTGATCAGACCCCGGAAAAATAACCAGTTCCGAGTCGACACCGAAATGTTTCAGGGCGCGAAACCATTCCTCTGCCTGTTCGAGCGGAACGCGCTGGTCGGCCTCCCCGTGCAAGATAAGCGTCGGGGTGCGAACATCCCGTGCATAATGAAGCGGCGAATACTTCCAATAAAGATCGAAGTTCTGAAAAAGATCCCCGCCAAAATCGCTGGCGTGACCATAGTATTCGTCACGAACACCCTCAAGACTGATGAAATCCGATATCCCCGATACCGTACATGCCGCTTTGAATATGTTCGT
>Ga0210409_10001338_pt1 | contig 32669 bp, 28 predicted proteins | sample IncBWH17MmetaG_FD_161649 | JGI IMG/M metagenome (GOLD analysis project Ga0210409, IMG submission 161649) | Forest soil microbial communities from Barre Woods Harvard Forest LTER site, Petersham, Massachusetts, United States - Inc-BW-H-17-M | ecosystem: Environmental > Terrestrial > Soil >...
CGCCAACTGGCTGCATCTGACCCGTGGCGAGCCGCCCGTGGTCGAGCGCATTGGCTTCGTTGCAATGCCCAAGACCGGAGCACAGACGAACCCCGGGAAGGCCGGTGGGGACAACCGGCCAGTGTCCAAGACAAAACCCAAGGAGCTCGTCGCACCACAGGCTGTTCCCAGCGCACTCCCCACGGCGCCCACGAATGCGACGCCGTCGCCAGCGAAGCCCGAGGGTGGCACCGGTCCGATCATTGGCCAGGGCGGGGCAACGGAGGGCGTGGCGCCCATTTACTCCGACCCACGCCCGTGGGTCCCGCCCGCCGCAGTGCCGACCGCCCCGAAGACCGTGCCGCAACGGCTCGACTCGGCTGTCGCCGGCATGGTCCAGCTGCACAATGACAGCCTCGCGGCCCTGGGCAAGGAGCGGGAGCCCGGCGATTGGACGTTCGGCAAGAACAAGGACTGGGGCATCAATCAGAAGTGGATCAAGCTCGGGCCTGTGCAGCTACCAACCGCGCTACTCGGGTTGTTGCCGCTCAATACGACTGGCAACCCGGTGCTATCGCAGCGCGAGGCGCAGTTGAACGCGATGCACTCGGATATCGCGTATCACGCGCAGCAGGCGCTCAACGAGGATGAGTTCCGGAAAGCCGTCAAGGAGCAGCGGCAGCGCCGAGATCGCCAGCGGGCGATGCAGCAGGATCAGAAGCCCAAGGACGACAATACGCCAACGTTGGCCAACAGCAGCGCGCGCGAACCGGTCATCCCGCAGCCGTAGCTCGAATCCAAACTGATCGCCAGCGAAGAGGGCCGGCCCTTGATGGGATGCCGGCCCTTCGTTTTTGCGGTGAGTTGTTAGGCGGCGTCGGCCGGACTGCCGACGCCGGCGGTCGCCACCTCAGAGTCCTCCTCATCCTCCATTCGCCGCCGCGACGCCGTCTCCGGATTCGCCTCCGCGTCATAGAACGGCCTGAACACCCCACATATGACGCCGAGCACCGCGAAGTCATCATGCGGCCCAACCACAACCTCACGCTCCCCGCTCCCAGCCGGTTCGAGCACAATCGAAGCCCCACGATGCGTGAGCGTCTTTACGGTGGCATCTCCGCCAAGCCGAGCCGCGACGACCTGCCCGTCACTGGCCCGCACCGACGGATTGACCAGCACGTAGTCGCCATCGTGAATCCCACGCCCTGTCATGCTGTCGCCCTTGATGCGGAGAAAATACACGTCGTCATTCGGCACGAACCGTCTGTCAACGGTCAAGTACCCCTGCCGATACTCGGGCACCAACGCGGGCTCTCCCGCGTGGATCTTCCCGTACACCGGCACCGGCTGTGTACGCCCCGCCGCGGCAAACCCTAGGAGTCGCACGCCACGCGATCTCGATGGATCGCGCTCGATGTACCCCTTCTCGGCGAGCGACTGAAGGAGATCGGACACTGTCTTCGTCGACTTGATACGAAAGCGCTTGCCGATCTCCCGGATGCTCGGCTGGTATGTGTTTTCGGCAAGAAAGTCGATGAGGTAGTGATAGACTTTCCGCTCGATTGGAGTCAGGGGTTCGGCCATGCGGAGCCTCGGGAGAAAAGATCGGGCGCTCAAAAGCGATACAGCAGTTCACTATGTTTGCGCGCCCAATGTAAGGTTCGGCTCGGCAAGCGGTCAATAAGAGCCTTCTTTTGTTATCACGGCAATTGCTGTCTGGATTCTCGACAGTGACCTGTCGCGCCCAAGCATCACCAGTACATCAAATATCCCCGGACTGACAGTTAGCCCCGTCAAAGCCACACGAAGTGGTTGGAAGAGCTTCCCGTCCTTGAGACCCATTTGCTGCGCAAGCGAGCGCAGCTGTTGCTCAAGTGTCTCTGCCGACCAGGCGGAGACGCCGGTCAATCTGTCGCGAATCCCGGTCAGCACCGTGAGAGTTTCCTTCCGATCGCGCCATTGTTTCGCCACGGCTTCGGGATCGTAATCGATACTATCGCGCAAATACGGAATCGCTTGGCGCACGATGTCGTCGATCGTGCGCGCGCGGACACGCAACAGATCCAGGAGCTCGAGGTACCACGGGCCGCGCGCCTCGAGCTCCTCCTTGGTCGCCAATCCCGCCCGCACCAGCGCCGGCGTCACGAGCGGGGCCAGTTCTGTAACGGCCATCCGAGACAGATGCTGACCGTTCATCCATTCCAGCTTGGTTGGATCGAACACGGCTGGTTTTTTTTGCAGCCCATCCGGAGAGAACAGCTCGATCATCTCCTGACGTGTCATGATCTCGCGATCGCCGCCCGGTGACCATCCGAGCAGGGCTAAAAAGTTGATCATGGCGTCGGCGAGAATCCCCTGATGCTGGTAATCCCCAACCGCCGTCGCACCATGTCGCTTGCTCAGTTTTTTCCCATCCATGCCGAGGATCATCGGCAGGTGCGCGAATGTCGGGAGCGCCGCGCCGAGCGCTTCATATAGAAGGATCTGCTTCGGCGTATTCGATATATGGTCGTCGCCGCGCATGACCAGCGTGATTCCCATCGCGACGTCATCGGACACCACGGCCATGTTGTACACCGGGGTCCCATCCGAGCGCAGGATCACGAAATCATCGAGGTCCTTGTTCGGAAACGCGATTCGCTCGTGCACGAGATCGACCCACGCGGTCACACCATCATCGGGCACCCGAAACCGAATCGCGAACGGCATCCCGCCCGCGACGCGCCGCTCGATCTCCGCGCGGTCCAACCGGCCACACCGTCGATCGTATCGAAAGGGCTCCTTTCTCGCGTCCGCGACCTTCCGCCGCTCCTCCAGCTCGGCCGCGGTACAGAAACACCGATACGCGTGACCGCTCGCCAACAGTCGCTCGCCATCCCTGCGATGCCGCTCCAGATTCGCGCCCTGGTAGACGGGCTCTTCATCCCACGTGAGCCCGAGCCACTCCATGCCTTCGAAGATGGCCCGCGTGCTCTCGTCAGTGCTGCGCGCTTTGTCGGTATCCTCGATGCGAAGCAGCATGATTCCGCCATAATGCTTCGCATACAGCCAGTTAAAGAGCGCGGTGCGCGCGCCGCCGACGTGCAAATATCCGGTCGGCGACGGCGCGAATCGAAGCCGTGGCCGGCCGGTGTCAGGTGTGCCCATTTGTAGGTGAGTGTGGAGGTCCTACGGAGTGGGAGGGATTCGAACCCTCGATACAGGTTTTCGCCCGTATAACGGTTTAGCAAACCGCCGCCTTCAGCCTCTCGGCCACCACTCCCGGGGAACGCGTAACGTATGCGTCCGTCATAGCTTGCGCCAGTGTGGCCTCCGATCGAACAGCCCAAACCTCTTGGTCCGCCGGGCTGTCTTACCTCCATGCGCCGACTCTCGAGCTGCACCGCGTTGTTGCTGATGTTCACTGTCGTGGCGGACCCGACATCGGGGCAGAACGTGCTCACGCCGGATCAGTGGCGAGAGGATCTGCGCTACCTGGTAACGCAGATTCCCAAGTTGCACCCCGATGCGTTTCATCACATCACCCGTGCAGCGTTCGACTCGGCAGTGGCCAGCGTCGATGCTGAGGTGCCTTCGCTCACCGATCACGCCGTCGAAATCGAAATCGCACGCCTGATCGCCATGCTCGGCGAGGGGCATTCGCGTCTCAGTCTGCCCGGACTCCCCGACCCGATGTCGGATGTGCCAAGCCTGACGCCGTTCACGGATCCTCGCCTCGCGTTCCATCGACTGCCACTGAAACTCTATTCGTTCTCGGACGGACTGTTCGTGGTCGCCGCCACGCCGGAATACCAGTCGCTCGTCGGCGCGCGCGTGCTCGCTATCGCCGACCACCCGACGGACAGTGTGCTGGCCATGATGGCGCCGCTGGTCAACCGGGACAACGACATGGGGATCCGGCTGATTGCGCCGGACTACGCGACGGCGCCGGAAATTCTCGTCGCCGTGCACCTCGTCGCTGATCCGTCGCACGTCGCACTCACCGTGCGCACGACGACCGGAACGACTCTCACTCGCGAGGTGGCGCCGCTTCCCGTCGGCGCCGAGCCCACGTGGACCACGGCAGTCGAAGGCGCGCCGGTGCGCGTGCCATTCTATCTCAGTCACCCCGACCGGAATATGTGGATCGGCTACGTGGCCGCTTCTCGCACGCTGTGGCTCCGTATCAACGTCATCGGGGACGCACCCCACCAGTCGGTGGCGGCGTTCGCTCGGGGTGTCGACTCCACGGCGCGCGCGCACCCGGTCGATCGCTTCGTGATCGACCTCCGCAATTGTCATGGCGGCAACAATCAACTTTTCCGGTCGGTGCTGCTCGAGATCATGCGCCACGCAAGGCTCAATCGCCCCGGCGAGAGCTTCACCCTCATCGATCGTGGGACATTCTCGGCTGCCGTGAACGCCGGCAGCGATTTGGAGCGGCTCACGAATACGATCTTTGTCGGTGAGCCGACTGCCGGAGCTCCGAGCTCGTGGGGTGACCCGAAGAAGATCACGTTGCCGTTGAGCGGGCTCATCGCGCGCGTCTCGACCATCTACTGGCGCGACTGGACAACCGATGCCACGCGGCCATGGTTGAAGCCGGATCTGTCCGTCCCGGTTGCATCGGCCGACTACTTTAGCGGTGCCGATCCGGCGTGGGATGCCATACGACGGTTCCCGACAGACACGGCATTTGGGCCGTTGCTCGAGAACGTGATCCGCGCCGGCGGGGGCCTTGATGCCATCTTCCGGTTGTACTACCGGCGCAAGACCGATCCGGTTTGGGCAGGGCAATCAACGGAGCGGGCCATGCAGCGCGCGGGGGTGCTGCTCGTTGCGCGTCGAGCCTACGCCGATGCGGGCGTCGTTTTTCGAATCAATGCCGGAGACGATCGGCAATCGCTCGCGGCCGCGATAGCCGCTGTTCGCGAAGCACAGACCGCGAATCCTCGCGACACCGGTCTCAATGCGCTGCTCGATCAGCTCCGATCACTCGAGATGTCAGGAACGCAGTGAGTCGAGGTCGCATTCGCTGGGAAGGCGAAGGCCGTGCAGATGCGCTGCCGCGTGGGAGGCAAGGGCGTCCACGTCCACGTGCTCGAAGCATCGGGGTTTGACGCACGTTTTGAACAGCTTGCCCACGCAGGTGATATTGCGGCAGGGACTGACGGCTTGGTAGCAGAAGGACGGCGCGTCCTGGTTGGCGGCCAGGTAGCCCGAACGGGACGAATCGTAACCGGACATCCGGGGTGGTGTGGCGCCGAAGAACGACAGCACCGCTGTCCGGTTGCGGAACTGGTGGCGGCCAGAGCGCGAGTAGCGCCGAGCCGCGGCGAGATGCAATGGCCCGGTGTCGCCGCTGACGAAGACGTCGGCCAAGTCGATGAGGGCGGCGTAGGCGTCCAGCGGCATGCTCCGCGGCACGATGCGGACACCGAGTTGCATCGCCGTCGGGAGCGCGGCCAGGAGGCGCTCCCCGATTCCATCGGCCGTGTGACCGGCGCCCAGGAGGACGGCGGTCGCGGCCGGGGCCCTGGCGATGATCTCCTGCAGCAGTTCGGCCTGCGCGTCGAAGGGCATCATCGTGAAGCGGGACGCCGTGTCAGGATTGTACATCACGACAGGCGTGGTGGGCGAGAGACCCACCGACGCCGCGAAGCGCGCCGCTCCCTCGATGGCGGCATCCGAGTAGTGCGTGCGGAGACCCGGGAATCGCCACTCGCGGACCGGCCGTGCCACGGCCGCGAGCACGCCGCGGACGAAGCGATATGCCTCGTAGCCGAAATGACTGATCTGGCTCGCGTCGTTCTCGTTGCGCAGGATCGTAGCGCCGTGAGCCGCGAAGTCGACGAACGGCTGACGTGGCCCCGCCACGTCCGCCTGCGCGATGAAGGCGCTGCAGTTCACGCACAGGTCGTAGCGCCCTGTCCCGACGACGTGGCGTAGCGCCGCGACGTCGGCAGCGGTGGGGAGCTCCGCGCTTTCGAAGATGGGCAGCACGCGCGCCGCGTCCGGCAGTCCTTCGACGAGGGGAGCCACCGCCCCATTGACGGCGAAATCGATTTCGGCATCGGGAAAGAAGTCTCTCAGGGCGGTGAGCGCCGGCTGTGCGATCAACGCGTCGCCGATATGGACGTCGGCGATCACCAGGAAGCGTCGGAATCCCCGCATGCGTCGTGCGATCCCGCGGCTGCGCCACGCGCCGAGGGCGGCTACCGGGCGGCTGCCCGCCACCGAGCGGACGGTGACGTCGAGCAGACGCGCGCCGACGTGCGGGAACGTGTCGGTGACCCAACTCGAGGCGCCGAAGAAGACCTCTTGAGTACGGGTGTTCATCACCGGCTAGACCGTCGCGAATCCGAGCGCGCGCGCTTTGTCACGCACGCTGGCATCGCGGGTCAATACCGTCACGAGCTGAGGGGGGTCACCAAGAAACTCGGCGGTCGCGAGATGAATCGCATCCAACGTCCGGATCGGTTCCACGGGGAAGGGACGTCCTGCGCGATCCAGAATGGGATCTACGATGGCGACGAGATCGCACCGCGCGGCGAAAGTCCGCAACGCTCGTATCGCGCGGCGCTCCTGCACCGGCGTGAGCCGCCCCGCAGCGCGTGCGCGGACCACTCCACGATTTGCTTCTGTGAGCGTGAGGGCGGACGTGACTCGGCGTCCTAGTGCCCGCAGCACCTGTTGGGCAGCGGCATCCTGCTCCAACAAAGCGGCGAGGAGCGCACTTGTCTCGACGTATGTAGTTGTCGCGAGAGAAGTGGTTGCGCCTTTGACGGCGGCGGAACGCCTAGCGATCGCCGCGGTCCTCGTCGATCAACTCCGCGACCGTCCCCGCCGGGAGCGAGAGTTCTGCCGAGGAAGGCCAATCCGCGAGCGGGTCGCCGCGGTCGACTGCCGGTCGGACCACACCTGCTGCCACGAGTTCCGCGTAGCGGCCAGCCAGCGGGTCGCCGCGGCTCTCTTCCGGCAAGCGCAACTCCGCGACCGCGGCACCGCGGTCGGTCACGACGATGCGCTTTTCGACCTTCAGTCGTCGGATGTACCGGCTCAGGTTGTTCTTGAGGTCGCGAATGCCGGTCGAGATCATGGGTCTAATGTAGCGCCGTGTGTAGCCACATCGGCAACCGTCGCCTTCAGCGATCGGATCGGCCGAGCCAAGCAGAAACCTGGGCGCGGGTGCAACGAAGCTCAGCACGGCCACGACAGCCGCTCGCTGCTTGACGCCGGATAGGTTGTATACAAATATGCATACAATTATGCCCACGCGACTCGGCCTCTTCATCCTCGGCCTCGGATCCGCCGCGGCCGGCCTCCTGGATCTCATCTGGGGCGAATTCGAGCCCTCGCATCAGCCGATCCAAGCATGGGGCGACCACATTCCCGGCCAGACGATCCTGGCCTACATCACCGCCGTCTGCCTCATCGCGGGCGGTGCGGCGCTTCTCTGGCGTCGGACCCGGAGGGCGGGCGCGGTGGTGCTCGCCATCGTCTATGGCGCGTTCACCGCGTTCTGGCTCCCACGACTCGTCACGGCGCCCACGGTACTCGGCTACCACCCCAACGTGTACATCGGCGTGCTCGCCGGCCTCTGCTCACAGCTCATCGTGGTCGCGGCGCTGGTGGGCACGGTGCGCGTCACACGGTGGATCTTCGGCATCAGCTCGATCGAGTTCGGGCTGGCGCACTTGACCAATATTGGAGACAACGCGCCGCTGGTCCCCGCATGGATGCCCCTGGGGGGCGACTTCTGGGTCGTACTCACCGGCATCGCCTTCGTACTCGCAGGCATCGCCATACTCACGCGCGTAAAGGACGTGCTCGCGAGTCAGCTCCTGGCGGTCATGTTCTTGGTCTTCAGCGTCATCGCTCTGGCGCCGCTACCCATCGCACACCCGCACGATCACGTGGCGTGGGGTGCGAATGCCTACAACCTCGCCGCCGTTGCCGCGACGTGGATCTTCGCGTCGACGCTCCGGGTCGCGTCGTAATCCGGCATCTCGATCCGAATGCGCGCGCCGCCCTCCGGCAGATTCTGAGCGGTGACGAGGCCGCCCAAGCTGGATATGGTCTGGCGAACGATCCAGAGGCCCAGCCCCGTGCCTTTGCCGGCCGGTTTCGTCGTGACGAACCGCTCGAAGGCGCGCGTCGAGAGGTCGCCCGGGAACCCCGGCCCGCTGTCCTCGACATCGATGATGAGACCAGCGCGGACGCGGATACGAATGAGCTTCGGGCTCGATTGACCTTCCATGGCGTGAATCGCATTCACCATCAGATTCACGAGGGCGCGCTCGAGTCGCACCGCCGAGCCGGGGAGTGTCTCGGCGTTCGCCACGTCTTCGACCGTGATCTCGACGGGGATGCGGTGCGCGTTCAATAGAGGACGCACGGCGGCGACGGCTTCGTCGACCCGCTCCCCGATAGAGAGTGGCCGGGCGTCGTCGTCCTTGCTCGCCGTGCGGGCGAACGTCAACAGGTCGGATAAGAACGATTGCGCGCGGTGGGCCTCGTCCCGGATGAGACGCAGCTCCTCGTGTGGCTCCTCCCCGAGCGGCATGCGGAGCAACAGCTCGGCTTGGAGGCCGATCGAGGTCAGCGGATTGCGTACGTCGTGAACGGTCGCCGCGGCCAGCGTCCCGATCGCCGCCAGCGTCTCGGTCTCGCGGAGGCGCTCGACCAGCGCCCGCTCCTCGGTGTCACGGCGCACCTGGGCGGCGAGGGCGCGGCCCAAGGTGCGCTCGCTCCACGCCGTGGCGTACGTGGCAATGGCACCGACCGTTCCCAGCAGCGCGACCTTCGCGCCCTCGTCGAGCAACGAGGCCTGATCGGTGCGAGTCAGCGCCAGCGGGCCGGCGACGAGTTGGACGCGGCCCGAAAGAATGACCGTGAGCGCGACCGTGGCGGAGGCGATGACCGCGGCGATCGTGACGGCACCAGAGTGGCGCGCGGAGCCGCTGAGCGGGCTCGCGGCGAGGACGGCGAAGTAGGCGAGAAAGATCGGCGCGTGCAGCGCGAGCCCCGGGGCGCCGGCGAGCCCGTAGCCGATCTCCAACGCGGTGATCGCTCCGAGGTCCGTCGCCGCGTTGACCTTCGCGAGCCACGGGGGCGTGCGGTGCTGACGATGGTAGCGCCAGTGTTGAAAGACCGTCCACGCGAGCATTGGAGCGAACACACCCGCGTTGACACGGACCAGGGATGGCGTCAGGGACGGGGCGTAGAAGAGAGCGGCGATGCCGAGGACAAACAGTACGAGGCCTCGGGCGCGATTGAGGCGATCCTCAGCCCGCGCGTGCTCGGCCTCGAGCAGCGCCTCGACCGTATCGGCCGTCGCGCTCTCGTCTACTTTCCATTTCCATTCGACTGATCGAGGCTCCCCGCGCACATTGGTCGACGCGCCACCGAGCGTTCAGTCACCGGCCATGGGCACGGGGGCTGGGGACTCCGTCCAGGGCAGACGAGCGAATAAGCGGCCGAGCCAGCCCTGGAAGTCGTCGAGGTACGTGTAGAACACGGGCGTCACGTACAACGTCACGATCTGCGAGAACGCGAGGCCGCCGACCACCACGATCCCGAGCGGCCGGCGCGAGGCGGCGCTGGAACCAACGCCGATGGCGATAGGCAGCGTGCTGGCCAGCGCCGCGACCGTCGTCATCATGATTGGGCGGAATCGAACCGAGCACGCTTTCAGAATCGACTGCTCTGGCGTCAGCTGTTCGTTTCGCTCGGCCTCGACCGCGAAGTCGATCATCATGATCGCGTTCTTCTTGACGAGGCCGATCAGCATGATGAGCCCCACGTAGCCGTAGACATCGAGCTCGACGCCGGTGACCCACAGCGCGAACAGCGCGCCGCACGTCGCGAAGGGCAGGGCCGTGAGGATCGTGATCGGGTGAATGAAGCTCTCGTACAGAATGCCGAGAATGATGTAGATCACGAATACCGTGATCAGGAGCAGGATCGAGAGGTTCTGTACCGATGCCTCGAACGCTTGCGCCTGACCCGAGAATCCCATCGTGATATCGGGCGGCATGGTCCCGTGCGCGATGCGCTCGACGGCCGCCGTCGCGGCCCCGAGGTCGCCGTTCGGCGGGATGTTGAACGAGATCGTCACCGATGGCAACTGGCCCGAGTGATTGATCGCCGCCGGGCCGAATGTCGGCTCGAGCTCGGCCACATCCGCCAGAGGGACGACCTCGCCATGCGTGCCGTTGATGTACAGCTTGTTCAAGTCGAGCGGAGACGACTGGTACTGCGGAAGCACCTCGAGAACGACCCAGTACTCGTTCACCGCCGTGTAGATCGTCGACACCTGTTGGGCGTTGTACGCCTCGGCCAGCGCGTTCTCGATCGCCGCCGGTGTGAGGCCGAGTGGCGCCGCCTTGGCGCGGTCGATGTGAACCGTGACCTGAGGATTGCGATTGAGGAGATCACTCGTGACGTCCGTCAGCAGCGGGACCTTCTGGAGCGTGTCTAACAGCCTGAGCGAGTTGCCGTAGAGCGACTCGATGTCGGGACCCTGCAGCGTGTATTGATAGAGCGCCTTAGAGTTGCGCCCCCCGATACGAATCGAGGGCGGATTCTGGAGAAAGAGCTCCATGCCCGGGATGCCGGACGCGCGGCGCGTGATCTCATCGACACACTCGTCGGCCGACGGGCGTTGGGTCGGGGGCTTGAGCGTCAGCCACAGGTTGCCTTGGTTCGTCGCGCCCGCGGTCCCGCCGCCACCCAACGCCGACGTGAACGCCGCGATACACCGATCCTTCGTCAGGATGGTCGCGAGACGCCCCTGCAGGCGCGACATCTCCTCGAACGACGTGCCCTGCGCGGCCTCGGTCGTGGCGTCCAGCTCTCCGCTATCCTCGGGCGGGAAGAGGCCCTTGGGCACGCGCTGGTAGAGCACGTAGGTCAGCCCCAGCACCGCCAGCGAGAACACGATGGTCAACGGTCGGTGGCGCATGACCACGGCGAGGCTGCGCTCATAGGCGCCCAGCGCGGCATTGAAGACCCGCTCGCTGGCGAGGAAGAGCCGGCCGTGCTTGACCTCGCGCTGCGCCTTGAGAAACCGGCTGCACAGCATCGGGGTGAGCGTCAGCGACACGAGCCCCGACACGAGAATCGCGAACGTAATCGTGAGCGCGAACTCGCTGAACAGTCGCCCGATGACCCCACCCATGAACACGAGTGGAATAAAGACCGCCGCCAGCGACAACGTCATCGACAGAATCGTGAACCCGACCTCGCCGGAGCCGTGGAAGGCCGCCCGCATCGGCTCTTCCCCGGCTTCGATGTGTCGCACGATGTTCTCCAACATGACGATCGCGTCGTCGACGACGAACCCGACGGCCAAGGTCAGCGCCATCAACGACAGATTGTCGAGGCTGAAGTTCAGCAGGTACATCACCGAGAACGTGCCAACGATCGCCATAGGAAGCGCGAGGCTCGGGATGACCGTGGCCACGACACTGCGCAAGAAGAGAAAGATCACGAGCACGACCAGCATCAGCGCGAGCAACAACGAGAACCTCACGTCACGCACCGCGCCTTGGATCGACACCGACCGATCGTAATCCAGATTGACCTTGACCGATCGCGGGAGGCCCGCTTGGATCTCGGCCATTTTGGCTTTGACGGCGTTGATCACGTCGACGGTGTTCGTGCCCGGCTGCCGGCGGATGGAGAGGAAAATCGTCCGCTCCATTTCGTGGCCGTTCCAGAACCAGGCGGCAGCCTTGTTGTTCTGCACATCGTCGAGAACGTTGGCTACATCGCTCAACCGGACCGGCGCGCCGTTCTTGTATGTCACGATGAGCCGCCGGAACTCGGCGGCGTTGTAGAGCTGACCGGTAGCGTAGACGGTGGTGGTCTGACTCGGGCCGTACAACACGCCCGTCGGGATGAAGACGTTCTCGTTCGAGATCGCCTTGGCCACGGTGTTGGGGCTGATATTCCGGGCGGCGAGCTTGGCAGGGTCGAGTTGGACGCGCACCGCGTATTTCTGCGATCCATAGACGACGACCTGGGACACGCCGGCGACCATCGAGATCGTCTGCGCGATCGTCGTTTCGCCGTACTCGTCGAGCGTCGGGAGCGGCAGCACGGCCGAGGTCAGCGAGTAGAACAGAATCGACTGCCCGGCCGGATTCTGCTTGAAATACGCCGGCGGGATGATGTTCGGGGGCAGGTTCGGCAGCGCGGCCGATATGGCGGAGTTTACGTCCTGGGCAGCGGCGTTGATGTTGCGGTCGAGCGAGAACTGGACCGTGATCCCCGTCGTGCCCAACGCGCTCGTTGACGTGATGTTGTCAATGCCGGCGATCCCCGAAAACTGCTTCTCGAGCGGCGTGGCAACGGTGGCCGCCATCGTCTCGGGGCTCGCGCCCGGCAGGGACGCGCGGACAAAAATCGTCGGGAAGTCGACCGGCGGGAGGTCGCTGACCGGCAGCTGCCGGTAAGCGATCACTCCAAAGATCACGATACCCATCATGAGCAGGGTGGTCATGACCGGGCGCCTGATGAACAGCGCGGTCATGCCCCCCGCACGCGATGTGTGCGCGAGCTCGTGTGGGCCAGTCAGGTGGTCGCGGGTGGCCACACCCGGAAAATACGCATGGCCCCGGAATTTCGTTCGTCCACGGCATCAACGTGGCGCGGGGCTCGGTCACCGCGACAATTTGTCTCTATGGAAAACCTGTGGCGGGACCTCTTGTTTGCGGCGCGGCAACTGACGAGGGCGCGGTCCTTCACCGTGGCGGCGGTCGGCACCCTCGGCCTCGGGATCGGGGCCACGGTCGCGGTATTCAGCATCGTCGAGGCCGTCGTCTTCCGGCCGTTCCCAATGACGACTCCCGACCGCGTGGTCAATCTGCATCCCGCCCGCAACGGCGTCCCTCTCGCGGTCGCGTCGAACCTGGAGTTCGCCGCGTGGCGAGCGCTGCCACGCGCCTTCGATGGCGTCGCCGCGATCAGCGGCCAGAGCTCGTTTATCCTCGCCCGTGGCGATGCGCCCGAGGTCGTGACCGGGGTTCGGGCCACGGCCGACCTGACGCGAGTGCTCGGCATCACGCCGGAGATCGGTCGCGGCTTCACGACGGACGAGGACCGGCCCGGCGCGCCCCACGTGGTCATCCTCGGACACCGACTCTGGGTGCGTGATTTCAACGGCGACCGCGCCGTACTGAATCAGCATATCCATCTCGACGGCGACTCATACGAAGTCATCGGCGTCATGCCCGCGTCACTCGATGCCGTGACCGGCGACAACGATCTCTGGACGCCGCTCGCGCTGTCGTCGACGGACCTGCTCGACTTCAGGAGCCGTAGCCTCCAGGTCGTCGCCCGCTTGGCACCAGGGAGCTCGATGGCGCAGGCCACATCCGTCGTCGATGCCTCCGAGCGCTCGCTCGCCGCGCAATATCCGGTGTGGGGCAACGGATACAGCGGCCAAGTGCGCCGATTCTCGGACGACCTGATCGACGCGTTCCGTCCGCGGCTCCTGGTCCTCCTCGGCGCCGTCTCGTTCGTCTTTCTCATCGCGTGCGTGAATGTCGCCAACCTGCTGTTGGCGCGCGGCAGCACGCGTGTTCGTGAGCTCGGCATCCGAACCGCCCTCGGCGCGAAACGCTCGGCACTCGTGCGACAGTTGCTGACCGAGAGCACGGTGCTCTCGCTGCTGTCCGCCACGATCGGCGTCGGGCTGGCGTTCGCGTTGGTGCCCGGACTCGTTGCGGCGAGCCCACCCGGCGTGCCTCGCATCGCTGCGGCGCGCATCGACGCGCCCGTTTTGCTCATCGCACTCGCCGCGGCCACCATCGGCAGTCTGCTCGTCGGCGTGTTCCCGGCGCTGAGAGCCACGGCGCGAGATGGGGGTCGCGGCATGACCGAAACTCGCGGCCGCGGTCGCGCCCGCGGCGTGCTCGTTGCGGCCGAAGTCTCCCTGGCCATGGCGCTTTTGACCGGCGCGGGGTTGTTGATCCGCACGGCGTGGGAGCTAGGCCACGTCGATCCGGGATTCGACAGCGGCCACGTGCTCACTGCGCAGGTGCTGCTGCCGCCGTCGCATTACGCCGATTTGCCGTCGGCAGTCGTGGCATACCGGGCCATCCGCGATGGCATCGATCGGACATCGGGCGTCCAGGTCGCGGCGCTCACGTCGACGTTGCCGCTCGGCGCCACCATCCGCGCGGGCGTCGGCGCCGAAGGTCAGCCGTATGTCGACGGCGAACGCTTGATCGCTAACCTGCGCACGGTCACGCCGGGATATTTCGCCACGATGCGGATTCACCTGCTCGCCGGACGCGACGTGGCGACGACCGACGACGCCCATGCGCCGAACGTCGCCATCATCAATCAGGCCTTGGCGCGGAAGTTCTGGCCCGGCGAGGGTGCACTCGGCAAGCGCATGGAAGGCATGGATCCGAGTCACACGCATTTCATGACCGTGATCGGGGTGATCGCCGACACGCGCGACGTCGGCCTGGAGCAGGCAGCGACTCCGGAGTTCTACATTCCGCTCGAGCAGACGCCCGCGCCGGTGTGGGGTGGACTCGGCGGCGCCCTGACGATCATCGCGCGCACGGCGGGCGCGCCCGCGACCATGGAGCGGCCGATTCGCGCCGCCGTTGCCGCGGTGGATCCGAGCCTGCCGATCGCCCAGGTCGCGACGATGGAGGACCAGGTGCGCACGTCGCGCGCGACCGCGCGGTACAATACGCTGCTGTTGTGCGCGTTGGGCGTGATCGCGCTCGCCCTCGCCAGCGTCGGCGTATACGGCGTGATCGCCTATTCCGTCGCGCAGCGCACGCGCGAGATCGGCCTCCGCATGGCGCTCGGCGCGACGCCGTCCGCCATCGGGGCGCTGGTCGTTCGCCAGGGGCTGGCGCCGATCATGCTAGGCGCGATCATCGGGGGCGCGCTGTCGGTCGCCACGACGCGACTGCTGCGCGATCAGCTCTATGGCGTCGGGCCCGGCGATCCGACGACGATCGTCGCTATTGCCGTGCTCTTGCTGGTCGTCTCGCTGGTGGCCGCGTGCATCCCGACCTGGCGCGCTATGTCAGTTTCGCCTGTGACGGCGTTGACGACGACGTGATGCGGTCGCGGCGCCTGAACGCGACGAAGGCCACGCAGGCCGTCCACGTCGGCGCCGCATCAAGCCCCGGTACCAACTCGAGCGCGAAGGTCGGCAAGAGCGCCCAGTGGAATCCCAGTAGGCGATTGATGACGATCGCCGTGACGACGTCGATCCCGACGTCGATCGCCTCGAGCGGGATCTCGCCGCCGATGGTCGCCAATCCAATCGAAAAGAACGAGAGATTGACGGGCAGTTGCAGAATATCGGCGATGATCCCGATCGCGAACGCGAGCCGCACGCGGCGCGGCGTCAAGGGTCGCATGCCGTAATCTATAGGGCGCGATGTAACAACGAGCGCGCGGCCTCGAGAGCGGCCGCGGATTTCTCAGGGGCGACCAGGCGGGCGAGCAAAAGACCGCCGAGCATTGCGCCAACGATCGCGGTCGCCGTTTCCTCGGTTTGTTCGCCCTCTGGCAGCAGCTGCCGCACAAACTCGATGCGCCGAGCAACGCCGGCGGCGAGACCCTCCCGCACCATGTCGCCAGCTCGGGTGAGCTCAGGCCCCAGCGCGGCGAGGGGACACCCCCGCTCGGGGTGCGCGACATGTCCGGCGCTCAAGTACGTGTCGATGACCGCATCGATCCGCGGATCCTTGGACAGGATGCCGATGGTCTGACTCCCCGCGCGCTTGAGCGCCGCACCCACCAGTTCCTCCTTCGACCCGAAGTGCGCGTAGAATCCGCCGTGCGTGAGCCCCGCCTCGGCCATGATGTCGGCGATGCTCACCCCGTCGATCCCTTTCGTGCGAAAGGCGGTGGCGGCCGCCTCGATAATGCGGTCGCGGGTCTCCTGCTTGTGGTCGTCAGGCCATGGCATTCGGGAACTCTCTCGTTAAAATATGATAACTATCATAAAGTAACCCTTTGGAGGCTTCTATGCTCGATTCGCTTGGCACGATCCTCATTGTCACCTCGGCCGCCGTCATCCTGGTCGCCATGATGAGCGCCCTCACGTCGAATCTCGGACAGCGCATTCTCCTCGCCACGATCGCCGGCGCGTACTTCAGTATCGCCGTCGTCGCCGCGGCCTCGGGCGCATTGAACGGTGGCGCTCAAGGACCGCTCGCGGTCCTCGCCCTGTTCGGTCTCCCGCTCATCGTCGCCGCGGTCCTCTGGAGTCGCCCCCGGACTCATTCGGCAATGATATCGCTCCCGATGCCATTGCTGATCGGGATCAATGTGATTCGCGCGCTCGGGTTCATGTTTCTCCTGCTGGCGGCCGACGGCCGACTCGCCGGTCCATTTCCGTATAGCGCGGGTTGGGGTGACATCATTACAGGCGTGGTCGCCCTGCCACTCGCCTGGGCGGTCTCTCGCGGCACCGCATCGAATTCGCTCGTCGCTGCGTGGAACGCCTTTGGTCTCTTGGACCTCGTGATCGCCGTCACCCTTGGCGTCCTTTCGGCGAACGGCTCGCCGACACAATTGATCCATGCGGGCGTAGGTAGCCAGGCGATAACGCAATTGCCCTGGTCGCTCGTTCCGACGGTGCTCGTACCGTACTACATCGTGATGCACGCGATCATCTTCGCCCAGCTGCGCGCCCGGGCGCCGCGCCGCGTCAACGCGGTCGCCATGCCCGCGTAGCATCCCGGTCTTGCGGGACACGAGCCCGGCGGTTTTCTTTGGCATAAACGATTTATGGCAAAGACAAAGAACCGACCGCCGGAGCTCGTGCAGGGCACGCTCGATATGCTCGTGCTAAAAGCGCTGACCCGGGGCAACCTCCACGGATACGCCGTCGCCGAGTGGATTCGCGCGACGTCACGTGACGTCCTCCGGGTGCAGGAAGGGGCGCTTTATCCCGCGCTGCATCGGCTCGAGCTCGCGGGCATGCTGACGTCCGAGTGGGCCGTGAGCGACAAAGGGCGCCGCGCCAAGTACTACTCACTGACCGCGGAAGGGCGAAAGCATCTGGCCGCTGAAGCGCAGTCGTGGCACCAACTCTCGGGCGCGATCGCGCTGGTCATGAGGACCGTATAGATGCTGCGCCAGCGACTCATGGCATTACTCCGACGGCAGCGCCTCGATCAGGATCTCAACGACGAGCTCGCATTCCATCTCACCATGCGTGCGGGCCAACTCGAAGAGAGCGGTGTGTCGCATGCCGAGGCGGCGCAAGCCGCCCGGCGCCAATTTGGCAATGTCGCGATGATCCGCGAGGGCCTCCGAGACATGTGGGGCTTCCCATCGGCCGAAGCGCTGTGGCGCGACATACGGTACGGGGCCCGTGTCTTGTCCCGCGCCCCGACATTCACGATCGTCGCGGTTCTCACGATCGCGCTCGGCGTCGGCGCGAACACCGCGGTGTTCAGCGTGGCCGACGCGGTCCTGCTCCGCCCGCTGCCGTTCCCGCACGCCGATCGACTCGTCCGATTGTACTCGATCGTCAACGGAAGCCCGATCGGTCCGTCGACCGGCGACGCGCACGACTTCGCCACCGAGTCGCACACGCTGCAGTCGCTCGTGATCTACGATGTCTGGCGCAAGAACGTCAGCGGCAACACGCCAGGCGAGCGACCGGAGCAATTGCGCGTCGGACTCGTCCCAGGCGAGTTCTTTACCGCCCTCGGCGTCACGCCGCTCATGGGTCGCGTGTTCACTCCCGAGGAGACACGCCCTGGCAATGACAAAGTCGTCGTGCTCACCGAGCGATATTGGCGATCGCACTTCGGCGCGTCGCCGTCCGTGCTGGGGCAATCGGTCCGGATCAACGACGAGCCGTACACGGTGATCGGGATCATGCCCGACGTCATCCCGGATTGGCTCGACGGCACGACATTCGGCCCCACGTTGATGTGGACGCCGTACGTGCTGACCCAGGAGGACTTCGGCGCGCTCCACCATGGAGACCGCGGGAACGGCACGATCGGCGTGCTGAGACCGGGCGTCACCACCGCGATGGCGACGGCGGAGCTGGAACGCATTGCCAACGAGTTGGCCGAACGGTATCCCGTGAACCGTGGCGTCGGCGCGCGGGTCGTGCCATTGGCAGACACACGAGCCGGTGATCTGCGTCCCACGCTCGTGTTACTCGTCGCGTCGGTCGCGATGATCCTGCTGATCGCCTGCACGAACGTGGCGAGCCTCATCATGGCGCGCCACACGGCGCGACGCCATGAGATCGTTATTCGAGCATCACTGGGTGCGGGTCGGGGCAGTCTCGTGCGCCAGTTGGTGGCCGAATATCTCATGTTGGCGCTACTCGGAGGCGCCCTTGGCCTCGCGGCCGCGTGGATCGGTGGCCTCGCGCTCTCGAGTTTGCATCCCGCGAATTTGCCGCAGTTGGCCGACGTACGGATCGACGCGCGCGTGCTGCTCTATACACTTGGTATATCGGTTGGCAGCGGCGTCTTGTTCGGAATCATTCCCGCCTTGCCGGCGACCCGAGGCAACCTCGGTACGGCGATCCGCGAAGGCGGGCGTTCCGGTACCGGAAGCAAGAGACGGCAGACCGAGCAACATGCGCTCGTCGTTGCGCAGATCGCTTGCTGCGTCATCCTCGTGCTCTGGACCAGCCTGATCGTGAAAAGCCTGCTCCGCCTCGAGCATCAGGACAGTGGATTCCGCGCCGATCGGCTATTGACGGCCCACGTGACGTTGCCGCCGGCACGATACCCGGATGCCGATGACGCGGGTCCGGTCGAACGGTTCTGCGAAACCTTCAGCGAGCGGCTACGAGCGATCCCCGGCGTCAGGGACGCGACGATTACGACGTTCTTCCCGCCGGTGAACCAGTACTCGCGGTCGTTCACGCTCGACGGCCAGGCGGTGTCACGTCTCGACGACATGCCGCGGGCCAGCTTCGGCGTGGTCGACGATCACTATCGGACGACGCTTGGCATCCCCCTCGTGGAAGGTCGCGACTTCGCCGGATCCGACCGAGCGACGAATCCGCCGGTCATCCTCATCAACCAGGCACTCTCGCAACGGTACTTTGCCGATCACGATCCGATCGGCCGGCGGCTCGTGCTGCGTCAACTCTCGCAAGGTCGGCCGGACTCGATCTCGACGACCGCCACGATTGTCGGCGTGATCGGGAACACGAAGAACCACGGACTCGCGGTCGAGGCGGCGCCAGAGATCATCGGCCTCGCACGCCAAATGCCCGACATGAACGCGGGTTTCAAGTACATTGTCGTGCGCACGTCGCCGGAGCCGTTTCGCGCGATCGAATCGGTGCGTGACGCGCTCCGGTCGATCGACCCGGAGCTACCATTGGCCGAGGTCGCGACGATCGACGCCGTGATGGCGAAGCAGACGACGGACCGCCGGCTCAGCGCGACGCTGCTCGGCTTGTTCACCGTTGGCGGCGTCCTGCTGGCGATCATCGGCATCTACGGCGTCATCTCGTACTTCGTCGCCCAGCGCACGAAGGAGATCGGCCTCCGCGTGACCCTCGGCGCCAGCCGCGCGAATATTCTGTGGCTCGTGCTCGGCGCCGGCCTGCGCCTAGCCGCGATCGGGATAGCGATCGGTCTGATCGGTGGATTCGCGATGGGACGCGTGCTGTCGCGATTCCTTTTTCTCGTCACGGCGACCGACCCAACGATCGTGGTTGGCGTGCCGCTTCTTATTGCCGGGATCGCGATCGTCGCGTGCTATCTGCCGGCGCGCCGAGCGACGCGGCTCGACCCGGTCATCGCCCTGCGCGAGGCTTGAGAGGAGCGCGTCGCGGAAGCAGCCAATCGGCGCGGCGAGCCGGCCCGGGTAGGTCGAGTGGATGAGCCACATGGTGAACGTAGGGCTGAAATCCTCGACCTCAACGATCCGCACCGCATCGCGGAACGCGCTCCGCTGGAGCATCCGCGGGAGCACCATCCCGACGCCGTGCCCCCGCGCGATGAGGGAGAGCTGCAACTCGGCGCCTCCAACCTCAATGCCGGGCACGAGCGCGCGCCTGTGCGCAGCGAACGCGTCGCGGAGCACGCGACGGAAGGAGCAGCCATCGTGATCGAGCACCCACGGGACCGGTGCGAGATCCTCGAGGCGCACGCGGTCGGGAAGGGGAAGGTCATGGCCGGCGACAATGGCGGCGGGATCGGTCGTGAGTGATTCGCCCGAGCGCCCCGCCAGCGGTTGGCGTGCGTCGAGCGTCAACACCGCGGCCGCGTCGAGCGTGCCGCCGCGGACGGCCTGAATCAGCTGCTCGGACCAACCAGTAGTTGCACGCAAATGCAGCTGGGGATACGTCGCGCGCACCCGATCAACCGGTGCGGCGAGCGCGAGGTCGCCGAGGGCAGCGGTCACGCCCACGCGCAGGTCGCCATGCGGCTCGCCCTCGGGCTCGAGGGCCATGTTCATGTCGCGCACCGCTTGGATGATCCGTCGCGCCTGATCGTACGCGGCTCGACCGGCGGTGGTGAGCCGCGGAGGCTTCGAGCGCCGGTCGAGCAGAGGTGTGCCGAGCGACTGCTCGAGCGACTGCACGCGGCGCGTGACGCCGGGCTGCGTGAGGTTCAGCCGGAGCGCCGCGCCGCCGATCGAGCCGGTCTCGACTACGGCGATATAGGCTTCGAGATCAGGAATGTTCATGCGCACTCGGCATGATAATCGTGACAATAATTGATTGGTTGTATAATGCTATGCCGGGTAGCCTTCGTCCATGAGGTCCAAGGTCATTCTCGTGACGATGGCGACCGTGACCGCCCTCGTTACGCTCGATGCGACGATCGTCGCGGTCGCATTGCCCTCGATCGCCCGCGGGTTGCATGCCTCGTTCGCCGATGTCGAATGGGTCATTGGCAGCTACGTGTTGGCCTTCGCGTCATTGCTCACCCCAGTCGGTGCGCTCGGCGACCACAGGGGCCGTAAGGGCGCGGTGCTCACCGGCATATCGACCTTCGCGGTCGCATCGCTGCTGTGCGGCGTTGCGCAGAACGCCGAGTTCCTCATCGTCGCACGCGTGCTCCAGGGCGTGGGCGCGGCGTTCCTCCCGCCGGCGGCGCTCGGCATCATCGGGCACACGTTCACTGGCCCCGAGCGCAACCGCGCCTTTGGCGTGTGGGGCTCGGTCATCGGCCTCGCGGTCGTCCTCGGCCCTGTGATCGGCGGCGTCGTCACCTCCCTCATGGGATGGCGATGGACGTTCTTGATCAACCTGCCGCTCTGCGCCGCCTTGGTGCTCGCGACGGTGCGCTGGGTACCCGACTCGCGCAACCCGGACGCTCGCCGGTACGACTTCGGGGGCAGCATCACGTTCTGTGGCGCGCTCTTCTTTCTGACGTGGGCGCTGATCGACCCGCACGATATCGTCGCTCGCATCGGGGGCTCGCTGGTGATGCTCATCGCATTCATCGCGATCGAACGCCGGCAGCGAGATCCCATGCTCGACCTGGCGCTGTTTCGGCGGACGGATTTTCTCGGCGCGGTGGTCGCCATGGCTGGCTACTCGGCGAGCGCGCAAGTACTCGTCTACTTCTTCCCACTCTATCTCCAGAACAGTCTCGGCTACTCGGCCCTTACATCCGGCCTCGCCATGCTGCCGTACGCCGTACCGCTTTGCCTCATGCCACGCGTGAGCGCTCGGGCGTCCACCCGGCACGGCAGTCGCCTGGTACTGGCGTGGGGTCTCGCGATCGTCGCCGTCGGCGATCTCCTCATGGCGCTCGCCGCCCCCACGTTGCGGTATCCGTTGTTCGCCGCCGCGATGTTCGTGAGCGGCATTGGCGCGGGGCTGCTCAATGGCGAGACCGCGCAAACTCTCCAGGCCACCATCCCAACCGCGCAGGGTGGGATGGCCGGTGGATTGAGTGCAACGGTGCGATTCGCGTCGATCCTATTGGCCGTCGCGGTCCTCGGCATCTTTTACTCGCACGAAGGCACGCCATGGGTGATGGCAGCCGCGGCCATCGTTGCCGCGGTGTCTATGGCTCTCGTTCACCGTTTACTCCCAGTCGACCAGCACGCTGCGGGCCTCGTAAATTTGGCCCGCTATGACTGAAGACTTCGCGGGCCGGGTCGCGATCGTCACCGGTGCAGCCCGCGGCCTCGGAAAGGCCGTAGCTGCGCGGCTCATTGAGCGCGGCGGGAGCGTCGCGGTCAACGTGCGCGATACGGAGCGCGCGGAGGCAGTGGCGAATGATCTCGGGCCCCGCGCCTTCGCCGTCCCTGGTGATATCGCGGCGGCCGGAGTGCCAGAAGACATCGCGCGGCGCACGCTCGATCACTTCGGTCGGATCGATATTCTCGTCAACAACGCGGCGTTGGCCCGGTCCACACGGTTCGGCGATCTCACGGCCGACGAGTGGCGGCTCGCGCTCGAGATCAACGTGACGGCACCGTTTCTGCTCACGAAAGCGGTGCTGCCCGCGATGAAGGCGCAGCAGTACGGTCGCATCGTGAATATCTCATCGACCGCCGGGAAGACGGTGAGCACACTCGGGGGGGCGCACTATACCACATCGAAGGCGGCGCTTCAGGGACTGACGCGAGCAGCGGCGAAAGAGCTCGGCCAGTTCGGCATCACCGTAAATGCCGTGTGTCCCGGCATGATCGATACCGAGTTGACGCACGAGTATGCGTCGGACGACCTACTGAAACGGTTGGCGGCGGGGTATCCCGTGCCGCGCTTGGGGACCTCGCGGGAGGTCGCCGATTTGGTATGTTTCGCCGCTTCGGAGGCAGCCGGGTATATCACCGGGGCCTCGCTCGACATCAACGGCGGCGATCTCATGCTATGAAAGTCCTGATTGCGTTGGTCGCGGCGCTGGTGATCGGGGTCGCGATTGCCGCATCGGGCAACCCGACGTTGCTCGGTCTTGTCGACGCCGTTATTCCAATTGGCACGCTGTGGATCAACGCGATCCGCATGACGGTGATTCCACTCGTGATCGCTCTCTTGATCACCGGCGTGGCGTCGGCGAGCGACGTGAAATCGATCGGCCGCATCGGCAGTCGAACGCTCGTCGTGTTCATCGCGCTGCTCATTGGGGTGGCGATCGTCTCGGGTCTCGTCGCACCGCTCGTGTTCGGGTTCCTCCCGCACAACCTCGGAAGTCGCCCGCCACTGCCCCCCGGCGCCGCGGAAGCCGCGCAGCAGCTCGGCGAGTCGGGCGGCGCGCCTACGCTCAGCGCGTGGCTGATCTCGTTGATTCCACCGAACCCGATCGCCGCGGCGGCGAACGGCGCGATCGTGCCGCTCATTATCTTCACGTTGCTCCTGGGCCTGGCGATCGCCCACAGTGCGCCGCCAGCCCGCGATCGGCTCGTCGAGTTCTTCGCCGCGTTCCGCGATGCGATGCTGACGCTCGTCCGCTGGGTGATCGCGGTCGCCCCGATAGGCGTGTTCGCGCTGCTGCTGCCGCTCGCCGCGCGCAGCGGCGCCACGCTCGTCGGCGGCGTCGGGTTCTACATCGTCGTCTATTCGGTCGCACAGATCACCGCGACGCTCGTGCTGTACCCGGTGGTGGCCATCTTCGGTCACGTGCCGATCCGCCGGTTTGCGCGAGCCGCATTGCCCGCGCAACTCATCGCGTTCAGCTCCAGCTCCTCGATCGCGGCCCTGCCCGCGCTCGTCGAGGGCGCCGAGGGTGAGCTCGGGCTCTCCGACCGCGTCGCCGGGTTCGTGGTGCCCCTCGCTGTCTCGATGTACAAGATCGCCGCGCCGCTGTCGTGGACGGTCGGCGCCTTGTTCATCGCCTGGTTCTACGGCATCACGCTCCACGTTCGCGAGCTGGCGTTGATCGCCGTCGCGGGGATATTCCTGACGTTTGCCGCGCCAGGCGTGCCGCGCGGCGCCTTCCTGATGCTCACGCCCCTATTCCTGGCGGTCGGCTTACCGGCCGAGGGGATCGGCATCTTGATCGCGGTCGATACGATCCCCGACTTGTTCTCAACGACGTTCAACGTGACCGGCGATCTCGCTGCCGCCGCGCTCGTCGGAGCTAGAGACCCAAGTCGCTAAGGCCCGGATGGTTGTCCGGCCGGCGGCCCAATGGCCAATGATACTTCCGGTCGGTCTCCTTGATCGGCAGATCGTTGATGGATGCGTGTCGTACTCGCATCAGACCGTTTTCGTCGAACTCCCAGTTCTCGTTCCCGTACGATCGGAACCAGTGCCCAGAGTCATCGTGCCACTCGTACGCGAATCGCACCGCGATGCGATTGCCCTCGAAGGCCCAGAGTTCCTTGACGAGCCGATAGTCCAGCTCCTTCGCCCACTTTCGGGCGAGGAACGCGACGATGTCGGCGCGGCCATTCAAGAACTCGACGCGATTCCGCCACCGTGAGTCAGGAGTGTAAGCAAGCGATACTTTTTCCGGATCGTGCGTGTTCCACGCATCCTCGGCCATGCGAACTTTCTGAATCGCCGTCTCGCGCGTGAACGGCGGCAGCGGCGGACGTGCGGCGATGGCGGTCATGCCACCAAGCTAGCCAGTCGGCCGCATGAACTCCACAAACGGCGGATAGGTGCGAAGCGAACGGAACTCGGGCACGTGAGCGATGGTTAGGTAGGTGTATCCAGCCGCGACCGCCTGCCGGAGAAGCGCCATCGCTTGGTCCCGATCACCGAGCGTCGCGCAGATGGCCGCGCGGTCCAGCTCGGGTTGCCCGTAGAGGTACGCGTTGGGCATGGCGGCAATTGAGTCCATGATTGCCCGCGCTCGATCCGTCATGCCACGACGCGCGGCGATCCGACCTCGCAGGCCAAGGATCTCCTCGGTCGGCTGAGCGCGCCACACGAGCGTGAGGATCGAGTCCGCGGCCGTCAGATTTCCCAGATCGATGAGCGCACTCGCCAGGAAGCTCTGACCCGTGACGCTGGCGCGCACCGCGGCGGGCTTGCTCGCGATCCACGCGAGCTCACGTTCCGCCACGTGCTTGGCCGCCGCATCGTACCCGTGCGCGTAGAGCTCGCGCGCCGCGGTTTTCATCGCGATCCAGTGGGCCAGATCGGGCCCTGGCATCGTCAGGCTTGCGTCCAGTACGCTGTCGATGGCCGCGACGCGCCCCTGCGCGGCGAGCGCCCGCACCGTGATCATCACGATCGCGAGACCGCGCGGAAATGCTGCGCGGCCGCGCTGGACGACCTCGAGCTCGCGGTCGTGGTCGCCGAGCGTGTGGTATTCGGCGGCGGGGTAGCTATAGAAATTCTCCCATCCCTTGAGCCATCCCCGATTGGGATCCACGTGGGCCAGCGCGTCGAGCGCTTCGCGCGGCCGGTTGAGGAACCCATCCGTCTCGGCCAGGATCATGTACGACTCGGTGCTCGGCGCGATTTGCGTCATCTGCCGAAACGCGCCGCGCGCCGCGCCGAAGTCTCCGTGCAGCTCCGCGGCCGTCCCCTCGGCAAAGAGCTGATCGCGCGGCGAAAGGCGATCGCGTGACGCGAGCACAGCTGTGATCAACGAATCGGCCCGTGCGTATTGCTTCGTTTCGCGCAACGCGTGTGTCGCGTAGATCAGAGGCGAGACGTACGTCGTGTCCAAGGCGGCGGCGCGCAACCAGTGCGCGAGCGCCGGCTGGAGATTGCGCTTCGCGAAGTCGTCCATGCCGAGCATCGTCTCGCGATAGGCCCCGTACGTCGGCGGCTGTCGCGTCTGGCGCACGAAGTCGCTCAGGCGCGGGTTGAATTGCACGGCCAGTCCCCCGGTCACGCGCTCGCGCACGATATCAACGCCGGCGAGCGGCGACGTAACGGACACACTGACAGGTGGTATCGCGAACAGCAGGCGTCCACGGGTCGCGTCCGAGACCTGGGCCTGGAACCGGAGTGAGTCGCCGTCCTTATAGTAGGAGCCGAGCACGACGGTGCCGGCGCCGGTCTGGTCGGCGAGCGACCGGATGCGGCCACCGGGCAAGTGCGGCAGGGAATCCGTCTCATCGGACGCGAGCAGGGCGCTGCGGACGTCGACGACTTCGACCAAGCCGGTCTCGCCGAGGCGCTGCGCGATCCAGTCGGCGGCCATGCGGCCGATGGGCGCGAGCGTCGTGTCGCCCGTGTTGTTATCGAAGACGGCGATCAGCACGCGATGCGCATCGAGTCCACGGGCACCTCTCGCCGGCTCGCGTCGCCAGAATCCCAACACGGCCACCAGCGCGAGGCCGGCCGCCAACGCGATGAGCCCCGGTGCGTACGTGCGCCGCGGTCGCGGCGCAACGTCGCTTGGGGTCGAAATGGGCGGTTGGGCAGCCAACGGTGGAGCAGCCAACGGTGGAGCAGCCAACGGTGGAGCAGCCAATGGTGGAGCAGCCAACCCCGGAGTAGGCGCGGTAGGCGCATGCGCGCGAAGCGCGCGCGCGTAGGCCACGATGCTCGCGTCAGCCTCGGCGTCGAGCTCCTCACGCACGAGCGCCTCGTACACTCGAGCGTGATCCAATGCCGCCGCCGTGTTGCCGGCGGCCGCCAACGCCCGCATCAACCCAAGCGCGTGGCGAGCATTGAGCGGATCAGCATTGGCGAGCATACGCCACCACAACACGGCATCGGCCGGCGCAGTCCCAGGCGCCGTAGCAAGGCACTCGACGGCCTTCGCGTAGGCAGCAGCCAGTCGCGCGCGCTCCCCGTCGACCCACCGCTCGAACTCCGGCGCATCACTGATGTACACGCCATCGAGAAACGGCCCTTTATACACCTCCGCGGCCCGTATCAAATCGCCCGCCGCGATCGCGCACTCGAACTCGCCAACGTCAGACGCGATCATCGCGGGATGCAACCGCAGCTCCGCGGCGCCGAGTACAAGCGTGTCCTCGCGCAGACTTTGCCGCAATTGATAGAGCGCCTGCGCAAGCGCCCGCCGCGCGAGCTCCTCGTCGCGCTCCGCCCACAAGCGCCCAACGAGCTTGCTGCGACTCACACCGCGATCCCCGGCGACCGCAAGCTGCGCGAGCACCGCTAGCGCTTTGCGCTGCGTGCTCGCGCCGTCGATCGGCGCACCGTCACGCTCGAGTGACAATCCGCCGAACGTTCGCAATCTCAACATGCCATTCGCCTCGATCTGATCGAGTGCTGATCGAAGGCTGATCGGGCGCTGGTCGACCTGACCTAGCCTGTCGCCATCACCTTCGACCAGGAGCTCGCATGCGCACGAACCCCCATTCTCTAAGACTCGCCATCGGCATTCTTCTTCTCACATCTGTTCCCCCGACGGTCGCCAGCGGCCAGTTCTACCACGTCACGCTCGGGGTGGCCGGCGGCCTCACGGTGCCGACGGGCAACAGCACGACCCCGATCCAGACCGGGTTTAACGGCCAGGCTTATGTACTCGTCCGCCTGCTGCCGTTCTTGCCGGTCCTGCGTTTCAACCTCGGCTACTCGCGCTACTCATTTAAGGACGCGCTGGACAGCGCGACTGGCGCCGGGTACAACGGCAAGTCACGGCAGGTGTTGAGCGGGCTTGGCGAGCTATCCCTCCCGCTCTTCAAGATTGGACCCGTGCGGCCGTACGTCCTTGCCGGACTCGGTGCATTCAACGTCCGCACGAGCGCCGACTCGGCGGCCGTCGGCAAGACGCAGACCTCGTTCAACTTCGGTATCGACGGCGGCGGCGGGCTCTCGCTCGCCCTCGGGCGCTTCAGTGCATTCGCCGAAGGTCGTGTGCAGAACGTGTACACGAAGGCCGGCGGCTTCATAAAGAGCGCCAAGCAGATCCAGGCGGTCCCGGTTTCGTTCGGCCTCGCGGTCGGCCTCTTCTAGGCGCCGGCCATGTGCAAGATCAATCTGCCGGGCTCCGGCCATGCCACTCCTGTGGCGCAGTGGGTGCCGTTCACGAACGCGGAGTTCGTGCGCACCGTCGAACGCGCGCTCGAACTGCTCCACACCCGCGTCAAGACGCAGCCTGTATGCAACGCGGCATTCGCGTCGCTACCGGGGGGCCGCACGTTCGAGGAGGTCGTCGACGATGCGGGCGTGTGGATCAGCCTCGATCCGGAGCCCAAGCGTGACGATTTCGCGGCGTTGGAAAACAACGACATCGCGCTGACCGCGCACGCTCTCTCGATGGGTCGGTGGATTACCGCGGCGACTCTGCTGCGAGAGCTCGCCCGCCTCAACGGTGCGCCCAGCGGGTCCGGTCATCCGGTCGAGCGATGCCTCGTGTCGTGTCTCTTCCGCAGCTCACAAGAAGTGCCCCTGACTGAAATCCCTCATGTTCTCTAGGAGATCGTTCTCATGTCTTCCCGATCGATATTCTTCGCGTTCGCGCTCTTCGGATGCGCCGGCGCCACCGATCCAATTCCCAGCTCGGCCACCGGCATTTCGATTAGCCCCGTAGCGGCCGTCGTCCAGGTCTCGCAGCACCAGGCGTTCGCGGCGTTCTTCGTCGATTCGACCGGACGTCATCTCGGCCCCGCCACTGTCCGGTGGAGCTCTGCATACTCGGCTGTCGCCACGATCGGCCAGACCGGCGTCGCGACCGGTTCGTTGCCTGGGGCAACCACGATTCGCGCCATCGCCGGCAACGGTCTCGCGGACTCGGCGCAGCTCGTCGTCATTCCGAATTTCGAAGTCGGCAACCGCACACGGGGGATACCATGATTCGGTCATGGCGACTCCTCCCTGCGGCACTGTTGGCCTGGGGCTGCAACTTACCCTCACTACCCCCGGGCCCCGCCGCCAACGTTGCGAACATAGTGTTCTCCGCTGACTCGCTCGTCGCCGACTCGCTGCCGATTCTGGCCGGGGACACGACTCGGATCACGGTTCAGGCGCTTGACTCGAACGCCACGCCCGTGACTGGCATCACGTTCACGTGGTCGTCGTCCGACACGACCGTGGCGACTGTCTCATCGACTGGCCTGGTGACGGCCGTCAACCCGGGGGATGCGGACATCAGCGTCGCGGTCTCCAATGCGTCCAGCAATCGCGTCGCCGCGGCGCGCCCGGCGTCCGATTTGCGCGCGGCGAGGAGCGTCTCGAACGCGAAAGTTCGCGCCAAAGTTCACGCGAACCTGATCATCACGCCCGCGACGGCCGAAATCGACATTGGTGGGACCGTGGACTACACGGCGATCGCCGTGAACAAGAAAGGCGTGCAACAGTGGGGGGCGGTCGCGACGACATTTAGCTCGTCGAGATCGGCGGTGGCGACCGTGACGTCCGATGGTCATGCGGTCGGTTTGCAGAGCGGTAGTACGCTGATCACGGGCTCGGCGATGATCCGGAATCGACCGGTCACGGGGGTCGCGAGCCTCACCGTGACCAACTGCGGCGGCATTACCGACGTGTCGAGCTGGGTCGTATATGTCAGCGTGTCATGGTCCGCCGGACCATTGGCCAGCGGGAGCGCGACGATTACGACCAATCAGTCGTCGAGCGCGAAGGCGACGCTCACCAGAGTCGCGGATTCCGTGTGGCAGGGCGTTGCGGTGGGCGTGGCGAACGTCAATAACCTCGCCGTCGACACCACCAGAACAACGGAGCAAGCGAGTGGAGCCGCGCTGACGGGCCAGGCCTACGTCGAGCTGGTGGTGACCCACACGGGAGCGACGTGCTACTACGATCTCGTATACCAGGATAATACGACATACACCGCGAGTGACGGCAAAAAATCCGCCACGGTGCCTGCTCCGCTCGGGTACACGAACGTGATCGGAGACCTCCCACCGTCCAAGCCCGCCAACGGTTGGAATTTTAGTGGGAACCTCTCGCTCCCCGTGACCTACGCGGTCGACCTGAGCTTGCCCGGCGGGCTGTACATCCCGACCACGGGGATCGGCACCCTCATCGCCGTCCGCTATCCGAAAACGACATCCGCCCAGGTCTCGTACCAACTCTCGGAGGTGACCCCCTAGACGTACCTACCGATCGTCGTCGCCGTCGTGATCGTGGTCGCGCGACGGCGGCGTCAATCCGGTGAAGTCGCCGATCACCTTCGCGTCGTACGGCGCGTTCATCTGCGTGTTGACATCGTCCGTATTATACCCCGGCACATTCAGCGTGCCGTATTGCACGAGCGTCTTGCCGGCCTTGTCCACGATCAACACCCGATCGTTGAACTGATCGCTGATCATCGTGGTCCCATTGCGGAGCCGAACGGCACGCGTGGGGAGTGGATTCGCGTTGCTGCCCGACGGCGTGTTCGTCGCGTATTGCCAGACGATGTTGTCGCCGTCGTCGACTTCGACGATGCGGTTGTTGTTCGAGTCGGTGATCAACGTGTGTCCGTCCGGCAGGCGGCTCGCGAACGCGACGCCTGACAGCGTCCCGTGGGCGGTGAACGTCCTGACGATCGTGGAGGGGCTCGTGTGCGTGACCTCGATGGCGCGATTGTTGTTCTCGTCCGAGATGAGAATGTGTCCGTTTTCCAGGAGCTCGGCCGCGTTCGGATTATTGAGCTGGTTCGGGCCGCTGCCGGCGTTGCCGGTCACGCCGTACTGCCAGACGATTCGCTTGCCGTGGGTGACCTCGATGATCCGCTCGTTCACCTGATCGGTGATCAGGACGTGGCGGTTCGGGAGATATGTCGCCTGGACTGGCGTATTGAGCGTGTCCGGGCCGCTGCCGGTGGCGCCAAAGTGGCCATACCGCCATACGATGCGTCCGTCGTGGTCCACGATCATCACGCGGTTGTCGGCACAGCCGTTCGGGCACAGCGGCTCGGTGCCGGCTGGCGCACCGGTGCCGGCCATGAGGGTCAAGCCATCCCCGATGCGCTCGGCGTCGTTCACACCGATGATCGACCGAGGTGAGATATCGTTCGGTCCGCGGCCGAAGTGCCAGACGATATCGCCGGACGCGGTGATCTCGACGACGCGATTGTTGAACTGGTCCGCGATCAAGATATGCCGGCGGCCGAGTCCGGCCGGGTCGGCTGATTTGTCTCGGTCGTACGATCCGGTCGGGTTCTTGGACGCCGTTGGCATGTGGCTCTCGCCACACCCGGACAAGCCTAGCGCGACCAGGCCGCAGGCGGCCGATACAATTGAGATTCGCATGCCGACAAGCAACCCACGTGTCGGTGCGGCGGCCAGCAAATTGGGGCGAGCGGCTGTTCCCGTGCGGCGAAACCCAGGCGGGATGCTATAAATTATTCCGCATGAGCCGGCTCGCGATCTATATGCAGATGCTCTTCCGTTACAAGCCTCAGCGATACTGGAACGACATCCTGTCGGAGTCGTTCGACCTGCGTGGCGTCGGACACTTCGGTCGCAGTGAGGCCGAGAATGCGGCGATGTATGCCGAGAAGCGCGGGATCATCGAGCGCGAGCTGTCACGCCACGGCGTGGCGATCGGCCCCGATACCCGCGCGCTCGAGATCGGGAGCGGCGTCGGATACTGGACCGAGTTCCTGCGTTCGAAGGGCGTGCGTCACTACACGGGGAATGACATCGCCCAGGTTTCGATCGAGACGCTCGGCGCGCGCTATCCGGACTTCTCGTTCTTGCTCGGCGATGCCGGGCAAATTGCCTTGCCGCCCGCGTCGTTCGATCTGGGCTGGATGATCGACGTCACGCAGCACATCACAGACGACGCGGCCTTCGATCGCGCGCTCGGCAACGTCTGGCAGGCGCTACGTCCCGGCGCGACATTCCTCGTGACGTTCTGGGATCCAGGCACCAACAAGTACTGGGCGAACAAATTGCGCCTGAACCGCATCGAGAAACCCCGCGGGATCGCGTCCTATCGCGCCGTGTTCGGCCCCGGCGCCACGATCGCCGATCCGGTGCCATTCAACGACAAGCACCTGTTGGTTGTTCGCAAGGCCTAATGGATATTCGCGTACAGGCGCTCAACTCCTCGGATTGGATGGAGCTCCGAGACGCGCGTCCGGCCGACGAAGTCTCACTCTACCGCGCGTTGTTTCGGGTCCAGGTCGACGGACAGGTACACAACCGTCCGTTCTGGTTCGACCGCTCAGATCTGGACGAGTTCGCGCACGACCTTGCGTGGCTCGACAAAGCGGTCGGCGGCCGCGCAACCCTCAACCACGCCGGCCGCCCCGAATACGTCACCGTCGTCATCGAGTCGTCGGGAACTGCCTACGTCACCGGTGAGCTCTTCGACTTCGACGACCCGGACCAGCACGTCCGGTTTCGGCTCCAACAGAGCCGCGCGTCACTCCGCACCTTACTGCGCGACGTCCGGACACTGCTCGACATGCGCGTGCCGCCGGGCTAGGACGGAGGGCGAGGGACTCGAACCCCCAAGCGGCTTTCGCCGCGCCAGTTTTCAAGACTGGTGCAATAGCCATTCTGCCAGCCCTCCCGCAATCGCGGAAGCTATTGCGGCTGAGTAGCTTGGGCAAGTTTCGAGGCGGTCATCTGCCCACCGGCCTGTAAAAGCGCGTCGATGGCCTCCGCGTCGATCGGCTTCGCGAACAAGAACCCCTGCCCGTAGCGGCAGCCGAGCGCGAGGAGCTGGGCGCGTTGATCGGCGTGCTCGACGCCTTCCGCCACGGTGTTGAGCTTGAGGGTGGTCGCAAGGCCGACGATCGTGCTGGCGAGCGCGACCTGGCCATCTTTCGTCGCCAGCTGTGTGACGAACGACTTGTCGATCTTGAGGATGTCGACCGGAAATTGCTGCAAGTAGCTGAGATTGGAATAGCCGGTTCCGAAGTCGTCGATCGCCAGCCGAAGCCCCAGCGCCTTGACCTCGTTGAGCCGTTCGAGCACGGAATCCGTGTGCGACATGA